>Ga0207683_10004560_pt1 | contig 11931 bp, 12 predicted proteins | sample KBSM73metaG_FD_184333 | JGI IMG/M metagenome (GOLD analysis project Ga0207683, IMG submission 184333) | Miscanthus rhizosphere microbial communities from Kellogg Biological Station, Michigan, USA - KBS M7-3 metaG (SPAdes) (version 2) | ecosystem: Host-associated > Plants > Roots > Rhizosphere >...
TGACGAGTACCCGGGCGCCGGAGCGGCGTAGCAGCTCGGCGAGGTGTGCCCGGGACAGGCCGCCGTTGAGCGGTGCGGCTAAACCCGCCAGCTGCGCGGCCAGGGTGGCGATGATGAGTTCGGCGCAGTTCGGGGACATCAGCGCCACCGCGTCACCGCGGCGCACGCCGAGCGCGTGCAGGGCGTTGGCGTAGCGGTGCACGTCGGCCAGCAACTCGCCGAAAGTGTGCCGCCGCGGCTCGGTCCAACGGACGGCCTCCGGCAGGACAGTGACCGCGGTCCGCTCGGGCCACAGCGTCGCGGCGCGGGTGAGCAGCGCGTAGCTGGTCTGCGGCAGTCCGCGGTCCTGCAGCGGGACCGCCTCGATCGCTGACAGGTCACCCGGGTTGGCGTAGCGGGGCCACAGCGGGTTGCTGGTCATCGTGGATACCTCACGACCGTGCGTTGGGTGCCCAGGTCGATGGCGCGGTCGTCGGTGGCCACGCCGACCTCGATGACGTCGCCGTCCTGCAGGTACTTGCGGTTTTTGGCCTGTGCCTGGAAGAACAGCCGCCACTTGGTCGCCGCCGGCAGGAGGGCGGTGAGGATCTCGACGGGCTTGGGCGGTGCGCTCAGCGCGGTGCCGACGGGGGTGCCGGTGAGGAGCAGGTCGCCGGGATCCAGCCGCTGGAAGCGGGTCAGCGCGCGCAGCGCCTGGACCGGCTGGTAGATCATGTCGGCGACGGTCCTGTCCTGCCGTACCTCGCCGTTGACCGACAGCGTCAGCCGCAGGTCGGTGAACCGCTTGAGCTCGTCGGCGTCCGGCAGCACCAGCGCCGGGCCGACCGGGGTGAACGTGGGGTAGGACTTGCTCTCGTAGAACTGGGTCTTGGGCAGTTGCACGTCGCGGGCGGAGACGTCGTTGGTGACCACGATGCCGGCGACGTAGTCGGCGAGGTTGTCTTCGGTGATCTCGGTGCCGACCGGCATCTCGCGGCCGATCACGAGCCCGATCTCCACCTCGTAGTCCAGCAGCCGCACGTGCGCGGGCTTCACCACCTCGTCGAACGGGCCGCTGATCGAGCCGGAGGACTTGCGGAAGAACGTCAACGGCACTGTGTCCGGGTTGAGTCCCGCGTCCTTCGCGTGCGAGGCGAAGTTCGTCATCTGGGCGACGACCCGGCACGGCGCGGTAACCGGTGACACGAGGGCGAGGGAGTCGACCGGCACGGTGTCGCTGCTGACGGCCGCGGCGGAGATCGCCTCGCGGTCGCGCAGCAGTTGGGCCGTCGTCCCGGCCTTGGTGGCGATCTCGACGGCGCCGTCGGGCGTGGCCACGTACCAGGCGTCTGCGGTGCGGAAGATGGTCGTGGTCATGAGCTCGCGACCTTGAGCAGGCCGCGCACGGCGGCGAAGTCGAATTCATTGTCTTCACGCAGGGCCCGCAGAATCGTGCGCAGTTCGTGCACCGCCTGCGGCCCCGGCTTGATGCCGAGGAAGTCCTTGGTCGCCGGCGGCCCCCACTGGGCCAGGCCGGAGGCGGCCATCGGCGCCCAACCCGGCTCGAGGGTGTTGTCGAACAGGTCGCCGTCGCTGTAGTGCTCGACCATGAACCCGTCCGGGTCGCGCCAGTAGTCGAAGATCTGGCTGCCCTGGATGTGCCGGCCGATGCCCCACGAGTGCTGGTAGCCGTGCTCGCGCAGGTACTCCCCGCCGGCGGCCAGCGCGTCGAGGTCGGCGACCTGGTAGGCGGAGTGGACGTAGCGGGTGGGGCCCAGCGTCATCGCCAGCGTGTGGTGGTCGGTCGGGGTGGCACCGCGGTCGCAGCGAATGAAGCTCATCACCGGCCCGCGTTCGCGCTGCCCCGGGTAGTACAGGAAGTCGCTGACGATCAGGCCCAGATGCTGCAGGTACCAGTTCAGCGACTCCAGATACTTGGTGGTCTGCAACACCACGTGCCCGAGGCGCTGCACCTGCGCCGGCTCGCGCGGCGCCCGCTGCGTCGAGTTGGCCCGTGGGCTCGCGTGGCCGAAATTGAGCTCCAGTGGTTCCTGGCCAGGCAGCGCCGCCAGGTCGTCGGTGTCCGAGACGACGCGAACGGCAAGCCCGGTCGGGTCGGTCAACTCCACGCTCAGCCCGCCCACGCTCTCCGGCAGCTTCGTCGCGGTCGCACCGGTCGCCTGGGCCAGCCGCAGGACGTCGGCGGAATCAGCCGCCCGGAACGCCGGGCCGACGAATCGCGACCGGCCCTGGCGGATCAGCACGCACGGCGCACCCGGGTCGGTACCCCGCAGCTGCAGTGCGTCCGGGGTCCGTAGCGCGGTGCTGAACCCGAAGGCGTGCGCGAACGCCTCCGCCCGGTCCAGGTTCGGCTTCTCGAACTCCAGCCAGGCCAGGTCGTGCACCTTCACGACCGGGTTCTTGGCCCGCCCGAGGTGCTCGCCCGACAATCCACCCTGCTCGCTGTGCAAACCGGTGTGCGGGTCGTGGTGGTCGCTCATCGACCGCTCCTCTCAGATGTCTGAAGATAGTGTCAGTGATGAAGATAGCGTCAGTCAAGAGGTATCTGAATATTTCTTCAGCGTTGACGTTTCGCTATACTTGAGATCTGGTCGGAGATCCGGCAGGCGAGGAGAGCGCGATGACAGAGGAGCCAGAGCAGGCCCTGAACCGCCTCGAGCGGCGCAAGGCGCGCACCCGCGCCTCACTCGTGCGCGCCGCCCAAGGCTTCATCGCGGCCGGGAGAACGAACGTCCCGATCCAGGAGATCACCCAGGCCGCCGACGTCGGGATGGGCTCGTTCTACAACCACTTCGAGACGAAGGACGAACTCTTCGAGGCCGCCGTCGAAGACGCGCTCGACGCCTTCGGCGCCACCTTGGACCAGCTCACCGCCGACATCGACGATCCCGCCCAGGTGTTCGCCCAGAGCTTCCGCCTCACCGGCCGGCTGCACCGCCGCAGGCCCGATCTCAGCAAGGTGCTGCTACACAACGGCCTGGCGCTCACCGGTTCGGACAAGGGACTGGCCCCCCGCGCCCGCCGCGACATCCAAGCCGCCGCCCGCGCCGGCCGGTTCACCGTCCGCGACCCCGAACTCGCCCTCGCGATCGTGGCCGGCGCCGCGCTCTGCCTGGGCCAGCTGCTGCACGACCACCCGGAGCGCGATGACGCCCAGGCCGCCGACCAGGTCACCGAGGACCTGCTTCGGATGCTCGGCGTCGACGCCGACGAGGCCCACGACATCAGCCGGCGCCCGCTGCCCAATCTCGACGCGCTACCGCAAGGCGATACCGCCGCGTAGAGCGGTTCAGCCGATCATCATCGGCGGCCCGCCGGCATGGCCGGCTGGATCTTCCACGACACGGTCGCCGAACCTCCCGGGCCCGACTCGCCGGCCCAATGGCCGCATCGGCGTCAACACGGTGATGCGCAACTTTCTCGCAGTCCCAGGTACGACAGCAACGCGGCGCCGCGACTCATGATCAAAGAGCGCGCCCGGTCGTACGCGGCAGTGAGTTCTTACACATCACCGTGGTCTGGCGATCAGCATCGCGTGCATGGCCCGCACCCTTGTTGCGGGCAGTGCGAAGATGCTCCACCTACCGTGGGTCAGGCGATCCGCGTGTCATCGGCACGACGTCCATCGCGGCGCACCGTGCGTTGGCCAGCCGACCTCGTAAGGGCAGAGAGCGCTGGCCCGACGGATCGATTACCTCTTCCGACGGCCGCATTTGCACTGCCAGCGACAGTACGAAACGGCCCGAGCCGCCGGCCGCAATGATCAACGATCACCCCGTCAAAGCCTGCGCGACTCGCGGGAAGTACGGCGCGTTCAATAGACACACCGTTAAAGGCAACTGGCCCCATTCATGCCAGCAAGCCGGAACGGGGCATGGATCGAATGTCCTGACTCGTCGCACCGCTGGGTCCTCACACCCGGAAGGATGGAATGCCGCCGTGCGGAAGCTCGTGATCACGCAGAACGTCACCGTCGACGGCTCGATCGAGATGCTCGACGATTGGTTCGACCCGCGAGGGCAGGTCGATAACATCGATTTACTCGAGGAGATTCATCGGCAGGACGCTCTGTCGGACGCGTTTCTGGTCGGGCGGCAGACCTTTGAGGATTTGCGCGGGTATTGGCCGACGCTGTCCGAGGACCCGACCGGTGTCGCCGGCTATCTCAACGAGGTAGCCAAGTACGTAGTGTCCAATACGTTGATCGACCCGCAGTGGCAGCACACCACGGTCCTGTCGGGCGACCCGGTCGTCGAGGTTGAGGCGCTCAAGGACGCGCCGGGCCGGGACATAGTCGTCACCGGGAGCATCTCGTTGTGCCACGCGCTGATCACCGCAGGCCTGGTTGATGAATACCGCTTATTCGTCTACCCGATTGTTCAGGGCCGCGGGCGTCGGTTGTTCCCCGAAGGTGTGCAGCTGCCACGATTGCGGCTGCTGGACGCCAAGGCCTTTCGCGGCGGCGTTACCTACAGCTGCTACGCACCCGCCTGAACGCCGCGCGCCACCGACGAATCAACCGAATTCGGCACCACCGCGCTCGCCTCGCGGCATGGTCGAGCGTTAGCGGGCTCCGCGGTAGGTCCGGGTGCATTGATCGAAGTGCGATGCTGGTCTTTCGTACTTCGTAAGCCGCCACCCGACGAGGTACGTGACCCGCGCCCTTGACCCTGGTGGGACGCGTCCGGTCGCCTGTACCACAAACTTGCCGGAAGACAGCCGTCCTGTGCGGGCAGACTTTCTGGCAGCGGTCTTCCATTCGGGTCGTGTCGGAGGATGGCGTGAGTAGGCGGGGTAGGCAGTCGTGACCGGACGACGAGGATCCCGCGATGACTACTTCGCGGATCGAAGGAGCCGGCGATGAGTGTGCTGACGGCGGGGGCTTCGCCCCAAGGTACGCAGCGGTATCGGCTGGCCACAGGGCTGGAACATATGACGCCGGCAGAGCGTGCTGCCCGGGGTAAGGAGGCCCGGGCTGCGGTGCCGCGGGAGAGCCATGCGGTGTTCGACCCGCCGCCCGACCGGCCGGACCCGATCGGCCTGCTGGAAGAGCAGGCTCAGTCGCGCGTGCCGGAGCTGGTGCCGGTCCGGTGGGGCCGGATGATGGTCTCCCCGTTCACGTTCTACCGCGGTGCTGCCCTGCCGATGGCCAGCGACCTATCTAGGACCCCCGTGTCTGGGCTGGCGGTACAGGCGTGCGGGGATGCCCACCTGTCGAACTTCGGGATCTTCGGCTCGGCCGAACGCCTCCTGGTCTTCGACGTCAACGACTTCGATGAGACGCTGCCCGGCCCATGGGAGTGGGACGTCAAACGGCTGGCGGCCAGCGTGGAAGTGGCCGCCCGCGGCAACGGGTTCCCCGGCAAGGACCGCCGCGAGATCGTCATGGCCACGGTGACCCGATACCGACAGGCGATGCGGACCTTCGCCGGGATGACGAACCTGGACGTCTGGTACGAACACGTGGACGTGGACGAGCTGCGCGCGCAATTCGACGCACAATTGAAACAGCGGCAGCGCAAGAAGCTGGACAAAGACCTGGCCAAAGCGCGGACCCGGGACAGCATGCAGGAGGTCACCAAGCTAACCCGCCTCGTGGATGGCCGGCCGCGGATCATCTCTGACCCGCCGTTGATCGTGCCGATCGATGAACTACTGCCCCAACACGAGGACTCAGCGAAGTTCAAATCGCAACTGCTCGGCCTGATCGCCAAATACCGGCGCACGCTAGAAACCGACCGGCGGTTCCTGCTCGAGCAGTACGAGTTTGCCGACATGGCCCGCAAGGTCGTCGGCGTGGGCAGCGTCGGGACCCGATGCTGGATCGTCTTGATGCTCGGCCGTGACGAGTCCGATCCGCTGTTTCTGCAGGTGAAGGAGGCGGATGCGTCGGTCCTCAGCCGGTTTGTCGGAGCCAGTAGGTACAAGAACATGGGCCAGCGGGTGGTCGCGGGGCAGCGGCTGATGCAGGCGAGCAGCGACATCTTCCTGGGATGGGAGCGGACCGTGGTGGGCCTGGACGGGGAGCAGCGCGACTTCTACGTCCGCCAACTGCGCGACTGGAAATACTCCATCCCCATCGAGGCTCTGGTAGTCCGCGCTATGCGGGTATACGGAGAAATGTGCGGGTGGGCGCTCGCCCGGGCACACGCCTGCTTCGGGGATCGGATCGCTATCGCCGCGTACCTGGGCGGCTCGGACGTCTTCGACAAAGCCATCGCCGAGTTCGCCGCCGCCTACGCCGACCAGAACGAGCGAGACCACAAATCTCTCCTCGACGCTGTCGCAACCGGACGACTAACCGCCGAACGCGACATGTGAGACCCGGCTCGCCCGAGGGCCGGCTTGCGCCTGACCGTCATTCTCCCCGCGGCAAGAAGCCCCCCTACGGCAAAGAAGCACCCGTACTGCCGGCACCACACACGGACGGCGACGCTGGCGGCCGTCCAGCCCTCCTGACTTACGCAAGACCAAATCCAGCAAAAGACTGCTCCCAGGTCGTGGCCTGGCTGGGTTCCCCCGTTGCTCTGTTCACGCTGGAACCCAGTTCATGGTCCCGCAGCCTTCGATCACGAGCTCCGGGAGCCCCGGCCGGCTCGGGGTGCGGGAGGCCGAGCGCAGCGCCGTGGCACGGCCGGGCCGCACGGCCGCGCAGCAGGTGGCGACGATTGGCAGGCGTCACCGTTTCGGCAATGCGCGGTAGACCACGACGCTAACCCCGCCGTCACTTCGCGGCGCACCGCCACGAGGCGCCTTCGTCGACGGCCGCGGCGAGCTCTGGCAAACGTCATCTCTGCGTCAGACGGAGCCGGGTGCGTCGGGCTGCTCGCGTCCTACCAAGGCGCGGGCCGGAGCAAGTAGACCCGCGGCGAGAGCGCGCATCAGCTCGCGAAGGGTGGGGTGGGCGCGGTCGTCGTCCAGGAGGTCGATCTCGAAGTTCAGCTCGGGCCCGGAGGCGGCCGGCATCGTGCCGAGCCGCTCGAGCAGCCGGATTGCATCTTGATTCTCGGCGAGCACGACACCCGCAAAGCGCGTGACACCCTCGGTGCGCGCCCGGTCGGCGAGCTCTTCGAGCAACCTGGTGCCCAGGCCGAGGCCCTGCCATCGGTCTCCCACCACGATCGCGGGCTCAGCCACCTCGCGCGCCACGCGCACGTATCGCGCAACGCCGGCGCAGGAACCGCTGGACGCATCGAGCGCAACCAGCGCCTCATGGTCGTGGTGGTCCACATCGGTCAGGTAGGCGAGGTGCTCCGCGTCGAGTTCCCTCATCGGGGTGAAGAAGCGCCGGTAGCGGGATTCCGGGCTGAGCTCGGCGAACGCTGAAGCAAGAAGCGGCGCATCGGCCGGCTCGATTGGTCGGATGATCATATGTGTGCCATCGGCGAGGCGAATCTTCGCCCCACCGTCACCGGGGGCGTGTCTCGATGGGCTGGCGTCGAATTCAGACGCGGCGGATGACCGCGGCTCGCTTGGACGATCACGTTCGCTGCTCACGCTAGGACCGACCCTGCCATATGGCGGCCGGCTCCCAGCGCCTGGATGCGGTCCGGAGGCTCACGAAGCCGCGCCGCAGGCACTCATCGGCGACGGAATCTCCGGTCGGCTGGACGTCATGCGCCGGACGCCCGAGTACAGGAGACATAGCGGAAACGTACGAGTATCTCCGGTGCCGGGGTACCGGCCGGTGCGACGAAGTCACCGCAAGGCGTTGTGCCGGCAGCCCAAGCGGCCGGAAAGATCGTCAATCTTGGCCCCGACACGGCACCCAGAGAAACGAGACGGCGCTGAATTCGGCCCATTCGTCGAACTGGACAGGGCAATCGAAGGGATACTTGGCGTGACAGCCATGCAGGGTGACGCCGGGCCCACGCCTAGCCGCGAGGCGGCGCAGGTTCGCCGGCGATCAACGAGAGGTAGCTGCGATGGCCCGGGCCGGTAGGCGAGCGCCACTTGAGCCCGTGCGGGACGAGGGGGATGCATGAGCTCGGCCGCTGCGACGACCATCGTCCGATGCGAGAATTGCGGTCGTCGTAATCGCGTACCCGACGTCGCCAAAGGTGTACCGCGCTGCAGTCAATGCCATCAACCGCTGCCGTGGATCGTTGACGCAGGAGACGCGTCGTTCGCCGAGGTGGCAGAACAGGCGACCGTTCCGGTGATCGTGGACCTGTGGGCGCCGTGGTGCGGGCCGTGCCGGATGGTCAGCCCAGTACTGGCCGGGCTGGCTCAGGATCTCGCCGGCCGAGTCAAGCTCGTCAAGGTCAACGTCGACGACAACCCGATCATCTCGCGCCGCTTCGACGTCCAGGCTGTCCCCACGCTGCTGGTGCTCCGCGGGGGGCGGGTCATCGCGCAGCAAGCCGGCGCGGCGCCGTCGCATGTTCTGCGCCGATGGGTTGACGACGCCGTCAACCGCTCGAAGGAAGCGAAATGACAGCCCCCTCGTCGCACAGCCCAGCCCGATGAGGTGCGGCGACTACGCCGCTAACAGACTAGTCACCCGAATGTCCCGCTAGGTCGAGGACGCTGCTCCTGCGGATGGGTCGCGGCAGCGCGGAAAGTACATGATCAAGCCGCACTCGCCGCCGTCCACGGGGAAGCGACAGCGATACGTGCGATGGCCATGCACGCCGGGTGTGCAGTCGCACGGGGACCAGCTCACCAGCGTGCCGCGTGGTAACAGCGGGTGTCCGGCGGGGCAGCGTTCGGGCGGAACTTCTTCGAGGTATCCGTCCTTCCGCAACCTCGAACGCATGTTCGACTGTCGCTCATTACGGAGCGTACCGCAAGAGCCCGGACTGTGACCGCGCGTGTTTACACAGCGCTTCTGGGTTGCAAGCGGAACGGGGTCGATCGACTCTTTACTAGCCGCTATGGCCTACGTCACACTATGCGACGCGGCCCGAACCTGGCACCCCCGGAGCCAGGTACGGGCCGACCACTTTTGGGCAGCGCATGCGTATCCGCTTCCTCAGGTACAAGATCTCCGGTCGTGATCCAGGATCGCCTCACCCGTTGGGTGCGGCGATTCTCAGCGCCGCGGTGGCGCGCCGGGCGGCGGGATTGGCCCGGGCGGGATCTCGTCGTAGCGCCAGGTGCGCTGCCGCTGCCGAGCGATCAGCAGGATCACGATGACAACGACCAGGCCGATGGACGTAACCCAGCCCAGCAGCTGCCCGAGCGGCATGATCGTTGGCCCACCGGGGTGATGGTGATAGCTCAAGTGGGCGTGAATGGTCAAGGCCCAGTCGACAATCGCGAGTAGGGCCAGCGCGGCGATCCAGCGGGATAGGTGTTTCGACATCGTTCCGCCCTTGACAGTACCGTCCGGAGATCGCCGGGCTAGCGGTCGGGCCGAGGTCAGTCGGTTCCGGCGGGTCGATCGGCGACATAGAGATCGGCGACGACGGGCCGATGATCACTCGCGGCTCTGACATCGGGTGAATCGATCGCCGTCGTCTGAATCACAGTGATGCCCGGGCCGACAAACAGGGCGTCGATGCGGCGGGTCGGCGATTCGGTGCGGTTGGTCAGGACATCGCCCGTGCTGTGCACCGTGGCCGCGTCGACTCCGCGAGCAGCCAGCCGGATCCAGGTCGCCGAACCCGGCTCGTCGTTCACGTCGCCCGCAAGCATCATCGGCACGCTGGGCGGACAAAACTCGTCGACGGCCTGGTGTAGTTCGTCGACGTGACCAAGCCGCTCGGTTTCCACTCCACTGAGATGGAACCCCGCGATGACAAGCCGAGAACCTCGGATGGTCAGGTCGGCCATGGCCACTCCGCGCCGCTCCCGCCACCGGTATCGATGAAGCAAAAGGGCGCGCGTCCCTTGCACCGTGATCGACGGGTCGCCCAGGAGGAGATTCGCCGCAGCGGACCGGCCGCCGGCGATCATCGCCATGCCGAGATCGTCCGCGAGGCGGCGACAGAGCGTCGGGCCGAACAACAATCGAGGGGCTTCCTGGAGGCACACGACGTCGGCGCGCATTCCCTCGATGACGCGCACCACCGATGCGCGGTCATCGCGAAGAGACCGAATGTTGTAGGTCGCGATTCGAACTAACCCCACGGGTCTATCCTGCGCGACGATGATCCCGGCGACCGCGCGGGTCGACCGCGTTCGCGGCACGCGACGCCTATCGAATCGGCTCGGAACGCCGGTGCGTAGCGGGATCTTGAGACAGGGAGCTTCGTCATGGCTGGATTTGTGATCAGGGCAGTCTCGGTGTCGGCGATGGTGATCGCGGCGGCCTTCCTTGCCGGCTGTTCGTCAAGCGGCGGCGGGGGAGGTGCCGGGACGACGTCGGCGTCCGCCGGTACGGCAAGCTCGTCCGCCGGTACGGGAAGCTCATCCGCCGCCGTGGCCGGTACGGCAGTCACGGCGACCGAGAAGGAATACTCGATCAGCCTGTCCACGCAGACATTTACGTCTGGCCCCTACACCTTCACCGTGCACAACACCGGTGAGACTGCGCACAATCTCACAATCGAAGGGCCTGGCGTCGACAAGCAGGCCACGTCCACCATTCAGCCCGGCCAGACGGCTACCCTCGCGGTGACCTTCCAGAAGGGCACCTACGAGTTGTGGTGCTCCGTCGACGAGCACAAGGACCAGGGCATGGACCTTCACATCACGGTTGGCTGACGCCAGCTCCGTTCGCGACTCTGGACCAATGAGGCGGCCGACGAAGTAGGGGCGGCACTTTCGTGGCTGCATCTCCTCGCGCGGCGTCTAGTTGGGATTGGGTGAGATAGACGCAGCCACCGAGGTCGGCGCCGCGTAGGTCCGAACTCCGGAAGTCGGCGGCACGGACGTCGGCTCCCCGCAGATCGGCCCCGCGGAGGTTCGTGCCGATGAGCAGCGCACCGCGCAGATCCGCCCCGACGAGGTCGACCCCACGTAGATCCGCTCCGGCCAGATCGGGTGCGGGTTGGCCTAGCCGCAGACCACGCCGGTGCCGGCGCCGGTGTCGCCGCGGGTACCGCCGGCCGGCTTCCTCTCGGACCAACACGCTCGCCCGATCAAGCAGGACGTCGACCTCACGACGACGCGCGCGGATATCCAATATGACAAGGGCGTCCGGGCCTTGATCGGCGAGGCGCTCAAGCTCGTCCCGAGCTTGGCCCAGCTCGGGGTAAAGCGAGCGGACCGCCTCGAACGTCAACGCGTCAGCCAGATACCAGAGCAGCTCGTGCAGCGTCCGGACGATGGGAACGGCGGCGAACATTCGCTGCGCGATCTGTGGATTCCGCCGCCAATCCCGGCCCGCGAACGTCGACTGGGTGATCTTCTGCCCGGCGCCGTAACAGTCGTAGGCGGCGCAACCAGGAAAGCCGCGCTCCCGCAGGTGGCTGTGGATCCGGCATCGGAAGTCCGTCCGCAGGTGAGGACACGGTTCACCGGCGGCCTTGTCGATCGCGAAGTCGGCCGACGCCGCAAACGGTAGGGCAACGCAACACAGCCCGGCACAGTTCGTGCAGTCGGGTCGAAGCTTTGCCCGATCCTGGCTCATACCAGCCTCCATTCGGAAAGCTGACCCGGTGGCGCACGGGGATGCACGATCCACGCGACACTATCGACCGGCGCTGAGAACGGCACTGGTTTGACCCGCTGGTCGCCAGCATGATCGACGAGGAGTTCCGACGAGGACGTTCTACGAGGAGTTGAGTTGGTGCCCGACGAGCTTGTGCACTTGGAGATGACCAACGCGATTGCGACGATCACGCTGGATTCCCCGCACAACCGGAACGCGCTGTCGGCTGCCCTCGTTGTCCAGCTTCGAGCGCATCTCGACTCGGCCGGGCGTGATCCGAACGCTCGCGCCGTTGTGTTGACGCACAGCGGGCCCACGTTCTGCTCGGGCGCGGATCTCTCCGAGATGATCCACGGCGACCCGGCGGTGGGTACCCGCAACATGTTCGGGGT
>Ga0207683_10004566_pt1 | contig 11924 bp, 8 predicted proteins | sample KBSM73metaG_FD_184333 | JGI IMG/M metagenome (GOLD analysis project Ga0207683, IMG submission 184333) | Miscanthus rhizosphere microbial communities from Kellogg Biological Station, Michigan, USA - KBS M7-3 metaG (SPAdes) (version 2) | ecosystem: Host-associated > Plants > Roots > Rhizosphere >...
AAACACACCCGCGCGAACTTCCCCATCAGGTAAGCTTTTTCGGTCGTTAAGCTCGCGCCCGTGAGCACCCCAAAGGCTTGGGGTCCGTGCTGTGACTGGATCCGCTCGATCGCCGACGCTACGCGAGTGATCGCTTCTTTGTACGGCAACGGCTTGAAACCGCCGGGCGCTGAAGGATCACGCTGATAAGCGTGCAGCAAACGATCCGGATGCGCGCCCTGGAGGTAGCGTTTGATGCCTTTCGGACAGAGCTTGCCTTGATTGAACGGAAACTCCATCCAGGGCTCGAAGCCGATCACCTCATTGTCTTTGACGAGAAGTTGAATGCCGCATTGCTGGCCGCAGAAACAGCAGTGTGTCTTGACTGCTCTGTCCGGCGTCACCCCGGGATCGAGACGCATGCCTGTGGCTCGCGACAGCTGAGGGCCAAAGTGTTGCCGCACCTCATCGAGTGAGACTGGGAGCATTGCCATGGTTCGCAATCTCTCTACGGGTGAAAATTACTGCGGTCTTCTGCACCGAGCGGGCCCTCGCCTATTTCGCGATTGGCATACACTGGCATCGGAGCGGGCAGCGTTCTCATACGGCTCGCGTCCCCGGCTCGCAGCTTTCCCTGCGCGAGGGCCAGCATTGCGCGGCGGCACGGCGGGCAAATCCGCTGGTAATGCTCCACCGCGGCATTCTCGGCCTCATAGCGGTAGCCCAACTCCCGTTCGACTTGAATGAGATCATGCACGTGCAGCTCGGAGGCGAAAGCATGCCCGCAGCGGCGGCAGCGCGCTGGCTCAGTACGCGCGGCGACATCCTTATAGAATTCCACACCAAGCTGCGCCGGCCGTTGGAAAATGTGGAAGAACTTCCCGAAGGGGAGCCACAGCAAGGTCACAATCACGGTGACGGCATGGGTAAGCGAAAGAAATTCGTAGCCGCGTCCTTGCAGCCAGGTATAGCTTACGGTCAGCAATAGGCCCGTTAGGCTGATGGCAAAGAGCAGCACGAGCGGCAGAAAATCCTCCGCAAACAATTGCACTGCCGCCGCTCCCTCATCGCGCATGCGCCGGCGCATGGCCAGCATCACGCCGGGAATTACCAGCAAAGCGGCCCACACCAGCCCGTGAAACGTAATAAAACCAAACCATGATTCGCTGGAAAAGGAGATCGTAGGAAATCCGAAAATAACCAGGCGATACCGATACAGTTGATCGGGCAGGGATTCGAACGACATCCAACCGAAGACCAGCGGGAACGTAATCGCGGCTGCGATCACACAGCCCCACATGATGAGCGAATGCGCTAAGCCGCGCAGCGGATCACGTTTCCAGATGAAACGATTCAAGGCAAAGTCGTTCGTCACCCGCTCGATCCATGCGTGAAGGTTCGCGGCGAGATGCCTGCGCCGAAAAAAAACCTGCCAACCACGCGTCCAATAGAGCGCGGTCGGCGGGCGTTGCAGCCATATGGCATAGCGGTAGGTAATGCCGAACACGGCAAAAAGCGAGGCGAAGGTGTAAGCCACTAAAGCCGCATCGAAGCGTGAGAGCCTGCGCGATCCGACGATAATCAGCAGAGCCAAAATCGCCGTGAAGAGAACTCCCCAGCCGAAAGCTTTGACAACTTCGCGTTTCATTCAAATACCATGGAATTGTTTATACAATCCGATCCCGCACAAGTCGATCTCTTCTCACTTCCGCGAAGATGGCGCCGTAGGCAGGCCCCGATTTGTTCGAAAATAGATGGCGGGTTCGCTTAATTCTGCTGAAAAACCCATGATTGCTCCGACCAAGCTCAGCATCAACGAAAAATTTCCAATGATTTGTAGGAGGGAGCACGGTCATTCTGGAACAGCTAATATCTTTTTATCGTCGTGTTCCCACTTCACCACTATGCAACTAGCCGTGTCCGGGCGTCCCTCAATAGGGGTCAGGGTCTAGCGGTCTTAGATTTCGATTCATTTTTCCCGTCACGTAGCGCGATCTGGCCTTTCCTGGAAAAATCCACCGACTCACCGAGGATGCGCGCCGCTTCTTGCGGGGCGTGGAACCCCGTGGAATTTTCCGCCTCGACGAAATCCAGATAGAACTGCGCCTTGCGCTGGAAGTCCTGCGCCGTTGCCAACTCCTTGTCGGTCTTGCCCGCGCCCTTTGCCGCTTTGAGATCTTTGATCAAATCCATCAGCGCATCCATCGCCACATTGCGCATCTCAAAGGTGCGCTCCTGAATCGTCTCGACCCGCGCCTTGAGTTCTTCTTCGGGCCATTTGTGGCACGTCTGGCAGGCCCGGTTGATGTTGAGCACCGGGCTGCGCACGTGGTGATCGCTGATCTTGAGCGAGCCTTCGCGCTTGTAAGGCATATGGCAGTCGGCGCAGGTCACGCCGGAACGCGCGTGGATGCCTTGGTTCCACATCTCGAACTCCGGGTGCTGCGCTTTGAGCACCGGCGCGCCGGTGTCGGCGTGCGTCCAGTCTTTGAACTGCGCCTCGTCGTAGTAGGCTTGAATGTTCTCGACTTTGAGCCCTTTCGCCCACGGATAGACAAGCCGTTTTTCCGGCCCTTTAAAATAGTATTCGACATGGCACTGGCCGCACACGTACGCGCGCATCTCCTGACGCGTTGCTTGCTTGTTCACGTCGTAGTTCTGAACTCCCTGCGAAGCTTTGAAGGCGGCGATGCCTTCGATGAAGCCCGGCCGGGTCACGCGCAGCTGCATGTTGCTCGGATCGTGGCAATCGATACAGGCGACCGGGTGTGAAACGAGCTTACGCGCCTCAGAAAAAGGCATCTGATTAAACTTCTCGAAGCCTTTGATGAGATCGCCATTGCCCGCCTTTTTGTAGGGAATGTACACCGATGCATGGCATTGAATGCAGGTGCCGGGCTGTTTCACCACCTGCTGGCGCTCCGTAAAGGTCTGATCGTCGAGCATGTAGGCGTGCCCTCGTTCTTCGCGAAAATCTTTGGCGAAGGCATATCCAGCCCACATCACCTTCAAACGCGGGTCTTCCTCGATCTTCGATTGGGCGACGACCGAGCGCGGATCGGCTTTCGTGGGTGTCCGCTCCATCGCCTCACTGCCGCCGTAGCGCGTACGCACCTGGTCCACGGTTCGTTTGTAGTCATCGTATTGCAGCGGAAAGTTCTTGCCCCAGATTGCCGGATCGTCGGTATCGTCGTTGAGCTCGACGACGCGGTAAAAAGCGTTTTTCGCTTCCTGCTTGCGCTCGAAGATATTCATCAACAAGCCAACGCCAACGATGGTCGCAAGCACCGCCACGCCCACGATAGCAAAAAAGATCAGCCGACGGCGACTGGTCGAATCGGAGTTTCGGATTTCAGCCATGTTTTCTCCTTACACTGTTCGGTCTCTGATTCGTTCCACCGAGACGCGTTGAAACGTGCTCCCGAGCAGTTTGTGACGCCGAACGACAGACTTTCATGAAAATACCATTACGGCGAAAAAATCCTCCGGTCCTTCGGCCCGCCCCCTTTGAAAAAAGGGGGCCATTGGGGGATTTTTATCGGCATTGCTCCTGACAGACACGCCGACGTGCACGAGTTCGCAACAGCGCGTACTGCGACACAGTTTCTCACTGAAGATGTCCCACCGAGTTATGACAGCGCAGGCAGGCGAGCTGCCCGGAGCTCGACACCGGGTGCGTCGCTTCGATGGCGTCGACAATTTCTCCATGACAGTTACGGCAGGCCCGCTCGGTGATCTCCCGGCTGTGCGGTTTGATCTGAATATTGTCCTCGTAGCCGCCGGTGGTGAAAAAGAATGAATGCCAAAAGCCATTGGATGCTTTCACGCTGTACTTTGCGATAAAATTTGCTGGGGTGTGACAGCTATTGCACGTCGCGACGGACCGATGCGACGATTTTAGCCAGCCATCGAATTGTTCGCGCATCACGTGGCAATTGGCGCAGGCCGCGGGATCATCCGTTAGGTACGACCAACCTTTGGCGTAGGCAAAAGTGTATAACCCAATGCCCACTGCGATACCGACAACCACTCCGAGCACGATGCCGTAAATGGTTCGACGTTTCATGCGCGCCTCTTTCTCGTGCTGCATGCGGTGCGCTTATTCATCGGCCGTTTTTCCGCGCGCATAAAGACTTACCAGTCGAGCCACCAGCACCGCCAAAAAAAGCTGGCCGCCCACTCCTTCAACGATCGTCAGGCCGCGCGCGATCTCGCTACGCGGCACGATATCACCATAGCCGAGGGTCGCTAAGGTGACGAAGCTGAAATAAATCGCGCTCATGCGCGTGAATGCGCCGGTGATCTGAAACGTACCCGGAACGATTTGCTCGAGCACCCAATAGAACGACCCGAAAAAAATTCCCGCAAGCAAATAGGCGCTAAGCGATGCGTAGAGATGTTCCGTATCGACTGCTCTCGCCTGAAACGCGAAGCGTAACGCGTAAGCTGCAGCCACCAGTCCCATCAGGGTCCATAGGCCGAGACTGACAGCCGAAAGCGCGGGGCGTTCGAACCACTCGAAAAAGAAGCGCGCAACCCAGAGCAGTCCGATCAGTGCCAGCAGAGCGCGGCGGCTGATCGCAGCAGAGACGGGCATGACAGCGGCGATCAGGTTCGCAGCGAGCAATAACTCGATGAGAGCTCCCGTCAACTTGAGAGCAGCGACGACCGGCGCTGCGATCATCGTCAGCAGGAGCGTGTAAAATAAGATCGCGTAGCGCCGCGACAAGTAAGTACGCCCGAGCGGTCGAAGCTCCGCCGCCGGATAATGGATGACTTCGCTCATTGCGGCAAAGTTTCCGGCATGAAGTAAAACAAGAAAGCCAGAATGACGTAAACCGTGGTCAGTTGAACGCCCTTATACCAGTTCGATCGCCCATCTCCCGAAACCATGGCGCCGATCAAAATCGCCAGAAACATGGCGCCCAGCTCCGCCCTGCCGAAGGAAAGCTCGAGCGGGCGCGGCGCGACAATGTAGCTTGCGAGCACCAGAACCGGTGCAACGAAGAGCGCGATCTGAATACAGCTGCCGAGCGCAATTCCGATAGTAAGGTCCATCTTGTTTTTTCGCGCCATTGCGATCGCTGAACCGCTTTCGGCTGCCCCGCCTACCACCGCGAGAATTACGATGCCGATAAAAGACTGCGACATGCCCAGCGCTTTGCCGGTTCCCTCGGCCGCGCCGACGAGGATCTCGCTCATCCATGCCGCCAGCACCGACGCCAGAACAAGTGAGCCAACCGCCTTTGGGATGCCCCAATGCTTGGTCCCGCTAGGGTGTTCTTCATGTTCCGCTGAACCGACGGCGCTGGAAAAAAAATCCGGGTGAGTTTTCAGCATGAACAAAAGGTAGAGAGCGTAGGCGATCAAAAGGACGATAGCCATGCCCAAATTCAACAACTCCTCCTGGCGCGGCGCGGCTTGCGCCGCAAAGAAGCGATTGAAGGTGCTCGGCACGACCAGGCTGATGACTGCGGTGAGCATCATCGTGCTGTAGAGCCGCGAGGCTGCCGGATTGTATTCCTGGCTGTGGTAACGCAACCCTCCGAGCAAAAAAGCAATCCCTAGCGCAAGCAGAAGATTGGCGAGAATTGCCCCGATCAGCGAAGCGCGCACCATATCGAAGAGCCCGGCTCTTAGCGCGACCATCGCAATGATCAGTTCCGGAGCATTGCCGAAGGTGGCGTTCAGCAATCCGCCAATGGCGTCTCCTGTATAAACTGAAATATGCTCGGTGGACTCGACGATCAGGTGAGCGATGGGGATGATCGCCAAACACGCAGTAAAGAAGATCCACGTGTGTGCGGATGGCGCAATGTGCTCGAGCACGACGGCTAACGGGACGAAAATAAAAAGCCAATTCATTGCCATCAGAAGTTTTTGAGGCCCGATCACCACCGGAGAAAAACAAGCAACGACAAGTTAGCCACCTTTGGCCGTTTAAAAATAGCGCCGGTCCACTTCGGTTATCAGCGTCCGGAGGTGTTTGGCCAAAAACCCGCACGCGTTACGGTAGAAGCTCAGCGCGAAAGCAGGCCGTTCGACGAGCAATTGCTCAAGCCGGTCGAAGGGAATGCGCATCAGAGTGCTCGTCTCTCTAGCACGCGCCGATCCCGGTCGTTTGCCGCGCCTGAAAAAGGCGACTTCGCCCAAAGCCTGGCCGCTGCCGATGGTGACGACCGCGAGTTCTTTTCCGGTCGGCACCATATCCACTGTGCCAATCTCCACGATGAACATGGCGTCCGCCTCGTCGCCCTCATTGAATACAAGCTCGCCCTGCTGGTACTTTCTCGGCGTCGCAATCTGGATCAAGCCGGCGATGTCTGCGTCTGTGGCATCTCCGAACAGGTAGATGCGCTTGAGAAGTCCGTCCATGATGACCCCCTTTTCATGATATCTGTCACTGCCAACCGCCGCCGAGGGCGCGATAGAGCTGGACGACAGAGTTCAGTTCGTCCCCGCGGGTACGGGCAAGCAACAGTTGCTGGTCGAAGAGCTGTTGGTCCGCGATCAACACCTCGAGATAATTCGCCAAACCCGTATCGTAGCGCCGGCGGGAGAGACGGGCAGCGTTTTGCAGCGATCGAACTCCTTCCTCCTGCTCGACGCGAGCTTCCCGGAACTTGTCAATCGCCACGAGCGCGTCCGCCACATCGCGAAAGCCGTTTTGCGCTGCCTTCTCGTATTGAGCTAAGGCTTGGTCGAAGCGAGCTTTCGTGACTTCGTAGTTAGAGAATATGCGCCAGCCCTGAAAAATAGGTTGCACCAGCCCGCCCGAGACGGCCCAGAGCGCGGCACGTTTGTCGGCGATTTTCGAGAATTCGCCGGTCTCAGTGCCGAGCATCGCATTGAGTGAAAAACTCGGGAAAAAAAGCGCCTTCGCCGCGCCGATGTTGGCATTGGCCGCAACCAGCAACTGCTCCGCGCTCTGCACATCCGGACGGCGCTCTAACAGCGCCGCCGGCAAGCCCGCCGGAACTGTCGGCGGCTGATATTGATCGATCAGAACGGCCCCTCGTGGAATCGCGCCTGGATTGCGCCCGAGAAGAAAATTGAGAAGATTTTCTTGAATGGTGATCCGGCGCTCGAGATCCGGAATCACTGCTGCGGTGCGGGCGCGGTTGGCAGTCGCCTGGTCCACTTCGAGTTGGTTAGAAACTCCGCCGGAAACACGCTTACTGTAAAACTGAATAGTATCGTCGTTAATCTGCAGTGTGCGGCGCGATATTTCGAGTTCTAAATCGAGCTCGCGCAAAGTGAAGTACGATTGGGCGACGTCGCCAACGAGAGCGATGTATACGGCGCGCCGGTCCATTTCCGTCGCGTAATAAACCGCGGTGGCGGCTTCGGTCTCGCGCCGAATCCTGCCGAAGACATCGAACTCCCAGGCCAGGCCGAAACCGGCAACCCAGTTTTGAAAATTCCGGCTGGTGGAGACTGGCGGAGGGTCGCTGACGCGCGAGACCTGCTGCGCATTGCCGCCGGCATTCACGTTAATTTGCGGATACAAGAACGACCGCACGACACCGATCTGGGCGCGAGCTTCCTCCATGCGCGCGACCGCCGTGCGCAAATCGTAGTTATTGCTCAACGCCACTCGAGTGAGCTCTTGCAGCACCGGATCCTGGAAAAGCTCCCACCATGGGAGATCCGCAAGCGACTCCGCCGTCGCCGGTGTGGCACCACCACGGTGGCTATCGGGAACCAGTATCGTGGGCCGGAGATAGTCAGGACCGAGGGTACATCCGGTGAGCAGAAGAAATCCAAAGATGCTTATCGCAGTTCGCCTCATCTCAATGTGCCCCCTCGTGTGACGGCATCGCCGGGACTGCAGTTGGGATGGGTTTCTTTTTCCGGCCAAGACCTTCGACGAAGGCGAAGTTGCCTGGAATGAGGAAAACGCCGAGAAAAGTAGCGACGAGCATGCCCCAGAAGACGGCGGTGCCCATGACGTTCTGCGCGCCGGCCCCCGCACCGCTCGCGATCATCAGCGGCACGACGCCGAGAATGAAAGCGAATGCCGTCATGAGGATCGGCCGAAAACGCAATCGGGCCGACTCCAGAGCGGCATCTTGAACAGACATGCCTTCTTCATGTTTGGCCTTCGCGAATTCGACGATCAGGATCGCATTCTTCGCGGCGAGACCGATCAGCATGATGTTGCCGACTTGAACGTAGACGTTGTTGTCGTAGCCCATCAGCCAGACCCCGAAGAACGAGCCCAAAGCAACCAGAGGGGAGCCCAGCAAAACGGCCCACGGCAGGCGCCAACTCTCATACATCGCAGCGAGCAACAGGAAAACGAACACGATGGCGAGGACAAATGTCGGTCCTGCGGGCGGTGCAACTTTTTCCTGGTACGAGAGACTCGAGTAGGCAAAGCCCAATTCCCTCGGCATCGTCTGTTTGAAAACGTCTTCGAGCGCCGCCAAAGCCTGGCCGGAAGTGTAGCCGCGGCCTGGCACGCCGTTGATTTCCACGGAGCGGAACAGGTTGAAGCGAACCGTGATCTCGGTTCCACCTTCGGAGGTTATGTTAATGAGAGTAGCGAGCGGGATCATCGTGTTGGTGGTGCGGCTACGAACATAAATGTCGCCGATGTCTTTAGGCTTGCGGCGGTAGTCGGCCTCGGACTGCACATAGACGCGGAACAGACGGCCAAAACGGTTGAAGTCATTCACGTAGGTGCCGCCCATGCTTGCGGACAGGGCCTGAAAGACCTCGTTGATCGGCACACCGAGCTTACGCGCCTTCTCGCGGTCGAGGTCGACCTTCACTTGAGGATAACGGGGATCGAAGGAAGTGAAGAGATTGGCTAGTTCGGGCCGCTTACGCGCCGCATCGAGAAACTGGCGGGTGGAGTCGCCGAGCTGTTGCACGGTGAGCGTGCCACTGCGGTCCTGCAACAGAAAATTAAAACCGGCCGACGCGCCAAATCCCGAGATCGTCGGAATGTTGAAAGGAAAGACGATCGCCTCGGGTATGTTCGCCACCTGCCGCTGCACATTCGCCATGATGCCCCGCACATGGAGCGCGTCGGAATGACGGTCCTCCCACGGCTTCATACGGACGAAAATCGTACCGAAGTTGGGTTGATAGGTGCTGGTGACCACGCCGTAGCCGCCAATCGTGGAGAAAGAGTCGACTCCTTCAGTCTTGGTCAGGATCTTCTCGACTTGTGATAATACATTACCCGTGCGTTCGAGAGACGCGGCGGGCGGGAGCGTGACGTTGACACCGAAAATTCCTTGATCCTCTTCGGGGATGAAGCCCGCGGGCAGCGCGCCGCCGAAAAGGCCGGCGCCGACGGCCACCACGGCGACGATGACGATGGTAAGAATCGCACGTCGCACCAGGAGTCGTGCGCCACCGATATATGCGTTAGTGGTGCGGTCAAAGGCGCGGTTGAACCAGCCGAAAAATTTACCTAGCGGCCCCCTGGCCGGCCCATGGTGCGCCTTGAGCAGCATGGCCGAGAGTGCAGGCGCGAGCGACAGTGCGCTGAAAGCGGAAAGCAGCACCGAAATGGCGATGGTCAAGGCGAATTGCTTGTACATCTGTCCGGTCAGGCCGCCCAGGAAGGCGACCGGGATGAAGACGGCTGAAAGAATGAGGGCGATGCCGACAACCGGAGCTGAGACTTCCTTCATCGCCTGGATGGTCGCTTCCTTCGGGTTCATCCCGTGCTCGATGTGGTGCATCACCGCTTCGACCACGACGATGGCATCGTCCACGACGATGCCGATGGCCAGCACCAAACCGAACATCGAGAGAGTGTTAACCGAGAAGCCGAGCATCGGGAAAAAAATGAACGTGCCGATGAGCGACACGGGCACGGTGAGCAGCGGAATGATCGTTGCGCGCAGGTTTTGCAGGAAGATAAAAACCACCAGCGTCACCAGGATGATCGCCTCGATAAACGTGTGGACAATACCGTCGATGGAAGCTTCCACCGCGGGCGTCGTATCGTAAACGATCTTGTAGTCCATGTCGGGCGGAAACAGCGCTTTAGCCTGGCGCAGGGTCTCATAGATCGCTTCCGAGGCCTTGAGCTGGTTGGCACCCGGCAGCAGGTAAACGGCCATCGTGCCGGACGGCTTGCCGTCGAGCCGTCCAAAGGAGTCGTAATTCTGCGAGCCCAGCTCGGCGCGTCCGACGTCCTTGACGCGGATCTGCGCGCCGGTTTCAGTCTGACGGAGAATGATGTTCTCGAACTCCTCTGGGTTGACGAGCCGGCCCGGGGCGCTCACCGTATAGGTAAATTCTTGGTCTTTTGGTGAAGGCGCGGCGCCGACGCGCCCGGCCGGAGCTTGCAAGTTCTGCTCTTTGATTGCCGAGATCACATCGGAAGGTGTGAGCGCGAGTTTGGCCAACTTGTCGGGGCGCAGCCAGATGCGCATGCCATAATCCGCGCCGCCGAAAAGATCGACCTGGGCTATGCCGGGTATTCGTAGCAGCTGATCGCGGAGATTGATGCCGCAATAGTTGGTCAAAAAGTTCGCGTCGTAGCTCCCTTTGGGCGAGTAGACGGAGATGAGCATCAGAATGCTCGGGCTCTGCTTTTTGACGGTGACACCCTGCTGAACCACTTCCTGGGGCAGGCGCGCTTGCGCCGAAGAGACTCGGTTCTGCGTCAACACGTTTGCGGTATCCTGGTCGACACCGACCTCGAAGTTGACGTCGAGCTGCATACGGCCGTCGCTCGTGTTCGACGACTTCATATAGATCATCTTGTCGACGCCGTTGACTTCCTGCTCGATGGGCGTCGCCACCGACTGCTCGACCGCCACCGCGGAAGCGCCGGGGTAGGTAGCCGTGACGCGGATGGACGGCGGCGCCAGGAATGGGTACTGCTCGATCGAGAGACCCTTGAGGCTAAACAGTCCCATCAGAACCATCAGGATCGAAATAACGATTGCGACGATGGGCCGGCGAATGAAGAAGTTTGCCATAGCTTATTTCCCTTTGACTTCCTTAGGTCCGCTGACTGACGCCGGAGCGCTCTCTGCAGGCGAGGCGATTTCTTTAACCTTTTCGACTTTGGCGCTGACCTGCACGCCGGGCTTCACTTTTTGAATCCCTTCCACGATAACCTTTTCCCCCGGCTTAAGCCCCGAATCGATGATCCAGACATTGCCGACCCGTTCGCCGGCTTTGACCATGCGCTGCTCCACCGTAGCATCCGGCTTGACGACCATGACGCTGTAGAGTCCTTGAATCTCCTGCACGGCGAGTTGCGGCACAAGCAGGGCACCTTCCTTAACGTCGGTTACGAACCGGGCTTTCCCATACTGGCCTGGGCGCAGAATGCGCTCAGGATTAGGAAAGCTAAACTGCCCGGTCAGGGTGCCCGTGCTAGCGTCCACCGCCCGTTCGATCGCATCGAGACGACCTTTATGGTTAAATGTGGTTCCGTCTGCAAGAATCAGCTCGACGCCGAATTTTTTCTCAAGGGACTTATCTTTATCGGCGCCGGCCCGAGCGAGTCTGAGATATTCCGCCTCGGCGATCGCGCAACGGAACAGGATCGGATTGATCTGCGAGATCGTGTTGAGCAGGGTATTTTCACCGCGTCCCACCAAGCTGCCGACCTTTTTTTGTGTCGTACCGATCAGTCCATCCACCGGTGAATTGATGGTCGTATAGGCCATATCGAGTTTGGCCTTTTCGACCAGCGCATCGTAAGCGGTAACCTGAAAGCGTGCGGCCTCTTGAGCCGACAATGCATTGTCCAGTTCCTGTTGGCTGACCGCTTTCTCCGCCGCCAAAGGTTTGTATCGCGCAACGTCGTTGTTGGTTTTGTCGAGGCGAGTCCGCGCAGTCGATAGATTGGCCTGCGCTTGCGATAGCGCGGCTTCAAACGGTTGCGGATCTATCTTGTAGAGGGTTTGCCCCTTTCTGACAAAAGAGCCCTCGGTGAAGTTGACGGAAGTAAGATAACCCTC
>Ga0207683_10004571_pt1 | contig 11921 bp, 8 predicted proteins | sample KBSM73metaG_FD_184333 | JGI IMG/M metagenome (GOLD analysis project Ga0207683, IMG submission 184333) | Miscanthus rhizosphere microbial communities from Kellogg Biological Station, Michigan, USA - KBS M7-3 metaG (SPAdes) (version 2) | ecosystem: Host-associated > Plants > Roots > Rhizosphere >...
CAGATCACGCTCAGATTAGCCCGCCACCGTTCCCCACTTTGAGACGAGCTGCTCCGCGCCGCGCTGCGATACTGCGAAGATCGTGTAGGTCGGGTTCGAAGCGCCCTCGGTCGGAAACAAACCTGGTCCCGCGACCCACAAGTTTGGAATTTCGTGGGTCTGACCGTAGCTGTCGGTGACCGAGTCACCTGCCCCGCTTCCCATGATGGTGCCGCCGAACAAATGAATGGTCGGCTGGTTACCGCGCGCGGACCAGAATTCCTTGGCGCCGGTTGCCTTGGCGATTGCGAGTCCCTCTTCAAAGTTTGCGTTCCACAGCGCCACTGCATCCTGATCGAAACTGTGGACGATGCGCGCGAGAGGCATGCCGAACTCGTCCTTGCCGTCGGCAAGTTCGATGCGGTTCTCGACATTCGGCATTTCCTCGCCGAAGGCGGTGAGCCGGGTGATGCCGCGCTTGGCTCGCTGCATGAAGTCAGCAAGCGGCTGACCGAACAGATCGATCCGCGCATTGGCGAAGCCGCCAAGATCGGAGGTTTTGAGCGCGGTACCGGCGACGATGTAGGTGCTGCCGAATGCACCCTTTTTGCTGGTCTTGTCGTAGCGATCGTACGACATGTATTGCGCGCCGATGGTGCCCATGTGTGGTTCGACGTCTTCATCGAACAGCGCCCATGTGCCGGATGCGTAATGCGCCATCATGTATTTTCCGAGCAACCCGCTTGAATTCGCGAGCCCCTTCGGGTGCTTGTCGGTCGCCGAAATCATCATCAGGCGCGGATTTTGTGCCGACCAGGCGGCGAGAATGACGACTCTTGCCTCTTGCACCTGCTTTTCTCTCCTGGCGTCGTAGTATTCGACGCCAGTCACCTTGTTGCCGGCGTCGTTCGTAAGGACGCGCGTGACGGTGGAGAGAGCCCGTACCTCGGCGCCCGCTTTGCGGGCGTCGGCGAGGTAAGTCACGACCGGGTTGGCGAGTGCGCCGATCGGGCAACCGACATGGCACCAGCCGTCGTACAGGCAAGCCGGCCGGCCCTTGAATTCGGTCGAGTTCATGCCGACTGCCGCCGGCACCATCCGGATGCCGGCCGACTCAAGGCCCTTCAGCCAGACTTGGCCGTTGCGGAAGGTCTTCATCGGCGGCATCGGATAGGGCTCGCCCTTGGGCCGCCAGATTTCTTCCGCTTTGGCATCCCCGGAAACGCCGATTTCCTGCGCGACCTTGTCATAGTACGGCGCGAGATCGGCATAGCTGACCGGCCAGTCGAGGCCGCGGTTGTGCTCGCTTTTGACTTTAAAGTCGTTCGGCAAATAGCGGGGAAAATTAGCAAAATAATGGAGCGCCGCGCCGCCGACGCCCCAGCCGGCTTGGTAGGCGTAGCCATAAGGGTTCTTCCCTTCGAGCAGGAACGGAATGCCGGCGGGCTTCACGCGCCTGCCCCAGAAATCGGAGCTGATCAGATCGGACATTTGCCAGTCCGGCCCTGACTCAAGCAGAACGACCTTCTTGCCGGCTTTTGCCAACACCGAAGCGAATAACGAACCGGATGCACCAGCACCGACGATGACGACGTCGACTTTTTCAAGGGTGGCCATGTCACCACCTCTTCACTGGTTCGATGTGGGCCATGTAGGGCACACCAAGCGCGGCATATCCGTCCATCGTGCCGTAGACCACATCGACGGCATCGCTGCGCATAACCAGATAGACAAAAGGTCCCGGCGGGCCTTGCCAGCCGGCGACCTTGTTCTGGCGCATCTGATCGACGAAATCCCGCCGCTCATTCGCGCTGATCTTCGCGAAGGCCCGGTTGTCGTTGTTGGCATAGCTGGCGCGGTCGATCGCGCCGAGCGCCGCGCGGTAGAAATTCGCGTAAGGCGACCGGATGTTGAGAATGCGCGCTTCCAGCAACGCTTCCTCAGGGGGGATCGAGAGTTGTTGATCGACGAAATGCGAAATGCCGGCAGCGGCTGCGCCGGGCACTAGTGTTTCACCCAGGGCTTCGAGAATTTCGACCTGTTCGGGCGACAGTGTTCGGTACGGAATATTCTGGGCGTGCGCCTGGCGCGGTGAGAGCAGAACCTGGGCGCCGCCGACACTGAAGGCAAGCGCGCTCAGGGCCGCACCCTTCATGAGGGCGCGCCGCTCGATCTCGGACATGATCTCCTCCCCGAGTGACAGCTATTCTTGATTTGTCGTTCTTGCGGCTTCTGTTGCGCGTGTTGCCGTCTCTGGAACGCGACTAAATCCAATCCTAAATTGAATCATGAATCAAGGAGGCCAGCCCGCGATGCGGGACGTGACGCGGCCTGCCTGCGAAATTACTTCTTCGGCAGATCCAGCCGGATGTGCAGCTCCTTGAGCTGCTTCGTGGTTACCTCCGATGGCGCGCCCATCAGAAGATCCTCCGCGCGCTGGTTCATCGGGAACAACACCACCTCGCGCAGATTCTCCTCGCCGGCGAGAAGCATCACGATACGGTCGATGCCAGGAGCGATACCACCGTGCGGCGGCGCACCGAGCGAGAGCGCGTGCAGCATTCCGCCAAATTTATTTTCCAGTACATCTTCCGGATAGCCGGCGATGGCGAACGCCTTTTTCATGACTTCGGGACGATGATTCCGGATCGCCCCTGACGACAATTCAATACCGTTGCAGACGATGTCGTATTGGATCGCCTTGATCGACAGCAGCCTGTCGTTGTTCTTCGAATCGAGCGCGAGGAACTCGTCGACGGGCAAGTTGGGCATCGAGAATGGATTGTGGGAAAAGTCGATCTTCTTTTCCTCATCGTTCCACTCGTACATCGGAAAGTCGACGATCCAGCAGAACTCGAAGCGACCCTTGGCAATGAGGCCGAGCTCTTCGCCAATTCTGGTGCGGGCCGGGCCGGCGAACTTGACGAAATCCTTCGGTTTGCCCGCGACGAAGAAGACGGCGTCGCCGACGCCGAGCTTGAGCAGGTCGGCGATCCGTTTCGTGCGTTCCGGCCCGATGTTCTTGGCGAGCGGTCCGGCGCCGCTTTCCTCACCTTCGCGCCAAAAGATATAGCCAAGGCCGGGCTGGCCCTCGCCTTGCGCCCAGGAATTCATGCGGTCGCAGAATGCGCGGTTGCCGCCTTTCGGCGCCGGAATAGCCCACACCTGCGCGGCGGGATCCGCATTCAGAATATTAGCGAAAATCTTGAAGCCTGATCCACGAAAGGCCTCGCTGACGTCCTGCATCACGACCGGGTTGCGAAGGTCAGGCTTGTCGGTGCCGTATTTGCGCAGCGCATCGGCATAGGGGATGAGGGGAAACTTCGGTGTCACAGGCTTGCCGTTGGAAAATTCCTCGAACACGCCCCGGATCACCGGCTCGACCGCGTCAAAGACATCCTGCTGGGTGACGAAGCTCATCTCAAGATCGAGCTGGTAGAACTCGCCGGGCGAGCGATCGGCGCGCGCATCCTCGTCGCGGAAACAGGGCGCGATCTGGAAATAGCGGTCGAAACCCGCGATCATGATCAACTGCTTGAACTGCTGCGGCGCCTGCGGCAGTGCGTAGAATTTTCCGGGATGCAGTCGCGAGGGCACCAGATAGTCGCGCGCGCCTTCCGGCGACGACGCGGTCAGAATCGGCGTCTGGAATTCGAAGAAACCGCCCTCCTTCATCCGCCGGCGGATCGAATCGATCACCTTGCCGCGCAGCATGATGTTCGCATGCAGATGGTCGCGGCGGAGATCGAGGAAGCGATATTTCAGCCTGATCTCTTCCGGATAATCCTGCTCGCCGAAAACCGGCATCGGCAGTTCGGCGGCGGAGCCGAGGACTTCGATCTCATCGATGTAGATTTCGACCTGGCCGGTCGGCAGATCGGGGTTCTCGGTGCCGGCCGGACGCCGGCGCACCTTGCCGTCAATACGCACGACCCATTCCGCGCGCAGCGTCTCGGCGAGCTTGAACGCCTTGCTGTCGGGATCGGCTACGACCTGTGTGAGCCCATAGTGATCACGCAAATCGATGAACAGGACCCCACCATGATCGCGAATGCGGTGGCACCATCCGGACAGGCGCACGGTACTGCCGATGTCGCTGTCTCGAAGCGCGCCGCAATTGTGTGAGCGATAGCGATGCATGTGTATGTCCGAGGGGCGATTCAGGGCGTAGGTGTGCGGCGGGCGAAAAGCGCATGGGGGGTCGGCTTTGTCAAGCAGTCACAGCCCCTGCGCACCTGCACAATTCGGTCAGGCGATATTTAACGGCTGGACGCCATAATCATCGCGCAATCGGTGCGACAGACATGACATTTGCGCTTCCGACCATTTGCACCATGCTGGTTGCTCGCGAGTTGCCGCATGCTGCTGTTCCGGGACGTCTATAAGGACTAGCAGCACGGTCTCGACACGCCGTGGCCAATCTGCACAGATTGACGGCAAACAATTGCCCGGACCGGCGCATGGAGTCCATGACCACCGCAGAGGCGGCCGCCGCCACGTTGATCGCCCACGGCTTCGACTCCGTCTATGCGCTGCCTGGCGTTCATAACGATCATCTGTTCGATGCGTTTCAGCGCGTAGGCGACCGGTTGCGCGTCGTCCACACCCGCCATGAGCAGGGCGCGGCCTATATGGCTCTGGGTGCGGCGTTGGCAACCGGCAGGCCGCAGGCCTACGCGGTGGTGCCGGGTCCGGGGCTGCTGAATTCCGGCGCCGCGCTGCTGACCGCCTACGGCATGAACGCGCCGGTCCTGGCCCTGATCGGGCAAATTCCCGCAGCAGCGATCGGAAAGAGCCAAGGGCATCTGCACGAGATTCGCGATCAGGCCGGCATCATTGGCCGGTTGGTCGATCATTCGTCCCACATCAAGGATCCTCGGGAAGCCTCCATCAAAGTCGCGAAGGCCATTCAGTCCATGAGCCACGACCGTCCCGGACCGGCCGCCCTTGAATGCGCCATCGATATTTGGGGCAAGCGGGGGAAAGTCGCTGCCATTGTGCCGCCCTCGCCACCGCGTCCGCCGAAAATAGACGACACCAAGGTGCGCGCTGCGGCGAAGCTTCTGGGCAAGGCCAAACGCGTGTTGATCGTGGCGGGCGGCGGCGCGCAGGATGCTTCGCCTGAAGTCACACTGCTGTCCGAAATGTTGCAGGCACCCGTGCTCAGCTACCGGCGCGGGCGTGGTGTCCTTGATTCTCGCAGTCCGTTCAGTGTCACGCTTCCGCTCGGCCGCGAGTTGTGGGGCGAAGCAGACGCGGTCCTCGCGGTCGGCACCCGGCTGCTGAATCCGACGACGCAATGGGGCATCGACAGGAACCTGCAGGTCGTACGCGTCGACGCTGATCCGAAACAGCCTTCCCGGCTGCACAAGCCAAAGGTAGCGCTTGTCGGCGACGCGGCACTCGTTTTGAGGCGTCTCATCGACGAACTCGCCAAACGCAACGAGCGTCGCGTGTCACGTACCGACGAGATGCGGGAGCGCCAGGCGAAACTGCGTGAACGGCTCACCGGGCTCGCGCCGCAACTCGCCTTTCTTGAAGCAATCCGTGCCGAACTTCCGGAGAATGGCATTTACGTCGACGAGGTCACGCAAATCGGATTTGCCGCCCGCCTGGCCTTTCCGGTGTACAAGCCGCGTACGTTCCTGTCGCCGGGCTATCAGGACAATCTTGGATGGGGTTATGCGACGGCGCTCGGCGCGCAACACGCCAGGCCGGATGTACCGGTGCTTTCGATCAATGGCGACGGTGGATTTCTTTACACCGGCAACGAACTCGCGACCGCTATCCGCCATCGGATTCCGCTGGTGGCGATAGTTTTCGTTGACGGCGCCTTTGGCAATGTACGCCGCATCCAGCAGGAACAATTCGGCAACCGGCTGATCGCTTGCGATCTTGCCAACCCTGATTTTGTGAAATACGCCGAAAGCTTCGGCGCTGTCGGCCGGCGAGCGCGCAGCCCGGATGAGTTGGGCGCGGCCCTCCGGGAATCGTTCAAGCGCCGCGAACCGACCCTCATCGAGGTGCCCGTGACGGCCATGCCTAGTCCCTGGGAGTTCATTCAAATGCCACGCGTGCGTGGGTTGCCATGACCCAGCCGGATCGGGTTAGGTTCGCGGCCACAATGGACTTGATTACCACCACCGATGAGCTTGCAGCGGTTTGCTCGCGCATGGCGACGCATCCGTTTGTCACGGTCGATACCGAATTCCTGCGCGAGACCACCTACTATCCCCTACTGTGCGTGGCACAGATGGCCTCACCGGCCGAGGCGGTGGTGATCGATGCTCTGGCCACGGACATCGATCTCGCGCCGTTTTTTGCGCTGATGGCGAACGAAAAGATCATCAAGGTTTTCCACGCCGCGCGCCAAGACATCGAAATCGTCTGGAACATGGCGAAGACGATTCCGCATCCAATTGTCGACACCCAGGTCGCCGCCATGGTGCTCGGCTACGGCGACTCCATATCCTACGACCAGCTGGTCCAGCGCATCACTGGCGACACACTGGACAAATCGCATCGTTTCACCGACTGGACGCGGCGTCCGCTCAGCGATGCGCAGATCGCATATGCCGTTTCCGACGTCACCCACCTGCGGGACGTCTATCTGAAACTGGCAACCGATCTCGAAAAGCAGGCGCGAAGCAATTGGGTTGAGGCCGAAATGGATGTTCTCACCTCGCCGGAAACCTATCGAGCCGATCCGGAGCGCGCGTGGGAGCGGCTCAAGAGTCGCGTTCGCAAGCCGAAGGAGCTTGCAATCCTGATCGAGGTCGCGGCCTGGCGCGAGCGCGAGGCGCAAAACCGCGATGTACCGCGCGGGCGAGTGATCAAAGATGAAGTAATCGGCGATATCGCCGTGCAAGCGCCGACGACAATTGAGCGACTCGGACACTTGCGCTCACTGCCAAAGGGATTTGAGCGCTCTCGATGGGGCGAGCAGATCATCGACGCGGTCAAGCGCGGGATCGAACGCGACCACAAGACACTGCCGCGTCTGGACCGTTTCCGGCCAGCGGCGAATGGCGCGGCGATTGTCGAACTGCTCAAGGTATTGCTGCGGATGACCGCAGAACGGCATGGAGTCGCCGCCAAGGTCATCGCCACGGTGGACGATCTCGACCGCATCGCGGCCGACGACGAGGCAGACGTTCCGGCAATGAAGGGATGGCGGCGCGAATTATTTGGCGATAAGGCGCTGGCGCTCAAGCATGGCCGGCTGGCGCTTGCCATCGACAAGGGAAAAGTAGTGACGGTCGAAAAGACCTAGGCGTTAGGTCTCGATATATTGTTCACGGCCAATAAGGCGCGCCAGCTGCCGAAGCCGACCAGCCAGCCGGTCACTCGCCAGTTCGCCATAGTCACCCGGCAGTTTGAGCGTCAGTTTGCCGCGTTTGACCTGCATCGGCGTCTTTGGGAGCACACCGCTCTGTCCGGCGGTGAGGATGTAGGCGACCCGCATGGCGGCGCCAAGGACACGGGCGCGATCGAGCATTCGCGTCGTCGCAAGCTCGCGCAATCGCGGCGAGAGTTCCTCTTCGCTCAGGCCCGCATGACGGAAATAAACCGACAAAGCGAGGTACGCGCGACCCGGATGGTCGATGGCAACGAAGGAACCGTGCGCGATGATATTCATCGACTGCTCGCCGCGATAATCCGGGTGGGCGCGCCAGCCAATATCGCCGAGCAAACAGGCCGCGTGACGCAGCCGGCGTTCATCAGCGTTTTCTTCCAGCCCTGACGACGCCATGAAGCGGTCGGTCCAGGCAATCAACTCCTGGCCATGGCCCGGCGAGCGCGAACGTAGAACATTGAGATCGGCCGCAGCCGAGATGAGCGGATCGCGTGCGCGCTCGCGCGTGTTGAGCAGTGAATACAGCAGGCCTTCACGCACGCCGAGCACGGAAATAACGACCTGCTTGGGCTTGATCGCCCGTACCAGGTTTTCCATCACCAGGGCCGCATAAGCGAGCAATGGTCGACGGGCCGCATTGACGACCTCAATCTTCGAGAGCGTCTCGGTATCGACGTGATGCACAAGTCTCGAGAACTCCTGCGCCTCACGCGCCGAGATGCGGTAGTTGTGCATGACGTGAAAGGGATAGCCGGTCTGCCACATATGCAACCGTGCTAACGCGCGCCACGTACCGCCGACCGCATAAAACGTACGGTCCTCGCCGCCGTGCAACATATCGAGATCTTCGAAAGCCTCCTCGACGAACTTTTCCGCCTTCTTGAGCGATTTGCCGGTGATGTCCTGGAGTGCAAGGCCACCGAGCGGCAGAGTTACTCCGCTGCGGACGCGAGAACCGTGCACATCGACCAGTTCGAGCGAACCGCCGCCAAGGTCGCCGACAATGCCGTCCGGTTTATGGATTCCGGACACAATGCCGAGCGCAGTGAGATGCGCCTCACGCTTTCCCGAGAGGATTGTGATTGTGGTGCGGCAGATGCGTTCGGCCTCCGCGATGAACGCGCGGCCATTGCGCGCGTCGCGGCAGGCAGCCGTGGCGATAGCCCAAATGCGCCGCACATGCAAAATATCGCACAAGGCGCGGAAGCGCCGGAGCGCGTCGAGCGCCGTATCGATGGCGTCCGCCGGCAACAGGCCGGTCGACTGCACCTGACGCCCGAGACCGGCCAGCACTTTTTCATTGAAGATGGGCGTCGGGGAGCGGGTCAGCCCTTCGTAGACAACAAGACGGATTGAGTTCGAGCCGATGTCGATAACGGCGATCGGCGGACCATGATCGAGCCGGCCTTTTGCCGATGCCGTGATCTTGGGCGACCGCTTACGCCCCTTCAATGAGGCGGCGTATAAGGCTGCGCGGCGGCGATTCCTTGAGCGATTTTCCACGGCCCGACAGACTCGGATTCGTCATGAAATATTTATGGGCGTTGAAGGGTTCTTCGCCCGCCGCCGCCTTTATGCGCGTGGAACTGCCATCCGGCAAGAGCTTCCAGCTTTGTTCGTTATCCTTGAAATTCGCGACCATAATTTGGCCGAGAACCTGTTCATGCACGGTGGCGTTGAGAATCGGACACAGCACTTCGACACGGCGATCGAGATTGCGTGGCATCATATCGGCTGAGGAAATATAGATCGCCGCCTTCGGATGCGGCAGCGGATGACCAGCGCCAAAACAATAGATGCGGCCATGTTCGAGGAACCGGCCGACAATCGATTTGACGCGGATAGTTTCGGACAGTCCCGGCACGCCCGGCCGCAGACAGCAAATGCCGCGAACGACGAGATCAATCGAAACCCCCGCAGCCGAAGCGTCATAAAGCGCGTCGATAATCCCCGGATCGACCAGCGAATTCATCTTCATCCAGATCGACGCGGGCCGCCCTGCCCTGGCGTGCGCGATCTCCTGCGCGACGTGGTCAACGATGCGTTTGCGAAGATTGATCGGCGATATCGCCATGCGTTCAAGCTCGGCAGGCTCAGCATACCCAGTGATGTAATTGAATATGCGCGCGACATCGCGACCGATGACCGCATCCGCGGTAAAGAATGACAAGTCCGTATAGCTACGGGCCGTTACCGGATGGTAGTTGCCGGTGCCGACATGCACGTAGGTCGCAAGTTCTCCGGCTTCGCGGCGCACCACCAGCGACAACTTGGCGTGGGTCTTTAGTTCGATGAATCCATACACGACTTGGGCGCCCGCACGCTCGAGGTCGCGTGCCCATCGGATGTTCGCCTCTTCGTCGAAGCGCGCCTTTAGCTCGACCAGCGCTGTAACGGATTTCCCGGCCTCGGCGGCTTCCACCAACTGCTTCACGATCGGCGATTCCGCCGAAGTGCGGTAAAGCGTTTGCTTGATCGCGACCACATTGGGATCGCGCGCAGCCTGTTGCAGGAACTGCACCACCACGTCGAACGATTCGTAAGGATGGTGGACAACGAGATCTTTCTGACGAATGGCGGCAAAGCAGTCACCACCGTGATCGCGTATGCGTTCGGGATAGCGCGGATTGTAGGGCACGAATTCGAGATCAGGCCGGTCAAGCTTCGTAAGCTGATTGAGATCGTTGAGCGCAAGAACGCCGTCAACCCTGAACACCTCGTCATCTGCAACCGCGAGCGCGCGTTGGACGAAGCTGCACAATTCGCCAGGCATCGATGCACTGAGTTCGAGCCGGATCACCGATCCGCGGCGCCGTTGCTTGAGCGCGGTCTCGTATAGACGCACCAGATCTTCGGCCTCTTCCTCGATTTCCACTTCGGAGTCGCGGATTGCGCGAAAGGCTCCTTGTCCCTTGACCGTGTATCCTGGAAATAGCCGCGTGATGAACAATACGGTCGCTTCCTCCAGCGTGATCAGCCGGATACCGTGATCTCCGCCGCTTGGGAGCCTGATGAACCGTTCGATTTTCTGCGGCATGCGTATGAGAGCGTTCATCGCCTTGCCGTCTTTGACCCGTGCGAGCTGCAATGCGATCGAGAAAGCCAGATTTGGAATGAAGGGAAACGGGTGTGCAGGATCAATCGCGAGCGGCGTCAGCAAGGGAAAAACGTGCGTGAGGAAGTGCTCTTCCAGCCAGGTCCGCTCCGTCTTCTTAAGGTCACCACCTTCCACCAGGACCACGTTGGCCGATGCGAGCGCGGGGCGTAATTCGAGCCAGCGTTTCTGCTGATCGCGCGCCAACTGGGAGACGGCTTCTCCAATGCGCGTCAGTTGCTCGGATGGAGTGAGACCATCCGGACTCTGTGTAAGTATGCCTTCGCGCAGCTGACCTTTGAGGCCGGCGACTCGCACCATAAAAAATTCGTCTAGATTGTTCGCAGAAATCGACAGGAAGCGCACGCGTTCGAGCAGTGGCTGATGCTCGTTGGCCGCCTCCTCCAATACGCGCCGATTAAAGTGGAGCCACGACAGTTCGCGGTTGATGAAGCGTTCCGGAGCTGATCGCAGAGGGGCGGTCTCGGCAGGCGACGATGCCGGAGCGGGATCAACGCGGCTGACGGCCGGGTCGATTTCATCAATAGAACCAGAAGCTTGCGCTCGATCTGCCATCTGAAAATAGCCTGAATATCAAGAGCCCTAGCCGAAAATCGTGGCCGCTGGATGACAGTTCGCGCCCTGGCGGACCATCCCGTCAAGTCTGGCGCATCTCCGTTAACGAGTGCGAAACAGCTCGGCAGCGAGGGCTCGCGTCACCGGGCGGTGCTGGCGCATCGATTCCTGGTCGAGTCTTTGCACGGCCGCGTGCGCGGCCGCGAACGAACGCTCGATGCGGTGAACAAGATAGTTCACCAAAGGCTCGTCAAGTGCGAGCTGGCGATCTGCAGCAAGTTTGACCAGGAGTGAACGTAAAAGCGCATCATCGGGTGGCGTGAGCATGATCGCCGGCACCGCTCGCAATCGCGACGCAAGATCGCGAATAGTGATTGGAAAACCTGCTACCGCCAAACGTCCCGTGAGAAGTACGTATGCTCCCTCTTCGCGCGCCAGATTGATCAGGTGAAAAAGCGCCTGCTCGTCGAGATCGGCGGCTTCCAGATCTTCAACGACCAGAGCGCCTGTCGCGAGCGATGCGGGGACATCGGCGATGGACAGCAAATTCGCCGACAGCACGCGTGCCCCTGCCGCTTCTGCCCAAATCGACGCAAGATGGCTCTTGCCCGAACCCTCCGGGCCGATAAGGGCAACAATTCGGCTCGGCCAGTCCGGCCACCGCTCGATCAGGGTGAGTGCAGCAGTGTTTGATGGGCCGCTCAGAAAATCGTCCCGCGCAAAGCTGACGGAATGATCGAGCGCAAGCGCGAGTTGCCGCGGGGCGAACGAACCACTCATGCCGTCAATCCGATTTCTCACCGGTGTAGAATGAGCTTTGAAGGTAGCGACGCAATGCAAAGCGCGACAAGACACCGATTGTAGCAGCGAGCGGTACGGCAACCAAAAGCCCGACAAAGCCGAACAGATAACCGA
>Ga0207683_10004575_pt1 | contig 11916 bp, 10 predicted proteins | sample KBSM73metaG_FD_184333 | JGI IMG/M metagenome (GOLD analysis project Ga0207683, IMG submission 184333) | Miscanthus rhizosphere microbial communities from Kellogg Biological Station, Michigan, USA - KBS M7-3 metaG (SPAdes) (version 2) | ecosystem: Host-associated > Plants > Roots > Rhizosphere >...
CGCGAGCAGGAAATTCCAGTGCGGCAGCGGGTCCAGATTCGTCGCGCGGGCAAAGCGCTCGATCATCGCCGCTTCGTTCGGAATTCCGAGGGCCGCGCGATCCATGCCAGCGAGTCCCGGCAACACCGGATTGCGCGGCAGGCGCAGCGCCATGCAGAAGTAGGCGAGATCGGCCAGCGGATGCCCCAACGTCGACAATTCCCAATCGACGATCGCGGCGATGCTGGGGCCCTCCGCGTTCCAGATCAGGTTATCGATGCGGAAATCGCCGTGCACGAGCGCGACGCGGCCGCTGTCCGGCGGCACCGCGCCGGGCAGCCATCCGATCAACATCTCCATCGCTTCGATGCGTTCGGTTTCGGCGGAACGGTATTGCTCGGACCAGCGCGACACCTGGCGTGCGAAGTAATTGCCGGGCTTGCCGTAATCGCCGAGGCCGGCGCCAGCGACATCGAGTCGGGCCAGCGCCGCGAGTGTGTCGATTGCGGCATCGAAGTGCGCAGCCCTCTGGTCGCGCGCGAGTTCCGGTAGTGCCGGATCCCAGAAGATCTGCCCCGGAATGTAGCTCATCAGATAGAACATGCTGCCGATGACGCTATCGTCGATGCACAGGTGCAGCGGTTGCGCGACCGGGATGGCGCTGCCGGCCAGTGCCCGCAGCACGCGGAATTCGCGATCGACCGCGTGCGCCGACGCGAGCAACTTTCCGGGCGGCTTTCTCCGCAACACGTAACGGCCCGACGCTGCTTCGATCAGGTAAGTCGGATTGGACTGGCCGCCCTTGAACTTCGTTGCTGTCAGCGGGCCGCGGAAGTCTTGAACGTGCGCTTCGAGGTACGTTGCGAGCGTGTCTTCGGGGAGGGCGATTTGGTCGGGCATTGAGAGGGGCTAGGGACCAGGGGCTAGGGAAGAGCGAGGACGAGAGGCGAGGGACCAAGGGGTAGGGCGGTCGAGAAGCGTCCTTACTTCCTCACCTCGTCACCGTTCCTCAACATCGACTTCGCCAGCGCCGCAACATGTACCTCGTCCGGTCCATCGGCCAGTCGCAGCGAGCGCGCTCCGGCGTAGGCGTGGGCGAGGAAGTGATCGTCGCTCAGGCCGGCGCCGCCGTGAATCTGGATCGCGCGGTCGATCACGGCGCAGGCCATGCGCGGCGCGACGATCTTGATCATGCCGATCGCGTCCCTGGCGCCCTTGATGCCGTCGCGGTCGAGCGCGGCCGCGGCGGCAAGCGTCAGCAGGCGGGCCTGCTCGATCTCGCAACGCGACTGCGCGATCGCGTCGCGGACGATGCCCTGGGCCGCGAGCGGCCGGCCGAACGCAACCCGCGAATTCGCGCGCGTGACCATGCTTTCGAGCGCGCGCTGCGCCAGGCCGATCAGGCGCATGCAGTGGTGGATGCGGCCGGGGCCGAGGCGGCCCTGGGCGATTTCGAACCCGCGGCCCTCTCCGAGGATCAGGTTTTCCGCCGGCACGCGCACGCGATGGAATACGACTTCGGCGTGGCCGTGCGGCGCATCGTCGTAGCCGAACACGGTGAGCGGCCGCGCGATCGTGACGCCGGGCGCATCGCGCGGCACGAGGATCATCGCGTGACGGCGATGCGGATCGGCGTCGGGATTGGTTACGCCCATGACGATGAATACGGCGCAGCGCGGGTCCATCGCGCCGGTCGTCCACCACTTGCGCCCATCGACGATGTACTGGTCGCCGTCGCGTTCGATGCGCGCGGCGATGTTGGTCGCGTCGGAGCTGGCGACATCGGGTTCGGTCATCGCGAACGACGAGCGGATCTCGCCGGCCAGCAGCGGCGTGAGCCAGCGTGATTTCTGCGCTTCGCTGCCGTAGTGCAGCAACACTTCCATGTTGCCGCTGTCCGGCGCATTGCAGTTGAACACTTCCGGAGCCAGCAGCGAGCGGCCCATGATTTCGGCCAGCGGCGCATAGTCGAGGTTGGACAGCCCTTGGCCGAGTTCGATGGGCAGGAGCCCAAGTGCCCCGGAGGCCATGGATGGCCGAGAGGGGCCGGCGGGCAGGAACAGGTTCCACAATCCGTCCGCGCGCGCCTGCGCCTTGAGCCGTTCGATGACCGGCGGAATCGTCCAGCGCTGGCCGGGCCGGCCGATATGCGCGAAGTACCCGGCTTCGGCCGGCTCGATCCGGTCGCGCAGGAAGTTGCCGATGCGGCCGCCGAGCGTGCGCGCCTTGTCGCTTTGTGGAAAAAGGGACAATGCCATCAATAATGACTCGCCAGTTGTTGATCGCCGGGAGCGGCCAGGTGCGGCAACTCGTTCCACGACAGCATACGCCAGCGCTCCGCGCCGCTGTGGAAATCGCTGAGCCCGGTGTTGCGCAACGACATGTTCAATTCGATCATGCGCGCATCGTCGAGATCGAGCGCCGCCTGCGCGCAGCGCGAAATCGCGCCGCCGGAGCTGACGATCAGCGCGTCGCCGCCGACGCCGGCGAGAGCGGCGCGCGCGGAGGCTATGCGCGCGGCAAACGCGCTCCAGCTTTCCGGCACGACCGGATCGAGCGTGCCGGCACGCCATGCCTGAAGCGCACCCAGCAACAGGCTGCGGATCGCGTTCCAGTCGCCGCCGCGGGCCTTGGCAAGCTCGCCGGGATCCTGGTGCACCGCTGCGTACGCGCGCAGGATCGCTTCGTGATCGAATTCGTTCCAGGCCGGATCGATCAGCGCCGCCGGCAGCGGCCGCCCGGCATCGGCGAACGCCTGCTCGATTGGCGCAAACGTTTGCGCATGCCGCAGCATGCTGCCGCGCACGACGAGGCAGTACGGTCTGCGCGATTCCGCGACGAGCCAGCGTGCCAGGTGCTGCGCCTGCGCTTCACCGCGCGCGGAGAGTCTGTCGTAGTCGGCGCTGCCGAAGCTGGCTTGGGCGTGGCGGACGAGCCGCACGCGGTTGGCAGGCCGGCGGTCAGCGCCCGTCACGGCGCCGGGCGCACGTGCAGCGGCTCAGTCGGCGACATAGTCGCGATTGAATTTCACCGTGTAGGGGGTCGTCTGGCCGAGCTTCGATACGTTGATCGTGAACACATACGTGCCGCTCGCGTCGATCGGGAATTCGCCGAGGTAGTCGACGGCGCCGTCTTCCCTCGTCTCGCGAAAGCGGATCGGCCGGCTGTGGCCGGTCAGGTCGGCGACCTTGCCGGTGACGACCGCGGCGATCATTTCGCTCGCGTCCGTGCCGCCTTTCTTCTCGACCGCGATGTTGACGAGGCCGTTGCGGTTCGAGCGCTCGATGCCGTAGGTCTGTGCGACCGCGGGAAACAGCTGGTCGGTGGAAATCGCGTTGTAGCGGATCACGACATCGCCGAAGCTGGCGGTCTGGTCGGCATGGCCGGTGCGCGGGATCAGCAGGGCCAGCAGCAGCATCACGATCAGGCCGATCATCAGGCCGATCTTGTGGGTAGCGCGCATGATGCACCTCCTCGTAGTGCGGCGCAGATTCGCGTCGGCGGCGAAGCGCTTGTGCCGCGCGCCCAGTGTACTCCGGCGTGGCGGTAGCGCCGCGTTAAATGTGCGCGGCCAGGTCGGCCAGCGGCGCGAGAACGAGCATCTGCACGAGGATCAGCGCGATCGAGGCGAACCAGCAGGAAAAATCCATGCCGGCGAGCGGCGGAAGCAGGCGACGGAACGGGCGCACGACCGGCTCGGTGCACTGCACGAGCAGCTGCATGCTCGAGTTGTGGTACTCGCTGACGACGAAACTCAGGATGCAGCGAACGAAGATCGCGATGAGCTCGATCCAGACGAGCCAGTCGAGCGTCTGGATCAGCGCGCGCAGCAACAGGCCGCCGGGGCTGATTGCCGCACCGCCGATCAGAACGAACAGTCCCAGTTCGATCAGCGCGAGCAGGTAGGCGACGAGCAGCGAGGCCAGTTCGATCCGGCCCCAGCGCGGCACGAACCGGCGCAGCGGCGTGATGACCGGATTCGTCAGCTGGTAGACGAAACGGCAGACCGGTTCGTAGAACGATGCGCCGGCGGCGAGCAGCAGCACGCGCACCAGGAACAGGCCGATCGCGAAGCTGAAGATCGTCTGGATCAGGAATGCCGCGGCATTCAGGAAATAGCTCATTGCTCAAATCCAGGATGGCTGAAGCAGGTCACTTTTCATCATCGCCGAAATGCTCGGACATCTCACGTCCACGCTCGGTTGCGGCGGCGACGGCGCGGGCAACGATTGCGGAAAACCCGCTCGCGCCAAAGCTGTCGAGCGCAGCCTGCGTCGTACCGCCGGCCGAAGTCACGCGCTGGCGCAGTTCTGCGGGTGTCGCGCCATCCTCGCACAGCATTCGTCCGGCTCCGAGGCAAGTCTGGACGGCAAGGGTGCGCGCGGTTGCGCGCGGCAACCCTTGCGCGACGGCGGCATTTTCCAGCGCTTCGACCAGCAGGAAAAAATAGGCCGGGCCCGATCCGGACAACGCGGTGACCGTATCCATCAGCGCTTCGTCTTCGATCCAGGCGGTGGCGCCGGCCGCGCCAAGGATGCTCTCGGCAAGCGCATGCTGGTCCGCACCGACGCGGGCGTTGGAAAACAGGCCGATCGCGCCGGCTCCGATCAGTGCCGGCGTGTTCGGCATGCAACGCACGATCGCGACGTCCCCGCCGAGCCAGCGTTCGATCTGTTCGACGCGAATGCCGGCGGCGACCGAAATCACCAGCGGCTTGCTGGCCTGCGCGATGTCACGCAGCGGCTCGCAAACGGCTTTCATGACCTGCGGTTTCACGGCCAGCACCCAGGCGGTGGCGCCCTGTACCGCCGCCGCGTTGTCAGGCCCCACCGCGACGCCAAAGTCGTGCTTCAGTCCGGCAGCGAGTTCGGCATTCGGTTCGCCGACAGTCAGTGCGGTGCGAAATATGCCGGCGCCGATCAAACCGCCGATCAGACTGCGCGCCATGTGCCCGCCGCCAATGAGTGCGATACGGGTGTAGTGCGTGAGTGGCGAGTGATCGGGGGTCGTCATCGTGCAGATCGTCAAAGGTCAACGGTCAAAGGTCAAGGTCAGGTTCCGGCAGGCTCGCTTCAATCGGCTTCTGGATTTCGACTTCACCACGCCATTTCATTGCCGCGCCCCGAACAGGGCCGTGCCGATGCGCACGAGCGTTGCGCCTTCCCCGATCGCCAGTTCGAAGTCATCGGACATGCCGAGCGACAGAGTGTCGGCGCCGGGGTGGTCCTTGCGCACATCATCGAACAGTTCGCGCATCCGGCGGAATGCCGCGCGTCGCAGGGCGAGGTCCGGATTTGGCTCCGGGATCGCCATCAGTCCGCGCAACAAAAGCCGCGGCGCTTCGGCGATCCGCTGCGCCAGGCCGGGTACCGACCCGGGTGCGCAACCCGATTTGCTTGCCTCGGCATCGATATTCACCTGGATCAGCACGTTGAGCGGCGGCTTGTCGTCCGGGCGGTAGCGGTTCAGAGGCGCAATGAGTTTTTCGCGGTCCAGGCTTTCGAGCCAGTCGAAATGCTCGCTGACTTCGCGGCATTTGTTCGACTGCAGGGGTCCGATCAGGTGCCACTGCAGCTGCAGATCGCCGAGTTCGCGCTGCTTGGCGAGGGCTTCCTGAACGTAGTTTTCGCCGAATTCGCGTTGCCCGAGCCCGGCCAACTCGCGGATCGAAGCCGCTGGCTTGGTCTTGCTGACTGCCAGGACCCTCGCCGGATGGCCGGCGCGCAGCGCGGCAGCGCCGACTCTGTCACAAATCGTGGCGTAGGCGACATCGGAGGAAGTCATGGCAAAGGGTTGCGCCGGCTTGAATTTATCGAGCTATACTGCATCAGGCAGCTGCCTGACGCGCAGCAGGGCTTAAGTCTGAAAGGGGGCCGTGCATGGATATCGCTGAACTTCTCGCATTTTCGGTCAAGAACAAGGCTTCCGACCTGCATTTGTCGGCCGGCCTGCCGCCGATGATCCGAGTGGACGGTGACGTCCGTCGCATCAATATCCCGGCGCTCGATCACAAGCAAGTGCATGCGCTCGTGTACGACATCATGTCGGACAAGCAGCGGCGCGACTACGAAGAGTTCCTCGAAGTCGATTTCTCGTTCGAGATTCCGGGGTTGGCGCGCTTCCGCGTCAACGCTTTCAACCAGAACCGCGGCGCCGGCGTCGTCTTCCGGACGATTCCGTCCGAGGTGCTCACGCTCGAAGATCTGGGTTGCCCGAAGATCTTCAAGGACCTGATCAACCAGCCGCAGGGCCTGATCCTGTGCACGGGCCCGACCGGCTCGGGCAAGTCGACGACGCTTGCGGCGATGTGCGACCACGTCAACAAGAACGAATACGGCCACATCCTGACGATCGAGGATCCGATCGAGTTCGTCCACACCGCGCAGAAGTGCCTGATCAACCAGCGCGAAGTGCATCGCGACACGCACGGCTTCAACGAAGCGCTGCGCTCGGCGCTGCGCGAGGATCCGGACTACATCCTGGTCGGCGAAATGCGCGACATCGAGACGATCCGTCTGGCGCTGACCGCTGCCGAGACGGGACACCTGGTGTTCGCGACGCTGCATACTTCATCGGCGTCGAAAACCATCGACCGCATCATCGACGTGTTCCCGGCCGCCGAAAAGGCGATGGTGCGCTCGATGCTGTCCGAGTCGCTGCGCGCGGTGATCTCGCAGTCGCTGCTGAAGAAGGTCGGCGGGGGCCGCATCGCGGCGCACGAGATCATGGTCGGCATCCCGGCGATCCGCAACCTGATCCGCGAGGACAAGGTCGCGCAGATGTATTCGTCGATCCAGACCGGCGCGCAATACGGCATGCAGACGCTCGACCAGTGCATGCAGGACCTGGTCAAGCGCGGCCTGATCACGCGGCAGAGTGCGCTGGGGTACGCCAAGAACAAGGAAATTTTCCGCTGATCGCGGGCAAGGACGCCTTCCTGAAACGCGATCTGCAGAACAGACGGGGGTGGTGGGGACGTACTACAATGCGAATCGGGCGCTAGCTCGGACCGGATCGGTAGTGCGGGCGCCTGCTTGCAAGGAGTCGTGGTATGAGCAGTCTGGATTTCACTTCGTTCCTGAAGTTGATGGTGCACAAGAAGGCGTCCGACCTGTTCATCACGGCCGGCATTCCGCCTTCGATCAAGGTGCACGGACGTATCTCGCCGATCACCCAGTCCGCGCTGACACCGCAGCAGTCGCGCGACATGGTGTTGAACGTGATGACGCCGTCGCAGCGCGAGGAGTTCGAAAAAACCCACGAATGCCAGTTCGCGATCGGCGTGTCCGCGGTCGGCCGTTTCCGCGTCAGCTGCTTCTACCAGCGCAACAATGTCGGCATGGTGCTGCGCCGGATCGAGACGCGCATCCCGACGATCGAAGAGCTGAGCCTGCCGCCGATCGTCAAGACGCTGTCGATGACCAAGCGCGGCATCATCATCTTCGTCGGAGCGACCGGCACCGGCAAGTCGACCTCGCTCGCGGCGATGATCGGCTACCGCAACCAGAATTCGACCGGCCACATCATTACGATCGAGGATCCGATCGAATTCGTGCACAAGCACGAGGGCTGCATCATCACCCAGCGCGAACTCGGCATCGACACCGACAGCTGGGAGAACGCGCTGAAAAACACGCTGCGCCAGGCGCCGGACGTCATCATGATCGGCGAGGTGCGCACGCGCGAAACGATGGAACACGCGGTCAACTTCTCCGAAACCGGTCACCTGTGCCTGTGCACGCTGCATGCGAACAACGCGAACCAGGCCATGGATCGCATCATCCACTTCTTCCCGGACGACCGGCATCCTCAGCTGTTCATGGATCTGTCGCTGAACCTCAAGGGCGTCGTCGCGCAGCAGCTGATTCCGACGCCGGACGGCAAGGCGCGCCGCGTTGCGGTCGAGGTCATGCTCGGCACGCCGCTGGTGCAGGACTACATCCGCAAGGGCGAGATCCACAAGCTCAAGGACGTCATGAAGGAATCGACGAACCTGGGCATGAAGACGTTCGACCAGGCGCTGTTCGAGCTTTACCAGGCCGGCGAAATCTCGTACGAGGACGCGCTGCGTTTCGCCGATTCGTCGAACGAAGTCCGCCTCAAGATCAAGCTTGCCCAGGGCGGCGACGCGCATACGCTTTCACAAGGCATGGATGGCGTCGAACTGGTTGAAGGCTGAACTGCTGCGCGCTTCCACGGTACCCGAACCGCCGCCGTTTGCGCGTCGCCGGGTAGCCGCCGGCTTGCTCTCTGCATGCGCCTGTCATGACGGCGCAAGTGACGCCGCCCGTTCTCCGCATGCACCCTGAGCTGCCGCCGGCCGATGTCGCGCGGCTCGATGCCGCGCTCGAGGCCCTGTCGCTACTGCGCGCGCCCGGCCAGGATGCCTATCTCGACGCGAAGGAGACGCCCTACGTTCGCGCCGAGCGCGTGCGCAGTTACCTGCGCATCCGGTCCGGACTCGTCGCAGCGCAACGCGTGCTCGACTGGGGCTGCCGCCACGGCGCCTCCGCGCAACTCGTGCGCGCCGACCTCGGCGATGGATACGACTTGCACGGTGCCGACTTCTGCGACGCCGACGAATACCGTGCCCTGCATGAGGCGTCGACGATGACCTATCGCCGCCTCGAACATGCCTGGCGCATGGATTATCCGGACGAATTCTTTGGCGCCGTGATCGGCTCGGGCGTGCTCGAGCATGTGGCGAACATCGGCGAATCGTTGACCGAGCTGTGGCGCGTGCTGCGCCCGGGCGGAGCGCTGCTGCTCACGCACTTGCCGAACGCGCGTTCGTGGAGTGAATGGGTTTCGCGGCGCACTGCGCCGGAGCTGGCGCACGCGCGCCGCTTCCGCCCGCGAGCGTTGCGCCAGCAGTTGCTCGACCACGGCTTCGAGGTCGAGCAGTGCGGCTATCATCATTTTCCGCCGACCACGTTGCCGTCGCGTGGCGACGACGTCGCGGTCCTGCGCGCTGCGCTGCGCTGGACCCAGCCGTTGCGCGCGGCCGAGAGCGTCTGGCCGTTCCGGGAATTCAGCGCGGCGATCTGGGTGATTGCGAGAAAGCGCCTGGGGTTCTGATTCCGCGAGTCGCATGACGCGCTGAGCGACCTGATTCGGACGCTGTCCTTCGTGTTCTTCCTGCGCTCTTTTTCGTGTCGTTCGCGTCAACGCCTTTTTTCTTGATGCGGTCTCGCGCCGCCAGCCTGGGCCAGTGCCTACGGCGAGTTCAGTTCGATCACCTGCTGCATCTGTATGCCCGTCGGCGTGGCGGTCAGCGTGAAATCGCTCGAGCGCAGCCACTTCTCGTACATGCCGAACATCTGCGTCTGCAGCTGGAACTGACTCTGCTTGTCAGCCGGCATCGACTCCTTCATCGCCTCGAACGACCGGGCCATCCAGCCGTAGACGACACCGCTGAAATGCATGCGCAGGAATACCGGCGTCGCCGCAGCAGGATCCGCGAGGTAGGCGCCGAGCGAGGCGATGTCGTCGGCGCCGGTGGCGAACGCGACGGCCTTGTCCGACATGGCAACCATTAGCGGCGGGGCGCCGGCCGGCAGTAAATCCGCCGGCAGTGCGACGGGTTTGCCGTCCGGGCTGATCTTGACTTTCTGCAGCTCCGGCAGCGCCAGCTGCGCCATCGCGAGCGCGGCCACCGGATTGTTCGTCGCCAGCAGCAGCTTGCCGGTAACGTCGGGAACCTTCGACGAAGATCCTTGGGACATTTCGAACTTGCTGACGCTCGAACGCAGTCCCATCAAATCGCTGAATGGCGGTGGGACCGTCACATCGACCTTGGCCTTCGACTCGGCGAAGCCGTCGTTCAGCGACTGCAGCGTCGCGCATGCGTACGGCTTGGCCGCGACCGCATCGGCTTGCGCGATCCAGAAATCCTTGAGCTTGAGCACCGGCAGCGCGATGCTGAAATCGATCGCGCCCTGGCTGGCTGCGCCGGTGCCGGGCGCAGCGCCAATGGCGCTGGCGAACTGCTGGGCGATTCGCGGATCGATTTCCAGCTGTGTCGCAATGCGAATGCGTTGCGCAGACAGTTCCTCGGCACCGAAAACGACGCGCGGAAACTTGTGGGCGATTTCCAGGTATTCGGCGCGGCAGGTCGCGTCGCTCGCGATCGCCGGCAGCCCGAGCGTTTGCGCGAACTCCGCATCGCTGCCGGCCAGCGGCTTGCTCAGTATCTCGACGAGCCGAACGAAGTCGACGAAACCTTCGCCGTAGGGCGAATACGAGTGTTGCTTGGCCAGCGCCTGCAGCGTGCCGGCGTCGACAATGTTCTGTGCCGGGCGTTTCAGACCAAGCAGGGTCTGCTTCAACGCATCGCTGGCGTTGGGCGGGAACATCGTGATGACGAGGTGGTTGCCCTGGATCGCGATCGCGGCGGCCAGCGTATCGTCGCCCGGCGCCCAGTATTCCTGGTCGCCGGTCTTGGCCACGGGGAGTTTCGCCCCGGCGTTGCCTTCGACGCGCGCAACCTCGGCCTTGAACGCGGCCGGATCGCCGAGTTCCATGCGCAGCACCGGCACCAGGCCGACGCCATAAAAGGCCATGCGCGAATCGGGCTTCAGGCCAATCTGACGCAGTTTGTCCCAGGTATTGTGGGTCTTGATTTCTTCGAGCAGCGCGGTCGCGATCTTGCGTGAGGACCCGTCGATTGCGGGCCCCGCATCCTTGATCATCGATTCGTACAGGTCGAACAGCATTGGCCAGTAGTCCTGTATCGGCTTGGACAACTGCTCGACGGTCGCTGCCGGCACGGCTTCCAGATTCCCGTAGACGTACGGAGTATCCGCGGGCACATAGGCAAGCGGCGAGTCCGCGGCCGGCGGCTTGCTGCAGGACGAAAACAGGGCGGCAGCCGCGATCAACGCGGCCAGGCGAACAATCAGGCGCATGCGAATCCCCGGAATAACCGCGCACTCCGCGCGGCGGACCGGCAAATTATGCGCGCGTCGGCGCCGGATTGTCTGCGGCGATCAATTCGGCAAGCACCGCCATGCGCACGAACACGCCGTTGGCGACCTGCTCGAGAATCAGTGACTGCCTGCTGTCGGCAACTTCCGAGGCGATCTCCACGCCGCGGTTGATCGGTCCCGGATGCATGACCAGGCAGTCGGGACGGGCCTGGCGCAGGCGCTGCGCGGACAACCCATAGCGTATGAAGTAGTCCGACTCGGATGGGATTGCTGCGCTTTCCATGCGTTCCTTCTGCAGGCGCAGCATGATCGCCACGTCGGCGCCGTCGATCGCTTCGTCGAAGTTGTCGTAGATGGCGCATCCGGGAAATTCGCCGTCGGCCGGCAGCAACTGCGCTGGCGCGCACAGGCGCAGTTCGGCAACCCCAAGCGTGCGCAGCGCGTGGATGTCCGAGCGGGCCACGCGCGAATGGCGGATGTCGCCGCAGATGACGACGCGCAGCGCGGAAAAATCCGGCCGGTGGCGGCGCAGCGCGAGCACATCGAGCAGGCCCTGGGTCGGATGCCCGTGATTGCCGTCGCCGGCGTTGAGCACGGCGGCGCGTGAACGCAAATGCTGCGCGACATAAGCCGGCGTGCCGGATTCCTTGTGGCGCACGACGAACGCATCGCAGTGCATCGCTTCGAGCGTATGCACGGTGTCGAGCAGGCTTTCGCCCTTGACCGTCGACGAACTGGCGATGTCGAAGTTGATGACCTGGGCGCCGAGCCTCTTGGCGGCCAGATCGAACGAGGTGCGCGTGCGGGTCGACGGTTCGAAGAACAGGTTGATCACAGTGCGGCCGGCGAGCAGATCCAGCGGCTGCGCGCCATCGCGGCTGGCTGCGCGCATTGTGTCGGCGCGGTCGAGCAGCGCGACGATGCGTTCGCGTGAAAGGCCCTCCAGCGTCAGCAAGTGACGCAGACGCCCTTCACCGTCGCATTGCAGGCTTGTTTCGAATGACTCCCG
>Ga0207683_10004576_pt1 | contig 11916 bp, 10 predicted proteins | sample KBSM73metaG_FD_184333 | JGI IMG/M metagenome (GOLD analysis project Ga0207683, IMG submission 184333) | Miscanthus rhizosphere microbial communities from Kellogg Biological Station, Michigan, USA - KBS M7-3 metaG (SPAdes) (version 2) | ecosystem: Host-associated > Plants > Roots > Rhizosphere >...
GCCAGCGCGCGGGCGATCGCCACCCGCTGCTGCATGCCGCCGGACAGCTGATCGGGGTAGGACCGCGCGAAGTCACCCAGCCCGATCAGGTCGATCAGCTCGCTCACCCGGGCCTGGCGGTCGGCCTTGCCGACGCCGTGCAGCTTGAGCGGCAACTCGATGTTGCCGGCCACGGTGCGCCAGGGCAGCAGCCCCGCCTGCTGGAACGCGATCCCGTACTCCTGGTCGATCCGCGCCCGTCGGGCCGGCTTGCCGAACACCTCGAGGGTGCCCGAGGTCGGCGTATCCAGATCCGCGATCAGCCGCAGCAGCGTGCTCTTGCCGCAGCCGCTCGGTCCGATCAACGCGACGAACTCACCGGGCGCCACCTGTAGATCGACCTCTTCCAGCGCGACGACCCTGCCCTGGCGACCGGTGAAGGTGCGGTTGATTCGCCAGGCGTGCACCGCTGCGCTCATGTTGGTGTTGTCGAACGCGCTCGTGGCACAAGCACCGCGGCACGGTTCTGACGCTGCCAGTGGATCGTCGTGGACACATCCGAAGACGCCTTGGGGCGATCCGGACATCCAGGGTATCTGGCCGAGCGCCAACATCGCGGGAACCCCGTTCGAGCGGGCCGCCGATCTCGGTGAGCGCGCGACGCTGACGGATGAGGAATTCACGAAACGACAGCAGGAGTTTGCCACCGAGGAGGCGCGGGTGCGCGGCTCCCTGGCCGCGGGTTCGAAGGTCGCATCACCCGACGATGGTGAGACCGGTGGGGGACCGGCGCATTGGGGTGAACGCTGGCTTCGCACTCCGAATCGGCGCACCTCGCTCATCGTCAAACCGAGCAATGGGCGCTTTCCACCGACAACACCTGAATACAAAGTGCGTGCGGCGAATTCCTGGCGCGACAGCTTCGGAAGCGGACCCTGGAACAAGCCGGACGATCTTGGCCCCTACGATCGCTGCATTTCCAGAGGTCTGCTCGGCTCGATGTTCCCTTCGGCGTACAACAATGGGAATGAGATCGTTCAGGCACCCGGGATCGTCGCCATCCGCAACGAAATGGTGCACGAGGCACGCATCATCCCGCTCGACAGTCGCGAGCGTCCATCGCCAGTGATCCGCAGCTTCATGGGCGAACCGCGCGGCCACTGGGAAGGCAACACACTGGTGGTCGAATCGACGCACTTCAACGGCCGCTTCGGTGCGCGCGGCAACGGCAACAATATTCCTCTCAGCGCCGAGCTGCACGTCGTCGAGCGCTTCACGCGGACTGATGCCGAGACGCTCGAGTACGAAGTCACCGTGACCGATCAGAAGACGTGGACGTCGCCCTGGACCGTCGCGTATCCGATGAAGCTGGACAACGACTACCAGATGTTCGAGTACGCATGCCACGAAGGTAACTACGGGCTGCCAAACATCCTGAGCGCAGCAAGGGCGGCTGAGAAGAAATAGTGCGCGACGAATCTGATCCCGCAGCAGTGACGACTCCTCTTCATGTCAGTCTAATTTCGTCAGGTCTTCGGCGCGTCCGGCACGGTTGCCGCGTCTTCGTCTACGGCCTCGGCCAGTGCCAGCAGTTGTGAGCTGAGTTGCAGCCGGGCACGTTTGGCTGACTTGGTGTTGATGCGGAACTTGATCCTTCCGCTCTCAACGAAAATCTGGATGATGCCGCCTCGCTTCGTAAACGCTTCCGCGTCGCTGATCGTCAACACCGGCACGTCTTGAACGGTGGACACGATTTCCGCGACGCGGGTGTCCGCAACGGCGGAGACATAAAGCAGGTGGCATGACGGAAGCGGAGCGGACGGAGCCACGAACGTCACGGCGATGGGCCGTCCGGCGAGCAGCTTTCCCTTCACCGTTTCCGAAAGGGCCTCCCCGACGGCTCGGTCGCCGACGACGCACGCCGAAACAGGTGAATCGGCGTGGAACACGTCTGAAGGCCAGTCGGTGAATCGTGCAAAATTGAAAAGTAGCGCCCCCTTCAGCCTGACTTCTGCCACATCCTGCGCCTGCATACCTTCCACGGTGGTGCACAGCATCAGGAAAACTACGGCGACGTGACGACGGCCCTGGGCGACGACCATTGGAAGTGCTGTTATCAGCAGAACGTTTCCGGGGGTTGAAATCGACAGGCCAATGTCGTTCGTCCTGCTACAATCGGCGGGGCTTGACGGGCCACGACATTACGTGATCGACCGAAAGGCAAGGAGCTGGGCGATGACAAGACGGATACTCGGTTCGTTCGTCGCGCTTGCGGCCGTCGCCGCGTTCGGCGCGCTCGTCGTCGTCCCGGTCACAGGGCAGGGAGGTTCAGCACCGCCGGCACTCGTTGTCACCGCGTTCGGCGGGGCACCGGCGCCGCCGTACAAGATGCCGCGGACACCCTGGGGCGATCCCGATCTTCAGGGCGTGTGGTCGAGCGACGACATGAGCAACATTCCGATCTCGCGGCCCGCGCAGTTTGGCGAGCGCTTGTATCTGAACGACCAGGAGTTCGCTCAGCGGAAGAGCCAGGTGGATCGCGGCGTCGAGCAGTCCGAGAACGATGCGGACAGCACGTTCCGTTTTGATTTTGCGAGACGCGCCTTCAGGCAGACGTCGCAGATCGTCGATCCCCCGAACGGTGTAATGCCGGCCGTCACTTCTCGTGCCCAGGCGCGCCAGATGCCGCGCGGCACATTCGGTCCCGGTCCGCTCGACTGGGTGACGGACTTCTCGCTCTACGAGCGATGCATCACCCGTGGCATTTTCGGATCCGCGCTTCGCGTGATCTACGGCAACGGCAATCGCATCGTGCAATCACCCGGTGCCGTGGCGATGTCGTACGAGATGCTTCCGGACACGCGCATCTTCTACACCGACGGGCGTCCGCACATCGGCAGCGGCATCAAGGAATATCTCGGCGATGCGCGCGCCCATTGGGACGGCGACGATCTCGTCGTGGAAACGACGAACCTGACGGACCAGACCGCTTTCGGTGTCAACGGTAATGGTCCCCGCCACAGCACGCAGATGAAGGTAACCGAACGGTTCCGCCGCGTGGCCGACGACATCCTTCAGTACCAGATCACCGTCGACGATCCGCTCACATACGAGCGGCCCTTCACGGTATCGATGCCGCTGACACCCCTCGAAGGTGGCAACCTGCTCCCGTATGACTGCCATCCTGGGAATTACGCGCTGCTCCAGTCGCTTGGCGCCGAGCGGCTCGAGGATCGCCGCCTCGTGGAGGATCGCGCACGCGGCATCATCAGGCCACGGCGCGGCGTGCAGGAAGGCGCCGGCGTCGGCGCGGCGTTGCCCGGTGCCGCTCGCGGCGGCGGTGGCGGCCGAGGGGCTGGCCCGAATTAGGCCGAATCACCGATGCTTTGTTTGAGCTCGGCCCACGCGAGCCGAGCTTCTTCGACTGAGCCTTCGTCTTCGATCGTCGTGATGTCACCCGGGTCGCGGTCGAGCACGACGGCCTTGAGGACGCGACGCATGATCTTCCCGCTGCGCGTTTTCGGCAGCAGCCCGACGAAATTGACCTCGCCGACGACGGCGACGGCGCCGAGCTCGCGGCGCACGGTGTCGAGCAGCGCCTTCCGGAGATCGGGCGACGGGTGATGGCCATGCTTCAACAGGACGAATGCGCTGATCACTTCTCCTCGAGTTTCGTCCGGCCGTCCGACCACGCCGCATTCGGCGACGGAAGCATGCGTCAGGAAGGCGCTCTCGACTTCAATCGTCCCGAGGCGATGCGCGGCGATCTTGATCACTTCATCGGCGCGCCCTGCGAACCAGTAGTAGCCGTCCTCGTCCACGTGGGCTGAATCGCCCGAGTAGTACACGTGCGGGATCTTCTGCCAGTAGTCGGTCCCGTATCGCTCCGTCTCGCCCCATAGTCGTGGCGTCATGCCGGGAAACGGCCGTTTCAGGACCATGATCCCTTTCTCATTCGCCTGACACGGCGTCCCATCGAGATTGACAACGGCGGCGTCAATCCCGGGCAAGGGGATTGTGGCCGAACCAGGCTTGATCGGCAGCAGTTCGATGCCGTACGGGTTGCCAAACACAGGCCCGCCCGTTTCCGTTTGCCACATGTTGTCGATCACGGGCACTCGCCCCTTGAGAGCCGTGTTCTGGAGCCAATCCCACGCGAGAGGATTCAGGACCTCTCCCGCGCAGACGACGCGTTCGAGCCGGCTGTGGTCGATGTCGCTGAGCGTGCGTTCACCATAACGCCGAAGCAATCGGACGGCAGTGGGTGACGTGAATATTCCTGTGGCACCGAGTTCCTCGACCGCCGCCCGCCAGTGGGTATCGGGTGCCGGATGATCGAGTGCCCCTTCAAAGGCGACGGTCGTGCACCCGGCGAGCAGTGGCGCGTAAATCATGTAGCTGTGACCGACGATCCACCCCACGTCGGAGGTTGCCCACCACACGTCAGACGCCTTGAGGCCGAAGCACCAGCGGCCCATGCTCGCAATGTGCACCTGGTAGCCGCCATGCGTGTGCACAGCAAGCTTGGGCTTCGCGGTGGTGCCGGACGTCGCCAGGATGAAGGCGGCCTCGTTGGCTTCCATGACCTCGTGCCTGGAGTGACCGTCGCCACGGGTCAGGAATTCATCCCAGGTCAAATCGCGAGAGGAGTTCAAGGCGGCGCGGCGCGCTCCTCGTTCCAGGACGATGACGTGCTCTACCGACTCGCCGCAGCTGCTGACCGCATCGTCGACGATCGTCTTGAGGTCGACGTCCTTGCCCTTGCGATAGGTCACGTCGGCGGCGAAGACCAGGCGCGAGCCACTCGCGCTGATGCGGCCGCCCAGGGCGTTGGCTCCGAAACCGGCGAAGACGACCGAGTGAATCGCTCCAATCCTGACTGTCGCGAGCATCAGCGCGATCGCCTCAGGTGAGGTCGGCATGTAAATCGTGAGGCGATCGCCCCTGGCGATGCCGAATGCGCGCAGCGCGGCGGCGATGCGTTCGACTAACGTGAGCAGTTGAGCGTAACTGAAGACCCGGCGCTCACCACGCTCGTTCATATAGATCAGCGCGGGGTGGTCGCCTCGTCCGCTGGCGACGTGCCGATCGAGCGCGTTATAGGCCAGGTTGGTCTGCGCGCCGATGAACCAGCGAAACGTTGGATAGGACCACTCGAAGACTCGATCCCAGGGTCGAAACCACGGCAGTTGCCTCGCTGCCTCGGCCCAGAAAGCCTCTGGATCGCCGAGACCGCGGTCGCGCCACTGCTGGACAACAGGGGTTACTCCACTCACACGCGTCTCCCTCGATATGGCACGAATCATAACGCGGTGGAGACATGCGTGAAGTAGACTCTGGCGTTCCGCCTCATCGGCGCGACTGTCCACTAGTGCCTACGTTCAAAGCCTTCCGCATCGTGAATGACGGGGGAAAGATTCACGGCTCGATCGTGAATGCGACCCTCGAAGAATTGACACCCGGCGATGTCGTCATCGAGGCGCGCTACTCGAGCGTGAACTATAAGGACGCGCTCGCAGGCACGGGGACCGGGAAAATTCTTCGCCGCTTCCCGTTGATCGGCGGCATCGACGTCGCTGGCGTCGTTGCGTCGAGCAGTGATTCGCGCTTTCGAGAAGGCGAGGAGGTCCTCGTCACGGGCTACGACCTCGGCGTGTCACAGGATGGTGGATATGCAGGGTATGTCCGTGTGCCAGCGGATTGGGTTGTTCCAGTGCCGCGTGATTTGACCCTCTTCGAAGCGATGGCGCTAGGCACTGCGGGATTCACCGCCGGACTCTCCGTACTGCGCCTCGAACGGAATGGCTTGCGCCCGTCCAGCGGCAAAGTCGTCGTCACGGGATCGACTGGAGGCGTCGGCAGCATCGCGATCGCGGCGCTGTCCCGGCTTGGATATGACGTCACCGCGATCACAGGCAAAGACGATGCGCAGGAGTACCTGCGGCAGTTGGGCGCGCGAGATGTGTTGTCGCGCGCGACGCTCGAGATGGGAACACGGCCACTCGAGAAAGCGCGGTGGGCAGGTGCCGTCGATGCCGTCGGTGGTGACATGCTGGCATGGCTGACCCGGACCACAGACCACTGGGGCGGCATCGCGAGCAGCGGGCTCACGGGCGGTGTGGACCTGCACACTACTGTCATGCCGTTCATCCTCCGAGGTGTTTCGCTGATTGGGATCGATTCAGTGGGTTGTCCGATGGAGATCAGGACTGAAGTCTGGCGGCGTCTCGCGACCGATATGAAGCCAGGGGCGCTTCATACGGTCGCCCGGGAGATCTCGCTGGAAGGTCTTCACGACGCCTTCGCAACGCTGCTGGCCGGCAAGGCGCGTGGCCGTTTCGTCGTGAACCTGAGATCTTAAGAACCACTCGTTCCTGAATACGACACACTGAGGCACCGAGGCCCCGAGATTTTGTAGTCTCGGTGTTCTCGGAGCCTCGGTGTGTCCTAATCGTTTCGAAAGCGAATTCTAGTCCCGGATTCCGAGTTGGGCGAGCACGTCGTTGATCTCCGCCTCGTGCGCCTTCACGAACTCCACGTTGTTCGTCGGCGCTCCCTCGGGCACGCGCTGCAGCACGCCCGCCTTCATGAAGCCGTGCGCCAGGTGTGCGGCGACGAGCGCGATCGCGAACTTGGAGTACTCACGAGGCGTGAGCTTGGCTGATTCGAGCGCGGCGGCGAGCCCGATGTGGTTCTCGAGCCGGGCGGTAAGCCCAGTGGCCATCGCGACAACGTCACCATCCAGGGCAACGTCCTTCGTGAAGAGCGGCGCGAAGTTGAAGGCGACGTCGCTGCGCGTGATCTCAGCAATGCGGCCGCTCGCCTGCACGAACTGCTCGAAAACCGGCGCGGTAAGGCGATAGTCGGCGAGATCGTAGAGGTCAATCGGCGCCTGCGCGGACACCGTGCTCGCAACCATTGTGGTGGCGAGCAACATGACGGCGATTCCGTAACGAGGCGCGCGAGGCATCGCATCCATTCTTACATCTTCCGGCCCTGCCTTCGCCGCGTTGCGGCTTCAGCGCGGCAAGCCCCCGGACCTTCGGACCCACGGACCGTCGCACCCTCGCACCGTCGCACCCCCGCACCGTCGCACCCCCGCACCGTTACGGTATTCTGACTCGCGGGCCATGAGCACCAAGGATGGACGACACCGAACGTCGCGCCAGCGCTATTTACGCTTCGTCCAGGATTACAAGCACGGCCGTCTCGACGATCAGGTTCATGGCCCGAACGGGCTGCGACCCTCCGACCAGCCGCAGCAGAGCATCGACGCCGCCCACTCGTGGAAGCCCGCGACCTGGCTCGGCGGTCAGCAGCGTCAGTACCTTCGAGAGTACTTGCGGTGGCTGTGGCCGCATCGCTTCGGCGTTGCGATCGTGTTTGCCCTCGCGCTCGCCGGCGCCGGCCTGCAGATGGTCGAGCCGCTCTTCATGCGCTTCATCATCGACCGTGTCCTGCTGAACATGGACCTGAACACGGCCGAACGGATCGGACGGCTGCACCTGGCGGGCTCGCTGTTCGTCGCCGTCGTGATCCTCACGCAACTCGTGAACGTGCTGAAGGAGTACCGCCAACGCCTGCTGAACACGCGCGTCATGCTGTCGCTGCGACGGTCGCTGTTCGATCGCCTGCTGCACCTCCCATTGCCGTACTTGTGGGACATGAAGACTGGCGGCATCTTGTCGCGGATCACCGGCGACGTGGATACGACGACAGGGCTGCTGCAGATGGCCGTGGTGTCGCCATCGATCTCCGTGGTGCGGCTGATCATCGCCGTCACCGTGCTGATGACGCTGAACTGGCGGCTCGCGTTGACGGCACTCGCCGTCATCCCGGGCGTCGTGCTCATGAGTTTCGCCTCGGCTCGCCGCGTGAGGCCGATCTACCGCTCGCTGCGCAAGAACGCCGAGGAGATCGATGGCCGTGTCGGCGAAACATTCTCGGGCATTCGGGTCGTGCGAGCCTTCGGACGCGAGAAGCGCGAGCTGATCGAATACATGCACGGGCGTCACACCGTCCTGCGCAAGGAAATGTTCGCCTCGCGCCGCGAGCGGGTGATTTGGACGTCGTGGGGGCTGCTCCTTGGCGCGGTAAACGTGGTGATCGTCTGGTACGGTGGATACCTGAACGCGGTTGGACGAGCCTCGATCGGCGACATCATGGCGTTCCAGTGGTACACGTTCCTCCTGCTGACCCCGGTGTGGAACATCGTCAACTCGTTCTCGGAGTTGCAGCGCTCGTTGGCTGCAATGGAGCGCGTGTTTCAACTGCTCGCGATGGACCGGGACAAGCCCGATCGGCCGGACGCCTGTGATGCGCCGACAGAGGTCCACGAGATTCGATTCGAGGATGTGGAGTTCGAATACCGGGAAGGACGGCCAGTCGTTCGCGACTTCAGCGTCGTCGTTCCGGGTGGATCAGTCGTCGCGCTCGTGGGGCGAAGTGGCGCGGGAAAGACGACGGTCACGGATCTGGTGGCCCGCTTCCACGATCCGACCCGGGGCCGCATCGTGCTGAACGGTACCGACATCCGGGACTTCCGCTTGCGGACGTATCGCGGGTTGCTGGCCATCGTGCAGCAGGACGTCTTCCTGTTCGACGGGTCGGTGCGCGACAACATCGCCTACGGGCGTCACGATGCCACCGATGCCGAGATCGAGGATGCGGCAAGGCGCGCCAACGCGCACGAGTTCATCGTGCGGCTGTCCGATCAATACGACACGTTTGTCGGTGAGCGGGGTGTGAAGCTGTCGGGAGGACAGCAACAGCGTCTGGCCATCGCTCGAGCGATCCTGGCCTCGCCGCAGATACTCATCCTCGACGAGGCGACGAGCAACCTCGACACCGAGAGCGAGCAACTCATTCAGGCATCGATGGCCACGCTGCTGGCCGACCGGACGACGTTCGTCATTGCGCACCGGTTGTCGACTATCCGCCGCGCCGACCTCATCCTGCTGATGGAGGACGGGCGCATCCTCGAGCGCGGCACGCACGAGGAACTGATGAGGGCCAGAGGCACCTATTACGAGATGGTCCGCCGGCAGATGGAGTCGCACGGCGAGCAGCCGGGTGTCGATTTCGAGGCCGTCCAAACGACGATATAAAGGGGACCGATGAATTCCGTCGCGCGAGAGGGTCTAAGAAGACAGCGGGTGTAATTTCCGCGTCCAATCGAACGGAAATTACACCCGATGTCTTAAGAGGAGATCAGGCATGAGCGGAGTGAGAGTACTGGTCGGCACGAAAAAGGGAGCTTTCACCCTGGAATCAGACGGGAAACGCGAGACATGGCAGGTGAACGGCCCGCACTTCGGCGGCTGGGAGATCTATCACCTGAAAGGGTCGCCGGCCGATCCGAATCGGCTGTATGCGTCCCAGAGCAGCGGCTGGTTCGGACAGCTCATTCAGCGTTCGAGTGATGGGGGCAAGACCTGGGCACCAGTCGGGAACAAGTTCACGTATGACGGCGTGCCGGGGACCCATCAGTGGTACGACGGGACACCGCATCCATGGGAGTTCAAGCGCGTCTGGCATCTCGAGCCCTCGCTGACGAATCCCGACCATGTGTACGCCGGGGTCGAAGATGCCGCGATGTTCCAGACGACCGACGGCGGGCAGAACTGGTCGGAGCTTCCAGGATTGCGTGGCCACGGCTCGGGGGCGACGTGGTCGCCCGGGGCCGGTGGATTGGGGTTGCACACGATCCTGCTCGACCCATCCAATCCGAAACGAATGTTCATCGCGATTTCGGCGGCCGGCGCCTTCCGCACCGACGATGGAGGCGGCAGTTGGAAGCCGATCAATCAGGGGCTCCACTCTCAGTACATCCCTGACCCGAAGGCAGAGACCGGTCACTGCGTTCACCGGATCGCAATGCACAAGTCGCGTCCTGAGACGTTGTACATGCAGAAGCATTGGGACGTGCTGCGAACGGACAACGCCGGAGATTCGTGGCAGGAGGTGAGCGGCAACCTGCCGACTGACTTCGGTTTCGTCATCGACGTGCACGCGCACGAGCCCGAGACGATTTACGTCGTTCCGATCAAGAGCGACTCGGAGCACTTTCCACCCGACGGCAAGCTGCGCGTCTACAGGAGCCGTTCAGGAGGCAATGAGTGGGAGGCGCTCACCAGGGGGCTGCCGCAACAGGATTGCTACGTGAACGTGCTGCGCGACGCGATGGCCATCGACTCGATGGACTCGTGCGGCGTGTATTTCGGCACGACCGGTGGCCAGGTGTACGCATCAACGGATGGTGGTGACAACTGGTCGGCGATCGTGCGCGATCTTCCGGCCGTGTTGTCGGTCGAGGTCCAGACCCTACGATGATTCGAGTCACACTTCCGTGGCACCTCAGGAACCTGGCCCGCGTGGATAGCGAGGTGATGCTCGCTGTAGCGGGCCAGGTGACGCAGCGCAGTGTCCTCGACGCGCTCGAAGAGGCCTATCCGGTACTGCGCGGAACGATTCGAGATCACGACACGGCAAAGCGCCGCCCCTTCCTGCGCTTCTTCGCGTGCGAAGAGGATCTGTCTCACGAGTCGCCCGATGCGCCTCTGCCCGAAGCTGTCGTGAATGGCAAAGAGCCATTCATGGTGGTCGGTGCGATTGCGGGAGGGTAGGAAAGTTCTCGCCGTGTTCCCAGAGCAAGACCCGGCCTACGGCGTCGAGTCCCGAGTCCCAAGTCCCGATAGAATTAGTCCTGGATGCTTGAACCCTCGATCGTGGGCAGCCTGCCGAAACCGTCGTGGCTGGCTGCGCCCAACATGCTCAGGGCGCCGTGGCGCCTCACCGGACAGGAACTTCTCGAGGCCCAGGACGATGCCGTCCGCCTGGCACTCGTCGAGCAGGAAGAGGCCGGGCTGACGATCGTGACCGACGGTGAGGTGCGCCGCCGGCACTACATATGGGGATTTCTGGACGGGCTGACCGGCGTTGACACCGAGAATCTCGGCACGGCGCGCTCACGCGGCGGCCGGTATACGGAGACGACCGAGGTGGCGCGCATCGTCGGGCCGGTGCGGCGCAAAGCGCCGGTTCTCCTTCAGGCATGTCAGTTCGCGCGCGCCGCGACGCGGCAACGTTTGAAAGTGACCATGCCCGGACCGATGACCATCGTCGACAGCGTGGCGGATGAGTACTACGGCACCGACCGCAAAACGCTGGCGATGAAATTCGCTGCGATTCTGAATGCCGAGGCTCGTGAGCTTTCGGCAGCCGGGGCTGACGTGATTCAGTTCGACGAGCCCTGCTTCAACATTTTTCTCGAGGACGTCGAAGCCTGGGGCATCGAGGCGCTCGAAGCGTGCATGAACGGCGTTTCCGCGACGCGCGCCGTCCACATCTGTTATGGATACGGCACTCCGACCGTATTAGCGTGGAAGACGAAGAACACGGACTGGGGGCATTACGGCGTCACGTTTCCGCTGCTTGCCAAGAGCAGCGTGCATCAAGTGTCGGTTGAATGCGCGGCGTCTGGCGTCGACCTGGCGGTCTTGCGCGAACTGAACGGCAAAGACATCGTGTTCGGCGCGATCGACGTTGGAACCGAAGAGGTGGAGACGGCGGACGTTGTGGCGGATCGGCTGCGACGGGCGCTCGAACACGTTCCGGCGGAGCGATTGTTTCCATGTACCGATTGTGGGTTGGTGCCGCGCACCCGGGACGCCTCTCGGGGTAAAATGCGCGCGCTGGCGGCGGGCGCTGCGATTGTTCGAGCCGAGTTGACATCGACCAGGCAACGTGAGCTCGCAGTTCCTTGACAGAACATCTTTGACTTTGGTAAAGCTCCGTCACCGTTAGACACGATTCTGGCATTTATCAAGCGAATACCCGCGTTGGACGACTTTCCAGTCGCCCCGTGAGGAGAGGAGACCTGGCAGATGCGATACCGGTTCACAGGCGCAGTGGTGGCGATGACATTAGCGGCGGCAG
>Ga0207683_10004577_pt1 | contig 11912 bp, 11 predicted proteins | sample KBSM73metaG_FD_184333 | JGI IMG/M metagenome (GOLD analysis project Ga0207683, IMG submission 184333) | Miscanthus rhizosphere microbial communities from Kellogg Biological Station, Michigan, USA - KBS M7-3 metaG (SPAdes) (version 2) | ecosystem: Host-associated > Plants > Roots > Rhizosphere >...
CATCGAGCCGGCGATTTTGAACGCCATCTCGGACGAGTCGACGTTGTGGTACTGGCCGTCGACGAGCTTGACACGCACGCCCTGGATCGGTGCGCCTGCAAGCTCGCCGTGCTGCATCGCCTCCTGGATGCCCTTGTCGACCGCGGGCCGGTAGCTCTGCGGGATCACTCCGCCGACGATCTTGTCGACGAACTCGTAGCCTTCGTGGCCCTCGATCGGCTCGAGCACGATCTCGCAGTCGCCGAACTGGCCGCGGCCGCCGGTCTGCTTCTTGTAGCGGTGTCGCGCCCGTGACTCCGAGCGGATCGTCTCGAGGTACGGGACGCGCGGCTGGTGGAGCTCGACGTCGACGCCGAAGCGGCGCTTCGCGCGCTCCAGGGCGACCTCGACGTGCATCTGGCTCATGCCGGCGAGGATCTCCTCGCCGGTCTGAGGATCGCGCCGCAGCCGGAGCGTCTGGTCCTCTTCGGCGAGGCGCTTGATCGCCGAGGCGAGCTTCTCCTCCTCCCCCTTGATCTTCGGCGTCACGGCGAAGCTCATCACCGGCTCGGGGAAGCCGAACGCGGGCGGCTCCACGGCGACCTCCCTGTCCGTCAGCAGATCGCCGGTCTGGACGTTCTTCAGCTTGGCAACCGCGCCGAGGTCGCCCTCGCCGAACTCCTTCGCGGGGGTCGTCGTCTTGCCCTGGAGCTGCAGCAGCGATCCCATTCGCTCCTTCGAGTGCTCGCGGTGGTCGACGAGAGTCGTCTCTGTCGTGACGTCGCCCTTCAGCACGCGGAAGAGGTTGATCTTCCCGGCGAACGGGTCGGCGATCGTCTTGAACACGAAGGCGGCGGTGGATGCGCCTTCGACCTCGAACGGCGCGCCGCGCTTCGCGGGTGACGGGACGCCCTCGACGAGCAGGTCGAGGAGCGCGTGCGTGCCGAGGTTCTTCGTCGCGACCGAGCAGCCGACGGGGAAGATCTCGCCGCGCGTCACGCCGAGCTTGAGCGCCGCGGCGACATCGTGCTCGTCGAGCTCCTCGCCCTCGAGGTAGCGCTCCATGAGCCCCTCGTCGATCTGCACCACCTCGTCGAGCAGCTTCTCGCGGTACTCCTGCGCGAGCTCCGTCATCGAGTCGGGGATCGCGACCGGGTCTGACTCCATCTGGCCGTCGGGGCTCATGTACGCGGACATGTGGAGCACGTCGACGATCCCCGTGAGCTCGTGCTCGACCCCGATCGGGATGTGCACGGCGACGCACTTCGACGAGAACTGATCCTGGATCTGGCCGAGCGTGCGGAAGAAGTCGGCCCGCTCGCGGTCGAGCATGTTGACGACGAGGACGCGCGCGAGCCCGAGGTCCTCGGCGAGCTTCTTGACGCGTGCGGTGCCGACCTCGAAGCCCATGACGCCCGAGACCACGACGAGCGCGCCCTCGACGACGCGCAGCGCGCAGCGCGCCTCGCCCTGGAACGACGGGTCGCCCGGGCAGTCGACGAGGTTGATCTTGCGCCCCTGCCAGTCGGTGTGCGTGAGCGAGAGCGAGATCGAAACAGCGCGCCGCTGCTCGTCCTCGTCGGAGTCGGACACGGTTGTACCGGCCTCGATCGTCCCGAGCCGGTTCACCTCGCCGGTCTGGAAGAGAAGCGCCTCGACGAGCGACGTCTTGCCCGTCCCGCGATGACCGACGACGGCGACGTTGCGGATCTTCCCCGGCTCGATTGCAGCCATGTGCGCGCGTTCCTCCTGGGTCCGTGGGTGCTGCCGGAATGCTAGACCCGATCGGACGACCCGAGCGCAGCGAGGTCGAGGCGATACCGGTCGGCCACGCGGAGCAGACCGGCTTGCGTGGACTTCTCGACGAGGCTCTGGAGCAAACGCCGCGCGCCGTCCACGTCCCCGAGCTCACGGAGAATGCAAGCCTCCACGTGAAGCGGACTGTCCGTCGGCGAGGTGAACTCGATCGCCTTCACGCGCTCTCTCGCGCGCTCGAGCTGCGCCCATGCGCGGGCCGTCTCCCCGGCCAACGCCAGCGCGTACGCCTCGGCCTGGTCGAGCACGATCTGGTCGGCGACGTCGTTCGGATCGGCCAGCTTCCGCGCCGCTCGCACGGCCGTCAGCGCCCGCTCGTGCTCGCCGAGGTCGCAAAGGGCGACAGCCCAGTTCCCGAGCGCGTTCGCGTGGTAGACGTGCTTGGCGGCGCTCGCCGTCGCGTCGACCCAACGCCGTGTCCCGGCCTCGAACGCAACCGGGTTGGCCTCGGTCCATGGCACGACGCGATCGAGGAAGTACCGTGACGACGCGATCGCGGTCGCTGCGGCGCCGGTCTCTTCGAGCAGTCGCACCTCGTCGTCGGTGGCCGCCCGCAAAGCGACGTCGTCGAGCTCGCCGGCGAGGTAGAGCAGGCGTGAGCGAAACGCCCGGAGCGCCGTTGCGAGCAGGGGCCCGGCGGCCTCGGCCTCGGGCTCGAGCTCGTCGAACAGCCGCAGCCCTTCAGCCACGGTGTGGCCGCCGAACGCGGACGAGATCCACACGTCGAAGACGACCTCCCGGGCCAGGACGCGGTTGTCGGCCTGCCGCAGCAGCTCGAGAGCGCGGCGGTACGCGAGGTGGGCGGCGCCAAACCGGGCCGCGGACCAGTACACCCACCCGCGGGCGCGTTCGCAGCGGACGAGAGCGAGCATGTCATTGGCGTCTCCGAGCACCACCTCGGCTTCGTCGAGGCGCGAGAGTCGCGCCTCGACCTCGCCGGCCGCCGGATCGTGCCGCAGGCGGAGTACGGTCGCAAGCGCCCGGTCGTGGGCGTCTCCGTGCTCCAGCTCGTCGAGGAGCTCGTCGACCTCGTCGACCTCCTCGCGCGCGTCGATCAAGGCGTCGGCGAGGTCCGGGATCAGCCGCCGACGTGCGTCGCCGTCCGGTGCAAGCGCGAGCGCGCGCCGCAGGAGGTTCTGCGCGGCGTGCAGGTCGCCGTGCTCGAGCGCCCCCCGTCCGGCCTGCCCGAGATGCCGCGCCGCGCGTCCCGCAAGCCTCGCCGCCGACGGGTCGTCGGCGTCCAACTCTTTCCGGTACTGCGCGGCTCGCTCGAGGTGGTACCCGACGAGCTCGTCCTGCTCGACTAGCTCGGCGCGCGCCTCGAGCCAGTCGGCGAAGAGCGCGTGCAACTTCGCCCGCACGGCCTTCGGCAGGCCCTCGTACGCCGTGTCCCGGATCAGCAGATGACGGAACCGAAACGCGTCGTCTCCGGCGATCAGCGTCCGGTCCGGCCGCACGAGCTCCTTACGCACCAGCGACACCAACCGCTCCGAGACGTCCAGCGCGGGCGTCGGCGGCGAGAGCGCCGTCACCGCACCACGATGGAACAGCTGTCCTTCGACCGAGCCCCGCTCGATCACCGCTCGCTCGCCGTCGTCGAGGCTGTCGAGCCGGGCCTGCAGCAGCGCGCGGATCGTCGGCGGAACGTCCACCGTGCCCTCCGCCTGCCGCGCGAGCGCCGTCATCTCCTCCAGGAACAACGGATTGCCCTCCGCGGTGGCGACGATACGCGCCCGCGTCGGGGTGTCGAGCTCGACGGTGCCCAGGAGACCGTCGACCAGCGCTTCCACCTCGCTCGCCGCGAGCGGCTCCAGCAGGATCGACGTCGCGTTCAGCTTCCCGCCCGCCCAGCTCGGCCTCACGTCGAGCAACTCCGGCCGGGCGATGCACACCAGGTGGATCGGCGCGGCGCGCGACCAATCGACGATGTGCTCCACAAGATCGAGCATGGGTGGCTCCGCCCACTGAAGGTCGTCGACGACGAGCACGAGCGGCGCCTCGTCGGCCTTCTGCTCGAGCAGCGCCCGGGTCGCCAACTGCGTGTCGGCCGGCGACGAGCGAATCGCCTCCGACGGGTCGATTCCCAGCTGGACGAGCAGTTCCACGAGCGGCCAGTACGTGATTCCCTCGCCGTAGGAGAGCGCATGCCCCTGCGCGACGTGCGCCGTGCCGTCGACCTGCTCCAGGAAGTCCGCGACGAGCCGGGACTTGCCGATCCCCGCCGGTCCGATCAGCGTGAACAACCGGCAGGTCCTGCCCGCCACCACGTCGGCGAAGTCAGCCCGGAGCTTCTCGCGCTCCCGAACGCGTCCCACCATGCGGCGTCCCAGGCGCCGCGCGACCCCGGCGGCGGCCGAGTCGAGCGCGCGCAGACGATGCGCCCGCACCGGTGCCGTCTTTCCCTTCAGCTCGAGGTCGACCCGCTCCGTCTCCACCGCGTCCCGCACGAGCGCGAGCGTCTCGTCCCCGAGCAGAACCTCGCCCGCGCCGGCGGCCTGCTCGAGCCGGGCTGCGACGTTGACCGCGTCCCCTGTTACGAGCGTGTCGCCCTCGCCCGCCACCACCGGGCCGGTGTTGACGCCGATCCGCGCCTCGAGCCCGATCCCGTGGACGACGTCGCGGAGCTCGACCGCCGAGCGAACTGCGCGGAGGGCGTCGTCCTCCTTCGACACCGGGATGCCGAACACCGCCATCACCGCGTCGCCGACGAACTTCTCCACCGTTCCCCCGTGCCGCTCCAGCACGACGCGCGCAGTCTCGTAGTAACGGTTCATCAACGCGCGCAGCGCCTCCGGGTCGGTTCGCTCCCCCATCGCCGTCGAGCCGGTGAGATCGCAGAACAGCACCGTCACGACCTTCCGCACCTCACGCGCGGCCACCACAACGAGAGCCGCACCGCAGCCCGGACAGAATCCGAAGTCGTCGGGGCTCTCGCGCCCACAGGCCGCGCAGACCGCCACGAAGCGAGTCTACGGTCATCGCAGGAGCCCGTTAACGATCTCCGAACGAGACAGGAGTAGGTTCCATGCCGCCCGGGGTACGCCCGTGCAGGTGCCGCTCTTGCAGGAAGCCGACCACATCGTCGCCAACCGGTACCGCCTCCGCGAGCAGATCGGGCGCGGCGGCATGGGCGTGGTCTGGCGTGCGCGCGACGAGCGCCTCGGGCGCGACGTCGCGCTGAAGGTGCTCCACCCGTGGATCGCCGACGACCCCGAGCTGCGCGAGCGCTTCGAGCGCGAGGCGGCGGCGCTGGCACGGCTCGAGCACCCGAACGTCGTCCGTCTCTACGACGTCCTCGAGAACGACGGCCAGACGGTGCTCGTCCTGGAGCTCGTCGACGGCGTCTCGCTGGACAGGCTGATCGCGGGACGCTCGCTCGACTGGGACGAGACGCGGCGGTACGGCGCACCGGTCGCCGCGGCGCTGGCGCACGCACACACCCGCGGTGTCGTGCACCGCGACCTCACCCCGGCGAACGTGCTCGTGGAGCGTGGCACCGGCCGGGTCGTCGTCACTGACTTCGGGCTGGCGCGGCTGGCTCGCTCATCGCGGAGCGCCCCGATCTCCGGCGTTCTGGCCGGGACCCCCGAGTACTGGGCGCCCGAGCAGGCCGCCGGACGAGCGACCGGCCCGGCGACCGATCTCTATGCGCTCGGCTGCATCCTCTTCCGGATGCTCTCCGGGCGGATGCCCTTCGAAGGCGAGGACAGGCTGGCGACGGGGCTGCGTCGCGCGTACGAGCCGGCACCGTCCCTCGCAGGCCCCGTGTCGACCGCGCCGCCGGACGCGGTAACTCTCGTCGACCGCTTGCTCGACCGCGAGCCGGAGCAGCGGGGCGAGACGACCGCCGCGGCGACCGCACTCGGCGCCGACCCGGCCACCCTGCCCCGGCTTCCCGACACCGACGACGCTCCTGTCGATTCGGGAGCGGTGTCCCCACCGACGCTCGCGACGCGGATCATGCGCGAGCCGGCGACGATCGTGCGCGGGATCCGGGAGGAGGTCCGTGCGCACCGGGCCGTCAGGCGCGGACGTTCGATCGCCGCGCTCGTCGGCGTCGTGATCGCGATCGGGATCGCCGGAGGCGGCGTCTACGCAATCGCGAGCGACGATCCCGTCGGGGTGAGCGCACCCGACGTCGTGGGCACGCGGGTTGCGGCCGCGCGCGCCGACGTCACGAAGCGTGCCCGCGACGACGAGTTGCCCGTCCCGAAGGTCAAGATCGTCGACCGCTCGTACTCCGAGTCTGCGCCGGCCGGCGCGATCATCGCGCAGGATCCTCCGGAGGGGAAGCGCATCCCGGAGAACGGCGCGCTTCTCGTGTCGGTCAGCAAGGGCAGCGCCTACGCCGACGTTCCGTCCGTCGCCGGCCTCGAGGGAGCAGCCGCCTTTGCTCTCCTCGAGCGCAAGGGCTTCACGCCCTCGCGGCGCTACGCGCCGTCGACCGAGATCGAGCCATGGCATGCGGTCGAGACCGATCCGCGCGCCGGGAAGAATCTGAAGCGCCCGATCCGTCTCACGCTCATCGTGTCGACCGGTCCGCCGAAGCTCCCTGTTCCCTCACTCGACGGCCTGGACGCCGATGCCGCGACACGCGCGCTCCGCGAAGCGGGTTTCTCGCCCGTGATCGACCAGCGGCCCGAGACGAGCGTCGAGCCCGGCACGATCCTCGGCGTGAGCCCGCGACCGGGAACGCGCACGGCTCTGGGCTCGACCGTGACGATCGCCGTCGCGCGCGAGCCGCGCTGGGAGCCGGTCACCCGGCTCGAGGGCACAGAGGACGCCGCACCGAGCCCGATCGAGGTGCCGGCAGGCGCGCGACTCGTGCTCTCCACCACCGACACCTCTCCGCTCGGGCTCTGGGGCGGGAAGGTCGCGGTCGAGCTATCGGGCGACAGCGAGGGCTCGACGGAGGTCGACGCCGGCGAGACGATGGTGCTCGCCGACGCATCGGACGGCGACCGGACGATCGCGGTCGCGGTCGACGTCCACGGCTCCGCCCACTGGACGCTGTCGGTCGAGGTCCCGCGCTAGGCGTCTGCGGTCGCGCGGGCGCCGCCCGAGAGACGGGCCTTCAGCCGCAGCACTGCCTTCGTGTGGAGCTGCGAGACGCGGGACTCCGTCACGCCGAGCACCTCGCCGATCTCGCGCAGCGTCAGCTCCTCGTAGTAGTAGAGCGTGACGACGAGCTTCTCGCGCTCCGGCAGGCGCGCGATCGCCTCCGCCAGCGCCTCGTTCAACTCGGTCTGCTCGAGGGAGAACTCCGGGTCCGGGCCGGAGGTGTCCTCGATCGTGTCGATCAGCGCAACCTGGTCGCCGCCGCCCTGCGGGCTCCAGAGCTCGTCGAGCGCCGCCATCGACGACCGCGAGATGTCGGAGAGGCTCTTCTCGAGCTCGTCCTCGGAGATGCCGACCTTGGCGGCGATCTCGGCGTCCGTCGGGGCGCGCATCTGGGTCCGCTCCAACTCGACGATCGCCCGCTCGATCTCTCGTGCCCGTGCGCGGACGCTGCGCGGAACCCAGTCGAGCGAGCGGAGCTCGTCGATGATGGCGCCCTTGATGCGCGCGATCGCGTACGTCTCGAACTTGATCTGCCGGTCGGGGTCGAACCGCTCGATCGCGCCGATCAGCCCGAGCAGCCCGTACGAGACGAGGTCCTGCTCGTCGACGTGCGACGGCAGGCTCGATCCCAGACGGCCGGCGACGAACTTCACGAGCGGTGCGTACGTGAGGATCAGCCGGTCACGCGCAGCCTGGCTTTCCGTGGCGCGATACTCCTGCCACAGCGTCTGTGTGTCCCCCCCTGAGATCGCGCTCATGCGAGGGCGATACGGGTCGGCCGGATGGAGGTCGCCGCTACCACCCCAGCAGAATACGCCGCGGAGCGGCTGTCTCATCCTGTCGGCTTGGCCAGCTTTCCCTGTCGTCTTGGCCAGACTCTCCGGGAGAGGTCGCCCATCCAGAGCGCAAGCGCCGCCGCGGCGAACGCGATGACCCATGCACGGCCGCCCGAGAGCGCAGCCCACGCTGCGACGAGCGCGAGCGACATCGAGATCGCTGCGAAGAGCCCCGCGAGCGCGTACCGCTGCATCCTCGTGACACAGTGTCACATGCAGGGTCGGGCTACACTCCCGACGCAGCCCAGGGGCGTGGCGCAATTGGTAGCGCACCGGTCTCCAAAACCGGGGGTTGCAGGTTCGAGTCCTGTCGCCCCTGTACGACGAAACCCTCGTGGTTACGGGGGTTTCGGCCTCTCAGGCGGGTGTCGCGGGCGGGTCACCACTCGTCGTGCGCCCCGCCGTGCGCCCCATTCTGGTCGGGGCCATCGCCGTCGCCGTTAGGGGCGCGTAGGGCACGCCAACCGACGAAGCCCGCCACCGCGAGCAGCACCACCGTGCCTAGGCCCGCGTCGTCCAAGGCGACGCCGACGAGCGCAAGGAGGGCGAGTACGGCGCCTTCGGCGAGGACGAGCGGCTGCAGCTTCCGCGAAATACCACTCCACGTTGCGCCGCCGAGCAGAAGAATCGCCGTCGCCACAGGCGTCGCCACCACCGTGGCGCGCCACGTGTCGGAGCGTGGGCAGTCCGCGCCGTTGCACTCTGCGTTCAGCCCGATCAGAGCGGCGATGGTTACGGCGCCCAGAATGAAGAGACCGGCCGCGACGGCAAGGAGCAACTCAAGCCACCGACGCATCGCCCTCGACTATCGGCTCACGACCGGACGAGGCCAAGCGGTACCGAACATGCGGCTCTCGGCGAGTTCCCCATCTCACCTGGATACACGCCTCGTAACCGGTCGACCCCCGGGGCTTACAGGTTCGACTCCTGTCGCCCCTGCTGATCTGAATCGCCGGAATCCCACTGCTGGAGCGGGGTTCCGCCCGCGAGCAGTACAGACCGGCTACTCGCCGCCGCCCTGGCCGCCGAGGCGCACGCGTTCTCGGAGCGGGTCAAACGGTGACAGGCTCCGCCGGCAGCACGTACGGCCGCCCGCGGGGGAAGACGATCGAGACGGGCGCGTCGTGGTCGACGCAGGTGCCACCCATCGTCAGCCTGCCGCACCCGGGAATCACGCAGACGGAGAGCATCTGCGTCGATCCCATGGTTGCGCTCACGGGTCGCTCTCGGTCCCGGGACCACGGACTCACGGGCCGCGGTGTGATCGAGTCAGGGAGTGCGTGAAGCGGCTCGTTGGCCGTCATCCGTGGGCTCCTTCCAGCCGGTGGTTCCCGCAGCGAACCTGCGCGGGGAGCCTTGGGAGCGAGCCACCCGTCCACTCACCGTACTCGCTTTGACCCCGCGACCGTGTTAAGGCGGCCGGTCGGCGGACACCGCGCGTCGCGCAGGAGTCCGTCCAACGGGATGCGCTACCGTGGCCGAGCGATGACGGCGAAGCCGCCCATCTTCGACTTCTTGCGAAGTCGGGGAGCGCGCATGTCGTGCCCGTTCTGCGGCCAGGAGGACTGGCACGGGTGGGACGAACGGATCACGCTCGACCACGCGATCGGCAGCGGCACCCTGGACCGGCATGCGCAGGCGTTCCCGCTCACATGCGCGAACTGTGGGTTCGTCAGGCTGCAGTCGGCCCACGTGCTCGACGACCCGCGTGACGAGCTGCGAAGTCAGCCTGACGACTGACTGGGCCCATCAGATCGGCTGGCGTCGCCGACTGATCTCGTTGAGAACGGCGGACAGAAGCGCTCTGCGAGCATCCTGCTCGTCCAATGCGGTGACGGCGTCCCAGGCTTCGCTCGGCGAGCCCGAGTCGACGAGCGTCCTGTAGACCTCCATGCCCACGAGGAGCTCGGCCTGCGCCCCGCTCGTGGGGGGATTGCCGCCGTCCGAGAGCACGTCCGGCAGCGGGTCGGTCGGATCGGCCATCTCGCGATCACACTACAGAGCGCACACCGTTCGGCTACAGTGAGGAGGCGTCTGGTCGAGCGTTGTGGCCGCCGAGGCAGTAGCGACTCCTCTTCAGCTGTTCCTATCGCCTAAGCGCAGCAGGGTGCTCAGTCGAGCGTTCTGTCCGGGTACGCACAGCGAGGAGCACATGATGCATGCCACCATCCGCCGCTACGAGGGCGTCGACGCCGCGAGGACCGACGAGCTCACCCGCAAGGTCGGCGAGACGCTCGTTCCGCGGCTCAAGTCGCTCGAGGGCTTCAGTGGGTACTACCTGATCGAGGCGGACAACGGCGTCTTCAGTTCGGTGGGCCTGTTCAAGGAGCCGGCGCAGTCCGACGAGGCCACGAAGATCGCGGCTGCCTGGGTGAAGGACGAGAAGCTCGAGTCGATGCTTCCGAACCCGCCCAGGATCACCAGCGGCCGAGTCATCGCACAGAGCTAACCGCGTCTCCGCCGCCTCAGCGATTGGTGAGGCGGCATCGGGGGGGAGAGGGTCTGCTCGACAGACCCTTCCGTCGGGGGAGGTCCGACACCGGGCCTCCCCCGACGGGAATCGAGCCAAAGTCTTCGCGATCGACGCGACGGCGAGAGGAGAAGGTCATGGTTGAGTCAGGGCGCAAGCACGGCCCGTTCGACTTCCGTTACCCCGCAGCACGGAAGTCGGCTACCTCCGGCTGGGATGGTCGGCGCCACGGCGATGCCCGGGACGTGCTCGGGTGGTACGTGTTCTCGGATCGTTTCGTCCCGAACCGGCAACGCCACGACTTCGAGGCGCTCGGCAGCTACGAGGCCTACCGCAAAGCGACAGCACACGACCCGGGCCGTCGATAGACGACGCGCGTCCATGGTCTGGGCATCGGCGTTCTCAGCCGACGGCGAGGCGCACGGCGATCCACGCCACCGCCCACCACCAGGTGAGGCAGCCCGCGACGCACCAGCCCCACGCGGCGGCGACGCTCATGTCCTGCACCTCGCCCGAACCGACGACGCCACCTGCATCACGATCCTGATTCGCCATGTCACCCGGCTTTCCATGCCGACGACCCCCGCGAAAAGGCACCTTACCCCGACCGGCCGGCTTCCAAACATCGGAACGACGGTTCCCACGCCGCATCCGGTGGGATACTCGGGTCATGGCCGGGATCCTGATCCTGTCCGCCGTGCTCGCCCTCGGGGGAGCCGTCGTGTGGATCGCCCTCCTCCTGTGGGCCGCCCGAGAGGACGGGCGCGATCAGGAGCGCCGTGACCAGCTCCGTCGTCGCTGAGACGACTCGCTAGAGGATCGCCCAGGGCGCCGGGTCTTCGAGCAGCGCGAGCGCGGCCGCCTCGATCTCGTCCTCGGAGAGCAGCACCAGCCGTGCGGCGTCGCCGAGGGGGACGAACGAGTCCCTGCTCGCCACGCGCGCGAGGCGGCCGGCATACCCGGCGTCGAGGAGCTCGGCGACGATGCCCTCCCCCACGCCGCCCGTCCGACGGGTCTCGTCGACGACGAGCGTGCGCCCGGTGCTCGAGGCCTCCCGGAGCACCTCCTCCATCGGTAGCGGCGCCAGCCAGCGCAGGTCGACCACCGTGACGCCGATGCCCCGCTCCCGCAAGCGACGCGCGGCGCGCAGTGAGAGGTACAGACCGTTCGCCCATGTGACGATCGTGAGATCGTCCCCGCCGCGGTGCGTGTAGGCGGCGCCGACGGGCACGTGCTCGGTGTCCATCACGCCGAGCCAGAGCTCGTCGCCGTCTTCGTGGAGATCGCGCGTGTGGTAGAGCGCGATCGGCTCGAGGAAGACGCAGACGCTGCCGTCTGCCCTCGCCGCGGCGACGCACGTGCGGAGCATCGCTGCCGCGTCCACCGGCCGCGCTGGCGAGGCGACGACGAGTCCCGGAATGTCCCGGAGGACCCCGACCCCGTTGTCGTTGTGGAAGTGGCCTCCGAACCCCTTCTGGTAGCCGTAGCCCTGGATCCGAACGACCATCCCGTTGCGGTACGCGCCCTGCGAGAAGAACTGGAGCGTCGCGGCCTCGCCGCGCAGCTGGTCCTCGGCGTTGTGGAGGTATGCGAGGTACTGGATCTCGGGGACCGGGACGAAGCCCGAGATCGACGCGCCGAGCGCGAGGCCGAGGATCGTCGTCTCGTCGAGCAGCGTGTCGAACACCCGGAGGAGACCGAACCGCGCCTGAAGGCCCCGCGTGACGCCGTAGACGCCACCCTTGCGTCCG
>Ga0207683_10004580_pt1 | contig 11909 bp, 10 predicted proteins | sample KBSM73metaG_FD_184333 | JGI IMG/M metagenome (GOLD analysis project Ga0207683, IMG submission 184333) | Miscanthus rhizosphere microbial communities from Kellogg Biological Station, Michigan, USA - KBS M7-3 metaG (SPAdes) (version 2) | ecosystem: Host-associated > Plants > Roots > Rhizosphere >...
CGCTCGTCGTGCAGCCGAAGGCCGAGTACAAGACCGGCGACATCACGCCGCGCGAGGTGATGATCGTGATCGATACCTCGGGCTCGATGAGCGGCCAGCCGCTGGAGCAGGCGAGCGCGCTCGCGTCGGTGCTGATCGACTCGCTGCAGCCGACGGACACGTTCAACGTGATGGCGTTCTCGGGCGGCACGAACGCGATGTCGCCGTCGCCGATCGCGGGCGATGGGGCGGGCAAGGAGACCGGCAAGCAGTTCCTCGGCACGCTGCAGGCTGGCGGCGGCACGGAGATGGGCCCGGCGATGGCGAAGGCGCTCGAGAACAAGCCCGGCAACGATCGCATCCGCATGGTGTACTTCCTCACTGACGGCTTCGTCGGCAACGACGACGTGATCGTCTCTGCCGCGCGCTCGAACCTCGGCGCGAACCGGATCTTCTCGATCGGCATCGGCTCGGCGCCGAACCGCGCGCTACTCGATCAGATCGCGCAGGTCGGTCGCGGGTTCCCGAGCTACCTGAACCTCACGGAGGACGCGACCGACGTCGGTAGCGAGATCGTGCAGCGCACGGCGCATCCGTACCTCACCGACATCAAGATCGAGTGGAACGGCCTCGCGGTCGGCTCGGTCACGCCCGCGGCGATCCCCGACGTCTATGCCGGCATGCCGCTCGTCGTCTCGGGCATCTACACCGAGCCCGGGCGCGCGAAGATCACGGTGACCGCGACCACGGCGGGACATCGCGTGCGGATCCCGATCGACGTGACGCTGCCGGATCGCAACGACGACGAGCCGGTCGCGTCGCTCTACGCGCGCAAGAAGATCGACGAGGTGTACGCGCTGGCGGCGGGCACGCTGTCGCACGAAGCGGTGGAGCAGGTCACCGAGCTCGGCCTGCAGTTCCACATGGTGACGGACTACACGTCGTTCGTCGCGGTCGACCGCACGCGTGTCGTCAGTCCCGATGGCAAGAGCCGTGTGGTCGAGCAGCCCGCGCTCGTGCCGGCGGGCGTGGATCCCGAGGCATCGATCGGACCGGGCGAGCCGTCCTACGCGTCGTCGTCTTCGTCGTCCTCGTCGTCGGGGTCGTACAGCGGTGGTGGTGGCGGTGGTAGCTGGGGCGGCGGCTGGGGCGGTGGCGGCGATGTCGATCCGCTCACGCTGCTGCTCGCACTCGCGCTGGTGCCGCTCGCGCTGACGCTGCGGAAGGTCCGCGCCTGAAACGCTGCGACTTCCCGCTGACGCTGGCGATCGGCGTCGCCGCGATCGTTGCCACCGCGGTGGCGTTCGCCGCGCCGTCGGTGCGCGACGCGCTGATCGCGGACCCGCGCGTGTTCGCAGGGCAGGGCTGGCGGCTCGTCACGGCGCCGCTCGTCCACGCGACGTGGGGCCACCTCGTGCGCGACCTGTCGCTCGTCGCGATCGCGGGCGTCGCGTACGAAGCCGCGCTGCCGCGCTGGGTGTTCGGCGTGGGGCTCGTCGTGCCGGTGCTCGCCGTGCTGCTGGCCGGCCGTGTCGACTGGTACTGCGGCCTCTCGGGGCTGTCGCATGCGCTGCTCGCGGCGGCACTGTCGTACGAGGCACTGCGCCGGCGCGGGCGCGTGAGGCTGTGGGTGCTCGCGCTATGCGCCGTCGCGATCGCGAAGCCGGTGTACGAGCTCGTGACCGGCGCGCCGGCGTTCGCGATGGCGCTCGGACCCCACGTCGTGCAGACACCGATCGCACACGCAGCCGGCGTGCTCGTCGGGATCGTGGCCGGGATTCAGGGCTCGCACTCGCAGACGGCGCGCAGGCTGTTCGAGCACTGCTGATCGTCGAGCGTCGAGTCGGGCAGTGCCGCGACGCAGTCCTCACCGGGCGGCTTGTCGTCGGGCTGGCCCGCCGCCCACGGCAAGAACGGCGCCGGCATCCCGCGCACGGTCATGAACGTGCCCTCGACCACCTGGTCGGTGAGTCCGACCCACACGGCGGGCTGTGCGGCGAGCGCGACGATCGCCTGGAGCTCGGCCGCGTCGTCGGGAATCGCCAGGTACGTCGTCGTTCCCTGCGCCGCGCACGCCGAGCGCTGGGTCGTGAAGTCCGAGGGCGTGGTGAACAGGTAATAGAGGTGGCCCGTGGTGCCGGGGAGCGCGGCGAAGCTCGGCGCGCACTTGCTGACGCCGGCATCCGCCCGGACGACGCACTGGCCCGTGTCCGAGCCGGAATACTCGGAGTAGCGGCGGCCTTGCACGCAGTTGGCGTCGGGCACGCTGCAGTAGCCGACTGCCTCGCAGACGCCGTCGCTGCCGCACTGCGAGTCCATCGTGCACTGGAACGCGCTGCTGTCGCGCACGCATCCACCGCCGAGCGCAGCGGCGAGCGCGGTGACCAGGGCGGTGGCCTTCACGGAAAGCTCCCCGAGATCGAGATCATGCCGCCGCCGGCGATGGGGACCAGCGCGACGTCCTTGCGCGGGCGCTCCTTGCGATCGTGCGTCATGTAGCGCACGACGCCGGCCGTGACGAACGCGAGCCCGGTGCCCGCGAACACGTATGCGTACGTCTGCGCGTGGTGGGCGTCGTCGACCTTGTGCGCGTGATCGGGCAGCGTCATCGCAGCGTCGGCAGCATCGATGTCTGCGACGGCAGCGCGATAGCTGAGCAGCGCGACGAGGCCCGACACCGCGCCGGCGGCGACCAGGCCGTCACCGAGCGTGTCCTTGTACCAGGGCTGCGCCGGCGGTGCCGGCGTGACAACCTTCGGCGCCGGCGGGGGAGGTGGCGGCGGCGGTGGTGGTGCGAGCTTCGCCTTGCAGGTCGCGATGCCATCGTTCGCCGTCTTCGTGGCGGCCTCGCCGTGCGGCGTCTCGAGGAACGCCTGAAACTCGGTGATCACCTCGTCGCAGTGGTCGAGCTCGATGTCGACCTGCGCGAGCGCGTAGTGAAGATCGGCGTCGGGCGCGAGCTGCAGCGCGAGCGTGAGCTCGTCGTGCGCTTCCTGATACTTGTGCTTCTTGTAGAACCCGAGCGCCTTCGCGTAGTGCGCCTTCGCCGAGGCGCGCTGCTTCGAGGTCGGTCCCTTCGGCGTGGGATCCGCGGGCGGCCGCAGTGGATCGCCCTTCGGCGCGGGCTTCGGACTCGCCTTCGGAGCCGCCTTCGGCGCGGCTTTCGGAGCGGCCATGACGATCGCCGGCAGCGCGCACGCGGCGACGATCGCAAGACGGACTCCCATGGATCAACGACGATCGTCGCCGTCGAGCCGGGCCGGCGTCAAGACCCCTATTTCCTCGCCTTGGCGAGCAATGCCTTGGCGCTGGCAGTCGCGGCCGGATCGTCGCCCTTCTCGCGCAGCGCCACCGCGCGCTCGAGCGGTGGGATTGCGAGCTTCGGCTTGCCGAGCGCGAGCTCGCAGGTCGCGATGCCCTCGAGCGGACCGGCGACCTCGGCGTGATCCGGTCCGAGCGCCTTCTCGAGGTTCGCGAGCGCGCGCTGGTACAGCACGACCGCCTCGGCCGGGTGCTTGCGTGCGAGCTGCGTGCGCGCGAGGCCGTCGAGCGCCGAGGCGAGCGACGGATGGTCGGGACCGAGCTTGGCCTGCCAGATGTCGAGCGCGTGCTGGAACGATGCGGCCGCGTCGTCGACGTGCCCCTGGGCGAGCTCGACCTCGCCGATGCGGTACTCCGTGGTCCCGACGTTCGGGTGATCGGCGCCGAGCGTGCGCGTGAAGAAGTCGCGCGCCTTCTCGAACTGCGCGAGCGCCTCGCCGGTGCGGCCGGCGTCGAGCATGGCGGCGCCGGTATCGAGCGCGATCGTCGCGAGCTGCGGATGATCGGGGCCGAGCGCACGCTCGGTGATCTCTCTCGCCTTGTCGAATTCCTCGAGCGCGTCGCCGATCGCGCCCTTGTAGCGCAGGGCCGATGCGAGGTTGACGCGCAGCGAGCTGATCAGCGAGAGATCGGGCGCGAGCCCCTTCTGTGCGACCGCGAGCGCGCGCCGGTAGTAGTCGATGGCCGCATCGTAGTGCGAGAGCTCGGAGCTCACGTCGCCGAGGTCGCCAAGCGCCGACGCGATCCGCGGATCGTCGGGCTTGAGCGTCTTCTGGCGGAGCTCGAGGACGCGCTGGCTGCGCTGCTCGGCCTCGGCGTACTTGCCCTCCTCGACGAACAGAGCCGACATCTTCTGATCGAGATCGGCACGCAGCATGTCGTTGTGGCCGACCCGCTCGACCTTCGCCTCGGCGTCGCGCGCGAGGTCCTGCGCCTCGTCGTACTTGCCGAGCCGCTCGCCGGTCACCCACACGAGTCCATTGCGCGCGAGCGCCGCGGTCTCGTCGTCGCGGCCGGCCTCGGCGGCGACCGAGGCATCCTTGAACAGCTTCACCGCATCGGGATACGCGCCTGTCGAGTCGGCGAGCTGCGCGGCGGCGAGCAGCACCTCGCCCTCGAGTGGCCGCCAGCCCAGCGCAGTGGCCTCGGTGAGGAGCGGTGCGAGCAGCTTCTGTGCGGCCGGGTAGTGCCCGGCCTGCGATTGCGCGAGCACGGCCGCGAGCGTCTTCTGCGCGGCATCGACGCGCGCAGCGGTCTTCGCGTCGGTGGGGCGCCGCACCGGCGCGCGGAGTGCCTCGGTGTCAGCACATGCATCGAGCGGAGGCAGCTGAGCGGTGAGCTCGCTCGCGCGCGCCACGACCTCGCCGTCCGCGGACGCGAGCACGTCGACCATCGCGCCGACGTCGTGGAGGCGTCGCTGCAGGCACGCGATCCGCAGATCGAGCAGATCCTGGGACTGGGTTCCATGCACGCGGGTCGCCTCGCAGGCCTCGCCGCGCATCGCGACCCAGTTGCGCGCGTAGCTGTCGAGGCTCTGCGTGACCGCGGCGAACGCGTCGTTCGCGAATGGCTTGCCGGTCTTCGTGAACGCTGCCAGCACGGCGCCGCGGCGCGGCTCGTCCCACACACCGGTCAGCTCGCGCTCGCTGCCGCGACACACCGCGGACTTGTCGTGCGTCATCGCCCACGCCGCGGCCGCGCCGCCGCCGGCGAGCACCACCGCGGCCGCCGCGAGCGCGATCCGCCGCCGCCGCGCACCCGGATCGCGCGCGAGGATCTCGATGATCGCGTCCATCGATGGCCACCGCTTCTCCGGATCGACCTCGAGCCCGCGTACGGCGACCTCGCGCACCCACGCCGGCACGTCACTCTCGGGCGGCGTGCGCATCCGGCCGTGCACGACGTTCTGCTTGAGCTCGCCGAACGTCTTGCCCTCGAACGGCCGCACCCCGTACAGCGCCTTGTACAGCGCGATGCAGAAGCTGAACTGATCGGTGCGTGCGTCGTATGGCGCGCCGACGAACTGTTCGGGCGCCATGTACTGCGGCGTGCCGACGACCGCGCCGTCGCGGGTCAGCGCGATGTCGAGCAGCGACGCCGAGGGCTTGCCGGACATCGACACGTTCGGCTCGAGCTCCGCCGCCTCGAGCTTGCGCGTCTCCTGCTCGTCGGAGTCCGCCAGCTCGCCGCTGTCGCGCACCGCGGCGCCGAACCCCGCCGCCCGAGCGAGCCCGAAATCGAGCACGCGCACGCGCCCGTCGGCCCCGATCATGAGGTTTGCCGGCTTGAAGTCGCGGTGCACGAGCCCGACCGCGTGTGCCGCCGCCAGTCCGCGCGCGGCATCGCGAAACACCCGCACGACCTCGCGCCACGGTCGCCGCTCGCGGAGCCATTCATCGCCGGCCTCGCCCGCGACGAGCTCCATCGCGACGAACACGCCGCCGTCGGCGCGACCGACATCGTACACCGCGACGACGTTCGGGTGTGACAGCTGGGCCAGCGCCTGCGCCTCTCGCATCAGGCGCGCCGCGAGCGTCTCGTCGGGATCCTCGTCGGTGTGCACGAGCTTGAGCGCGACATCGCGCCCGAGCTGGCGATCGCGCGCGCGATACACCACGCCCATACCGCCGGCACCGAGCTCCTCGATCACCTCGAAGCGATCATGCACGACGGCGGGCGCTGTCCGCTTGCGCGCCTTCTTCGGCGCGGCCTTACGAGCGCCGCCCTCGGCGATCGTCGCGGTCGATTCTTCGTCGCCCTGACTGATTGCAGTCCTCCGCCTCCATCGTACGTCAGGCCGGTGCGCAGCGGTGACGCACCGGCCCCCTCGGTCCCTGGGTTAGTGATGACCCGCGGACACGCCGGCACCTGCGCCGACGCTTCCGACATGTCCACCGGCGTGCGCACGGCAGCCAGCGATTCCCATCGTGACAAATGCGATCATCATGATCTTGCGCAGCATATGTTCCTCCTATGCCCGGTAGGAGTTGCATACGCAGGGCCACGTACCTGGGAAATCCCCGCACGGGAACGGCTCACCCCAGCGGGGAGCGGGCCAAACGAGCGGAAGGTATTGGTCATGGCGTGGCGCGTTGCTTGCTCGGAGTGGCCCGCATGCGTGTCCTTGCCTGCGCTCTTGTGACCTTCGCCGCGGCCTGTAGCTCGAGCAGCGGCGGCTCCGTCAACGGCGGAACGCCGGGCGGCGGCTTCGACCTCGCCGACTCGATCTCGGCCTCGGTCACCACGTCCGACGGCGCGGGCGGTTCGTCGAGCAGCGCGCGGATCGTCCTGGCAAGCACGTCGGGCCTGTGCGGCGACGCGAGCGCCTCGCCACCGGTCGATCGCAAGGGCCAGCGCTTCATCGGCATCGGTCTCTCCGACGTCACCGGCGGCACGTCGACCACACCGACGGCGCCGGGCAGTTACACGATCTACCCGAACACCGGGAGCGTGCCGCCAAAATCAGCCTCGCTCGATACCGGCGGCCTCGACAGCACCTGCCAGCCGATCGACGAGGACGCCGCGACGGCCCAGAGCGGCACGGTCACGCTCACCGCGATCAGCAACGGCGCGTTCTCCGGCACGTTCGACGTCACGCTGAACACCGGCGATCACCTCACCGGCAGCTTCGATCCCGAGCCGTGCGCCTCGCTCGCGGCCGCCGCCGACGTCCAGCACACGTGCCAGTGATCCGCACTTCGTCCGCGCGTGCAGGTACGATACGGCGGTGCGCAGAGATGTAGTGGTGTTGTGGGTGCTCATGGTCGGCGGGGTTGCATTCGGCGGGGCGCCGCCGTCGAAGGCCGATCTGGAGCGAGAGGCGCGAATGCGCGCCGACGTCGCGGCGGTCAGCGCCGAAGCCGCTACCGCGTGGGACCAGGCCAACGCCGCGCGCGACGCGCAGAACGCCACCGAGGCAATCGCGGGCTATCGCAAGGTCGTCGCGCTGGCGCCGAATGTCGACCACCCGCATCGCCGGCTCTGTGGCGTGCTCGCGCTCAGCGACCTCGAGGCCGGGATCAAGGAGTGCGAGGCCGCCCTCTCGCTGGCGCCGAGCTCGCCCTACAACAAGTCGAGGCTTGCGGCCGTGCTGCTGACGCGGCGAAAGCCGGCGGATCTCCCGCGCGCCAGCGAGCTCGCCCGGGCCGCCGCCGAGGCGCTGCCGGACGATGTCGACACCCTGAAGCTCGATTGCCGCGCGCGCGGCATGTCCGGGGACAACGGAGATGACCTGTCCGCATGCCTCGAGCGCGTGCTCGCACTCGCGCCCAATGACATGGAGTCCAATTACCTCGCAGCGGCGACCGCCGGGATGAGGCAGGACTACAAGTGGGCGAGCATCTATCTCGAACGCGCGAAGGCCAACGGGCTCTCGCCGGCGCTCTACGCCAAATTCCGCGAAAAGCTCGACGGCGTGCGTCCGCATGAGTCGTCATCCTCGATCTCGACCGACGAGGCGCTCGCGTTCGGCGTGCCGATCGTCGGCGGCTGGATCCTCCTGCTCATCGCGCTGCTCATCGCGGGCAACCTCCTGTCGGACCGCGCGCTGCGAACCACCGATCACGAGCCCGGGATCCGCCGCGCCTACCGCGTGGTCCTGCTGCTCACCGGCGTGATGTTCTACGTGTCGCTTCCGCTCGTGATCGCGGTGGTGGTGTTCGCCGCGCTCGCGACGATCGACATCTTCGACGACATGGGCGCGACGCCGCTGTTCGTGATCGGCCTCGCCATCGCGCTCGTGGCCTCGACGATCGCCTCGGTCACGCGCAGCCTGTTCACGAAGCGCCCGCTGAAGATCGAAGGCGACCCGCTCGATCCGGCGAGCCATCCGCACCTGAAGCAGATCCTCGACGAGGTGGCGGCGGTCGTCAGGACTCGCCCGGTGGACCTCGTCTACCTGACGCCGGGCACCGACCTCGCGATCATCGAGAGGCCGAGTGTCTGGCGCGCCCTGCGCGGCGCTCGGACCGAGCGGATCCTGGTCCTCGGCGTCGGCCTGTTTCACGACATGAAGCAGCGCGAGCTGCGCGCGATGCTCGCGGACGAGTACGGTCGCTTTCGCGACGATGTCGGTGGCCACGCGCTCTCGGTCCGCGACTCGTTGAACGCGCTGATCGAGGGAATCGCGCGCTCGCGCGTCCCGAGCGTCATCAATCCGGCGTGGTGGTTCGTGCGCGCGTTCCGGCACATCTACCTCGTCGTCTCGACCGGCGCATCGCGCGTCCAGGCAGCGATCGCCGACCGGCTCGCGATCCGCGCGTACGGCAGCGAGGCGTTTGTCGCCGGCGCCCGTCACGTCGTCGCGCGCCAGATCGAGCTCCCTCAGGACGTCGCGCAGACGATCAAGGACGTCATCGAGAACAAGTGGTCGCTTCCGAACCTGTACGCCTACGATCCCGAGCAGAAGAAGTCGCCGGCCCAGCGCGAGGCCGACATCGCGAAGGCGCTCGATCGCGTGCCGGAGCGCTTCGACAGTCACCCGTCGTGGCGCCAGCGTCTCCAGGTCGCGGCTCAGCTCGCGGCGCCGGGCGACGCCGCGTACACCGATGGCGATGCACCGGTGTGGAGCCTGTTCCCCGATCCCGAGCGCGTCGAGCGCGACATGACCGCGATCATCCGCGCGCGCATCCAGGCGAAGATGGGCGTGACGGTGAGCGACGCGGAGTGGGAAGACGACGAGCCCGCCGCATGAACCGGTCTGGCACCGTCTGGGTCACCGCGCTGCTGTCGCTGCCGCTCATCGGCGTGCTCGTCGGATCGTCGATGCTCGTCAACTGGACCGACGACACCTGGCGCTGGCGCTGCATCGTGTGGATCGCGCTCGGCCTCGTGGTGCCGCTGGCGTGCGCGCTCGTTCACACGCGGCGCCCGGGCATCCTCGTGGTCACGCTGCTCGTCGGGCTGACCACCTATCCGGCGTTCCGTCACCTCGCCGGCGGGCCGCAGGTCTCCGACACGACGATCACCTCGATCGACTGCGACATGCACGAGCGCCACGGCGTCCGCTGCATCGAGCAGCGCCTGACGCTCGCCGACGGCCGTGCGGTCGTCATCGATGCGTCGCGCGTCGGGAAGCTGCACCGGGGTGATCGCGCGCGCGTGACGACGCTCGACGACGTGGTCCTGCGTCTCGATCCGCCGTGACCGATCAGAGCGGCTTCTCGAGCACCTCGAACCGCAGGTCCGTGCGCCGCGGCACGCCGAACCGCTCGTCGCCGTACGGAAACGGCTTGTAGATTCCGGTGCGCACGTATCCGCGCCGCTCGTAGTACGCGATCAGCTCCTCGCGGATATCGATCACCGTCATCCGCATGACGCGCGCCCCCCACTCGTCGCGCGCGATGCGCTCGGCCTCCGCGAGCACTGACTTGCCGATGCCTGCGCCCTGCAGCGCGGGAGACACCGAGAACATGCCGAAGTAGCCGGCGCCATCCTCGATCGAGACCTGGGCACACGCGACGAGAGCGCCGGTGCGTTCGGCGAGCAGGACGCAGCTGTGCGCGCGTTCGATCGCGGCGTGAACCTCGGCGCGATCGGTGCGCTGGCCGTCGAGGAAGTCGGCCTCGGTCGTCCAGCCCGCGCGGCTGGCGTCTCCGCGATACGAGGAATGGACGAGCGGGACGATCGCGTCGATGTCGGCGATGGTCGCGCGGCGAAATCCGAGTGCGGTCATTGCGCGCACGAGAATACGCGATGTCGTACGTGCGAGCCCGCGTGACCGTAGCGCGCGTCTTGCCGCGACAAGGCTTGTGGGAACAAGGCGCTACGCTGGAACCATGGGCATGCGCTATCCGGAGCTGACGCTGCTGCCGATGGAGCGTTACTCGACGCTGCTCAGCGCCGACAAGCTGCGGCGTGTCATGGCGAGGTTCGCGGTGCTGCGCGTCCGGCTGAGCGGGCGTGCGATCTGGAACGTCAGCTCGACCGCGGTCGGCGGCGGCGTCGCGGAGATGGTCCGCTCGCTGCTGTCGTACGCGCGCGGGGTCGGCGTCGACGCGCGGTGGGCGGTGATCGATGGTCCGCCCGCATTCTTCCGGTTCACCAAGCGACTGCACAACGCCATCCACGGCAGCGTGGGAGATGGCTCACCGATCGGCGACGACGAGCGCACGCTGTACGAGCGGGTGTCGGCGATCAACATGGCAGAGCTCGCCCAGATGGTGCGGCCGCGCGATCTGGTGATCGTCCACGATCCGCAGCCGGCCGGCATGATCCCGGCGCTCCTCGATCTCGGGGCCGAGGTGATCTGGCGCTGTCACATCGGCCACGACGACCTCAACGACGAGGTCGACCGCGGGTGGCGGTTCCTCGCGCCATACCTCCAGGGCGTTCGTGCGTGCGTGTTCTCGCGCGCGGCGTTCGCGCCGGTGGCCTACCTCGATGCCAAGCGGGTCGCGATCATTCCGCCCTCGATCGATCCGTTCTCGGCGAAGAACCAGCCGCTCGAGGACACGTCGGTACGCGCGATCCTGGGCCACGTTGGTCTGATCACGCGAACCGTCGAGTGTGGCTGCTCGTTCGTGCGCGAGGACGGCACGCCGGGTCGCGTCGACCGTGTCGCCGATGTGGTGCGCACGGGCGGCCCGATACCCGCGACCGCGCCGGTGATCGTGCAGGTTTCGCGGTGGGATCGGCTCAAGGATCCGGGCGGTGTGCTCGAGGGATTCGCGCGGTCGGAGGCGGCGAGGGCACACGGCGCGTACCTCGTGCTCGCAGGTCCCACCACCGTCGGCGTCGGCGATGATCCCGAAGGCGCGACCACACTCGTCGACGTCATCGCGCAGTGGAGTCAGCTTTCGAGCGAGGTCCGCGAGCGCATTCATCTCGCATCGCTGCCGACCGCCGACACCGACGAGAACGCCGCGATGGTCAACGCGCTGCAGCGCCACGCGACGATGATCGTGCAGAAGAGCCTGCACGAAGGCTTCGGTCTCACCGTGACCGAGGCGATGTGGAAGGCCAAGCCGGTGCTCGCGACCGCAGTCGGCGGCATCCAGGATCAGATCGAGGATGGCGTGCAGGGTCTCCTGGTCAAGGATCCGAAGGACCTCGAGGCATTCGACGTCGCGCTCGCGCGTCTGCTCGACCGGCCCGACGAGGCGTGCAGGATGGGCGAACGCGGCCACACCCGCGTGCTCGAGCGCTATCTCGGGCTCGATTCGCTGCTGCGGTTCGGCTCGCTGATCGAGGCGGTGGAGGATGCCAGCATCCACGCTCCGCTCGACCCGCTAGCGGCCGAGCGCGCCGGAACGTACAGCCAGTAGTACGTCGGCGAGCTTCTGCAAGAACGGCCGGTCCCCGAGGAGTGCGCGGACGTGCACGCCGATCTCGTCCGCCCGATGGTGCCGGTTCGCGACGATCAGCGGCACCTCGGAGTCGGCGCGTGACGGGCTCCCGTGCCACGAGTGGTAGGGCCGCGCGAAGTAGTAGCGATTCTCGGGGCGCGCGCGGTCGCCGTCGTGGGCGAGCAGCATGATATCGCCGGCGCGCTCGCCGCGGACGCCGACCGCGAGATCGTGCATGCGCTCGGCGAAGTCGATGTACGTCGGATGCGGATGGTCGCGGAGGTAGTCCTCGATCGACACGGTGGCGCCCGCGCCGACGTAGAC
>Ga0207683_10004581_pt1 | contig 11908 bp, 6 predicted proteins | sample KBSM73metaG_FD_184333 | JGI IMG/M metagenome (GOLD analysis project Ga0207683, IMG submission 184333) | Miscanthus rhizosphere microbial communities from Kellogg Biological Station, Michigan, USA - KBS M7-3 metaG (SPAdes) (version 2) | ecosystem: Host-associated > Plants > Roots > Rhizosphere >...
AGCGGGCGTTCGAGGAGGCTGACACCTCGCGCGGCGGCATTGACGATCGGCCGTTTACCTGGATCGCCGACGCCGACTCGCGGCTTGGCCCGGTGCTGGAAGCCATGATCAACGGCCGCTACTACTGGGTGCCGTTCTCGAGGTTGAGCAAGATCAGCATGGATTCCCCGGAAGATCTGCGGGACGTGGTGTGGATGCCGGCGCATCTCCACTTCGAAAACGGCGGCGAGTCGATTGCGTTCATCCCGACACGATATCCGGGTTCGGAGTCGTCGTCGGACGGGCTGGTCGCGCTTGGCCGTAAGACGGTGTGGAACGAAGTCGCGGAAGGCGCACATCATGGTCTTGGCCAGCGGATGCTGGCGACCGATATCGGCGAGACGCCGCTGATGGAGATCCGCACCATTGTGATCGAGCGTTAACGAATGGCCCGAGGTTCATGGCTGATCATCGTACGCCGCAGGAACGGCTCCAGCCCGCGCTGCTGGACCGGCTGACCGACGACGAGCCCGGCAAGAAGGTCGAGGCTCGAGAACAGCGCGTGATGTCGAAGAGCCAGATGCGTCAGGCTGTCCTGCGCGATCTCGCGTGGCTGTTCAACGCGACACGCCTTGACCGGGGACTCGATCCCGAGAAAACGCCGCATGCGCAGCGGTCGGTCATCAATTTCGGCCTGCCGGCTCTCTCGGGGACAACGGCGTCGTCACTCGAGGTGCCGGACCTCGAGCGGTCTATCCGGCAGGCGATCGTCGACTTCGAGCCGCGCATCCTGCCGGCCACGTTGCGTGTGAAAGCCATTGAACAGACGTACCTCGAGCACCACAACGTGATCGGCGTGGAGATCTCCGGACAATTGTGGGCCCAGCCCGTGCCGCTGGAACTGCTGGTCCGAACCGAAATCGATCTCGAGACCGGTCGCGTCGAAATCGCGGAGCTGACCGCGTCGCGGACAAGATAGATGGATCCCCGGCTGCTGCGGTACTACAACCTGGAGTTGCAGCATCTTCGCGAGATGGGCGCGGAATTCGCCCTGCAGTTCCCGAAGATCGCCGCCCGGCTCGGCATGAACGGGCTGGAGGTGGCCGATCCGTACGTCGAGCGCCTGCTCGAAGGCGTCGGATTCATGGCCGCGCGCGTTCAACTCAAACTCGACGCGGAGTTTCCGCGCTTCACACAGGCGCTGCTCGAGACAATCTATCCGCACTACCTGGCGCCGACTCCATCGATGCTCGTCGCACAGTTTTACCCCGACAAGGCGGAGCCGAGCCTGGCCACCGGCACGCGAACAGTTCCACGGGGCACGACGATGCATTCGGTGCTCGCCGCCGACGACGTGACGGCGTGCGAGTTTCAAACGGCACACGACGTGACCCTGTGGCCCGTTGAAGTCGTCTCGGCCAGCTACTTCTCGTTTGCGCCCGATCTCCCGATTACGAAGCTGCCCATTGCGTCACGCGTGAAAGGGGGCGTCCGGCTGCGGCTCAAGACGACAGCCGGCTTGAAATTCTCGCAGACCGCGCTCGACAGGCTGTGTATCTATCTGGCAGGGCGAGACGACGTGGCCAACAAGCTGTACGAGCTGTGTCTTGGCGCGTCCCTGGGCGTGCTCGTGCTCCCGTCGGCGACGCAAGAGTTCCAGTTTCTTTCGCCCGCGACACTTCGGCCGGTAGGCTTTTCGGACGGCGAGGCCCTGCTGCCGGTGACACTGCGCTCGTTCCAGGGGTATCGGCTCCTGCACGAGTACTTCTCGTGCCCGCAGCGATTCAGGTTTTTCGAGCTCACCGAGCTTGCCCGGGGCATCAAGCGCGCGGAGCGGGAAACGATCGAGCTCGTGATCCTGCTCGAGCGCGGGGATACGGCGCTCGATGGCGTGGTCGACGCCTCCAATTTTGCGCTGCACTGCACGCCCGCGGTGAACCTCTTTCACAAGCCGCGCATCGATCGGATTCACGTGACGGACTCTACTCACGAGTTTCACGTCGTAGCGGATCGAACGAGGCCGCTCGATTTCGAGATATACGAAGTGACGGACGTGGTCGGCCACGGGGCGGACCGCGAGCAGCGGTTTCTGCCGTTCTACGCCGCTTACAGCTCGGACGAAGACGACTCGCAGCGGTCGTACTTCACGACGCGGCGCGAACCCCGGCTCGTGTCACCAGAGCTGAAGCGCCGTGGCACGCGATCGAGCTACATCGGAAGCGAGGTCTTCCTGTCGCTCGTCGATTCCGTTGAGGCGCCGTACAGCGTCGACCTGCGACAGCTGTCGATGCAGGCGCTCTGCACGAATCGAGACCTTCCGTTGCTGATGCCGGTTGGCCTTGGCAAGAGCGACTTCACGTTGAACATCGCGGCGCCGGTCGCCAGCGTTCGCGTCATCAGCGGCCCGACGCGTCCAGCCGGGGCGCTGGCCGACGGCGCAGTCGCATGGCGAGCCATCAGCCATCTCTCGCTGAACTACCTGTCGCTCGTCAATTCGACACCGCAGGAGGGGGCGACGGCGCTGCGCGAGCTGCTCGGGCTCTACGCGGTGGCGGCCGATGTCGCAGCGAAGCGGCAGATCGACGCCGTCAGGTCGGTTCGCGTCGACCGCGTTGTGCGACGGCTCCCCGCGTCCGGGCCGATTGCCTTCGGCCGCGGCCTGGAGATCACGCTGGAGGTGGACGAGTTGGGTTTCGAAGGCGGGAGTGCCTTTCTGCTCGGCGCCGTCCTGGATCAGCTGTTCGCGCGCTACGTGTCGATCAATTCGGTAACCGAGACCGTTCTACGCTCGCAGAGTCGAGGTGAGATCAATCGATGGACACCGCATTGGGGCGCGAGGCCGACGTTGTAGCGTTTTTCGCAGCGCTGGCCCAGGAGCCATACCGCTACGACTTCTATCAGACGATGCGGCGGCTGGAGTGCCTGTACGCCGATCGCCCGCGATGGGGTACCGCGCTCCGCCCGGTCGATGAGCCCGTGCGTCTCGGGCAGGATCCGGATCTGTCGTTTGCGCCGGCGCCGTTGTCGTCGTTCGAGATCGGCCGCGACGGCCAGCCGCCCAGGTTGCAGGTCCTCCTGTTTGGCCTGCTCGGCCCGAACGGTCCGCTGCCGCTGCACCTGACCGAGTTCGCGCGCGAACGCCTGCGCAATGCGGGCGATCCTACCTTCAGCCGATTCCTCGATCTGTTTCACCATCGCTTTCTCGCGCTGTTCTACCGCGCGTGGGCCCAGGCACAGCCGCACGTCAGCCGCGATCGGCCCGCGGAGGACCGCTTTTCCGTCTACCTGGGTGCGTTCGCCGGTCTGTCTTCGGCGTCGTTCCGCGATCGCGACGCGCTCCCCGACCTTGCCAAGTTCTTTCACGTCGGCACCCTCATCCGTCACGTGCGAAACGCAGAAGGGCTGGCTGCGATCATCGAACACTTCTTCCGGGTACCCGCACGAATCGAACAGTTCGTCGGCCACTGGTTGTTCATTCGCGAGCACGAGCGCACGCGTCTCGGACGCGCCGGGGCGATGCTTGGCGCCGGGGCGGTCGTCGGCCGCGGCGTGTGGGATCGCCAGCACAAGTTCCGGATTCACCTCGGTCCTCTCACCCTGGAACAATACGAAAGCCTTCTGCCCGGAGGCAGGCTGATCGTCAAGCTCGTGGACTGGGTGCGGCTGTATTTGTGTTTCGAACTCGACTGGGACGTGCGTCTGCGGCTCAAGCGCGACGATGTTCCCAGGTTGGAGCTTGGCGCCGGACGCCGCCTCGGATGGACCACCTGGCTCGGACGCCGCCAATCCGACACCGACGCAGTCGACTTGTGCCTGGACGCCGAGGCATTCGTTCATCGAGGTCGTGCAACCGCATGAGTGAAATCAGCCGCACGGCGCTGTTTGGCAAGCTGAATAGCCTGGCATACAAGGCTATTGAAGGGGCAACCGTCTTCTGCAAGCTGCGGGGCAATCCGTACGTCGAGCTGGTCCATTGGATCCAGCAGATCGTGCAGACGCCAGACTCGGACTGGCACCGGATCATCCGCCATTTCGAGATCGATTCGTCGCGCCTCGCAAAGGACATCACCGATGCGCTGGATCGCCTGCCTCGGGGAGCGACATCGATCTCGGATTTGTCGACGCACGTCGAGAACACGGTGGAGCGGGGCTGGGTGTATGCGACGCTGATGTTCGGCGACGATCAAGTGCGGACCGGTTACCTGATGATCGGCATCCTCAAGACGCCGTCGCTGAGGAATGCGCTGGTCGCCATCTCGAAGCAGTTCGAGCGCGTCAAGCTGGATACGCTGACCGACGAATTTGGCAGGATCGTCGGCGGCTCCCCCGAAGAGACGCTCGCGGCGACCGACGGCTCGTCGCTGGCGGCTCCGGGCGAAGCCAGCAGCGCGATCGCGCCGGCGCAGATGGGCAAGCAGGAGGCGCTCAAGCGATTTGCGACCGATCTGACCGACCGGGCGCGCAAGGGCCAGATCGATCCCATCAGCGGCCGGGACGAGGAAATTCGACAGATCGTCGATATCCTGATGCGCCGACGCCAGAACAATCCGATCCTCACCGGTGAAGCCGGCGTCGGCAAAACGGCCGTCGTCGAGGGCTTTGCGTCGCGGGTGGCGCGAGGCGATGTGCCGCCGCCGCTCCAGGACGTCTCGGTGCACACGCTCGACATCGGGCTCCTGCAGGCCGGCGCGAGCATGAAGGGCGAGTTCGAGAATCGGCTGCGCCAGGTGATCGACGAGGTCCAGGCATCGCCGAAGCCGATCATCCTGTTCGTCGACGAGGCGCACACGTTGATCGGTGCGGGCGGGTCGGCTGGCACGGGTGACGCCGCCAACCTGCTCAAGCCCGCGCTCGCGCGCGGCACCCTGCGAACGATCGCAGCCACGACGTGGGCCGAATACAAGAAGTACATCGAGAAGGATCCCGCCCTGACGCGAAGATTCCAGGTGGTGCAGATCGCCGAACCCACCGAGGAGAAGGCGATCCTGATGGTCCGCGGCGTCGCCTCGATTCTCGAGAAGCATCATCGCGTCCAGGTCCTCGATGAAGCGCTCGAGGCGGCCGTGCGGCTGTCCCACCGCTACATTCCCGCTCGGCAGCTGCCTGACAAGGCGGTGAGCCTGCTGGACACGGTGTGCGCACGCGTGGCCATCAGCCAGCATGCCGTGCCCGCGCAGCTCGAAGACTGCCGCAGAACGATCGAAGGCTTGCACGTCGAGCTCGACATCATCGGCCGCGAGGAGGCGGTGGGGTTGGACGCCGCGGAGCGGCGGAAGACCTGCGAGGAGAAGCTCGCAACGGCCGAGGCCCGCCGTGTGGAGTTGGAGCAGCGCTGGCAAGCCGAGCGCGAGGTCGTCGATCGCAGTCTCGCGATTCGTGCCAGGCTGAGACAAGGAGCCGAGCGCGTCGAAGGCACTGGCAGCGCCCTCGAAGAGGCGGCCCAGTCGCAGAAGGCCGCAGTCGCAGCAGCGGGCGGTGTGCCGGCTGCGGCGGGCGTTGTGTCGCCTGCGGCGGTCGTCGAGGGCGTGTCCGCTGACGAGCGGAGCACGCTGCTCGTGGAGCTTGCCGGCCTCCAGGCGAAATTGAGGGATCTGCAGGGTGAGTCGCCGTTGATCCTGCCGAGCGTCGACGAGCAGGCCGTGGCGGCGGTGGTCGAAGACTGGACCGGCGTCCCTGTCGGCAGGATGGTGAAGAACGAAATCGAGACGCTGCTCAACCTGGCCGACACGCTCAACAAACGTGTCATCGGCCAGCGGCACGCGCTGGACATGATTGCGCGGCGCATCCACACGTCGCGTGCGAAGCTCGACAACCCGAACAAGCCGATCGGCGTATTCATGTTGTGCGGACCTTCGGGCGTCGGCAAGACCGAGACGGCGTTGACGCTCGCCGAAGCGCTCTATGGCGGCGAGCAGAACGTCATCACGATCAACATGAGCGAGTTCCAGGAGAAGCACACCGTCTCGACGCTCAAAGGGTCGCCTCCGGGCTATGTCGGCTACGGCGAAGGCGGCATCCTGACCGAAGCCGTCCGGCGGCGCCCTTACAGCGTGGTGCTGCTCGACGAAATCGAGAAAGCGCACCCGGACGTCCATGAACTGTTCTTCCAGGTCTTCGACAAGGGATGGATGGAGGATGCCGAAGGCCGGTACATCGACTTCAAGAACACGATCATCCTCCTGACGTCGAACGTCGGGACCGAACTGATAGCGAGCATGTGCAAGGACCCCGAGCTGATGCCGGCGCCTGACGGAGTGGCCAAGGCGTTGCGCGAACCGCTGCTGAAGAAGTTCCCTGCGGCACTCCTCGGCCGGCTCGTGGTCATCCCCTATTACCCGCTCGGCGATGCCATGCTCGGCACCATCGTCCGCCTGCAGCTCGGTCGGATCGCGAAGCGCGTGGCCGAGAACCATAAAGTTCCCTTCAGCTACGACGATGAGGCGGTCAAGCTGATTGTGAGCCGCTGTACGGAAGTGGAAAGCGGCGGCCGCATGATCGACGCGATTCTGACGAACACCGTGCTCCCTGCGATCAGCCGCGAGTTCCTGACGAGGACGATGGCCGGTGCGGCGTTGAACGGTGTCCGTCTCGCCGTGGCGAGCGGCGATTTCGAGTATCGATTCGAGTAGGTTCGGCGTGTTCCCGATCATGGAAGAAGAGACGACGACCGAGCCGCGCGAAATTACCCTCGACGAGGCCGTATCGCTCGCGATCGTCCTGCAGAACAACGAGCGCGTCGCGGATGCTGAGCAGTTGTATCGCCGCGTGCTCGAACTCGCGCCAGAACATCCGCACGCGTTGCACTACTCCGGCGTCCTGGCCCACCAGCAAGGGCGGAACGAGGAGGCGCTGGCGCTGGTGGGCAGGAGCCTGGCGCTCGAGCCGGACCGGGCAGACTGGCACAGCAACCTCGGTAACATCCTGCAAAACCAGGGCAGGTTCGAGGAGGCCGTGGTCGCCTATCAGCGCGCGATTGCCCTCGAGCCCGAGCACGCCAATACCTATTGCAATCTCGGGGTGCTGCTCAGGGCCGAGGGAAAGCTCGCCGACGCCGAGGCTGCGTACCGCACGGCGATTCGATTGAACCCGGAGCACAGCGACGCGTACCGGAACCTGGGCATCCTCCTGAACGCGCAGAAGCGCACGCAGGAAGCGGTGGCGTGCTTCTGCAAGGTCATCACGCTGCGGCCGCGCGACCCGGAAGCGCGCCGGCTGCTGGCCCTGGCGCACTGCACGGTGGGAGAGGTCGACAAGGCGATTCAGATTTACGAGGAGTGGCTTGCCGAAGAGCCGGACGAGCCGATCGCGCGGCACATGCTCGCGGCCTGCTCCGGCCGGGAGGTGCCGCAACGCGCGTCGGACGGGTTTGTCGAGAGGGTCTTCGACAATTTTGCTGCCAGCTTCGATTCCAAGCTGGCCAAGCTGGAGTACCGCGCGCCGGCGCTGGTGGCCGCGATGCTGGAGGAGTCAGGTCTGCCGGCGACGAAGAGCCTCGACATCCTCGATGCCGGCTGCGGCACGGGCCTGTGCGGTCCGCTGGTCGCTTCGTATGCGCGGCGACTGACCGGCGTCGATCTCTCTGCCGGCATGCTGGCTCGAGCGGAAGAGAAGCACGTGTACGACGCGCTGCTGAAACGCGAGCTGACGTTGTATTTGCGTGAATCGGTTGCTGCGTTCGATGTGATCGTGTCGGCCGATACGCTGGTCTACTTCGGCGCCTTGCAAGAGGTGCTGGCCGCGGCAGCGGCGGCGTTGCGGCCTGAAGGGCTGTTGATCTTTACTCTCGAAGCAGCCAGCGACGACGTCGTGAGCGAGTATCGACTCGAGTCGCACGGACGCTACGCGCACTCGCGACAGTACGTCGAACAGCTCCTGGTCAGTGAAGGTCTCACGACAGAGGCGGCGCCTGCGGAATTGAGAATGGAGGCGGGAGCGCCCGTCGCCGGGCTCGTGATTCGAGCGACAAAGCCGACAGCCGTTGCAGGTCGTCTCGGCACCGAGACGGAACGAGAGAATGGCCTCGTCGGCCGGGTAACCTCAGGAGAACACGATGGCTAGAACGATGGAGATCACCACGCCACTTGGCGATGACGTCCTGCTGTTTCACAGCATGCACGCGCGCGAGGAGATGGCGCGATTGTTCGAGTATCAGCTCGACTTGCTGAGCAAGAAGGTCGACGTGGACATGGACGACGTACTCGGCCAGAACGTGACGGTGAAGCTGGCGCTTCCCGACGACAGCACTCGCTTCTTCAACGGTCATGTGACGCGCTTTTCGCAGAACGGGACCTACGGAGGCTATTACCGCTACTCAGCTGTCGTGCGCCCGTGGCTGTGGTTTCTGACGCTGACATCCGACTGTCGCATTTTTCAGGACATGACGGTTCCTGACATCCTGAAAGCCGTGTTCTCTGAGCACCCAATGGCCGATTTCAAGTTCGAGCTGACGAGCCCTTATCGGCAGTGGAAGTACTGCGTGCAGTATCGCGAGACGGACTTCAACTTCGTAAGCCGCCTGATGGAGCAGGAAGGCATTTATTACTACTTCCGGCACACGGATGGTCACAACACAATTGTGGTCACGGATTCCTATGTCGGTCACAAGGCGTCCCCGGGCTACGAAGAGATTCCATTCATCGCTCCCGACCGTCTCGTTCGCCCTGATACCGAACACATCATCGACTGGGACTTCTCGCGCGAGGTTCAGCCGGGTGTGTACGTGCACGACGACTACGATCTCGAGCGTCCGAGCGTCGAGTTGAGAACTCGGAAAGCGCTGGCTCGGAACTACGCAGGGAGCGACTATGAGATGTACGACTATCCGGGACTCTATCTCGAGACCTCGGATGGCGAACAATACGCCGAAGTGCGAATCAACGAGTTCGGCAGCCAGTTCGAAACCGCGAAAGGCGTCACCAACGCCAGAGGACTCTCAGTTGGGTCGCTCTTCACGCTTCAAGAATATCCGCGGGCCGATCAGAACCGCGAGTACGTCGTCCTCGCTGGCACGTTCGACCTGGAGTTTGGCGATTACGAGGCGATGCCACCTGATGTCAGGACCGATTACCGCGGCTCCTTCGTCGCCATGTCCAGCCAACAGCAATTCCGCCCGAAGCGGCTGACGCCGAAACCATTCGTCCAGGGACCGCAGACTGCTGTCGTCGTCGGTCCGTCGGGAGAAGAAATCCACACCGATCAACTGGGACGCGTCAAAGTTCAGTTCCATTGGGACCGTTACGGACAGAACAACGAAAAGAGTTCGTGCTGGATCCGGGTTTCTCAGCCGTGGGCGGGGAAGGGATGGGGGTCGGTCTCGATCCCGCGGCTTGGGCAGGAAGTCGTCGTCAGTTTTCTCGAGGGCGACCCGGACCAGCCGCTCATCACAGGACGGCTTTACAACGCCGAGCAAGCGCCTCCATACACCGGCGGCGTGGTCAGCGGCCTCATGTCGAAGACCCACAAGGGGCAGGGGTTCAACGCGATCGCAATGGATGACACCGCCGGGAAGGAACAACTCAACCTCAACGGGCAGTACGACATGAACACGGCTGTGGGCAACAACCAGGCGAATACAGTGGCCGTCGATCAGTCGAACAAGGTGGGCTCGAATCAAAAGGAGGAGGTCGGGGCGAAGCGAGAAGTCACCATTGGTGCCAACGACGATCTCCACGTCGGCGGCAACCGCGCGACCACCATCGTCGGTAATCACGACGTGACGATTAACGGCAGCGAGAAAGTCGGCATCAGCGGCAGCCGCACGGCCTCGGTGAATGGTAAGGAGGACGTGACGATTGGCGGCAAGAGCACGCTGCAGGTCAGCGCCTCGAGGACCGAGACGATCGCCGGCAACCATTCCATCACGAATCCGAGGATGGCCATTACGACGGCCGCGCAGTTCGTCGTGGCTGCCGGCGCCAGCCTGACTGCTACGTCCGCGAAAGTCAGCCTGATGGCCGGCTCGAAGTATCTTGCGCAGTCCGGCGGGAAGATGGACGTGAAGGCTGGCGCGGTGCTGACGCAGCAGTCGGGCGCCGCAATGAACATCAAGTCTGGTGCCGGCATCAACCAGCAGTCGAGCGCGGCGATGAACATCAAGGCCGGCGGCGCGTTGAACTCGCAGGCCGGCGGCGCGATGAACTTCAAGGCGAGCGGCGCACTGACGGGGAAGGGCTCAGTGATCAAGCTGAACTCGCCGACCAACATCAAAGGGACAACGCTGACCGTCAAATGAGCGACCTGACTGCCAACGAAATCGTCGCCGCTGCGGCGTCGGGGCATGCCCTTGACGGGCGGCGTGCAGCCGGACTTGCGCTGCGCGGCGCCAGCCTGAACGGGCTCAGCCTGCGGCAGACCGTGTGGGAGGACGTCGATTTGTCGGGCGCTGACCTGTCGTCGGCGACATTGACCGGGGCGCAGTTTCGCCGCTGCCGGTTGCAGGGGGCCGCATTCGACGGCGCGACGCTCGACGGCTGCCTGATGATTGCGTGCGATGCCAGCGGCTCGCACTGGAAAAACACGACCGCTCGGGAAGCGGCGCTCGTGGAGTGCGTCCTGGACGAGGCACGCTTCGTAGATCTCAGGCTCGAGCACCTCCAGATGCTGTCGTGCAGCATCGAGCGGGCACGCTTTGACGACGTGCTTTTCGTCGATGCTACGCTGGAGTCCTCAAGCCTCGCCGGTTCGAAGCTGTTCCGCATCTCAATTGTGGCCAGTCAGGTGGTGGGCTGCCGCGTCGCCGGCGTGTCGTTCGCCGCGGTGCGTCTGGAAAACAGCCGCTTTCTCGACAGCGACTTAAGCGACGTCCGGTTCGGCGAGAGCGAGAGCGTCAACTGCGTGTTCGAGAACTGCCAGTTCGGGGGCGCCAACCTGGCGGGTCTCCGATCTGACATGCTCGCCTTTACCGGTTCAGACCTGACGAGGGTCGCAGTCTTTGCCGAAGACCTCACCGGCGGCATCTACGCGGGCGCGGATGTGAGCCGCGTCGACTGGTCGGGCAAGCGGCTCGAGGGGGTCGATCTCTCCGAAGCCAACCTTGAGGCGGCGACGCTTCGCGACGCGACGCTTGAGAATGCCAACCTGGTGTCGGCGCGATTGACGGGCGCCGACCTTACCAACGCGAACTGTCGGCAGGCGTTGCTCGTCGAGGCCGATCTGAGTGGCGCGACGTTGACCAACGCCGACTTTACAGGCGCTGTGCTCGCGCGCGCCGTGCTGCCGGTCGCCAGGCTCGGCTACGCTGTGCTGTCGGGCGCCGATCTCTCGGGGACCGATCTCACCGGCGCCAACCTGGCCGGCCAACGTCTGACCGGGTGCTCGTTCGCCGGCACATTGCTGTCGGGCGCCGATCTGTCGAACACCGATCTGACCGACGCCGACTTCACGGACGCGAAGCTTGACGGTGTTGACTTCAGCGGCGCATCGTTTCGCGACTCGGTGTTGACCGGCGCCAACTGCGCGGGCGCCAACTTCAGCAGCGCGCGCTTCGCGAACAGTTACCTCGACGGCGTTGCGCTCGAAGACGCGATCTTGACCAGGGCGTCGTTCTTCGAAACCGTTCTGGACGGCGGCGATCTCCGTACCTGCCGGTTCGGCGGGACGAGTTTCGAGTCGTGCAGTCTCACCGAAGCGCGGCTCGACGGCGTCGACGTTTCGGGCTGCAGCTTCACCGACAGTGATTTCAGCAAGAGCAACCTCGCTGGTGCGAACATGGGCGGGGCGTCGCTGTCGGGATGCGATTTCTTTGAGGCGGTGCTCGAAAACGCCGACTTCGATTCCGTCAAAGCTCCGTCGGCCCGTTTTGCGAAGAGCCGCGCCGATGGCGCCACGTTTCGCAAAGCGGCGCTACCTTCGGCGCAGTTCATGGGAGCGAGCCTGAACCAGACCGATTTCAGCTCGGCGGACCTTCGCTCGGCGATGTTCGCGGGCGCGA
>Ga0207683_10004587_pt1 | contig 11902 bp, 8 predicted proteins | sample KBSM73metaG_FD_184333 | JGI IMG/M metagenome (GOLD analysis project Ga0207683, IMG submission 184333) | Miscanthus rhizosphere microbial communities from Kellogg Biological Station, Michigan, USA - KBS M7-3 metaG (SPAdes) (version 2) | ecosystem: Host-associated > Plants > Roots > Rhizosphere >...
CCTCTCCTTGCTGCAGGAGATGGACATTTCGGCGCCATGCTCATCGCCGCCACCCAGCGCGGGACATGTCCAGTGGTAAACCAGCAGAACAAGGGACATGTCCAGTGGTAAACCAACAGAACAAGGGACATGTCCAGTGGTAAACCAGCAGAACAAGGGACATGTCCAGTGGTAAACCAGCAGAACAAGGGACATGTCCAGAGGTGCATCGAAAGAGCACGGGACAATTTCCGCGGTGGCTGGGCGCGGTGCAGGATCAGAGTGCAGGATCAGAGTGCAGGACCACAGGGCCGAACCGTATCGCAAGGGCGAACGAAGCTGGACGTGGAGTCTGACTCTAGGCGGCCGCAGACAGACGGTTCAGGGCATCGCGGACCATAGTGATGAAATCCTCGGGGTGGTCCCTCAGCAGCGGGTACGTCACAACAAGAGTCGGGATTCCCCGGCGCGTGGTGACGTTCCAACGCCGCCGGTCTTCCTCGAAGCTGGCCCTGTCCATGTGGAATCCCGCCCCGTCGGTCTCGATGCCGAGACGGCCGTCGACCATCAGGTCCAGGTGTCCCATTCCTGGAACGTTGACCTGCGATTCAACATGGAAGCCGGCCCGCCGCAGCAGGAACCGGGCCAGGCACTCAATGAGCGACTGCGACTGCGGGACAATCGCCGACACGATCCGGCGCTCCCGGGTGTCGTTCCGGCCATCGAGCCGCTGACGCAACGAACCCAGCGGGAGTCCCTTCAGCACGACGGCGGATTCGGCGATGATCAGCCCGTGAGGTTCGGGTAGGCAGCGCAAGCATTGGATGACCGTGTCCAGGAGGGTCGGCGGCGCGGGCGCCCGGTGGCAGACAAAGCCCTGGTAGCTCCTGCTGTGGGTGAGGGCAACGTGCGGCTGGGCCGGGGCTTCAAGGACCCACAGCCCGCTGAAGTGTGCCGCGGTGATGCACGCCGGTTCCGCCGGAAGCGAGCGTATGGCGATCAGCTGCTCGTCTGCACCGGGCAACGCATAGACGCCGCGGGCCACCCGGGACACGGTTCCCGAGGCCATCGCGGACTTGAGCTGAAAATCGGAGACCCCCGCGGCGGCAATGTATTTGGCGCGGGCGACGCCGTCGTAATTCGAGAGCACCTCGATGATGTTGGCCATTCACCCATGGTGGAGCCGCACTCTGCGCCCTGGAAGTCGGATCCTGCACTATGTGGAAAACTGCACCGGCCGGATGGGGGCGGTGGCGGACAGGTCCGACCCTGAGGGCGGGGCATGTCCCGCGCACCAACCCGGGGCCGGACATAATGCCATTGCGCCCACTCGAGCGATCAAAAAATGGGCATGTCCCGTGGGGAGCCGGGCAGGGCGGTCCGGTCCTGGCCCGTCGTCACCGGTCCTGGCCGGTCGGCCTCCTGTAGCGCCGGCACCAGGCGAGCATGGCCACGGTGATGCCTGCGATGCCGAAGACCCAGATATTGCCCGCGGCGTCGCCGATGACCAGGCGCTTGCCCGCTTCCAGGGTGGACCACCAGCCAATCAGCGCGTAGCAGAGGACTCCGCAAGCCGCCGTCGGGGTGACAGAACGGAATGCCGCCCCCAGCCACAGCTGGACTGAGCCCAGCAGCACGAGCGCAGCGACGGCGCCCCACGGGACGTCCAATCCGCCCAGGACCAGATCGTGGCGGTGCAGGGCGGTGCCGGCCAGGGCAACAAAAAGAGCTGCCGGCACGGCGGCGGCAATGCCGCCTGCCGTGCCGGCAGCTCTCTTAATCACGTTGTGGCTGAAGCCCGGAGACCGGGATCAGACCTTGGCGCGGGCGCGGTTGGCCTTGGCACGCTCGTTGGTGTCCAGGATGACCTTGCGGATGCGGATTGAATCCGGGGTAACCTCAACGCACTCGTCTTCGCGGGCGAATTCGAGGGACTCTTCGAGGGTCAGGTCGCGCGGGGGCGTCAGGTTCTCGAAGGTGTCCGAGGAAGCTGCACGCATGTTGGTGAGCTTCTTTTCCTTCGTGATGTTCACGTCCATGTCGTCGGCGCGGGAGTTCTCGCCCACGATCATGCCCTCGTACACCTCGGAGGTGGGCTTGACGAAGAAGGATCCGCGTTCCTGCAGGTTGATCATGGCGAACGGGGTCACAACACCGGCGCGGTCGGCGATCATCGAACCGTTGGTGCGGTATTCGATGGGGCCGGCCCACGGCTCGTAGCCTTCGGAGATGGAGGCGGCGATGCCGGCGCCGCGGGTGTCCGTGAGGAACTTGGTGCGGAACCCGATCAGGCCGCGGGCCGGAACGATGAACTCCATGCGGCACCAGCCGGTGCCGTGGTTGGCCATGTTGGTCATGCGGCCCTTGCGGGCGGCCATCAGCTGGGTGACGGCGCCGAGGTACTCTTCGGGCACGTCGATGGTCATGTGTTCCATCGGCTCGTGGACCTTGCCGTCGACGGTCTTGGTAACCACCTGCGGCTTGCCGACGGTCAGCTCAAAGCCTTCGCGGCGCATCTGCTCGACCAGGATGGCCAGTGCAAGCTCGCCACGGCCCTGGACTTCCCAGGCGTCGGGACGCTCGGTGGGGAGAACCTTGATGGAGACGTTACCGATCAGTTCCTTGTCGAGGCGGTCCTTGACCTGGCGGGCCGTGACCTTGGCGCCCTTGACCTTGCCGGCCAGCGGCGAGGTGTTGATACCGATGGTCATGGAGATGGCCGGGTCGTCAACAGTGATCAGCGGCAGCGGCTGCGGGTTCTCGGCGTCGGTCAGGGTCTCACCGATGGTGATCTCCTCGATGCCGGCGACGGCGACGATCTCGCCCGGGCCAGCGGACTCAGCGGGGACGCGGTCCAGTGCCTTGGTCGCGAGAAGTTCGGTGATCTTGACGTTCTTGAGCTCGCCGTTGGCGCGTGCCCAGGCCACGGTCTGGCCCTTGCGCAGGGTGCCGTTGTAGATGCGCAGCAGCGCCAGGCGGCCCAGGAACGGTGAGGCGTCCAGGTTGGTGACGTGTGCCTGCAGGACACCGTTCGGGTTGTAGGTCGGGGCCGGGATGTGCTCGATGATGGCCCGGAAGAGCGGCTCGAGGTCTTCGTTTTCCGGGGCGCTGCCGTCGGCGGGCTGCTCGAGGGAGGCGCGGCCGACCTTGGCGGCGGCGTAAACAACCGGCACGTTCAGGATCTTGTCCAGGTCGAGGTCCGGAACTTCGTCGGCGAGGTCGGAGGCCAGGCCCAGGAGCAGGTCCATGGATTCGTGGACAACTTCTTCGATCCGCGCGTCGGGGCGGTCGGTCTTGTTGACCAGGAGGATCACGGGCAGGTGCGCGGCGAGGGCCTTGCGCAGCACGAAGCGGGTCTGGGGCAGCGGGCCCTCAGAGGCATCGACGAGGAGGACGACGCCGTCGACCATGGACAGGCCGCGCTCGACCTCGCCACCGAAGTCGGCGTGGCCGGGGGTGTCGATGACGTTGATGGTGATGGTTTCGCCGTTGGAGGACGGTCCGTTGTAGGCCACCGTGGTGTTCTTGGCCAGGATGGTGATGCCCTTTTCGCGTTCCAGGTCACCGGAGTCCATGACGCGGTCTTCGAGGTGGTTGTGCTCGGCAAAGGAGTTGGTCTGCTTGAGCATGGCGTCGACCAGCGTGGTCTTGCCGTGGTCAACGTGGGCCACGATCGCGACGTTGCGCAGGTCACTGCGCGATGCAGTGGCTACCGCGGTGTTGGTGGTGGTTTCAGACATGCGTTATTGCTCGATTCAGTGGTGAAGTCAGCTGTGGTATCGCGACATTTCCAACCGGAACGCACGACAGATAAGTCCCTTTGGCACAGGGCACCTACTACCATTCTAAACGCTAGGTCATTTATTGGCCTAAAATGCGGATCGGCGACCAGCGTCCGCGCTGTCGCCAGAGCAGGACGGGCGCACGGAAGTGGTCTATTACGTGTGAGTAAAGTCACTGGATTTTCCAGCGCCCATGCACCATCATTGCTCTGATAGCAGCAAGCAAGCCCGGAGACATTCATGCGAAACGCCTCGGCCCTGTCCCGCTTCGTCGCAATGATGATCGCCACCGGCGTGGTTCTTGGCGGCTGCGGACAGACCTCTTATTCACCTGCCCCCGACGCGGGCTCTTCCGACGCGGGCTCTTCCGACGCGGGCTCTTCCGACGCGGGATCATCAGAGGCGGGAGCTGTGGGCACGCCGCTGACCGGCGGCGGGGCCGGAGCGGCCGTCGGCGCGGGAGTGCCGGTCGCGGCCGGGTCCGCGGCGAAGACGCGCATCGGGTCCACCATCGACCCCGCCGCTCTGCCGAGCGGCTCGACCTACCGCAATCCTGCCAACGGCCGCAACGAGATCATCGTCAAGGACACCAGCAATGTCGCCGTGCTGATTGGCGACTCGCAATCGGAACCTTCCTACGGCTGGCCCAGGCAAGGTCTGGCCGCTGCTGGGTACAAAGTCTTCTTCTGTGGCCGGGGCGGCACCGGTTTCGTGGCGTCCAACGGCAGGACCGGCAACTACATCGACGCGCTTCAGCGCGGCGACTGGAAACTCCCGTACGGCACTCCTCCCCTCGTGGTGATCGAAGGCGGCGGGAACGATGCCGCACGCGGCGCCTCCGACGCGCAGATCGTCTCCAACGCGGAACGGCTGATCGCCAGCATCCAGCAGCGTTACCCCGCGGCCCGGATACTCATGGTCGGCACACTCGGGCGCGGCGCCCACTACGGCGGAGGACGCCGGAGCGAGGTGGACGCGCTTTTGGGGCGGGTGGCGGACCAGCACGGGCTGTCGTTCGTCAGCGCGGGCGACTGGCTCACCCGGTACAACCTGACGGGCTCGATGGCGGACCGGGTCCACCTGAACCGGCAGGGCCACGCGGCCCTGGGCGCCGTTTTCGGCCAGCGGCTGCAGTCCCTGGGGTTTGACTACGCTGACCCCGCCATGCTCGCCGGTTTGTCCCACTAACGCAGATTTGTCCCCCCGGCGCAGGCGCCACCGGCGCACGTCCCACCGGCGCGGGCACCGCCAGCGCACGGGCCGCAGCACAACAAAGGAGCCGGTGTCCGCCCCGAGGGGAGGACACCGGCTCTTGTAGTGCCAGCTGCTAAGCGCTGCTGGCGGCGGACTTCTTCAAGCCCTCAGGAAGCGGCCGCTCAGGCCACGTCCATTTCCGGCGGCAGCATGAGGCCGGCGCCGGGGATGGCGTTGAGCAGCGCCCGGGTGTAGTCCTGCTGCGGCGACTCGAAGACGTCGTCCGTCGAGCCTGTTTCCACCAGCTTGCCCTTCTCCATGACGCACACGCGGTCGGCGATCTGCCGGACCACCGCGAGGTCGTGGGTGATGAACAGGTAGGTCAGGCCGAGCCGGGACTGCAGTTCGGCGAGCAGGTTCAGCACCTGCGCCTGTACCAGCACATCCAGCGCGGAGACGGCCTCGTCGCAGATGATCACTTCGGGGTCCAGGGCCAGGGCGCGGGCGATCGCGACCCGCTGGCGCTGGCCGCCGGAGAGCTCGTTGGGGTACCGCTGCATGGTGGACTGCGGCAGCGCCACCTGGTCCAGCAGCTCCCGGACCTTCTTCTCGCGGCTGGCCTTGTCCCCGATCTTGTGGGTCCGCAGCGGTTCCTCGATGGTCCGGAAGATGTTGTACATCGGGTCCAGGGAACCGTACGGGTCCTGGAAGATCGGCTGTACCCGGCGCCTGAAGGCGAAGAGCTCCTTGCTGTTCAGCGTGGAGGTGTCCACGCCGTCGAAGATGATCTTGCCGGAGGTCGGCGTCAGGAGGTTCAGGACCATCTGCGCCACCGTGGACTTGCCGGAACCCGACTCCCCCACGATCGCCGTCGTGGTTCCCCGCTTGACGTTGAAGGAGATGTCGTCGACGGCGGTGAAGTCCGTGGACTTGCCCAGGCCAGAACGCAGCTTGAAGACCTTCCTGAGGTTCTGGATCTGCAGGACGTCGTCGGACTTGGCCGGCTCAACCACGCCGGTCTCGCTCGGGGCGAGCATGTCGTCGGTTTCCACGCCGAGTTCCTTGGCCGCCTGGATGCGCCGGGACGCCAGCGACGGCGCCGAGGCGACCAGCCGCTGGGTGTACGGATGCTGCGGGTTCTGCAGCAGCTCCAGCGAGGGCCCGGACTCGACAACCTGGCCGCGGTACATGACCACCACCTGGTCGGCACGCTCGGCGGCGAGGCCGAGGTCGTGCGTGATCAGCAGCACCGCGGTGCCCAGCTCCGTGGTCATCTTGTCCAGGTGATCGAGGATCTGGCGCTGCACGGTCACGTCGAGCGCCGAGGTCGGCTCGTCCGCGATGAGCAGGCGCGGCTGGCAGGCGAGCCCGATCGCGATCAGCGCGCGCTGGCGCATGCCGCCGGAGAACTCGTGGGGGTACTGCTTGGCGCGGCTGCCGGCGTCGGGCAGCCCTGCCTGGGACAGGACCTTGGCGACGTCGTCGGGGCCGCTCGGGAGTCCGTTGGCCTTCAGCGTCTCGCGGACCTGGTCGCCGATCTTCCACACCGGGTTGAGGTTGGACATCGGGTCCTGCGGGACCATGCCGATGCTGTTGCCGCGCAGTTCGATCATCCGCTTTTCGCTGGCGTTGGAGATGTCCTCGCCATCGAACAGGATCTGGCCTGCCGCGACCCGCCCGTTGCCCGGGAGCAGGCCGATAGCAGCCAGCGCGGTGGTGGACTTGCCGGAGCCCGACTCGCCCACAATCGCGACGGTTTCGCCCGGCATGACGGTGAGATGGGCGTTGCGGACGGCGTTGACCTCGCCGTTGCTGGTGGTGAACCCGATGGCCAGGTCCTTGATTTCAAGCAGCGGGCGCTCAGTGGCGTACTCAGCTTCCTGGAAGTCAACAGAGGCGCTCATGGTGTCCCCTTTCATCGCTTGCGGGCTTTGGGATCGAGGGCATCACGCAGGGCGTCGCCCAGCATGATGAAGCTCAGGACGGTGATGGACAGCGCGATGGCCGGGTAGAGCAGCGGCATCGGGTTGGACCGGAGCGAGGCCTGCGCCGCCTGGATGTCGTTGCCCCAGGACATGACGCTGGGCGGCAGCCCGATGCCCAGGAAGGACAGCGTGGATTCGGCCACGATGAACGTGCCCAGGGAGATGGTGGCCACGACGATGATCGGGGCCAGCGAGTTCGGCATCACGTGACGCATGAGGGCGCCGAACTTCGAGACGCCCAGCGACCGGGCGGCCGTGACGAAGTCGGCGTTCCGGACCTCGATGACGGCGCCGCGGGTAATGCGGGCAATCTGCGGCCAGCCGAAGATGACCAGGATGAGCACCAGGGTCCACACGGTCTTGTTCGTCCGGAACATCGGCAGCTGCATCATCACGATCGCGCCCAGGATCAGGGGCAGGGCGAAGAAGATGTCATTGATGCGGGCCAGGACCGAGTCGATCCAGCCGCCGTAATAGCCGGCGACGGCACCCAGGATGCCGCCGATCAGCAGCACTCCGATGGTGGTGAAGAGGCCCACCGTCACCGAGGACCGCGTACCGAAGATGACACGGGCGTAGACGTCGCAGCCCTGCTGGGTGAAGCCCAGCGGGTGGCCCGCGGCGGGGCCCGCATCGGAGTTGGCCAACTGGCAGGCCTCCGACGTGGGGTCGATCTGCGAGAACATTCCCGGGAAGACGGAGACCGCGACGACCACCAGGATCAGGAACGCGGAGATGAGGAAGAGCGGCTGCTTGCGCAGGTTCTTCCAGGCCTCGCCCCACAGGCTCAGCGGTGCGGCTTCGTCCTTGACCCGGTCCGTTACCTGGAGCGGGGTCTCGGAGACATCGGCCACGAAGTGCTCGGTCCGGCGGGCCGGGCGGCGGGAATCGGCGTGCCGTGCGGTGGTGGTGTAATCAGGAGTCATAACGGATCCTCGGGTCAAGCCAGCCGTAAAGCAGGTCAACGAGCAGGTTGGACAGGCAGTAGATCAGCACCAGGACGGTGACGATCGAGACCACCGTGGGCCCTTCCCCGGACAGCACGGCCCGGTAGAGCCGGTTGCCTACGCCCGGAACGTTGAAGATGCCTTCCGTGACGATTGCCCCGCCCATCAAGGCACCGAGGTCGGCGCCCAGGAACGTAATGACGGGAATCAGGGAGTTGCGCAGGATGTGCACGCGGACCACCTGGAACCGGGAGAGGCCCTTGGCGGTGGCGGTGCGGACGTAGTCGGCGTTCATGTTTTCGATGACGGACGTGCGGGTCAGGCGCAGGACATAGGCGAACGATCCCAGTCCCAGCACGATCGCCGGCAGGATGAGGTCCGGGATGGTCGCCGCGGAGCTGACGGTCGGCTTGGCCCAGCCGAGCTGGACTCCGATGGTGAACTGCAGCAGGAAGCCCAGGACGAAGATCGGGATGCCGATCACGACCAGGGACGCGACCAGGACCGTGGCGTCAAAGAGCTTGCCCTTGCGCAGGCCGGCGATGAGGCCGAAGACGATGCCGAAAAAGGCCTCGAAGATCAGCGCCATGATGGCCAGGCGCGCCGTGACGGGGAAGACCTCGCCGAGGACGGCGGCGATGGGGCGTCCGGAGAAGTCCTGGCCGAGGTCAAAGGTGAAGATGCTCTTGAGGTAAAGCAGGTATTGCATCCAGAACGGCTGGTCCAGGTGGTACTGCATGCGCAGCTTGGCTGCGACCGCCTCGTTCACCGGCTTGTCGCCGAACAGGGCCACGATGGGGTCACCGGGCAGGCTGAAGACCAGGAAATAGACCAGCAGTGTTGCGCCCAGGAAGACGGGAATCAGTTGCAGGAAACGCTTGAGGATGTATGTCGACATCAGCGAGTCACACCCTCGTTGGCAGGCATCCTGTCCAGGGATGCGGCGGAGTTGTTCATCAAAGAACCTTTTCACTATGGATGCAGGCCGGCGCCGGTTTGCTCACGGCGGCAGGGCTGCGAAAAGTTCGCCCGAAAGAGCCGGGCATCAAGAAAATAAATGGAGGGGAAACACGACGACGGCGGAGGCCCCAGTATGGGCGGCCCCCGCCGTCGTTTTGTTGTTACTTACCGGTTACGTTGTAGTACAGCGGGACGCCGTCCCAGCCGTAGTCGACGTTGGTGACCTTGTCGCTCCAGCCGCCCTGGGCAACCTGGTACCACAGGGGGATGGCCGGCAGGTCCGTCAGGAGGATCTCCTGGGCCTTGTTCATGGCCTTGTTGCCGTCGCTGACCGACGCGGCGTTCAGGCCGTCGGAGATGGCCTTGTCGAACGTCGGGTTGGCGTAGCTGGCGTCGTTGGAGCCGGCACCGGTCTTGTAGATCGGGCCGAGGAAGTTGTACAGCGACGGGTAGTCTGCCTGCCAGCCGGCACGGATGGAGCCGGTGAGGGTCTTGGCGGTGGCGTCGTTGCGGGCTTCCTTGAAGGTGGCGTACGGCTTGCCTTCAACCTTGATGCCGAGCGTGTTCTTGAGCTGGTTGACTACTGCCTCAACCCAGGCCTTGTGTCCGCCCTTGTCGGCGTTGTAGGCAATGGTGAACGTCTTGTTCGCGTCCCACTTCTGGATGGCGTCGGCCTTGGCCCAGGCTTCCTTGGCCTTGTCGGCGTTGAACGTCAGGTTCTCGGCTCCGGGGATCGAGTCGCTGTAGCCGTCAAGCACGGGGGCCGTGAAGTCCTTGGCGGGCTGGCGTGCGCCGTTAAAGATCACCTTGGTGATCTCTTCGCGGTTGATCGCCATGGAGATCGCCTGGCGGCGGAGCTTGCCGGCCTCGCCGCTCCATTCCGGCAGGTATTCCGGGATGGCGATGGTCTGGTTGCCGGCGTACGGCTTGTTGATGGTGCGGTCGCCGAGGTCAGACTTGAAGTTCTTCAGCGCGCTGGTCGGGATGGTCTGCAGGATGTCCAGGTTGTTGGACATCAGGTCCTGGTACGCAGAGTCGTCGTTCTGGTAGATCTTGAACGTCACGCCGGCGTTCTTGGCCTTGCGCGGGCCGTTGTAGTCCGGGTTCGGAACGAGCTGGATCTGCACGTTGTGCTGCCAGCCGCCGTCCGCGAGCTTGTACGGGCCGTTGCCGACCGGCTTCTCGCCGAAGCCCTTCGGGTCCTTCAGGGCACCGGAGGGAACCGGAACAAACGCGGTGTAGCCAAGGCGAAGCGGCCAGTCAGATTCCGGCTGCTTCAGTTCGACGGTGAACGTCTGGTCGTCAACGACCTTCAGGCCGGACATGGTCTCAACCGTGGAGCCTTCTGCGCTGGCTTCGTCGTAGCCCTTGATGCTTTCGAAGAAGCCACCACTGAGCTGGGCGTTCTTGGCTGCGGCGCCGAAGTTCCAGGAATCGACGAAGGACTTGGCCGTGATGGCCTCGCCGTTCGTGAACTTCTGGCCCTTCTTGACCTTGATGGTGAAGTGCTGGCCGTCCTTGCCCTCGATGGACTCGGCGAGTTCGTTGACCGGCTTGCCGCTGGGGTCGTAGCTGACCAGGCCCGCGAAGATCATGTCGATGACCTTGCCACCGCCGACTTCGTTGGTGTCGGCGGGCATGAGGGGACGCTGGGGTTCGGAGCCGTCGGCGAGGATCACTTTGCTGGTGTCGCCGCCGGTACTGCCGCTACCGGTTGCGGAGCCGCTGGCACCGCATCCGGTCAGGGCGAGGGCGGCGATAGCCACCATGCCCAGTGCTTTGGAAGTGCGCGAAAAACGCATTCCGCCTCCTATGAGTTGTGGGAGTTCGTGAGGGAAAAACTTATGCTTCCCCGTAAGCAGGCACAGGGGTATCCCCTGTGACGTGGCCTACATATGGAAGTAGCCTAGCCCTAAACCGTCCAAATGTTGGAACTCTGTTGCCAAACCGTGATCCGACAATCTCATGACGAATAACGTCAAGCGGAGGGTATTTCAAGTCACAGGCTACCGACTGGTAGTATTCGCCCGCGGTGTGACCTGGGTTACTCGCCCTTAACTGGAATCTGCCGGTTTTCGCCCCTGTTCCAACCCCCTCCGGGTAAGCCTCAGCTGGCCCCTGACAGCAGCTGCGCGCGCAGTTCGCGGCGCTCGCGCTGCTTGTCCGGATCCGGCAGCGGAACCGCCGCCAAAAGCCGCTGGGTGTAGGGCTCCTGGGGATTGCGGAGGATCTGGTCGCGGGTCCCCTGCTCCACGATCCTGCCGCGCTGCATGACACAGATCCGGTCCGCGAGCACGTCCACCACCGCGAGGTCATGGGTGACGAAGAGGCAGGCGAACCCCAGTTCCTTCTGCAGGTTCTGGAACAGATCGAGCACCTTGGCCTGGACTGAGACGTCGAGGGCGGAGGTGGGCTCGTCGGCGACCATCAGTTTGGGTTTGAGCGAGAGGGCCCGCGCGATCCCCACGCGCTGCTTCTGCCCGCCGGAGAGCTCGTGCGGGTAGCGGTTGCGGTAGTCGCGCGGCAGCTCGACCTGGTCCAGCAGCGCCTCAATCCGCCGCTGCAGGTCGGCGCCCTTTGCGGCCCGTGCCAGGAACATCGGCTCCCCGATGCTTTCCCCGATGGGCAGCCGGGGGTTCAGGGACGACGACGGGTCCTGGAACACCATGCCGACATGCCGGCGCATCTCGTGGAGCTGACGGCCGTTCCTCTTGGCGGCGGAAATGTCCTGCCCGACTACCCGCATAGTGCCTGCCGCCACCGGCAGCAGGCCGACGGCGGCCCGGCCGATGGTGGTCTTTCCGGAGCCGGACTCGCCGACGAGACCGACCACCTGGCCGGGATAGATGACCAGGTTGGCCCCTTCCACGGCACGGAAGGCCGGCACCCGGCCCTGCTTCGGGTACTCGATGGCGACATCGGTGAGCTCCAGGACCGGCTCGCCCTTCGGCTTGGCCGCCTCGGCCGCGGCCAGGGCGGCGGCGTTTTCGCGCTCGCGCCGGATCAGCTCGTCTTCAGGAATGGAGAGGATCTCGACGTGGGTCGCGGCGGCGAG
>Ga0207683_10004588_pt1 | contig 11901 bp, 17 predicted proteins | sample KBSM73metaG_FD_184333 | JGI IMG/M metagenome (GOLD analysis project Ga0207683, IMG submission 184333) | Miscanthus rhizosphere microbial communities from Kellogg Biological Station, Michigan, USA - KBS M7-3 metaG (SPAdes) (version 2) | ecosystem: Host-associated > Plants > Roots > Rhizosphere >...
TCGTCATCCCACTCGCGCCGGTATTGCTCAAGCGCTGAGATACCACCGTCGTCAGTGCGCGGATGAAACACACATAAAGGTAGCGTTCTTCGGACGGCGTTAATCCCGTCATCGAGGCTGGCGAGGGGCACAAGTATTGGTTTGAGGCCCATGCCAGACATCGTCTCAACTCGCGTTCTGCCAGTGCCCCATTCCTTGACTTTCGCATCGTGCGGGACGTAGTCGGAGCCATGGATCCATCCTCGTTGCTGCTCGCGTTGCTGTATCAGCTCGGCATAGTGCTCGAGGCCGACGCCTGATGCCGCGTAGTGATCGAGGATCAGCAGTTGCCCGGACGGCTGCGCTTGCCACCACCAGATGCTGGTGTCGTCACTGACGCCGAGGTCCCACGCCAGGTTGACCGGCACGCCTTGCATCGGCTCGCATTCGATGATGCGACCTTCCTCTCGGACTTGCTGCATCTCGAAGGCATAGAAGCTGCCAAGCAATGCGCCAGCCGCGAAGTCGCATTCGTACTCCTGGCGGTACATGCTGATGCCGTGCGCCTCGCCGTATAGCGCCTGCATCTCTCGCAGCGTTTCCTGCTGCTGTTCAGGCGTCAGCGCGTCAGTGTCGTTCACGGTCAGCCGCTCAGCGAACCAGCCGGGCGTACGCAGCGCGTGGTCGTACATCGTCTTGGCGTGGTTCCTGCCCCTCGGTGTCGTAATGAATGCAGCCCAGCCGTTGTTTTCTTCCAGCATCGGGCGGTAATAGCCCCATGCACTTGGGTTAGAGAGCGCGAACTCGCTCATCACTAGGCCAGCGCAGCTGGCGCCGACTTGCCGGCTCATCGCCTGATCGGAGCCGACGCACGACCATGTCGCACCGTTCTTGAAGCGAATGAACATGTCGTGGTCGTTGGTGTTCTCACGAAATTCGTGCGGGAAGGCTTCGTCGATGCGGCGCTGGCCTGAGTGCGGATTGACGCTCGACCACACCGCGCGGCGGGCCATGCTAAATTCCGGCAAGCAGTGCCAGTAATTAGCCGGTCGAGTGACGACCGAGACCGCTGTGTGATGGAGGGCTACTTCATCTTTACCGGCCCTTCTGTGCCAGATGGCGATCGCCCGCTTGCCGCCCGCTTGCAGATATTTCCACAGCTCGATCTGGTGCGGCCGTGGCGTCCAGCCGTTATAGGGGAAGGTGATTTCGGTGACGTCGCTCATTGCGCGTACTGCATCAGCAGTATGATCGCCAGCGTTGCGGCGATGACGCTGCAAACGATGATGACGGCGAAACCTGGATCGAATGCGCTCACGCGAATTCTCCGTGCTGCATTTTCTTGAGCGTCACCATCGCGATCGAGCGCATGCGGATGGCAGAGAGGCTGTCCATGATTTTCACACGCGCGATTTCATCGAGCGCGTGTTGCAGTTCGTCACGCTCGGCTTTTGTTTTCTCCGCGTTGCGGATGATTTTGGCGAGCGTCACTTGCGGCCCTCCAGAATGTTTCTGATGGTGATTTTGATCTCGCCTTCGTGCTTGGCGTCGACCGGCTGGTTCGGCTTGCCGTAGCCGCGATCAAGCAAAGCAACAGCGGCACGCGTAACGGCCTGTTCGTCGCTGCTTTTGTCCACGATACCGCCTAATCGCTCAATGGCACGTTTACCGTGAGTTCTGGCTAAAGATCTAATTTCCTCAGGTATCCGTGGCACTTAGCGAACCCCCTTCATCCTCTTTCTCAAGTTGAGCGACACGCTCATGCAGCAGCTCGACACTGCCGCGCAGATCGTTCAGTTCGTCTTCCATGAGTTCGATGATGGCGCGTGCGTCGTCGTCACGTTCGTCACGCTGCTGCGCTTCGACGCGCTCGGCCGTGTTTGCGATCAAGCTTGTGATTTTGACGCCAGCCATAGGTGTGCCCGCCAATGGCAAAAAGGCCCCTCCTGTTGTGGAGTGACCTTGAAAAGACACCAGATTTAGACGTTTGTCTAGGTTGTACCTATGGACAAGGGCTAATTGCGGTCCTTATGCCACTTAGGCACCACAGGCTTGTCGCCGTGGTGGTAGAGCGCCCGCAGGAGCAGGACCATCGGCGCCGGAACTTCGGCTTCGCCTCGGGCGAACCGGCGCGCAGTACGTTCGGAGACCCCGAAGAACCGTGACGCGGCCGCCTGTGACATCCCTAGCGCCTTGATATACCAGCGGAATTGCGCCGGGGACATCATCCGTTCCTCTTGCCATGTCATGGCCGTTTCCGATCTTTCGGCTTGTCGGCCTTGGATAGCGGCTCAGGCCAGATGGGGTCCTTCGGGCCGGATAGGTCAATGTTGCCCAGTTCGAGCCGCCGGACCATGCTGTTACCGTTTAGTTCGTAAGCCAGCTTGAGGGCTTCGACCTTTTCGGCCTCGGTCGGGATCTGGGGCATGACGTAGACGGTAGCGTCCTGCGCGAGCGCGGGGGACGCCAACATCAGGAAAACCAAGATTAGGCGGTTCATTGACCGTCATCCTGTTCGTCTTCGATCTGCTCCTTGAGGTCGGCAATCGCGGCCAGCCGAGTGTGGCCGTAACCGCGAATGCGACCGTCATCGCGATCATCGTCGTAGGCACCATATTCGCCGGTCGGCAGCAACACGGTGATGATCACCGTGCGGTTATCCTGCTCGTCGCGGAAGAAATGCTTTCGTTCGTTCATTACTTAGCCCTCCGGATCCGGCCCAAGCGTTCGCAGTTGATCAGGACGTGCAGCACGGGGCTATCCACTGTTCATCGGTCATGCCGTCCAGCGGCTTGTTACCGTCCCAGACCCGGCCGTTGTAGGAAATGCGGTAGAGGTGCGTGCCGGTGTTGCTGACAATGGTGGCGTGCGGCGTCTTGCTGGCACCGAGGCCGGACCTGTTGCGGGTTTCGCTGTACATGGTGACGGCCTCGGCGATGCTGGCGACCTGATAGCGTTTGCGGCCGATTTGCAGGAACAGATCCTGCGGCTGGGTGGGGAAGTTGGTCATGTGATGGATTCCTTCGATTTGCTTCAGAACTTGGCAGCAACGCGCGCGGTTTCCGCCTTGATTTCGTCGGACGTGACACGGGCAAAGCCGGTCGTCAGCCCACGGATCTGAAAGTAGAAGTACCCGTCCTTGTTGCCGACGCAGCCCAGATGACTTTCGTCTGAGGGGTACAGATCCTGTTTGCGGGCTTCCGCCCAGACCAGATCAAACAGTGCCTTGGTGACGGTCGGGCTGAAGAACACGCCGTTGAGGCGCTTCGGCTTGTGGGTGAAGGCTGCGAGGTTGGTCATTTGCTTGCTCCGTTGTGTGTGGAGCCTTTATGCGCCAACCCGATTGGACTGTCAAGCTGTCCGGGGTAAAAAAAAGACCGGGGTCAAATTGACACCCCATACTAGCCGTGTATGTTGACCGGACACACAACCGGAGCACACACATTGACCCGCGAACAGATCCTGCAACGCCTTGCCGAACTGGAGGCCCTTATCCAGCTCCTGCGCGACACCACCGAAAGCCTTAAACGCACCCTTAGGAACCACTAGCAGCCCGGCCCGGTAATTCCTCGAATTACCGGGCCGTTTTCGCTTAGACCTGTTCCGGCAGTCCGGCATCCACTGCCGACGCCAGCCGCCGACCCTCGTCGCACAATTCCCCGATCGCCCTCTGCTGCTGCGCCAACGCCACTGCCTTGCGGAGGTACAGGTCGCGATCCTCCTCCAGCCGCAGGATCCGCTCCTCGAGGTAGGCGATATGGGTATCGCGTTCCCGGATTGTGCTCGCCCGATCTGTGGCAACTGCCTTCAGGTCGTCCAACTCACTCCCCATCGACCGTATTTCCTCCAGGGCGCTCCCAAGCCGGTCCCGGCGCTCGTCGGTGCGTTCGTTGTTCGGCTGGCGGAATGCCACCACCGGCCCCGCCACGCGCTGGACGGCCTCCAGAGCGGTTTCTACGGCCGAGTAGTGCTCGCTGTTGTTCGTGATGCTCACTTCTAGTTCCTTCGCTGTTGTATTCCCCGGTAACATTAAATCCGCTTCGGGGGGAACTCGCCGAACCGGACCTTTGCCTTCCACGCCGCCATGTCGGCGTCGAACTTTGCCCAGGCTTCTGGGGTGATCTTGTCGTAGGTGCCGTGATCGAGCACGAGCTGTTGCAGGCTCGGCGGCTCGCGCTGCTTGAGCCGCTCGGCCTCGCCGGCGACCTTGTCCCGCTGGGACTGCCATTCAGAGCGTTTCACGGCATGGCCTCCCCTTATTAGAGATATTGAGCCAGCCATTAGGACCGTGCGCAATTTGCTTGATCTTAAAGCCCAGCAACCACGCCGCCATCAACAACGCCCCATTCGATACATAGCGCCCCGCCCAAGCCTCACACTCATGTTTGAGAGTGTAAGACCCGACCCGCCGATTAACGGTCTTGGTTTTTTCGCACAGCGACAGCCATGCAACTGCTACCCGCACCTGTTCCGCTATGTCATCACTCCAAGGCTGCCACTCCTTGGTCCGACGCCACGAATAATCAAAACCGTTGATCCCGATCCCCTCCCGCTGGAACATACCCTGCAGTTGAGTAGCCGTTAATTCCCTAAAATCCACCATCGCCAGATCCTCCCTAAATTACCCCCACACCACAGTTCCGCACGTCAAAAAAAATTAGTTTGAAAAACACGCGTATCTACGACGACAGGGGGGCGTACACGACACCCCGCACTACACCCGGTTACCGCCCGTTTTATTTCTCTCATTTCTCTAAAAGAAGTGTTGTAGTGTGGTGAAGTGGCGCAAGCCGCTGTAGCTGCAACGAAAACACGCACCACACGTCGTTTCTGGAAGTGTTGCGGAAGTGTTGTTGTGTGGTAGCTCACCACACTTCCACAACACCTGCAAGAGCTATGGAGAACCCATTCTGTGGGGCCTGTTGACCTCACCCGCAGTAGTTGAAAACCCTCCGGGACCGGTGCGTGGGTTGGCCAGCCCGTAGCTGGTCCACATAGCCAAACCCAGCTTCGTCAGCTTGACCCCGGTGATGTAGCGGGTGCCATCATCGTTCTGGTAATCCCCCAGTCCCTTGATCTGGTTCCGCAGCCGGGGCAGCAGCCAGCGTGCCCCGTGGGCGTGGGCTTCCTCACCCTCCTGTTCCAGTTCCCAACCGTTGTAGGCGCGGACCACGTCCGCCCTGGCGACCCGGCTGTGGGGGTCGGCTTCCAGTGCCTCTCTAGCCCATTGGCTGACGGGGTTGTTGTCGTCCTTGTACTGAGTAATCGCCACCTTGATGCTCTCCGGGATGTTGTAGAACCCACGTTTACGGAGCCGGACCAAACCCTCCAGCGCCCAGTTCAGGATGCCGGAAGCCTCCCGCTCGAATACCGCCTGACCGATGCTCTGTTCTCCAACCCCGGCGGCGACCCGCGCGGCATGGGCGGCCTCGATGCTGATGACGTTGGTCATGGTCAGGATAATCGAGCGGTTAAAGACCGCGTCCGTACTGTCCCTGACCCGTGCCAGGCTGTTGGCTGTCAGCAACACCGGGATATCGAGCTTCACATTGGGCACTGCGGGTTTGTGCTTACGGTCGATGTCGATCGCCTCACCCGTCACCACGGTTTTGAACCGCTGGGGGTCAAGCTTATCCCCCTCATTAAAGACGTCATCCCTTATCCACGCTGCGGCCCCATACAGGGTCTCCAGCCCGAACCGCTCCCCAAACTCTTTCGCTGACGGAGCCGCGATCGGACTTCCCAACAGCGCCTTGCAGATCATGGCTAGATCAGTCTTGCCGGCTCTGGATAACCCCACCAAAAACAAGGCCCGACGCTGTTCCCGCTTCAGGGTCGCTACGACCAACGCCCCACCCAGCCATTCCTGGATCAGCGCAATCACTAGATGCGCGTCTGCCCGATCGCTAAACATGCTTTCGAGTAAACCGACGAACTGTGGACATCCCACGCCCGGATCGTACTCGGCGCCGATATGCCGGCGGGCGTAGTTCTCCGGTCGATGCACCTCGAACCGCCAGCCGTCAGGTGCGTCGATGTCGGGCAAGATCACGCCATTCTGGCAAACGATCATGCCAGCCCCGGCCCACGGCACGCTAGCTTTGTACAGTTTTGGATGCTCGGTCAGGCGCTTCCAGGCCAGCGTTAAAGTATTGCCCTTGGCGGCTTCACCCAGATCTTCGAACCCCTGCTGAATGATGGTGCGGATCTGCTGCTCGTCGGCCGGGGTCGTCACCCGCCAGAACCCGTCGCGGTATAACCAGACATCACCCTCGGCCAGCATGATGTCCTGACCATCCTGGCGCAGGGTTTCGATCAGGCCATCAGCGACTAGGAACGCCGCCTGCAACTCGGCCTTTTGCGTCGGCTTGCGTTGTTTGGCGCGGTCCTTTTGCGCGAACTGAACGACATTCTCAGCCCCTATCCCGGCACCTTTTACGGCCACGCTGTCCGGAGTTTTGGGTGTTTCACGTGAAACAACATTTCCCGGCGCATTTCCCGGCCGAATGTCGAACTTGGCCACCGCGCTGTCGTAGGCGGCGCCAATCGCCTTCTCCTCGGCTTTCCAGTCCCACTTGGCGACGTCGACGCCGGGCGCCCGCTGGGTCGCTTCCAGGATCAGCGCGACTGTTTCCTCCCGGCTGACGCCGGCCTTGGCCAGCGAGGCCGCTACCCGGATCTGGACGTCGTGCACATTGCCGGGGTAGGTCATCGAGGCCAGTGCCTGCTCGACATCGAGCGGCGGCTTCCAGCCCTGTTCCTCGGCGACGGCCAGGAAGGGGTTTCCAGACGACATTGTCCCGATTTGGTCTATGGAGGAAACCCTTCCTTTTTTGGGAGAGGTTTTGTCCATAGGCACTTCCTTGGCGGTCAGCAGCGGTCGCCAGTCGGCAACGGCTTCCTCCAGTTCGTCAAAGTCGTAGCGGCAGCCGGCGTCGAGCTTCTCGACCTTCACCTGGCGGACGTCGCCGTGCTTGCTATTGGCGGTGCCCGGCAAACGCATTAGCCGGCACACGTCAGTCGCGGCGGGATCGCCCGCCAGCACCGAGGCCAGCCGGCGGTTCAGCGCCTCCAGCCGGTCGCGATACGCCTGCGCCGGTAGTGGCTCTTTCAGCAGCCAGTACAGGTGCAAGCCGCCGCCGCTAAACACGATGATGGATGGAGGGATCGGTAGAGTGTCGAGTACCCGACGGACAGCCGGCTCGTCTTCTGCGATACTTCGGAAGTCGAGGTCTGTGTGTGCAACCGTGATTTCACAGCAATTATCCTTATTGCGTGTCGATGACCCTTTAGCTATCGTTGCCACGCAAAAGAACAATCCACGCCGGTTGCGGTCGTGGCGCCCAACGAAGCGCGCAATCGGCAGCAACTCGCGGGTCAGGATTGATTTCTTGTTCGGGGCTTCATCGGCATCGCCGCTATCGTTGGCGAGCGTCTGGAAGAATATCTCTTCTTTCGTCTCCGCAAAGATGGCGGCAAGGAACTCGGTAATCATGCCGTCTGTTATGCGTGCTTCATCGTTCGCTGCTAGCGTCATTAGTTGTGCCCCTTCGATTGGCGTTCTCGAACGGTGTAACCCGGCGGCGGGGGTGCGATCCCGCCGCCGGTTTTTCTTTAGATCCGGTTGCGCTTGGCTGCCGGCTTCGGTGCCGGCGCAGGCGCTACTTCCGGCAACTCATCGACATCAGCGTCCTGCTGCTCGCCCAAATCCGGCGCAAACGTCGCCTTCGGCTCAAAGCCTGCGATCTTGAACGTCGGCACCTTAATCCTCCCGAAATCCTTGTTCGGATGGGCGTAGCTGTCGGTCCCGATCTCGATCACCGGCCACTCGTTGGGCTTGGTCGCCATGAACGGCGCGTAGTCCTTGCAAAGCCTCGCCACCGCGTCCAGCCCGCCCTTCGAGCTGGTCGTGAACGTGTACAGCTCGCCGTCGTTTAAGCCTTTGCACAACAAATAATTGGTTCTTTGCCACGGATCTCTTTCCTTGCCAGTGCTGTCCACTTCCCATTGCTCGCGATCCATGTCGCCGAGTTCGTTACGGTGCGGGGCCTGGTAACGTTCCATCACCTTGCCCATCCGCTGCTCGGTTGGCTTGTTGTCTTCCCAGCGCTGCCAGCCGGTCAGCAACTCGCCCATGTTGGCGACGAACTTGGTTCCGTTAGGCACTTCGTCTTCGTCCTTGCCGGCGAGCCAGTCTCCTTTGGAAAACTTCAGCAACTTGCCGACGATCGACGTCGCGACTGCGCTGTCGGCATAGTCGGCGAAGGGATTGTCGGATTGCTTGGCGACGGCTGTGGTGTTGCGTGTGACGATGTCGTTCATGTTCTCTCTCGATGTTAGCCCCGCCGTAGCGGTGGCCGGTTCTTGACTGACGGGCGTCAGCCAACGGTGATGACGAGACGGTCGCCCGGCTCGCCCAAAGTTCTGAATGTGTCTAAATCAACGCCTGCCTCAACGGCAGCAGCCTGGATTGCTTTGTTATCAAAACCGGCGCGTCCCTTGACTGAGGACCATTGCAACACACCGGGAATTTTCCGAACGCCTTTTTCGCGAAGTCGCGACTTGATTTGATCTTGAAGCGCGCGGACGTCACTGTCTAGGGTGTCGCGAGATTTTTCCATTGCCCGAAGGGACAATGCCGCGTCTTTCATCTCAGCGGCGAATTGCGGGTCAACATCGTTGTCCTGAAAAGGCAAGTTCCGGCGCTGGACCCCGCACGCAATCGTAAACGGACAGTAGCGGCATTCTGCGCCGCCTGCGATCCAGCCCTCAGGCGGGGTTTCGTCCACAGATGTCGCTGTCATGATCGTCATCGCGCGCTGCTTGGCAGTGTCATACAGCGCCGGCTCGAATGCGATCACGAATTCCTTCACGTCTGACCAGAAGGAAGCGTCGGTGTAGCTGAGAACGCTGTGGGTCGGCTTGTAGAGCGTGTTCTCCCGCACGATGCCCATCTGCACCTGGGTCTGGAACGTGTTCTGCGGCTTGGCTTCGTTCAGGTTCGTCCGCGGATCCGAACTTTTGCATTCAAACATTGCGCAATCGGTCTTTACGCCGATCGCGTGCTGTTCGTCTTCGGTTAAGTCGATGACCATCCCATCTGGCGTGGCAGATAGGAAGTCAGACACAAAGGTTTTCTGTTCCTTACCGGCAAACAGTAGACGTTTGCCGAAGCGATCCCGTAGCGCTGGCTCCCAGAACTTGTCTTCAATGATCGTTCCCCGGATCCTTGCCCCCCAAGTCTCTTGAAAGTCAGGATCCCTTGCCACCCGGTGTTTCGCATCGACTTCGCTTTTAAGCCAAAATATCTTTCTCGCGCACTGACCGACCTCGCTTGCCCCGACTGTGTTGGAACGATCATGTGTCCAAGACTTGTCGATCTTCTTTACATATCGGTCTAGCGTCTCGGCAATAATCGGCATTATGTTGCCTTCCTTCGTCTGTTCTTCATTTGCTCTGATCTGGTCGCCCACTTGCAATTTTCTGGGCAATAGTTGCCATCATTATTTATTCGCTCGATAAAGAGACCTTCCGGCCTCTCACCCATGTCTTCAAGGAAATGGGCAAACTTTCGCCAGCGCTCACACACAACGATGCCGCGTCCTCCATAGAGTGGATACCTGTTATTGTTTGGATCTGTGCAGCGCCGGATCATCGCTCGCCATGTGTTATAGGTTGGCGAAAACTTTGTGTTCCCGCGAGATCCCGCTGTGTGGCCGTGCGTTCGCGTCTTGTAGCCAGAAAAACAAAGTCCCTTGCCGCACGAAAACGTAGTCCTGCCAAGATTGTTGACGGCTACATTTGTGATTAGTCCACAGGCGCAGCGACATTTCCACAGGGTGTGACCATCGCGAGCCTTGCCAGCGACAGAGAGTACAAAAAGTTTTCCGAACACCTGACCGGAAATGTCGCTCATGTCAGTACCCTCAAGAGTGTGCGAACGGTTTCAAACAGTGTCGGCGGCTCGTCAGAGAACGGCAGGCTGTCGTCCATCGGGGCCAGCCCCTGCTCGAGCCGCATCCGGATCAGCCGGTTGGCCAGGAACGACAGCGCCAGCCGGCGAATGCTGATCTCGGCCTCGAGCAGCCAGCGCTGTTTAGCGATATAGCCGACGAACTCGGTGGTGTTGTCGGGCGAGAGGTCGAGCACGCGGGCGGTGAACTCGTTCCACTGCGAGAAATAGAGCGGGTGCTGTTTCATGGCGGTGAACTCGGCGCGCTTGTACGCCCGATAACTTCGCATTTGCCTGCTTTGATCCTCCAGCTGTTGCTCCATCGGGCCGAGTTTCATCGGCGCGTCGTCCTCGGACTGCACGACCAGCCGCTTCTCGGCCCGCTTGCGGCTGGCTTCCAGCTTGCGTTTGGTGGCCTCGACCATCTGCTCGGCGGCGAGGGCCTCGAAGGGATTAGGCTCGATCATTATGGTGCTCTCTGTTGCAACGGCTCGCTCGTAATAATTGGTGCTCTCCATTCATTTGGCTCGCTCGTTCGACTTGTTGCTCTCATTACCGCCGGCTCGCTCCTGTATTTTGATGCTCTCAAGGTCATCGGCTCGCTCACGGCTTTCGGTGCTCTCCGCATCGCTGGCTCGTTCTGAACGTCTGGTGCTCTCACCTGTATAGACTCGCTCATTGCTAACGGTGCTCTCACGAACTATGGCTGCTCGCTTTATCTGGTGCCGTCACGGCCAATGGCTGACGCTCCGGCTCCTCGGTACTCTCAGCATGCCCGGCTCGCTCCAGTTGCATGGTGCTTTCAAAGGAGGTGGCTGACGCTCAGTGTTATGCTCAAGGGCTTCGGTGCTCTCGGATTTGGTGGCTCGCTCTCCTTTGATGGTGCTCTCATTCACCTTTAGCTCGCTCTCCTTGAGTGGTGCTCTCAAGAGCGTTGGCTCGCTCCTTTTCTATGGTGCTCTCCTGGGGCTTGGCTCGCTCCCTAGATGCGGTGCTCTCTACAGTTCTGGCTCGCTCGCATCCCATGGTGCTCTTTTGGGGCATGGCTCGCTCCGCTATCGTGATGCTATCGGCGCGCCTTCGGCTCGCTCACGACCCTTGGTGCTCTCCCAGTTGCAAGGCTCGCTCGCCTTCCAAGGTACTCTCGTTTCCCCTGGCTGACGCTCATCTTCCATGGTGCTCTCGGTTAGCTTGGCTAAACGCTCGTCTCATGTGGTGCCCTCAAGGGGTCTGGATCGCTCCCGCTCAGTGGTGTTCTCAGAGAGAGTGGCTAGTTGCTCCCGTTTTACGGTACTCTCCGTAATCTTGGCTCGCTCTTCTTCACTGGTGCCCTTGTCCTTCTTGGCTCGCTCCGGGCTTATGGTGCTCTCACCTGAAATGGCTAAACCCAACCCTTGCTTCGCAACGCTTCCGTTAGTCCCGGCACCAGCCCATGGCCGGGCATTGCGATGAAGTGTGTGTGGTCCTTCTGAGCAATGGCGTATGGTGCCGATGGTAGTTCGTTAAATTCAATAAACCACCAGACGCATTGCAAGTGCGATAGGAACAGTTTCACGGTGTAACGACGGGCGCGGGCGTCGATCTGCGCCGGCGGCAGCTTGCCGCCGCTCAGATGCTTGAAGGCGTCGGTCTCGGCGCGAAACTTCTTCTCGGTCAGGATCTCGGCGGCGCGGCCGGTGTAGTCGCCGGCTTCGTTTCTGCTGACATACTTGGCCTTGTGTTCGCGATACACCGCGCCGTAGACGCATTCATCCTTGTTGGAAAACTTCATGAACGATTGGCCCAGCTTCCAGCACAGAGTTTTCAGCTCGGCATTGAACGGCCGCTTCTGGCCCTTCTCCCACTTCAGCGTCGGATCTAGCCCCGCGAACCGCCAGATATGCCCGACGGTCGGCGCCTTGCGGATGTCGATATGCGCCAGCAGTCCCGCGGCAATCACCGGCCCGATGCCGTAGTTGGATTTCAGCCAT
>Ga0207683_10004589_pt1 | contig 11898 bp, 9 predicted proteins | sample KBSM73metaG_FD_184333 | JGI IMG/M metagenome (GOLD analysis project Ga0207683, IMG submission 184333) | Miscanthus rhizosphere microbial communities from Kellogg Biological Station, Michigan, USA - KBS M7-3 metaG (SPAdes) (version 2) | ecosystem: Host-associated > Plants > Roots > Rhizosphere >...
CGCGCCAGTGCGCTTGCGCGACATCGGGCGCGTCTACGACGGCGTGCAGAACGACAAGCTCGCGGCCTGGGTCAACGGGACGCGCGGCCTGTTGCTGGCAATCCAGAAGCAGCCCGGCGTCAACACGATCGCCGTCGTGCAGCGCATCCGCGCCGTGCTGCCGGATTTCCAGAAGCAGTTACCGGCCGGTGTCGATTTGAAAGTGTTCTACGACCGCACCGAAAGCATCCGCGCTTCGGTCGGCGACGTGCAGTTCAGCCTGTTCCTGGCGCTGATCCTGGTCATCCTCGTGATCTTCCTGTTCCTGCGCAACCTGTCCGCGACGATCATCCCGTCGCTGGCCTTGCCGATGTCGATCGTCGGCACGTTCGCAATCATGTACCCATTCGGGTACAGCCTCGACAATCTGTCGCTGATGGCGCTGACCTTGTGCGTGGGCTTCGTCGTCGACGATGCGATCGTGATGCTCGAAAACATCTCGCGCCACCTTGAAATGGGCAAGAGCCCGATGCAGGCGACGTTCGACGGTGCGCGTGAGATCGGCTTCACGATCGTGTCGATGACGCTGTCGCTGGCCGCTGTTTTCATCCCATTGATGTTCATGGGCGGGATCATTGGCCGCCTGCTGCACGAATTCGCCGTCACGATCGTCAGCGCCGTGCTGGTCTCGGGCTTCGTCAGTCTGAGCCTGACGCCGATGTTGTGCAGCCGCATGCTGAAGTCGCACAAGGAAGAGACGCATGGACGCATGTATCAGTTCTTCGAACACGTGTTCGACGGCATGCAGAATTTCTATCGGCGCACGTTGCAGGGGTGCCTCGGGCACCGGCGTCTCGTCCTGCTCGCGTTCGGCCTGATCCTGGTCGCGACCGTGGTGCTGTTCGTCGTCGTACCGAAGGGCTTCCTGCCGAGCGACGACACCGGCCAGTTGTTCGTATTCGACGAGGCCGACCAGGACGTCGGATTCGACGAGATGGCGCGCAAGCACATGGAGGCGGCGAAGATTGTCCGCGATGATCCAAACGTTGCCGGTGTCATGGCGTTCATGGGCGTGTCGGGCAGCAGCGCGACGCTGAATCTGGGTCGCATGATCGTCACGCTCAAGCCGCGCAGCGAGCGCGGCTCGCCGGAGCAGGTCATCCAGGAATTGCGCCCGAAGCTCCAGGGCATTCCCGGTTTCAAGGTCTACCTGCAGAACATTCCGATCATCCGCATCGGCGCACACCTGACGAAAACCGAGTTTCAATACGCGTTGCAGGACATCGATACGAAGGAGCTGTTCGCGTTCGTGCCGAAGCTCGTCGATACAGTATCGAAGCTCGAAGGCTTCCAGGACGTGACCAGCGACCTGCTGATCGCGCAACCCGAGATGGACGTCAAGATCGATCGTGACGCCGCTTCCGCGGTCGGAGTGACGGCGGCGCAGATCGAAGGCGCGTTGTACACGGCGTTCGGCCCGCAACAGGTATCGACGATCTACACGTCGATCGACCAGTACTGGGTGCTGATGCAGGTCGATCCGAGCCGGCAAGGCGATCCGAACGTGCTCAGCCAGATCTACATCCGCTCGAGCAACGGCCAGCAGGTGCCGCTGTCGGCAGTCGCGCGTTTCGAAAAGTCGGTCGGGCCCGCGACGATCAGCCATCTCGGCCAGGTGCCGGCGGTCACGCTGTCGTTCAACCTGGCGCCGGGCGTTTCGCTGAGCCAGGCGGTCGAGCGCATCGACGCCGCGGTCGCGAAGCTGAAGATGCCCGACACGATTACCGGCACGTTCCAGGGCACGGCGCAGGCATTCCAGTCTTCGATCGCCGGCATGGGGATGCTGCTGGCGCTGGCGATCTTCGTGATCTACCTCGTGCTCGGGATCCTGTACGAAAGTTTCATCCACCCGCTGACGATCCTGTCGGGTCTGCCGACGGCCGCATTTGGTGCATTGTTGACATTGATGCTTTTTGGAATAGACCTGAATCTGTACTCCGCGGTCGGCCTGATCATGCTGATCGGCATCGTCAAGAAGAACGCGATCATGATGATCGACTTCGCCGTTGAAGCCGAGCGCAACGGCAAATCGGCCGAGGAGGCGATTTTCGAGGCGTGCATCGTGCGCTTCCGGCCGATCATGATGACGAGTTTTGCCGCGCTGTTCGGTACGCTGCCGATCGCGCTGGGCCTGGGCGCCGGCGCCGAATCGCGCCGGCCTCTCGGCCTGGCGGTCGTCGGCGGCCTGCTGACGTCACAAGTGCTGACGCTGTACCTGACGCCGGTGATCTACCTGTACTTCGACGGCCTGCAGCAACGCCTGCGGCGTCGACGGGGAGCAGCCGGCCCGGCTGTTTCCGCCGCGCAGCGCCAACTCGGCGGCATGGGTCACGCGCACGAGTAGCGGAGTTGAATCCCTTGGCGCGCGGGTTTAGATCGGCATCCTCACGCGAATCACGCCGGGGTCATCGAAAGCCGGGTGACGGCTGAATCCCAGGTGATCGCAGAGTTCGAGCATGGCGCTGTTTTCCAGGAGCACGTCGCCCCACAGCTCGACGGCGCCTAGCGTCCGGCAGGCCGCGGTCAGGCGTTGCATCAGCAACGTGCCGACGCCGTGGCCCGCGAGCTCGTGCTGCACGACGAGGCCGAATTCCGCGCCCTGCGTCACCGGATCGATGAAGGCGCGCGCGACGGCGTGGATTCTCGGCTCCTTCACGCCGGGTGGATCTATCAGCACGAGTGCAACGGCTCGCTCGGGATCGATGTCGCATAGCTGGCGCGCGAGCGCCTCGGGCAACTCGGTGATCGGATGCAGGAAGCGATAGCGCACTTCCTGCGCGGTCAAGGCGGCAAAACCGCGCTGCAACGCCTCCACGTCATCCGGATGAATTTCACGCAGCACCAAGCGTGCACCGTCGTGCGTGGTGAAGATTTCGCCGTCCGGCGCGGGCGTGGCGGGTGCGCCGTCCTTGGAAGAGACTTGCCGTCCGGCATAGCCCAGATACAGCTTTTCCTTGCGGCGGCGAGTATTTGCTAGAGTGTCCATGGTTGCGATCTTGCCCGGCGCCGTTAGAGCAGGCCACCTAGCGGCGGCCGCCGTTCAGCGTCAGTCAAGCCCAATGTGCCACTGCAGGCGACAGCTGTCGAACTCCATGAATCCGCAAGAACTCGAAACGCTCAGCAAGGACTGGCCTGGCGTCGCCAGCAGCATCAAGTGGGAAGACGATCTTGTCTTCACCGTTGCGGCGAAGATGTTCGCCGTCGTGGGCTTGCGCGGCCCGCACAGCGGCCGCCTCTCGTTCAAGGTCGACAAGGACCGCTTTCTCGAACTGACCGATCAGCCGGGAATGATCCCTGCGCCGTACATGGCGCGCGCGTTCTGGGTCTCGATCGTGGAACCGGAGCGCTTCGCGCGCGCCGAGACCGAAGCGTTTCTGCGGCGTTCGTACGAACTCGTGCGCGCCGGGTTGTCGAAGAAGCTGCAGGCAAAGCTCGGCGGCGGTTGACAGTTGCCGAAGAAATTGACAGAAAAAAAGAGTGTCGTCATTCCCGCGAAAGTGGGAATCCATGTTGCTCTGTTTGAGGTAATGGCAAAGCGCTTGAATCAAGATGGATTCCCGCTTTCGCGGGAATGACGTCAGGTTTGGGGCACCCGCGCTTCAGTTCCCAAGGCCACGCAACCAGCGATCAGGCTCTGGCGTGGAAACCGCGCTCAGTCAGCGCTTCATTTGCGCAAAAGTGACGAAGTGACCGCCTGGCTCGCGGTAGCCGATTTCTGTCGAACCGTAGAAGGTTTCGCGCCGCGGCATGACGATTTCGAATCCGTTCAAGGCAGAAGCCAGGGCATCGATATCACTCACTTCGACAAAAAGGAAAGTCTTGTCGTTGTGGAAAGCAGCGCCGTGCGCGCCGGAATCCTTGGCCACTGAAACGCTGGTCTGATACATGACCTCGACGGCACCGTTTGTCAGTATGACAAAGCCGAGCCGATCGCCGTCCGGAACTTCGACCGGCCGTTCCAATCCCAGTCGCTCCTGCCAGAACGGCAGGCTCGGTTCGATCGCGTCGACGATCAGTACGGGGGTGGATTTTGTGATCTGGAGCGTGGCCATTGCGATTCTCCGGTGGCGACCCAACGAATGGGTCATGAGCGCGGGCGAAGGCGATGATAGACTCCTAAGCTGACAGCGTACTGGCAGGACTGCTGCGCCGGTACCGACTCGGGGCTCTGGGGGCCGTGGTGGCTGTTCGTGGGTGTGTACACTCATGCTTGCTGCGCCCCGGCGAAGCGCAAACGCTTATTCGCGCACGATATTTTCGAGGCTGATCGCGCATGTCCGGCAAGTCCGATTCACTGAAAACGATCTTCTATGCGCTCGGCGCGAACTTCGCGATCTTCGTATCCAAGCTCGTCGCGGCGCTCATGACCGGTTCGGGGTCGATGATGGCCGAGGCAGTGCATTCGCTCGCCGACTGCGCAAACCAGGGCCTGCTGCTGATCGGCATGCGCAATGCCAAGCGCGCTCCTTCGGCCGAGCATCCTCTGGGGTTCGGCAAGGTCATCTATTTCTGGTCGTTTCTGGTCGCGCTGCTGCTGTTCAGTGTCGGTGGCACGTTCTCCTTCTACGAGGGCCTGCACAAGCTGGAGTATCCCGAGCCCCTGCGCTCGCCCTGGATCGCGGTCTGCGTGCTGATCTTCGGCCTTGTCGCCGAGTCATTCTCGATGTGGGGCTGCATGCGCGAGGTCAACAAGGCTCGAGGCGAAACGAACCTCTGGCGCTGGGCGCGCGAGAGCCGGCAAAGCGAATTGATCGTCGTGTTCGGGGAAGACCTCGCAGCGCTGGTGGGCCTGGCTCTCGCGCTGATCGCCGTGGTCGCGACGATGGTGACGGGCAATCCTGTGTACGACGCCCTTGGCTCGATCGCGATCGGCGCGTTGCTCGGCGTGGTTGCGGTCTTCCTGGCACGCCAGGTTTCCAAGTTGCTGGTCGGCAAGAGCGCAGAGGCCGGCGTGCGCGAAGCGATTGCCGAATTCGTGCGCACGCAACCCGACATCGAGCAGGTGTTCAACCAGATCACCCTGCAACTCGGCCCCGACATCATGGTCGCGACCAAGGCGAAAATGCGCGGCGAACTGTCGGGACGCGAGCAGGTCGAGGCAATCAATCGTGTCGAGAAGGCGATGAAGACGCAGTTCCCGGAAATCCGCTGGTCGTTCTTCGAGCCTGACAACGACGATTGATTCCGTTTTCCCGGCACCATAAACGCCAGCACGGCGGAGTAGGCGGCTTCGATTGCGTCAGGGCTAAGGAAGGACAGCATGCGTGCGCTTCTCGTCTTCGCGCTTCTTTTCGCCGCATCGACAGAGTCCGGTGCCGGCCAGGACTGGGCCGCTTACGGCGGCGACGGACGCGGGCAGCGGCACGTGCTCGCGACACAGATCACGCCGCAAAACGTCGACAAACTCGAACTGGCCTGGACCTTCCGCACCGGTGAACTGGGCAAAGGCTTCATCCACGCGCCCGACGCGCTGACATTCGAGGCGACGCCGCTGCTGGTCGGAGACACGCTGTACTTCGATACCGCCACCGGCAAGGCATTCGCAATCGATGCGACGACGGGCGCGGAGCGCTGGCGCTTCGACGCGCGCGTCGATCCGGGCCGGTACTACTCCGAGATGACGTCGCGCGGCGTCAGTTACTGGCGTCCGCAAACGCCGGCCAGCGGCGCCTGCGCGGAACGAATCCTCTTCGCCACGATCGACGCGCGACTGTTCGCGCTGGATGCGCACAGCGGAGAGCGTTGCGCGGATTTCGGCGACAAGGGCGAAGTTGCGTTGTGGAAAGGTGTACGTTTGCGCAGCCGCGCCGACTACAACGTGACATCGCCGCCGGCGATCTTCGGCGACATTGCGATCGTCGGTTCGGCGATCGGCGACAACCGTGGAACCGACCTCGAGCTCGGGGTCGTGCGCGCCTTCGATGTGCGCAGCGGTAAGGAACTGTGGCATTGGGACCCGGTCCCGCGCGCCGCAAAACTGCCTGCCGATGCCGCCAATCCGGAATTCACCGACGTCGAGGCGCAGCAGGCCCGCTGGACCGGTGCGGCGAACGCCTGGGCGCCATTCGCCGTCGACACGGACCGTGGCCTCGTCTTCATTCCGACCGGATCGGCGAGCCCTGACTTCTTCGGTGGCGAGCGCCCCGGCGATGATCACTGGGCCAATTCGATCGTTGCGCTGCGTGCCGCGACCGGTGATTTCGTCTGGGGTCGCCAACTCGTCCATCATGACCTGTGGGACTACGACCTTTCCTCGCAGCCGATCCTCGTGGACCTTCAGCACGATGGCACGGCGGTCGCGGCGGTCGTGCAGTTGACCAAGAACGGCCAGGTGTTCGTGTTCAATCGCGAAACGGGGGAACCGCTGTTCCCGGTCGAGGAACGCGCCGTGCCGCAGGACGCGGTCGCTGGCGAAACGCCGTCGCCGACCCAGCCCTATTCTTCGTTGCCACCGTTGGTTCCGCAGGCGCCGGTCAAGCCGGAGGATGCGGCCGGACTGACGTCCTGGGACCGCGACAAATGCCGCGAACAGATCGCCGCGCTGCACAGCGAAGGCATGTTCACGCCGCCGAGCCTGCAAGGCACGATCGAACGTCCCGGCTATGCCGGCGGATCGAACTGGGGCGGCGGCACCTGGGATCCGCAGCGTCGCCTGCTGATCGCCAATGTCATGGACATCCCGATGGTCGTGACCTTGATCCCGCGCGATCAGTTCGAGACGCAGCGTGATTCCGGCGCGTGGGATGGCTGGGAGTTTTCGCGCATGACCGGCACGCCGTACGGGGTCCGCCGTAACTTGCTGCAGTCGCCATTGGGCGTGCCGTGTACGAAGCCGCCGTGGGGCAAGCTGGTCGCGCTAGACCTGGCGCAGGGAAAAATCGCCTGGGAAAAACCGCTGGGCACGTCGCGCGACAAGGCGCCATGGCCGTTCTGGAACACGCTCGGAGCGCCGAACATGGGCGGACCGATGACAACTGCCGGCGGCCTGACGTTCATCGGCGCGACGACCGACAACTTCCTGCGCGCGTTCGATACGGCCAGCGGTGCGGAATTGTGGAAAATGCGCATCCCGGCCGGCGCCCAGGCCACGCCGATGAGCTACGAACGTGGCGGCCGCCAGTACGTCGTCGTCGCCGCTGGCGGACACGCCAAGCTCGACACGACGCGCGGCGATTATGTACTCGCCTATGCCTTGCCCTCAGGCACGAAGTAGCGCCCCCGCGCAGTCCTCTGCCCTCAGCCCTCGGCCCTCGATTATTCAACGTATCGCCCCGCTCACACCGATCGAAAAGTGAACCTCCGGCGCCGATTTCTCGAAGCCCGCCGGCCACAGGTGCATGCCCTCGGCGCGGACGATCGTGTATACATAGGGGTGTTCGTCGACGCTCTCCTCGAGGCTGCCGTCAATCTTGCCGGTCAACGTCAGGAAGCGGTCATGCGGATAGTCGTAACTCTCGACGTAGCCTTCGAGCTTGGCGATGAATCGTCCCTGGCTCGGTTCCTTCGGGCGCGGCCGCTGGCCGCCGTCGAGCGGATAGGCGAGGATCACTATTTCGCTCGCGTCGGCGCGATTGCGCACCTCGACAATGCGGCCACCCCACAGGATTTCGGCACCGCGATAGACGTCCGGCATGGCGGCCGCCATGTCCGGCGCAATGGCCTGTGGCGGCGCCATCGGTTTCAATACCGGCGGCGGCGTGCAGGCGGCGAGCGCCAGGGTCAGCGAAATTGCACAGCAATGAAAAAAGGCACGAGGACACGACATGCGCGTGCAGGAATCCGCAGTAGATGTGCTGTCATTGTCCACGGATCCGGCGCGTCTGGATATCTCGAGCCGGCATCGCCGCGGTATCGATCCTGGAACCATCCGATGTCTTATTCGCGCGTCAGCCACTCGAGGCGCACCTGTCCGGGGCCGCTGGCCTTCAGGCGGTTCTGAAGCACCGGCATGAGTCGGCGCAGGTGTTGGTCGAACTGCCACGGCGGGTTGACGATGACCATGCCGCAACCATTCAGACGCAGCGCGGAGTCGTCGGGCTGGCGCAGCAGTTCGACGACGAGCGTCTTGCTGACCTTGTGCGACGCGAACCAGCGATGGAACGGCCGGGTCTGTTCGCGCAGCTTGATCGGGTACCAGATCGCGTAGACGCCGGTCGGCCAACGCGAATATGCCGTGCCCAATGCCGACTCGATTGCGCGAAATTCGTCGTCCTGTGCTTCGAACGGCGGGTCGATCAGTACGAGGCCGCGACGTTCCTTCGGCGGCACGAGTGCCCCGAGCGCCGCGTAGCCGTCGCGCTGATGCACGCCGACGCGCGCATCGTGCGCAAACAGCTTTTTCAGCTGCGCGGCTTCGTCGGGCTGCAATTCACACAATACGGCGCGATCGGTGGCGCGCATCAAGCTGGCCGCGATCAGCGGCGAGCCCGGGTAGACCGCTAGTTCGTGGCTTGCTTCGTCCGGACTCAGGGAACGCAACAGGTCGAGATAAAGCTGCAGTAACGGCGGCGGCGAATTTACGTCGAGCAAACGCAGCACGCCGTCGGCTGCCTCGGCGGTCTTTTCCGCCTCCACGCCGCGCAAATCGTAACTGCCGGCGCCGGCATGCGTGTCGAAGTAGCAGAACGGCGCTGGCTTCTGCTTCAACGCCTCGAGCAGCCCGATCAGGATCGTGTGCTTGAAGGCATCGGCAAAATTGCCGGCGTGGAAGGCATGACGATAATTCATGCGCAGGTACGCGATATGGGCGATCCGCAAGCCGGCCGCGCTGTTCCTCGCCCCCACAGGCATGTTGGGCACGGCGCGGGAAAGTCGTGAAGGCGTCGCAGTTTTACTTCAGGCACTTGAGCGGCGCCGATCGAAAAGGGTTGAAATTGCCGCGCACAGTGTAGCAAGGTGCAGCACTGATCACCGGTCTGTTGCTGCTATGGATTCTCGAGACAGGAAAATCGCCGCGATGCTGTCGCGCCGCTACTTCGTGCAGGGCCTGGCGCTCGGTGGCACCGCGGCAGCCCTGGGCATGGGCCGCGCGAGTTCCGCGCAGGCCCCGCGTCCGCGCGTGGCTGAATTGTCCGGCACGCAATTCGATCTCGATATCGGCATGCTCCCGGTCAACATCACCGGCGCGCAGCGCGTCGCGACCGTCGTCAACGGCAGCCTGCCGGCGCCGCTGCTGCGTTGGCGGCAGGGCGACACGATCACGCTGCGCGTGCGCAATTCACTGGCCACGACGAGTTCGATCCACTGGCACGGCATCGTGCTGCCGGCCGACATGGACGGTGTGCCGGGCCTGAGTTTCATGGGCATCGCGCCGGGATCGAGCTACACCTACCGCTTCACGGTCAACCAGTCCGGTACCTACTGGTACCACAGCCACTCGCGCTTTCAGGAACAGACCGGCCTCTACGGTGCGATTGTCGTCGAGCCACGCGCCGGCGAGCGTCAGCGTGCCGAGCGCGAACACGTCGTCCTGCTGTCGGACTGGAGCGACTCGGACCCCGAGCACATCTACGCAACGCTGAAGAAGCAGAGCAACTATTACAACTTTGCCCAGCCCACCGCCGCCGATTTCCTGCGCGACGCGCAGGCAAGCGGTGTCGGCGCCGCGCTCGACCGCCGCGCGATGTGGAATCGCATGCGCATGGATCCGACCGACCTGGCCGATGTTTCCGGCTATGCCTATACCTATCTCATGAACGGCGTGGCGCCGGCCGGCAACTGGACCGGCTTGTTCGCGCGCGGCGAAAAAGTGCGGTTGCGCTTCATCAATGGCGCGTCGATGAGCTTCTTCGACGTGCGCATTCCCGGGCTGAAGCTAACCGTGGTCGCGAACGACGGCCAGGATGTCGAACCGGTGACGGTCGATGAGTTCCGCATAGGCCCGGCCGAGACCTGCGACATCATCGTCACGCCGGACGACGACCGCGCCTACACGATCTTCGCGCAGTCGATGGATCGTTCCGGCTACGCGCGCGGCACCTTGGCTCCGCGAGAAGGCATGCAAGCCGACGTTCCGCCGCTCGACCCGCGCGCGCTGCTGACGATGGCCGACATGATGGGCGACATGGCGGCGATGCCCGGCATGGATCACAGCAAGATGAATCACGGCGGGATGGATCATGCCGCGCTTCCGGGGAAAGGCGCCGAAGGCAGTTGTGGCGCGAACATGCCAGGCATGAAGTCGGCGCCGGCCCTCCAGCTCGGACCGGGTATCGACATGACCGTCGCGACGCCGCGCACGAATCTCGACGATCCCGGAATCGGCTTGCGCGACAACGGCCGGCGCGTGCTGACCTATGCCGATCTGCATTCAGCCACGGCGCCGATCAGCGCCGACACGCAGCGCGAAATCACGCTGCATCTGACCGGGCATATGGGCCGCTATGTCTGGTCGTTCGACGGACTGAAATTTTCCGATGCGGAGCCGCTGCGGTTGACTCACGGCGAACGCGTGCGCATCAGCCTCGTCAACGACACGATGATGACGCATCCGATCCATTTGCACGGCATGTGGAGCGAAGTCGAAACGGCGGACGGCGAATTCCTCCTGCGCAAGCACACGGTCGTGGTGCAGCCGGCGCAGAAGCTCAGCTACCGCGTCAACGCCGATGCCCTCGGCCGCTGGGCCTATCATTGCCACCTGCTGTATCACATGGAAGGCGGGATGTTCCGCGAAGTCGTGGTCGCATGACCGTGCCCGTGCGGGCCAACGTCCTGCGCTGCGCACGGACGGATACGAACGACGGCTCATTGCGCGCGTTGAGCGTGATGCTCGCGTTGTCGATGCTGGCGCCGCCGGCTGCAGCGTACGCGCAAATGGTCCAGGAAGATCCCGGGCACGTCGCGCCGCCGCCGGCCGCGCAGCCGATGCCGCCGATGTCGATGCAGGAAATGGATCGCGTCATGGACATGCACGACGACCCGCTGCTGGCGATGTTCAAGCTCGACCAATTCGAGCGCGCTCGCGGCGACGACGCGTACTCGACGTCGTGGGAAGCGGAGGGCTGGATCGGCCGCGATTTCGACAAGCTGTGGTTGCGCACCGAAGGCGAACATGAGAACGGCGTGACCGACGCACGCATCGAAGCGTTCTGGGACCACGCATTCGCGAGTTTCTGGGACTGGCAACTCGGCGCGCGTCACGATTTTGGCAGTGGTCCGCAACGGCCGCTCCCGGCCATCCATGGCCTCCGCGGCACTTGGGCTCCTGCCCATCGTGACTGGGCCGCTTTCGGAGTGCAAGGACTGGCGCCCTACTGGTTCGAAATCGAAGCGACGGCGTACGTTGGTGAGGAGGGCCGGACTGCGCTGCGTTTACGCGCCGAGTACGAACTGCTGCTGACGCAGCGCCTGATCCTGCAGCCGGAGCTCGAAGCAAACCTCTACGGCAAGGACGATCCGGCTCGCGGCATCGCCGATGGGTTGTCCGATTTCGATTTCGGCCTGCGGCTCCGCTACGAAATACGCCGCGAGTTTGCGCCTTATGTCGGCGTGGTGTGGGTCCGGCGTTTTGGTGATGATGATGCGCTGAACACGCGCACTGGAAGCGATACCCAAGTCGTGGCTGGGCTGCGCGTCTGGTTTTAGCCCTCCCCTTCAAGGGAAGGGTTGGGTGGGGATGGTGTCTCTTCTAGCTCGTCATTCCGGCGGCTCTCAACAGCGGAGCTGGTCAAGCCGGAATCCAGCTCTCTCTTTTGACGTCATTCCCGCGGAAGCGGGAATCCATATTGATCCTTTTGTCTTTTCCTCTTGAAGTGCAGTGCTTCCACTCGCCCTGCGGGCGAGCGGGTAACTTTTCTTTGCTTGTGCAAAGAAAAGTCACCAAAAGAAACACACCCCAAGTAGCGCGCCTTCCGGGCA
>Ga0207683_10004590_pt1 | contig 11898 bp, 8 predicted proteins | sample KBSM73metaG_FD_184333 | JGI IMG/M metagenome (GOLD analysis project Ga0207683, IMG submission 184333) | Miscanthus rhizosphere microbial communities from Kellogg Biological Station, Michigan, USA - KBS M7-3 metaG (SPAdes) (version 2) | ecosystem: Host-associated > Plants > Roots > Rhizosphere >...
TCAGTCCCTTTTCGCGCGCGAGCGGCGCGAACTCCACCTCGAGCTGGCGCATCATCTCGTCCATGCGGAAGCTCGAGATCTCCGGCCTCATGGCGCCGGAATCGAGCCGCGAGATGTCGAGCAGCGCGCCCAAAATCTCTTCCACGGCTTCGAGCGAGGCATCCACGTTGGAGACAAGCCGCGCGTCCTCGCCGCTGCCCTGCCGCTCGACCAGGCTGGTGACGTAGAGCCGCGCCGCATTGAGCGGCTGCAGAATGTCGTGGCTCGCCGCGGCGAGGAAGCGCGTCTTGGAGATGTTGGCCTCCTCGGCCTCGCCCTTGGCGCGCTCGAGCGCGGCGTTGAGGCGGGTCAGCTCCTTGGTGCGCTCGCGCACGCGGCGTTCGAGGCTTTCGTTGGCGCGTTCGAGCGCTTCGGCGGCTTCCACGCTCGGCGTCACGTCGGTGGCGGTGGTGACGAGACCGCCGTCCGGCATGTGGTTGGCGCGGATCTCGATGACCAGTCCGCGCTCGGTGAAGCGCTCGCGGATCGGCTCGCCGCCCGAGACGTAACGCGTGATGCGGTCGCGCACGAGGTCTTCCGCCGCGCCCGGTCCGAGCGCGCCTTGCGCGGCGTTGTGGCGCAGGATCTCGTCGAGCCCGTTGCCGACGCGGGTGAGCGACGGCGGCAGGTCGAGCAACTCGCCGAACTGCCGGTTCCAGCAGACCAGCTGCAGCTCCTTGTCGAACACCGCGATGCCCTGCCGCACATGGTCGAGCGCGGTCTGCAGGATCTCGCGATTGTACTGGATCGCGGCGTTGGCATCGTCGAGCAGCTTGAGCGCCGCTTTGGTGGAGACCGTGCGCTTGCGCAGCAGCAGCGAGAGCACGAGGCGCGACGATGCCGCGCCGATCGCGGAGGCGAGAATGTGCTCGGCGTAGCGCAGCAGATGGATGTCGGCTTCCTGGCGCGGGTCGAGGCTGATGCGCCGGCTCGCCGCGAAGCTCTCGAACGCCGAGGAGGTGCGCTCCTCGCCGAGATAGCGCGCCACCGTGGCGGTGAGCTCCTCGATGGTCACCGACGAGCGCCAGAGCCGGAAGCTCGGCGTCATCGGCGCGCCTTCGGCCGGCACGAACACGTTCGCCTGCAGTCGCTCGATCGCGGTCGGCGAGCGCGCCAGAGAGAACGTCACATAGAAGATCAGGTTGAGCGTGAGGCTCCACATCACGCCGTGGACCAGCGGCGGCAGATCGAGCCCGAGGATGTGCTGCGGGCGCAGCCAGGCGAGGCCGAACGGACCGAGCGTCAGGATCTCCTTGCCGACCAGGCCGGCGTCCGCGAAGCTCGGCAGCAACAGTGTGTAGAACCACACGCAAATCCCGGCGGTCATGCCGGCGAGCGCGCCGCGCGCGGTGCCGTCGCGCCAGACCAGGCCGCCGAAGAACGCGGGCGCAAGCTGCGCCACCGCGGCAAACGACAACAGCCCGATCGCGGCGAGCTGCGCCTCGCCGGAGAAGCGGTAATACATGTAGGCGAACACCAGGATCACGAAGATCGCGATCCGCCGCACGGTGAGCAGCAGCGCGCCGACGTCCTCGCGGCTCGACAGGATCGCTTCGCGCCGCCGCAGCACGAACGGCACCACGATGTCGTTCGACGCCATGATGGCGAGCGCGACGGTTTCGACGATCACCATCGCGGTTGCGGCGGAGAGCCCGCCGACGAAGGCGACGAGCGCGAGCATCTCGTAACCCGCCGAGAGCGGCAGGTTGAGAACGAACATGTCGCTGTCGGTGCCGGGAGCGAGCTTGATCAGCCCGGCGACCGCGATCGGGATGACGAACAGGTTGATCAGCACGAGATAGAGCGGGAACAGCCACGCGGCGCGGCGCACTTCGGCTTCGGAATGGTTTTCGACCACCGTGACGTGGAACTGGCGCGGCAGCAGCACGATCGCGACGGTCGACAGCAGGGTCATGACCAGCAGCGTGCTCCACACCGGCTCGCGGGTCAGCGCCGCGGCGGCGCGCGGTGCCTCCATCGCCTTGGTGAACAGGTCCATCGGGCCGTCGAACATGATGAACGTGACGAATACGCCCACGGTCACGAAGGCGACGAGCTTGATCAGCGACTCGGTCGCGATCGCGAGGATCAGCCCGTCCTGATGCTCGGTCGCGTCGATATGGCGCGTGCCGAACAGTACCGCGAAGGCCGCCATCGCCAGCGCGACGAACAGCGCGATGTCGCCGAGCACGGGCTGCGCGCTGCCGGTGGTGATGTCGAGATGGGTCAGGATCGCGCCGAGGGAGGCGGCAACCGCCTTGAGCTGCAGCGCGATGTATGGGATCGAGCCGACGATCGCGATCAGCGCCACGGTCGCGGCGACCGCCTGGTGCTTGCCGTAGCGCGCCGCGATGAAGTCGGCGATCGAGGTGATGTTCTGCGTCTTCGCCAGCCGCACGATGTGCGCGATCAGCGGCGAGGCGAGCCCGATCATGATGATCGGCCCGACATAGATGGTGAGGAAGTCGTAGCCGGTGCGCGAGGCGAGCCCGACCGAACCGAAGAAGGTCCAGGAGGTGCAATAGATCGCGAGCGAGAGCGGATAGATGATGGTGCGCGCGCGCACGCCGCTGCGCGTCCGGACGCTGTCGCCATAGCTCGCGATGACGAACAGGAGCCCGATGTAACCGAGCGCAACGACGATGACGACCCAGCCTTGCAGCATGGCTTAAGGCAAACCTCGCGGGCACCGCGGTACCGTGCCGGTCTTCAGCGCACCACAGGATGGCGGCGCTGTCCATCGTAACCGATTGGCGCAATTGCCGGAACCGTTAACGTCGCGGGCGTGGCGGAATCGGGCTAGGCTTTCCGGGCGGTCAGCCTCGTTCGGGGCGGTGAAGGGGGGCAACGATGCTCGAGGAATTCAAGAAATTCGCGATGCGCGGCAACGTGGTCGATCTCGCGGTCGGCGTGATCATCGGCGCGGCATTCGGCAAGATCGTCGAGTCGATGGTCGGCGACATCTTCATGCCGATCGTCGGTGCGGTGACCGGCGGCCTCGATTTCTCGAACTATTTCGTCGGGCTGTCGAAGTCGGTGACGGCGCCCTCGCTGGCCGAGGCCAAGAAGCAGGGCGCGGTGCTCGCCTGGGGCAACTTCGTCACCATCATCATCAATTTCGTGATCATTGCCTGGGTGCTGTTCATGGTGGTGCGCGGCATCAACAAGCTGGCCGTCAAGGAAGCCGAGAAGCCGGCCAAACCCGCCGAGGCGCCGCGCCAGGAGGTGCTGTTGCAGGAGATCCGCGATATCCTGGCGAAAAAGCCGGCCTGACGTCACGCAAACCGATCGGTTCCGAACGTCTTTTGATGAGACGTGGTCCTGCGGCGCGCTAGAATGCGCGCTGCTGTGGCGCGCATGGAATCCGCAATGAACGATCTGTCGCCGAAACCGCAAACCGGGCTTGCCGATGCGCTGCGCCGCGAGGCGAGCGGCGCACCGGAAAGCGGCATCGTCGAGGTTGCGAATTACGGGCGCGGCCGCGCCGGGCTCATTCCGCTCTGGATCGGCGAGGGCGATCTGCCGACGCCGGCGTTCATCTGCGAGGCCGCGACCCGCGGGCTCGCGGCGGGCGAGACCTTCTACACTTGGCAGCGCGGCATCCCGGATTTGCGCAAGGCGCTCGCGCGCTATCACGCAACGCTTTATGGCCGCGATTTCTCCGCCGAGGAGTTCTACGTCACCGGCTCGGGGATGCAGGCGATCCAGATCGTGATCGCGATGCTGGCAGGCAGCGGCGACGAGGTCGTGATCCCGACGCCGACCTGGCCGAATGCCGCGGCGGCGACCGGCATCATGGGCGCGCGCCCGGTCGAGGTGGCGATGTCGTTCGGCAATGACGGCTGGTCGCTCGACTTCGAGCGGCTCGCCGCCGCGGTCACGCCGCGCACGCGCGCGATGTTCATCGTGTCGCCGTCCAATCCGACCGGCTGGACCGCGACGCTTGAAGACCTGCGCGCGCTGCTCGCGCTCGCGCGGCGTCACGGCATCTGGATCGTCGCGGACGAGACCTATGCGCGGTTCTGGTACGGCGAGGGGGTGCGCGCGCCGTCGTTCTACGACGTGATGGAGGCGGAGGATCGCGTTCTCTTCGTCAACACGTTCTCGAAGAACTGGGCGATGACCGGCTGGCGCGTGGGCTGGATCGGCGCGAACCCGGCGCTCGGTCAGGTGATCGAGAACATGATCCAGTACGCGACCTCGGGCGTCGCGCAATTCATGCAGCGCGCAGCGGTCGCGGCGATCGAGCGCGGCGAAGGCTTCGTCGCGCACCAGATCGAGCGCGCGCGGCGCGGCCGCGAGATCGTCTGCGCGGCGCTCGGCAAGACCGGCCGCTGCCGTTTCGCGGCGCCGCAGGGCGCGTTCTATCTGTTCTTCAAGGTCGACGGCGAAACCGACACCCGACGGCTCGCGATGCGGCTGATCGACGAGGCGAATGTCGGCCTCGCGCCCGGCAGTGCGTTCGGCGCCGGCGGCGAAGAGTTCCTTCGCCTTTGCTTTGCGCGCAATGCAGAACAGCTCGAGACAGCGGTCGGGCGCGTTGCCAAAGTCCTGTCGGCGGGTTTGTAATAACGGTTTCCTGCTACCGCTTGTGGGGTGTGGTTGCCGGGATTGCAATCTTTCCGCGCGCCGAGCACGCTGATGCGGGGAAACGAGCGGACGATTCGCGGCAGAACGCGAGCGAGGCTGCATTCATGTCGAACACGGGCTCCGGAGCGATATTCATCGTCGACGACGATCATCTGGTGCTCAACGCACTGTCGGTCGTGTTGTCGCGCGAAGGCTATCAGGTCACCGGATTCGGCGAGGGCGCGTCGTTTCTCGCCGCGGCCAAGGCGCAAACGCCGGCCTGCATCATTCTCGACGTGCAGATGCCCGGCCAGTCCGGGCTCGATATCCTGAAGGAGCTCAACGCGCAGAACTATCCCGCGCCGATCTTCATCATCTCGGGCGTCGGCGATATCCCGATGGCGGTCGAGGCGATCAAGAGCGGCGCGCTCGATTTCATCGAGAAGCCGTTCGATGCCGCGACGGTGGTGACGCGCGTGCGCGAGGCGATCGAAGCCTGGGCGCGGCGCGCGCAGCGCGGCGCAAGCGCCGACGTCCCGGCGAAGACGTTCGCCGGCCAGGACCTGCTCACGGCGCGGGAGCGCGACGTGCTCAACCAGATCGCCGCGGGCCTGTCGAACAAGCAGGCCGGACGCGAACTCGGCATCTCGCCGCGCACCATCGAGGTGCATCGCGCGCGCATCATGGAGAAGCTCGGCGCCAAGAACGCCGCCGATCTCGTGCGCATCGTTCTGAGCGAGAGCCGCAGCGCCTGACACGCGAAACGGCGCGAACCTGCATGGCTTCGATGCCGTGAGGTCATTTGACCCGGCGCGCCGCGCCCGGCATTGATTTTTCGCCGATGTCCGCTTCGCCGTCCCAACCGCAGCTGTTCCGCCGCTTCGCCGAGACGATCGCGTTCGCGAGCGTCGGCGCGGCCGCGCTCGGCCTTGCCGGGCTGCCGGCCGGCTGGCTCTCGGGTGCGATCATCGGCGTATCGGCCGCCGCGCTCTCCGGACGGCAGGTGTTCGTGCCGCCGCAGGTCGGCCGCATCGTCTACATCATTCTCGGCATCTCGCTCGGCTCGTCGGTGACGCCCGAGACGGTCGCCACCATGGTGACCTGGCCGCTCAGCATGCTGGCGCTCACCATCGCGATGGTCGCCGTCACCACGTCGGTGATGGCGTACCTCAAATTCGTGCACGGCTGGGACACGCTCTCGGCGCTGTTCGCCGCCGCGCCCGGCGCGCTGGCGCAGGCGATGGCGCTGGCGCAGGACACCGGCGCCGACGTGCGCGCGATCGCGATGGTGCAGACCGTGCGGCTGTTCATCCTGGCGGTCGCGCTGCCGATCGCGTTTGCGGCGTTCGGCGTCGCCGGGCTGCCGCCGCCGCGCGGCGGCGGCGGACCGGTGCTGCAGTCGGTCCTCGAACTGGCCGTGCTGGTGGCTGCATCGGCGGGCGCTGGATGGCTTGCGTATCGCTTTCGCATTCCGGGCGGGCTGATCGTCGGCGCGATGGCGGCGTCGGGCGTATTGCATGGCGGCGGCTGGGTGCACGCGTTTCTCCCGGTTCCGATCGCGATCTCTTCGTTCATCGTGATGGGCGCGATGATCGGCACGCGGCTCGGCGGCGCCGACGTGAAGTCGCTGGCGCGGCTAGGGCTGGTCGGGATCGGCGCACTGCTGGTCGGCACCACGGTCGGTTGCCTGTTCGCGGTCGCGGTGGCCTGGGGGCTGAACTTGCGTCTTGCCGACGTCGTGATGGCCTACGCGCCGGGCGCAATCGAGGCGATGACCATCATCGCCTTCGCGCTGCACCTCGACCCGGTGTTCGTCGGCGTGCATCACCTCGCACGCTTCACCTTCATGTCGATGGTGCTGCCGGCCGCGGTGGGGCTGATCCGGGCGTATGAGGGGCGGGGGAAGAAGGACGACGAGTAATCTCTACGTGGCGAGCATGATCTTGTCCGAAAACCGGTTCCCACTTTTCGGGATCATGCTCATTCCGCCGCCATCGCGCGATTGCCGAACGGCAATTCCAGCCGCTGCCACACGTCGACCAGCGCCTCGGCGAGCTGATCGATCAGCGCGTCCTCGTGATAGGGCGAGGGCGTGATGCGCAGCCGCTCGGTGCCGCGCGGCACGGTCGGATAGTTGATCGGCTGGATGTAGATGCCGTGATCGGCGAGCAGCAGGTCGCTCGCCTGCTTGCACTTCTCCGGATCGCCGACGAACAGCGGCACGATGTGCGTCTCGCTCTGCATCACCGGCAGGCCGGCCGCGTGCAGCACCGCCTTGGTGCGCGCGGCGCGATCCTGATGGCGCTCGCGCTCCCAGTTCGATTCCTTCAGGTGGCGGATCGCCGCCACCACGCCGGCGCACACCGCCGGCGGCAGCGCGGTGGTGAAGATGAATCCGGGCGAGTAGGAGCGCACGGCGTCGACGATGTTGCGGCTCGCCGCGATGTAGCCGCCGAGCGAGCCGAACGCCTTGGCGAGCGTGCCTTCCAGCACGTCGACGCGATGCATCTGCCCCTCGCGCGCACAGATGCCGCCGCCGCGCGGCCCATACATGCCGACCGCGTGCACCTCGTCGCAATAGGTCATCGCGTTGTATGTCTCGGCGAGATCGCAGATCGCCTTGATCGGCGCGACGTCGCCATCCATCGAGTAAAGGCCCTCGAACACGATCAGCTTCGGCCGCTCGCGCGGCTGCGCGGCGAGCAGCTCTTCGAGGTGTTTCGGGTCGTTATGGCGCCAGATCTGCTTCTCGGTGCCGGCCTGGCGCACGCCCTCGATCATCGAGTTGTGGTTCCAGGCGTCGGAGAGGATCAGGCAATCGGGCAGCAGCTTCGCGATGGTCGCGATGCCGGTCTGGTTCGACACGTAGCCGGAGGTGAAGACGAGCGCCGCTTCCTTGGCGTGCAGGTCGGCAAGTTCCGCCTCCAGCTCGACCAGCGGATGGTTGGTGCCGGCGATGTTGCGGGTGCCGCCCGCGCCCGCGCCCATGCGCGTCGCGGTCTCGACCATCGCACCGATCACTTTTGGATGTTGCCCCATGCCGAGATAGTCGTTGGAACACCAGATCACGACGTTCCGCTTGCCCTGCGGCGAGTGCCAGAAGGCGTGCGGGAACCGGCCCGCGATCCGCTCCAGGTCGGCGAACACGCGGTAGCGCCGCTCCTCGTGCAGGGTCGCCAGGGCATCGGCAAAAAAGGCGTCGTAAGTCATCGGTTTGAGGGCTCCGTCCGGGACGACATTAGAAAAGTTCTTATCCGGATGTCGAGACCGTAAAAGCCATCGGCCGATCACACTTTGCGATGGATCAAGGGAGGCTGGCGGGCCCGCATGCGTGCGGCGCTGGCCTGCCATTGCGTCACCTTTCATTGAGCACGGCGCACCGGCCATCTATCGTCCCGGCAACGCCGCCCTTCAGACGCGGCGCATTGGGAGGGCGGCCATGATCCAGTCACGTCGCAACGCATTGAAACTGCTTGGCGCAGGCGCCCTCGGCGCGATGGCGCCATCGTTCGGCGCCTCCGCGCAGGCGCAAAATGCGCCGATCATGATGGACGGGCACGTCCACATCATCAACCGCGTCTACTGGGAAGGCATCGATGCCTGGCAGGAGCAGCCCGGCGTCGGCTCGGATTATGCGCGCGCCCGCAAGGCCGGGGTGAATTGCGTGATCGACAACATCGGCACCTACGGAGCGTGGAATTACAACTACTCGCCGAAGCAGGCGCTGCGGTTGATCGAGACCGCGCACCGCTTCGCCGAACGGCATTCCGACAAGATGGCCATTGCGTTGACCGTCGCGGATGCGCGCGCGATCGTGGCAAGCGGCCGCGTCGCGGTGTTCCTCGGCTGCGAGTCGGGCATCGATCATGAAGGCGACCTCGCGGTGCTCGGCGCGATGCACCGGCTCGGGCTGCGCACGCTGCAGTTCGCCACGCAGAGCGGCTACAACGCGTTCGCCGACAGCGCGCTGTCGATGATTCAGGGCGGCCAGCAGCCCGAGCACTTCAAGGGCATGACCGAGCGCGGCTTTGCGATGGTGCGCGAGATGAACCGGCTCGGCATCCTGATCGACATTACGCACGGCACCGAAACCGTGCAGAAACAACTGATCGAGGCGAGCCGCGCCCCGGTGGTCGCGAGCCATGAAGGCATCCGCGCGGTCGCCGGCGTCGGGCTCTCGGACGAGATGCTGAAAGTTCTCGCCGCCAAGGGCGGCCTCGTCGGCATCCATGGCGCCGCCGCGGTGGTCGGGCCGCGCTATCGCAAATGGATGGGCGAGAAGCCGGACAACGCGCAGCACGCCGGGCGCGCGGTGAACCGCATGGTCGGCTACATGCCGTCGGTGACGCGCACGCCGGGCGATCACGGGGAATACATCGCGAAGTTCGACGACGAATTCCGCCAGCGCTGGCGCGAGCTTGGCGAATGGAAGGAGCTGCCGGAGGCCGAGGCGGTCGTGCCGACGGCGGACGAATGGGCCGCGCAGGTCGATCACGTGATCAAGACGGTGGGCGCGGATCACGTTGCGTTCGGGCTCGATGCGGTCGGCGGGCGCAGCGCGGTGCCGCGCGACGCCTCCGGTTACGGCGACCTGGTCGCGGCGTTGAACAAGGTCACCACGCCCGAGAACGTGCGCAAGATCACCGGGGAAAACTGGCTGCGCGTGCTGGAAAAGGCAAAGGCGGTGTAAGGTCGCCCGGCGCAACGGTGAGAGCGGCTGGGTGATTGAGTCGTTGAAGGTCTATGGGCCGGGGGTGGCGCTGTGCGCCGCCGTGAGCGCGGTCGCGACGCTGATCGAAAAGATCGAGGTTTACTTCGCCGGCCAGTCCTATCTGGAGGCGCTGGTGATCGCGATCCTGCTCGGCGTGCTGGTGCGTACCTTGTGGGCGCCCGGGGCGATTTGGCGCCCCGGCATCAATTTCAGCGCCAAGACGCTGCTCGAGATCGCGATCGTGCTGCTCGGTGCCTCGCTCAGCGCCAGCACCGTGTGGGCGCTCGGGCCGATCCTGCTGTTCGGCATCGTCACCATCGTGGCGGTCTCGATCGCGAGCAGCTACGCGATCTGCAGTGCGTTCGGGCTTCCGCCGCGCATGTGCATCCTGATCGCGTGCGGCAACTCGATCTGCGGCAACTCGGCGATCGTGGCCGTTGCGCCGATCATCGGCGCGACCTCGGACGAGGTCGCCTCGTCGATCGCGTTCACGGCCGTGCTCGGGGTCGTCGTCGTGCTGACCTTGCCGCTGCTGGTACCGATTCTCGAACTCTCGCTGACGCAGTACGGCGTCCTGGCGGGCTTGACCGTCTATGCGGTGCCGCAGGTGCTCGCCGCGACCTTGCCGATCGGCGCGCTGAGCAACCAGGTCGGCACCGTGGTGAAGCTGGTGCGCGTGCTGATGCTCGGGCCGGTCGTGCTCGGGCTCTCGCTGCTCACGCGCCGCGCCCGCCGTGACGCGGACGACGCGCCGCGGGGAAAATGGCCGGCGTTCCAGGAACTGGTGCCGTGGTTCATCCTCGGCTTTCTGTTCTTCGCGCTCGCGCGTTCGCTCGGCTTCATTCCGGGTGACCTGGTGCGGCCGCTGCGGATGATTGCGGCCGTCCTCACCACGATTGCGATGGCGGCGCTCGGTCTTGGCGTCGATGTCCGCACCGTCGCCAAGGCAGGACCGCGCGTCGCGACCGCAGTCACGGTCTCGCTCGTCGTGCTCGCGGTGATCAGCTACGCGCTGATCCGGCTCGCGGGTGTGCCCTGAGCCGTCAGACTGCGAACAGCTTGCCCCAAGCCTTCACGCGCGCGGTGTCGACGCCGGCAATCTTCAGGCTTTTCCACACCGTGGTCGACACCGTGTCGTAGATCGGGATGCCGTAGGCGGCCTCGAGTTCCTCGGCGAGTGGGGCGCCGCGCATATTGGTGCAGATGATCGCGATCGCGTCCGGCCTGGCGCCCGCGACGTCCCGGGTCATCACGCGCATCTGGTCGGCCGTCACGGTCGAGAACGAGAAATTGTCCTGCATGCCGAGGTGGCGGTCCGATGTGACGGTCCAGCCGGCCTTCTCGTAGTTCGCGTTGATGCGAGCCTGCACGTCGTCGAGATAGGGCGTGACGAAGCCGACCCGCTTCGCGCCGGTGATCTCCAGCAACTCGTTCAGCGCCAGCATCGCGGTGCAGGCCGGGATCCCGGTCGCCTGCGTGATGCGCTCGCACAGCCGCACGTCGCGCTCGAAGCCGAGCCAGCCCGACGAGGTGCCGTTCCAGGCGATGACATTCACCTTGGCATGCGCCAGCAGTTCGGCGGCGCGCAGGATCTCCGAATCGTCGAACTGCGCCAGCGCCGGGCCGGACAGCGCGATCTCGGTCACCTTGAAGCGCGAGAAATGCGCCGTGACCTCCGGCAGCCCGGAAATCATCGCGGTCGTGACCGGCTCGAGGATGGTGTTGGAGGAGGGGGTGAGCATTCCGAGAAACACGCGATCGGTCATCAGCTTCCGCTCTCCGCCGCATTTCGCGGCATTTGCCTAATCCGGCAGCAACCAAGGTGCCGACGCACCGCAATACGTCATGCGAGATGCTGGCACAACGCTTGCGAGTCCGTCCCCCAATGGAGACTTGCAAGATCGTTGCCCCATGAATGCCGCATCCGGACAACCGCTGATCATCGACGCGGTCACGCAACGCTATGGCTCGTTCCTGGCGGTGGACAACGTGACGCTCGACATCAAGGCGGGCGAGCTGATCGCGCTGCTCGGCCCCTCGGGCTGCGGCAAGACCACGCTGCTGCGCATCATCGCCGGCTTCATCGTGCAGAGCGAGGGCCACGTCGTCATCGGCGACACGATGGTCGATGAGTTGCCGCCGAACCGGCGCGAAGTGGGGATCGTGTTCCAGAACTACGCGCTGTTTCCGCACATGACGATCGCCGACAACATCGCCTACGGGCTCGCGGCGCGCGGCATTTCCCGCGACGAGCAGAAGGCGCGCGTCACCGAAATGCTGTCGCTGATCCGGCTCACGCATATCGCCGACCGATATCCGAAACAGCTCTCCGGCGGACAGCAGCAGCGCGTGGCGCTCGCCCGTGCGCTCGCGGTGAAGCCGAACATCCTGCTGCTCGACGAGCCGTTCGCGGCGCTCGACAAGAATTTGCGCCTCGATATGCAGATCGAGATCAAGCGCATCCAGCGCCTCGCCGGAACCACGACCGTGCTGGTCACGCACGACCAGGAAGAAGCGCTGTCGATGGCGGATCGCGTCGCGGTGCTCAATCAGGGCCGGCTTGAGCAATACGCCGCCCC
>Ga0207683_10004591_pt1 | contig 11898 bp, 8 predicted proteins | sample KBSM73metaG_FD_184333 | JGI IMG/M metagenome (GOLD analysis project Ga0207683, IMG submission 184333) | Miscanthus rhizosphere microbial communities from Kellogg Biological Station, Michigan, USA - KBS M7-3 metaG (SPAdes) (version 2) | ecosystem: Host-associated > Plants > Roots > Rhizosphere >...
ATCGTGCAACCGGCTCCATCGCTACAGTGGCCCGGACCTCGTCGCGCTCCCGCAGATAACGGCGCAGGATTGCGTTCAGCCAGCGCTTGGCCGCCGGTCGAGCCAGCATCCCTGCCGCGTCGACGGCACGATCGACGACGGCAAACGGCGGCGCGCGGGTGTGGTCGAGTTGATAGAGAGCCACGGCGAGGAGGGCGTGCAGCAGCGGATCGGAAGTCTGTTTCGTCGCGAGCCGGCGCGCGATGGCATCGAGCGTGCCCCAATGTCGCAACGTGCCGTAGGCCAGTTCCTGCACCAGCGTACGGCCGCGCCGCTCCGAGCCGTCGTCGACCGCCGCCAGCGCCTCCCGCAGGGAAACCCCTGCATGGACCGCCATGACCGCCCGCGCGGCCTGCTGCTGCTCGGCATGCATGCCGTGAGCGCTAGCTGAAGCGCGATCCGCGGCTGACGGCGTGCCCCGCGAGCCACGCCGCGACGGGCATGCGCCGCCCGCCGGCGGGTTGCACTTCGGTGAGCCGCACGAGTCCGCGGACCGCGCCCGGGCCGCACGCCACGTCGACGCCGCTGGCCGCAACAGCGACCACCGTTCCAGAGGGAGCGTCCGTCTCGACGTCCCTCACCTCGGCGGACCAGAGCTTCACGCTGCGCCCGTCGATGGTTGACGAGGCGCCAGGTACCGGATCGAACGCGCGAAGCTTGCGCTCGATCTCGCGCGCGGTGCGGCTCCATTCCACTGCCCGTTCGGACGCATCCACCTTGCGGGCGTAACTGATGCCGTCGTCGGACTGTGGGGTCGAGCGCAGCGTTTGGTCACGTGCCAACGCGGCCAGCGCGTCGACGATCGCGAGGGCGCCCGCGTCGGCCAGCTTCCCCGTCAGCGAGCCCCCCGTATCGGAACGAAGGATCGGAACGTCGCGCATCGTGACGACCGGACCGGTGTCGAGACCCGCGTCCATGCGCATGATCGACACCCCGGTCAGTGCGTCGCCGGCTTCGATGGCGCGTTGGATCGGCGCGGCGCCGCGCCAGCGCGGAAGGCGCGACGCGTGGATATTGATGCATCCATGCCGTGGCCAGTCCAGGATTCCCGGAGGCAGCAGAAGCCCGTAGGCCGCGACGACCAGCACGTCGAGGGGGATCGCCAATGCCGGCAGGCGCGCCGCTTCGTCCTTGAGCGTAAAGGGCTGCAGCAGGGGAAGGCCGAGCGACTCGGCCAGCGCCTTCACCGGCGAAGCGTCGACCTTCATGCCTCGGCCTTTCGGCTTATCGGGCCGCGTGAGGACCACCGGTATCGTGTGACCTGCCGCCGCGATGGCCGCCAGGGCGCGGGCGGCGAACCCGGTCGTGCCGGCAAAGCCGACGCGCATGGACGGGAGATTGAAAGCGGCGTGTCGGCGGAAGCCGGGCTAGCCTGCGAGCTTCTGCTTCTTGCGGAGCTTGGCGGCCAGGCGGGCGCGCTTCAGCGGCGACAGATATTCCACGAACACCTTCCCGAGCAGGTGATCCATCTCATGCTGAATGCACACCGCGAGCAAGCCGTCCGCGGCCAGCTCGACCTTTTCGCCGCGCTCATTCCGCGCGCGAACGGTCACGCGTGCCGCGCGGACCACCTTGTCGTAGTAGCCGGGGACCGACAGGCAGCCTTCCTCGAACTCCGACTCGCCTTCCGCGCTGACGATCTCGGGATTGATGAGCACCTTGAGGTCGTCCCGCGTATCCGAGATATCGACCAGGACGATCTGCTTGTGGACGTCCACCTGCGTCGCCGCCAAGCCCACTCCGGGCGCGGCGTACATGGTCTCGGCCATGTCGCGGGCGAGGCGGACGATCTCCGGCGTAAAGGACGTCACCGGGCTGGCGACCTTTTTCAGTCGCGGATCGGGGTACTCCAGGATGTGCAACAGCGCCATATCGAATCTCTAGCTTGCCAAATGCATAAGTCAGATGCAGAATCCTTCTTAAGTCCTTATTTTGCGGCGGTTTAAGCGGTTTGCAAGAGCCGTCGCTGCGCGGAGAGGCGTTATGGTTCAACACTTTACCACAGGCGGTCGGCGGCTCGCAGCCGCGGTCCTTGGCGTGCTCGTGCTGAGCGGCGCGGTCAAAGCCCAGGGAATTCAGGTTGCCGACAACGCGCCTTCAAGCTACACGGTGCAAAAAGGAGACACTCTCTGGGGCATCTCCGGCAAGTTCCTGAAGGACCCGTGGCGATGGCCCGACGTGTGGCGGATGAACCGTGACCAGATTCACAATCCCCACCGCATCTATCCCGGTGACGTCGTGGTGCTCGACACCGTCGGCGGCCAGCCGCGGCTGTCCATTGCCGCAGGGGGGGGCCGCGAGACTGTCCGACTGGCGCCAACGGTCCGTACCAGCCCGCTCGACGCCCAGGCCATTCCAGTCATTCCGCCCGGCGACATCGAGCCGTACCTCACGCGTCAGCTCATCACCGGCATCGACGGCCTCAGCTATGCCGCCCAGATCGTTGCCGGAAGGGACGACCGCGTCATTCGCGCCGGCAACGACTATGTCTATGTCATCGGCATCGATCCGAAGGATGGCGATTTCTGGTTCGTCTACCGGCCCGGCGAGAAGCTCGTCGACGAATATGGCCAGGTGCTGGGGTACGAGAACCGCTTTCTCGGGACGGCCCGCATCGAGCGCTTCGCCAACGTGTCGACCGCCCGCATCGAGTCGGCCAAGGAAGAGATCATCGTCGGCGACCGTATGGTGCCCGCGCCGCGCGAATCGCTGCAGAACTACGTACCGCACGCGCCCGACAAGGAAATCTCAGGCCGCATCCTGAAGCTCGCCTACGAAGGGGCGGAGACAGGTCGGGGATACGTGGTCACGCTCGACCGCGGCTCTGCTTCCGGGATCGAGATCGGCAACGTGTTCGCGATCTATCGGGTCATACCGCCGATCCGCGATCGTCGCCCCGGCACGAGTGGCGAGGTGATGCTTCCGGAGTTCGACCAGACGACGTTCTTCACTCCGCCCAAGTATCTGCAAGTGCCGGACGAGCGCACCGGCCTCATGCTCGTCTTCCGAGTCTTCGACAACGTGTCGTATGCCTTGGTCGTCAACTCCACCGACTCGATCCGCGTCGGCGATTACTGGCGCACCCCGTAGCAAGTACCTACTCTCATTGTCGCGTGTACGGCCCGGGCATCTGACCGGGCCGGCACGAACGACAACTCCTCGCCATGCCCCTCGACGCCCGCATCGACGCGTGGGCGCGGCTCGCGCTACGCGGATTGCCCCAGCGCACGCTGGTCGAGCTCCTGGAGCAGTTTTCCGATCCTCAGGCAGTGCTGGCCGCGTCCCGCAAGGACTTGGGCCGCGTCGTGCCACCGTCGGGCGTCGACCGCATCCTCGCGCCGGTTCCCGAGGATCGGCTCGCAACGACGCTCCGGTGGCTCGACGCCCCGGACCATGAGATCGTCGCGTGGGACGACACCGATTACCCGCGCGCCTTGCTGGAAGTCGCCGACGCGCCGCCGATACTGTTCTTCGTCGGCCGGCGCGAACTCCTGAATCGCGCCTCGCTCGCGGTCGTCGGTAGCCGCAATGCGACCCCGCAAGGCATCGAGAACGCACGCGCGTTCGCTGCGGCATTCTCCGCTGCCGGCCTGACGGTCGTGTCCGGCATGGCGCTCGGCATCGACGCGGCCGCGCACGAGGGTGCGCTCGATGGCCCCGGCGGCACGCTCGCCGTGGTCGGCACCGGGCTCGACCGGGTGTATCCGGCGAAGCATCGCGCGCTTGCCCACGCGATCGCGCTAAAGGGCGCCCTCGTGTCCGAATACCCGCCCGGCACGCCACCGCTCAAGGAGAATTTTCCACGGCGCAATCGACTGCTCTCCGGTCTTGCGCGCGGCGTGCTGGTCGTCGAGGCGACGCTGTCGTCGGGCTCGCTCATCACGGCCCGCCTCGCGGGAGACCAGGGACGCGACGTCTTCGCGATTCCCGGCTCGATCCACTCGCCTTTTTCCAAAGGGCCGCACAAGCTGATCCGCGAAGGCGCCAAGCTCGTCGAGACGGCGCAGGATGTGCTGGACGAGTTGAAGGGGTTCGTCGCTGTCTCGGCTTCGGCACCGGCCGCGGGCGGTGACCTTGTCGCGCATGCGGGCCTGCTCGACGCCATGGCGTACGATCCGGTGGATCTCGACACCCTGATGCAACGAACGCGCAGCGGGCCCGAAATCCTGGCCGCTGCCCTGACCGCGCTCGAACTCGACGGACATGTCGTGGCGCTCCCGGGCGGGCGATGGCAGCGGGTCGTCTCGCGTACGCGCGCGTAGCGCGCGGGCGCGCGCCCGCGCGTTGGGATGTCGTCAGTCGAAAGTATTCTTGCCGCGGCTTGCCGACCTTCGGTAGTATCGGCTCCCTTTTTGCGAAACCCGCGCCTTGTCGAAAAGCCTGATCATTGCCGAGAAGCCCTCCGTCGCCGCGGACGTCGCCCGCGCGCTGGGAGGATTCACGCGCCATGACGACTACTTCGAGAGCGAGCAGTACGTCCTCTCGTCGGCCGTCGGTCACCTGCTCGAACTCGGAATGCCCGAAGACGAGGAGGTGAAGCGCGGCAAGTGGACGTTTGCGCACCTGCCGGCGATTCCCTCGAAGTTCGAGCTGAAGCCGATCGAGAAGAACGAGAATCGCCTCAAGCTCCTGCTGCGACTTCTCAAGCGCAAGGACGTGGGCGCTCTCATCAATGCCTGCGACGCCGGCCGCGAGGGCGAGCTCATCTTCCGCAATGTCGTCCAGTACGCGAGCTCCCCGAAGCCGGTGCGCCGGCTGTGGCTGCAATCGATGACGCCGGCGGCGATCCGCGAAGCCTTCGGCCAGCTTCGCAGCGACGAGGCCATGCTGCCGCTTGCCGATGCCGCAGTCTGCCGCGCGGAGTCCGACTGGCTGGTCGGCATCAATGGCACCCGCGCCATGACCGCCTTCAATTCGAAAGCCGGCGGCTTCCAGCTCACCACGGTGGGCCGCGTGCAGACGCCCACCCTCGCCATCCTGGTCGAGCGGGAGGGCAAGATACGCAGCTTCGTTTCCCGCAATTACTGGGAGGTCGTGGGAACGTTTCGTGCCGCCGCCGGCGAGTACAACGGGCGCTGGTTCGATGACAAGTTCAAGAGGCAGGACGACGACCCCGATCTGCGCGCCGAGCGCCTGTGGGACGAGGCGCGTGCCCGCGCGCTCGCGGCGCGCTGTGAAGGCCGTCCCGGCATCGTCACCGAAGAGTCGAAGCCGTCGACGCAGATCGCGCCGCTGCTCTACGATCTCACCAGCCTGCAGCGCGAGGCGAACGGACGCTTCGGCTTTTCCGCGCGCACGACGCTGTCGCTCGCGCAGGCGCTCTACGAAAAGCACAAGGCACTCACGTATCCCCGGACCGATTCGCGCGCGCTGCCCGAAGACTATCTCCCGACCGTCCGCTCGACCCTCGAAGGCCTGGGCGAGACCAACGCGTATGGAACCTTCGCGCGCCAAATCCTGAAGCAGAAATGGGTGAAGCCCAATCGGCGGATCTTCGACAACACCAAGATCTCCGATCACTTCGCGATCATCCCGACGCTCGTGCAGCCAAAGCACCTGAGCGAGATCGAGGCCAAGCTCTACGATCTCGTCGTCAAGCGCTTCCTTGCCGTGTTCTTCCCGGCTGCCGAATACCTCGTCACCACGCGCATCACGCGCGTCGAGACCGAGCCGTTCAAGTCCGAGGGCAAGGTGCTGGTGAATGCGGGCTGGCTCGCCGTCTATGGCAAGGAAGCCCAGGGTGACGAGCCCACGCTTGCGCCCGTGAAGCCGGACGAAACGGTGGCCACCGAAAAGGTCGACGTGATCGCGCTCGCCACCCGGCCGCCGCCGCGCTTCTCCGAAGCGACGCTGTTGTCGGCAATGGAGGGCGCGGGCAAGCTGATCGAGGACGACGAGTTGCGCGAGGCGATGCGCGAAAAGGGTCTCGGCACGCCGGCGACGCGCGCGCAGATCATCGAAGGCCTCATCGCCGAGCGCTATATCTACCGCGACGGCAAGGAGCTCGTTCCTACGGCCAAGGCGTTTTCGCTGATGACGCTTCTGCACGGTCTCGGCGTGCCCGAGCTGTTCTCGCCCGAGTTGACCGCGGAGTGGGAATTCAAGCTTGCGCAAATGGAGCACGGTGGTCTCAAGCGGCGCGAGTTCATGCGCGAGATCGTCGAGATGACGCGTCACATCGTCGCGCAGGCCAAGAACTACGAAAGCGACACCATTCCCGGCGATTTCGCCACACTGTCCACGCCGTGTCCGAAATGCGGCGGCGAAGTGCACGAGAAGTACCGCAAGTTCCAGTGCATGGCCTGCGACTTCGGTTTCTGGAAGATCATGGGCGGTCGCCAGCTCGAGCCCGCAGAAGCCGAGACGCTTCTGCGCGAACGCGAGGTCGGGCCGCTCGACGGTTTCCGCAGTCGATTGGGCCGGCCGTTTTCCGCCAAGCTCAAGCTCACCGACGCGAACGAGGTCGAATTCGATTTCGGCCCGCGAGCCGACGACGACAGCGCGGAGGCCCCCGACTTCACCGGTCAGGAGCCGCTCGGTGCGTGCCCGAAGTGCGGCAATCGCGTGTTCGAGACGCCGAACGCCTACGTATGCGAGCGCGCGGTCGGACCGGATCGCACCTGCGATTTCCGGGCGGGGCGCACGATCCTGCAACGACCGGTCGAGCGGGCGCAGATGCAAAAGCTGCTCGCCACCGGCAAGACGGACCTGTTGCAATTCATTTCCGCCCGTACGCGCCGGCCGTTCTCGGCCTATCTCGTTCGACAGAACGACGGCAAGGTGGGGTTCGAGTTCGAAGCGAAGGATCCGAACCGGAAAGGTCGTCCGCAACGCGGCGGCGCTCCGGTCCGCGTGCTGGGCGTGCATCCGAAGGACAAGCAGCCCGTGGAGCTCTACGCGGGCCGTTACGGACCGTACGTCAAGCATCGTGACGTCAATGCCACCCTGCCCGACCGCGACAAGGTCGATTCGCTGACGCTCGAGGAAGCCATTGCATTGGTCGACGAGAAAGCAGGGCGGCCGGGTGAGTCCAAGGCGCGCAAGGCGCCGGCACGCACCCGCGCGGCGCCGCGCGACGCCGGAACCGATGCGGCCGCTGCCACACCGCCGGCGAGCCGCAGGGCGCCTCCGGCAGGCAAACGCGCGGCGGCCGCCTCCCGCGCCACGCCGGCAACCGCGCGCGCGACGAGCGCGAAAACCGCCGTTGCGGGCAAGACCGGCGCGGCGCGGAAAACCGCAGCCAAGGCCGCAGCGCGAAAGCCCGCCGTGAAGCCCGCGGTACCGCCGGCCACTGCGAAAAAAACGGTACGCACCGTCAAGCGCAGCGGCAGGAAATGACGCCGCGTAACAGGCGCAGTTCAGCTGGCGCCGAAGCGAATGCCCTGCGCCAGGGGTAGCGCGTCCCCCCAGTTGATGGTGTTGGTCTGCCGACGCATGTAAGCCTGCCAGGCATCCGAGCCGGACTCCCGTCCGCCGCCAGTTTCCTTCTCGCCGCCGAACGCGCCGCCAATCTCTGCACCCGACGTGCCGATATTCACGTTGGCAATGCCGCAATCGCTGCCGCGGTCCGACAGAAAGGCCTCGGCCAGCCGAACATCGCGCGTGAAGATCGACGACGACAGTCCCTGTTGCACGGCGTTGTTCTGCGCGATGGCATCGTCGATCGAGTCGGAGGCGCTTACATAAAGGATGGGAGCGAAGGTTTCGCGCCGGACCACCTCGGCTGTCGCGTCGAGGCCGGTGACGATCGTTGGCTCGACAAAGAATCCCGGACCAGGGTGTGCGTGGCCGCCGCATTCGATATGTCCGCCCGCCGCCTGTGCGTCCGCAATTGCGCGTTCGTACGCAGCCACTGCGGACGCGTCGATCAACGGACCCATCAGCGTTCCCGCATCGAGTGGATCGCCCACGCGCACCTGCGCGTACGCGGCGCGAAGGCGAGAGACGATCTCGCCGATGCGCGAGCGATCGACGATCAGCCGGCGCGTCGTGGTGCAGCGCTGTCCCGCGGTTCCGACCGCACCGAACAGCACGGCGGGCACGACCAGATCGGCGTCCGCGTCGGCGGCGACCACAATCGCGTTGTTCCCCGAGCATTCGAGCAGCACCTTGCCGAAACGCGCGGCGACCTTCTGCGCGACGTCGCGGCCCACCGCCGACGACCCCGTGAACGAAACGAGCGCGATCCGCGAATCGGCGACGAGCTCCGGCGCGAGCTCGTTGTCGCACACGCATACCGCGAAGACCGGTGGCAAGTCGAGCGCTTCCACGACCCGATTGGCAAGCGCCTGCGCCGCAAGTGCTGCGAGCGGCGTCCTGGGTGAGGGTTTCCACACGACGGCGTTGCCGCAGACGGCCGCGAGCATCGCGTTCCAGGCCCATACCGCGACCGGAAAATTGAAGGCGGTGATGACACCGACCACGCCCAGCGGATGCCATTGCTCGAACATGCGGTGCTGCGGTCGTTCAGATGGCATCGTCTTGCCGTAGAGCATGCGCGACTGGCCGACGGCGAAGTCGGCGATATCGATCATCTCCTGCACCTCGCCGTCTCCCTCGGCCTTGATCTTCCCGTTCTCGAGCGATACGAGGCTGCCGAGCGCATCCTTATGCTTGCGAAGACCGTCGGCGAATTGGCGGACCGCCTCGCCACGGCGCGGCGCGGGCACTGCGCGCCATGCGCGAGCCGCCTCCAGCGCGGACACGATGACCGCATTCATGTCCGCGCGCGTCGCCGATCGAATTCGGCCCAGCGTTCGTCCGTTGGAGGGATTGATCGACTCGAGGATTCTGCCTTCCCCCTGCCATCGCCCCGGTCCCCTGCAAACGCCCGGCTGTTCCGGATTCAGATCGAATGCGGCCAGGATCGGCGCGATGCGCGGATCGAGGTCGCTGGAAGTTCGTTCGTCGATGCTCATGGCGCGGGTCCTAAAAATGCTCGCTCGCGAAGTGTCACGCATTCGCCATCACGTCGTCCTACACGAACTTTCACGACACACCTACGTAACAACGATTCGGCTGCACATTCTTCCATTGGTGGAGGCAATCATGCCCATCCGAACATACGATTGGAACGCGCGCTCTTAAGCCGACATATTCTGCGTTGTGCATTGCAGCATTTGCGGCCCTGATGATGGTCAAAGCGATGGATCAACCGACCGCTTGCGGACGCTCCCGCGGACATCGTCATTCAGCGATACCCGCAGTGCCACCTCTTTTCACCACGAAGCGCCGCCGCGGATCGAAACGTGGCAGCGAGAACTTTAATGACCGACTCATTGCATCCGTTCATTCAGAAAACATCGCCCCGTGCGCCGCCGATGGCCGAGCCCATTCCCATCGGGCTTGCCCTGCAGGGCGGCGGCTCATGGGGCGCATATACCTGGGGTGTGCTGGACGCGCTGCTTGCCAGCCGCCGCATCGTGTTCGACCAGCTTAGCGGCACCAGCGCCGGCGCCATCAATGCCGCAATCGTTGCGAGCGCGCTCGCTCGCGGTGGCCCGGCCGATGCGCGCAAGGCGTTGCGCGCATTCTGGCTCGACGTCGCCTATCCCGCTATCGCAACGCCCGGCGGCGAACTCATCTGGGGCCCCGTGGAGCGCGCATGGCGCGAGTCCATCAGTGCGTATCTCCTGACGAACAGCATGTCACCGTCGCAGCTCAACCCGCTGGGCGTCAATCCCTTGCGTGACCTGATCGTCCGCCACGTCGATTTCGACGCCCTCCGCCAGGACAATGCACCTGCGCTCTACATCACGCTCACCCATGTGAAAACGGGGCTGCCGCGCGTGATCTCCAACGACGCGATGTCCGCCGACGCGCTGCTCGCGTCCGCATGCCTGCCGCAACTGTTCCAGGCGGTGGAGATCGACGGCGAGCCGTACTGGGACGGCGGCTACTCGGGCAATCCGACGCTGTGGCCGATGATTCGCGGCGGGCGCGCGCGCGACTTGATCGTCGTGCAGCTGGTGCGCGACAGCGTCGACGACGCGCCGACCGACGCGACTGGCATTCGGCAGCGGATCGGCGAGATCGTGTTCAATTCGAGCCTCGTGGCCGAAATGCAGGCGATCGCCGCGATGCGCGCGATCGCGGGCAAGGATCAGGCATCCTCCGTCATGGACACGCGCCTGCATCGGATCGGCCCGCCACATGCCGACCTGGTGAACGCCGGGTCCCCGCTCGAGCGCTCGCGCCAATGGCTGCTGCAACTGCATGCCGAAGGACGTGCGGCGGCACGCCGCTTTCTTCGGCGGCATGGCGCCGACCTCGGCCGACGCGAGACGCTCGACGTCTCTCGTGTTTTCGCCGGTGACCGGAAGCCGAAAATGCGCCTCGCCGCCGCTGCGGAAGCGCCACCGGAACCCGCCGGGCTTTCGGTCTGACACCGTCCGCCGCACCGACATCGGTGCTAGTGCATTTGCTGGGCGATCACACGCGGCACGGCAACTGCCCGTGAGTCTTGCGCCCCCTGCATCGGTTCCGGGTATCGTTACGACCGGGCGCGCGCACGGCTTTCGCCGCCCTCGTACGCAGCGATTCCGTGAAGACATCCAGACATTCCGCCCAGTCTGCGCGCACACGCCGGTCTTCCCGGCCTGCGCTGGGCGCCGCCGCCGTGACAGGCGCGCTCGTGGTCGCCGCAACGGCCGTGGTCGTGATGCAGAGTCACGCGATCCAAGAGCGCGCTCCGCGCCTCCCGCCTGCCGCGTCCGGCGCAGCCAGTAGCTTCGAACTGCGCGGTCGGCCTCCGGATCGGGTCCTGTCTTTCGCGCTCGCCGACGGCGAGGTAGCGGGCGGAGGAAACACCGTTTCGGCACGTCGGGGAGAAGCGCTCGAGCTTCGATGGACGAGCACCACGCCGGTCATGCTGCATCTGCATGGCTACGACCTGGAGACGCAAGTGATGCCCGATACGGTGGCAATCCTGGCATTCAAGGCGGAATTGCCAGGACGCTTCCCCGTGACCGTCCACGGCGCCGGCGCGCATCGCGCGGTGCTCTACCTCGACGTCACGCCGTAGATAGGGTGCACGCTTGCACGTGCGTCAATGCAGTCCGTCACGCGGATGCGTCGTGCCACCGGATCGGCGCGTAGGCTTGAGTCCGCCTTCCCGCAACACCTCGTCCGGGAGCGTTCCTTTCACTTTGCGCACGACGCCCAGCGACTCGAGCGCGCGCAGCACGTAATACGCGAGATCGATTTCCCACCACGCGAATCCGGCACGCGCCGGCGCCGCATAACGGTGATGATTGTTGTGCCATCCGCCACCCAGTGTCAGGAGCGCAAGCAGCGGTCGATTGACCGAGCGATCGGACGTCGCATAGCGGCGAAATCCACCGGGAAGCTGCGGCATGTGACACGTCGAATTCACCAGCGCCACGCCGGCGAGCACCGCCGTCACCGGCAGGAAGAATCCCCACAGCAGCGCCTCGCCGCCGTCGATGGCCGGGCCGAGCCATCCGAGGTGGCCCGCGACCACCAATAATGCGGCCCCTCCGTAGAAGGGCACCGCGTAATACTTGTTGATCCAGCGAAGCTCAGGGAAACGCGCGTAATCGGGAATCGCGTCGAGGTCGGTGTCCGAGTTGCGCCGATCCCAGAGCCATGTCAGGAACGCGTAGTGGAACGAGCGCGATTGCGGCGAGTGCGGATCGTCCGGCGACTCGGTGTTCCGGTGATGCACGCGATGTTTTGCGGCCCACCACAGCGGGCCGCGCTGGCCGTTCTGCGTACCGAGCAATGCGAGCACGCATTGGACAAAGCGCCCGGCCTGGAACGCGCGATGCGAAAAGTAGCGGTGATAGACCGTCTCGGTCGCCCACATGCGTACGAGATAACTCACGACGAAAAGAAGCA
>Ga0207683_10004596_pt1 | contig 11896 bp, 11 predicted proteins | sample KBSM73metaG_FD_184333 | JGI IMG/M metagenome (GOLD analysis project Ga0207683, IMG submission 184333) | Miscanthus rhizosphere microbial communities from Kellogg Biological Station, Michigan, USA - KBS M7-3 metaG (SPAdes) (version 2) | ecosystem: Host-associated > Plants > Roots > Rhizosphere >...
GGGAAATCTTGTTCTCGTGTGCGGCGCAGCAACAAGAGACGGTGCACGAGGCAGCAAGGTTCCGCACCAAATGCAGCCGGTTTGCACGAATTGCGTCAGGTTTGTTGACGCAACTCGGTACGGGACGCCGCGGTGAGCCCGCCGGGCAACAATCGCTATTGCGATGCGGCGTGCTGGCGGCGGCGCTGGCCCAGTTCGGCGCCGGTGATGGCGGCGACCCGCGACTTGAGCGAGCCGACACGGCTGCGGCTGACCGGCACCGCGTAATGCTCGGCCGCCTGCATCTCGACCAGTTCGTTGTCGCCGGAGCGCTTGTAGCCGATCACCCGCTCGATATTGACGATGTGGCTGCGGTGCACGCGCACGAAGCGGTTGCTGTCGAGACGCTGCTCGACATCGCTGATCGCGAGCGGGCAGAATAGCCGGTCGTTTCCGTTAAACACGTAAGTGTAGTGCGCGTTGGCGTGCACCGCGACGACGCTGTCCACGGCGACGAACTGGGTCGCACCGTCGCGCTCCACCGGCAGATGGCGCGCGAAGCGGCGCGGCGGCCCCCCGGCTCCACCGAGCGGCGCGTAGGCGCCGCGGCCGAAGTCCGGGGCCGTGACCGGCTCAGCCATGACGGGTCCCGGGACATTGGCGCCCACCGGTTCGACGCGAGCCGTCGCGGCGCGCTCCGGCACGAGGAACAGCAGGAAAATCCCCGACACGCAGAACGCCACGACCGCGACCACGATCGCCAGCAGATCGGTCGAGAGCGCGGGCGCGGTCGATACCGCACTGACGTGCGGGAACAGACTGACCCCTTCCATCGCGGTGTAATGCATGCCCGACACCGCGATGCCGAACGCGATCGCGGACAGCACCAGCGGCGGCCGCACTCCCCGCCCCGTCGCGAGCCAGAGCGCCAGCCCCGAGGCCGCGATCGCGACCGCCATGCTGGCCGCGACGAAGAGCTGCGCGTGGATCATGTGCGCGCTCGCGTGCAGCGCGCTCATGCCGAGATAGTGCATCGAGAAAATGCCGCCGCCCATCAGGCACGCCGACAGCGTCAGCCGCAGCGGCGTGAGCGGCCCGGAACTGGTGGCATAGACCGCCACGCCCACGACGATCGCGCAGACAAGGAATGACAGCAGCGTCGGAAAGACCAGATAGTCGACCGGAAACGAGAGACGCGCCGCCAGCATTCCGACGAAATGCATGGTCCAGATCGCGACCGCCAACGAAAATGCCGATCCGGCGAGCAGCATGCGCCGCCGCATGCCGGCCGCATCCCCGATCTGAACCGACAGGCTGAGGCCGACATAAGCTCCCTGGACCGCCATCACGATCGAGAGCAGAACCAGCCACGGTTCATAGCTTACCGGCATGACGCATCCTCGGCATCCGGCGCATGTCGCCATCCGCTCCGGAACAACTATAAACGAGAGATTGCACGAAGCCCATCCGGTCGATGGTCGGCTGTGGCCGTTTCTCCGCCGATGCCGCCCCTTGCGCGCGGCGCCGCTTTGGTGAGACCGTCGCGCTTTCGCGCGGGGACACCTGACATGCTGCGTTTGATCGTGCGGCGTCTGGCGGTCGGCCTCCTGGTCGCACTCACCGTGATGACGCTCGCGTTCATGCTGACGCGGCTGTCCGGCGATCTCGCAATCTCGATCGCGGGGCCATCCGCGACCCAGGCCGACGTCGAGATCGTGCGCAAGGCCTACGGCCTCGACCGCCCGCTCACCATCCAGTTCTTCGACTGGGTCGGCCGCGCCCTGATCGGCGATTTCGGCCAGAGCTATTTCTTCAAGGACAGCGTCGCGAACCTGATCGCGAAGCGCATGCCGATCACGCTGACGCTGGGCCTGGTAGGCCTGAGCCTCGCGCTGATCGTCTCGATCCCGCTCGGCATCCTGGCGGCGGTGCGCGAGAACACCTGGATCGACCGCGCCGTCACCATGCTGACGATGGTCGGTCAGGCGATCCCGAGCTTCTGGCTCGCGCTGATCCTGATGATCGTGCTCGGCCTGCACCTCGGCATCCTGCCGATCTCCGGCACCGGAACCTGGCAGCACTTCGTGATGCCCGGCATCGTCCTTGCTTTCACCGCGATACCCGCACTCACGCGGCTCACCCGCTCGGGCATGATCGAAGCCATGGCGTCCGACTATATCCGCACGGCGCGCGCCAAAGGGCTTTCGCGTGCGCGCATCATCTTCAAGCACGCGCTGCGCAATGCCGCGATCCCGGTGGTGTCGATCGCCGCGGTGCAACTCGGCTTCATGCTCGGCGGCTCGATCGTGATCGAGACCGTGTTCGCGCTGCACGGCGTCGGCTATCTCGGCTGGGAAAGCATCGCCAAGAACGACTTTCCGGTGGTGCAGGCGGTCGTGCTGGTCCTGGCGGCGATCTATATCGGCCTCACGCTGCTCGCCGACATCCTGAACGCGTTGCTCGATCCCAGGCTGCGGACCGGATGAGCGCGCCCGTCGTCGTTGCGGCGGCGCCGGCGCTGCGCGTCGGCAAGGCGGGCTTCGCGATCGGTATCGCGATCGTCGGCGTCATCGCGCTCGCGGCGCTGTTCGGCAACGCGCTCATCCCGCAGGACCCTTTCGTGCAGGATCTCGGCAAGCGCCTGATCCCGCCATTCTGGATGGAGGGCAGCAGGCCCGAACATCTGCTCGGCACCGATCAACTCGGCCGCGACTATCTGGCGCGGCTGGTCTACGGCGCGCGCATCTCGCTGCTGATCGGCATCATGACGGTGATCACGTCGGGCCTCATCGGCATCACGCTCGGCGTGCTCGGCGGCTTCTTCGGCGGGCGCATCGACGACGTCGTGCTGTTCGCCATCACCACGCGGCTCTCGATTCCCGTGGTGCTGGTCGCGCTCGCGGTGGTTGGGCTGATGGGATCCGGGCTGGGTCTCGTCGTCGCGACGCTCGGGCTGCTGCTGTGGGACCGCTTCGCCGTGGTGGCGCGCGCGACGACCCAGCAGGTGCGCAATCTCGACTACGTCAATGCCGCCTGGTGCGCGGGCGCCTCGACGCCGCATATCCTGATCAAGGAGATATTGCCCAACATCGCGAGCCACCTCGCCGTTGTGGCGACGCTCGAAATGGCGCTCGCCATTCTGCTGGAAGCCGCGCTGTCGTTTCTCGGCCTCGGCGTCCCGCCGCCGCTGCCCTCCTGGGGACTGATGATCGCCGAGGGCAAGGACTACATGTTCTTCTCGGCCTGGGTGATCATGATCCCGGGCGTCGCGCTCGCCGTGCTGGTGCTCGGCATCAACCTGGTCGGCGACGGATTGCGCAACCTGCTCGGCACGGAGCGGCTGCGATGAGCGCCCTGCTCGAGATCGAAGACCTTCAGGTGACCTTCGGCGGCACCGCGGCCGTGCGCGGCGCCTCGCTGCGGGTCGAGAAGGGCGAGACGCATTGTCTGGTCGGCGAATCCGGTTGCGGCAAGTCGGTCACGGCGCTTGCCGTCATGAGCCTGCTCGCGCGCGGCGGGCATCGCTCGGCGAAGCGCATGAGCTTTGCCGGCACCGATCTGCTGTCGCTATCGGACCGCGCGATGGCGCGCATCCGCGGCAACCGCATGTCGATGATCTTCCAGGAGCCGATGACGAGTTTGAATCCGGCGTTCACGGTCGGCTCCCAGATGGCCGAGGTGCTGACCCGCCACAAGGGCGCCTCGCGCGGCGATGCGCTGGAGCGCGCGGTTGCGCTGATGGGCCGCGTCGGCATCACGGCGCCGGAGATGCGGCTCGGGCAGTTTCCACACCAGCTCTCCGGCGGGTTGCGCCAGCGCGTCATGATCGCGATGGCGCTGATGTGCGATCCGGAACTGCTGGTCGCCGACGAGCCGACCACCGCGCTCGACGTCACCGTGCAGGCGCAGATCCTGCGCCTTCTCGCCACGCTCAAGCGCGAGCTCGGCCTCTCCATCCTGCTCATCACGCACGACCTCGGCATCGTGGCGCGCGTCGCCGACCGCGTGTCGGTGATGTATGCGGGCGAAGTGGTCGAGCGCGCGCCGACCGCGGCGCTGTTCCGCGCGCCGCAGCATCCTTACACGCGCGGGCTGTTGTCCTGCGTGCCGGCGCCGGGCCGGGTGCGGCGCGACAAGCCGCTCGGCTCGATCCCCGGCGTGGTGCCGACCATTTCGCCGGGCTTTGCCGGCTGCGCATTCCGCTCGCGCTGCGCGCATGCGGACGCGACCTGCGAGCACGAGATCCCGCGCCGTGTCGCCGGCGCCGCGCATGACTATCTCTGCCGGCTCGCGCCGACCCTCGCCGAGCCGCTGCCCGCATGAGCGCCGCAATCGAAGTCGCCGGCTTGCGGCGCGAGTTTCGCGTACGCGCTGGACTGTTCGCGGCGGATCGGCATGTGATCGCGGTGGACGACGTCACGTTCAGCATCCCGGCGGGAAGCGTGCTCGGCATCGTCGGCGAGTCGGGCTGCGGAAAGACCACGCTGGCGCGGCTGATCCTCGGGTTGCTCGCGCCGACTGGAGGCACGGCGCTGGTCGACGGAAAGCGTCTTTTCGAGTTGGACCGCAAGGCGCGCGCGCGGCTCATCCAGCCCGTGTTCCAGGACCCGTTCGCCTCGCTCAATCCACGCCGGCGCATCAGGGACATCGTCGCGCTGCCGCTCGCCGCGCAGGGGACGTTCTCGCGCGGCGAAATCGACAAGCGCGTCGCGCAAATCCTCGAACGCGTCGGGCTTTCGCGCGAAATGGGCGAGCGCATGCCGGCGCAGCTCTCCGGCGGGCAGCGCCAGCGCGCCGCGATCGCGCGTGCGCTCGTGCTCGAGCCGCGCATCGTGATCTGCGACGAGCCGACCAGCGCGCTCGACGTGTCGGTGCAGGCGCAGATCCTCAATCTGCTCGCCGACCTGCGGCGCGACCTCGGGCTGACCTATCTGTTCATCAGCCACAACCTCGCGGTGGTGGAGCATGTCGCGAGCGAGGTCGCGGTGATGTATCTCGGCCGCATCGTCGAGCGCAACGAAACCGACGCACTGTTTCGCAGCCCCCGCCACCCCTACACGCGCGCGCTGCTCGACAGCGTGCTGACGCCGGAACCGGGCCGCGGCGTGCCGGACGTCGGGCTGGGCGATATCATGCCCGATCCGGCCAACATCCCGCCCGGCTGCCGCTTCCACCCGCGCTGCCGGATCGCGGTCGAGCGCTGCGGCAGCGTGCCGCCGCAGCCGGTGGTCCACGCGGACCAAGGGATGGTAGAGTGCCATCTGGCATGAGGCGTGCTTCGTCTTGGATGCGAATGGAGGGCAATATGCGCGTACAGTTCAAATTCGGTACGGCGATCCTCGCGGCAACCCTCCTGGCATCGCCCGCGATGGCGCAGAAATCTGCCGACACGCTGCGGCTTGTCGATCGCAACGCGGTTCCAAACATCGATCCCTACTACAACAATCTGCGGACTGGCGTGGTGATCCATCACCAGGCCTGGGATGGGCTGGTGTATCGCAATCCTGAGACATTCAAGATCGAGCCGCTGCTCGCGACCGAGTGGAAAACGCCGGACCCGACCACCATCGAATTCATGCTGCGTCCAAACGTGAAGTTCCACGACGGCAGCCCGTTCACGGCCGACGACGTGGTCTACACGCTCACCATCGCGGCGAATCCGAACAGCAGGGTCTCGACACCGGCGAACTATAACTGGATCGACAAGGCGGAGAAGACCGGCGATCTCTCGGTCCGTGTGACGCTGAAGCGGCCGACGCCGGCCGCACTTGAATATTTCGCGCTGGTGATTCCGATCTACCCGAAGACCTATCGCGAGAAAGTTGGGCCTGAGGGTTATGCCAAGGCCCCCGTTGGTGCGGGCCCCTACAAGATCACGAGAGTCGAGGCCAGCGTGTCGATCGATTTCGAGCGGTTCGAAGACTATTGGGCCGGTAGCCCTAAGGGCAAGCCGGCGATCAAGAAGATGAACTTGCGTTTCGTGCCCGATGCAACGACCGAACTCACCGAGCTATTGGCCGGGCGCACCGACTGGATGTGGAACATGAATCCCGACCAGTTCGACAACGTCAACAAGCTTCCGACCCTCAGCGCGGTGCGCAAGGAATCGATGCGCATCGGATACATGACGCTGGACGCGGCGGGCCGCAGCGGCGCGGACAACCCGATGACCAAGCTCAAGGTGCGCCAGGCGGTGTGGCACGCGATAGACCGTCAGGCGATCGCCGACAAGCTGGTGACCGGCGGCAGCCGCGTACCGCCTGCCCCGTGCTTCCCGCCGCAGTTCGGCTGCGACGCGGAGGCCGCCGTGCTCTACGATTACAATCCCGCGAAAGCGAAGCAGCTTCTTGCCGAGGCAGGCTTTCCGAACGGCCTCGACGTAGAGCTGACAAGCTACGTGCTGCCGCAGTGGGGAGCGGCGGTGCAGAACTATCTGCAGGCCGCCGGCATCCGCGCCAAGCTCAATCAGCTTCAGACCGCGGCACTGATCCAGCGCGCAAAGGCCGGCGAGCTACGCATGTATCTCGGCAGCTGGGGCAGCTACTCGATCAACGACGTCTCGGCGATCCTGCCGAACTTCTTCGACGGCGGCGCGGACGATTACGCGCGCGATCCGGACGTGATCAAGTGGCTGGTCGAGGGCGGCTCATCCAACGACCCGGAGGCGCGCAAGAAAGCCTATTCGGCCGCGATCCACCGCATCACCGAGCAGGCCTACTGGGTACCGCTACACACATACGTCACCGCATACGGCTTCTCGAAGCAGCTCGATTTCACGCCGTACGCCGACGAGCTGCCGCGCTTCTATCTGGCGAAGTGGAAGTAGCTCACGCCTGACGGTCGAGGAACGCGTCGAAGGCGGCGAGGAACGCGTCCGGCTGTTCCTCGAACGGCGCGTGGCCGGCTTGCGGGATCACCACGAGCGTCGCGCCGGGGATGCGATCCCGATAGGCCTCGCCGAACCGCGGCGGGACGAGGCCGTCATTCGCGCCCCAGACCAGCAGCGTCGGGACGTCCACGCGGTGCAGCCATTTCGCGAGCTCCGGGTTGACGAAGTGCGGATACGATAGACGCACGACCGTGCTCCGGTTGCGCACGAGCATGCGCGGATCGGCCGAAGCCAGCGCCGCGAGCCTCCGTCGCACCCGATCCGGATCGGCGTAGAAACGCCGCGCATTCTCCTCCGCGCTCATGCGGAACATGTCGTCCATCGGACCGTCATTGGCGGCGATCCCGACCGCACAGACGAGCGTGAGGCTCGCAAGCCGCGACGTGTTGCGCACGCCCAGCTCGGCCGCGATCCAGCCGCCGAGCGACGTGCCCATCAGGTGCACGCGATCGAGCTTCAGCGCGCCGATGACATCGAGATAGAAGTACGCAAGATCGCTCGCATGATCGAGCCAGGGCGGATCGTCGGACGCCCCGAAGCCCGGATGCTCCGGCGCGATCACGTCGAAACGCTGCGACAGCCGGTCGAGGAACGGCAGCCATCCGACGTGTCCGCTCGCGCCATGCAGGAAGATCAGCGGCGGGCCGGCGCCGCCGCGCAGCACGCGGATTCGCGTGCCGCGCACATCGAGCATGGCCTCCGAATGCGGCATGGTCTCAGTTGCTGATGAGAGTCCACTTGCCGCTGGTGAACTTCACGAAGCGCAGCGGCAGCAGCACCACGTTGCCGTGGTCGAAGCCCATCTTGCCGACCACGCCCTGGAAGTCCTTGATCTCCTTCAGGCCCTTCTGGATGCCTTCCTTGGTGTAGCCGCCGCGCTTGATCGCCTCGGCGTAGAGCTTCACGGCGTCGTAGAAGTATGGGCCGTACAGGTCGGAATCCTTGCCGTACTTCTTCTTGTAGAGCTCCAGATAGGCCTTCACCTGCGGGGCGTTGTCGTCCCAGCTCGGCGATCCGCTGATGAAGCCTTCCGCCGCCGGTCCCGCGATCTCGGCGAAGGAGTTGTTCTGGATCGAGCCGTGGCTGATGAACTGGGTCTTGATGCCGAGCTCGGCCGCCTGCCGCACGATCAGCCCGCCTTCCGCGTAATAGGCGTAAGTCACGGTCACCGGTGGATTGGTGGCGCCGATCCGCGTCAGCTGCGAACGGAAATCGCGGCCGCCCTTTTCGATCACCTCTTCGGCCAGGATGGTGCCGCCAAGCTTCTTGAACTCGTCGATGAAGATCGTGCTCAGGGTTTTGCCGTAGGAGGAGTTCTCGTAGATGATCGCCGCGGTCTTGTGGCCGAGCTTCTTGACGATGTACTCGGCGATCTCCTTCTCCTCGTCATCCGCCAGCGGATAGTTCGAGAACACCGTCGGACCTCCCTTGCGGATTTCCGGCGTGATCGCGCCGACGCAGATCATCGGCGTGTTGGTCTCGCGCGAGAGCGGAAACTGCGGAACGATCACGCCGGTCATCGTCGAGATGATCGCCGGGACCTTCTCGACGTCGACCAGCCGGCGGAACTCGGCAACACCGTCGCGCGGCGAGTTCTTGCTGTCGCCGTGCACCAGCTTGATCGGGCGCCCACCGATGCCGCCGGCGGCGTTGATCTCCTCCTCGGCCAGCAGCGCGCCGCGGTTGAAGTCGGTGCCGTAATCCGCCGTCGCTCCGGTCATCGGCAGGATGATGCCGATGCGATAGGGCTCGCCTTGCGCCGGCTGCGCCTGCGCGGCTCCTGCTGCGAGCACGCCGGCAAGAGCCAACGCACCCAAGAGCGCAATCGTCTTCCTCATGGTCTGCTCCCTTCCTGTTGTTCTGTTTTGTGCTCACTCAAATAGACATGACGCAACGCGTCCTCGCCGCGATAGTTCTCGACCGGGCCCTGACTGATCAGGCGCCCGGCACGAATGACGAAAACCTCGTCGGCGATGCGCAGGATCTGCTGCGCCTGCTGCTCGACGATCAGCACCGCGGTGCCGAATTCATCGCGGATGCGCATGATCGCGTCGAAGATCTGCGCGACCAGCATCGGCGCAAGCCCGATCGAGGGCTCGTCGATCAGCAGCAGCTTCGGCCGCAGCATCAGCGCCATGCCGAAGGCAAGCATCTGCCGCTCGCCGCCAGACAGCGCGCCGGCGGTCTGCGTGCGGCGCTCGCGCAGGACCGGAAACGCGTTGAGCGTTTCCTCGATTCGTCCGGCCAGCAGCGCCGATGCGAGCGTGTATCCGCCCATGCGCAGATTCTCGAACACGGTCAAATCGCGGAATACGCGGGCGCCCTGCGGCACGAACGCGATCCCGGCCGCGATGTTGTCCGGCGGCGCCGCCTTGCTGACGTCGCGATCGTTGAAGCAGATCCTGCCTTCGCGGCTTGGGCCGAGCCCGAACACCGCGCGCAGCACGGTCGATTTGCCCGCGCCGTTCGGACCGATCACCGCCGCGATGCGGCGCTCGGCGAGCGCCATGTCGATGCCGAACAGTACCTGCTTCTTGCCGTAGAAGGCGTTCAAGGTGTCGACGTTCAGCACGGGTACCTCACGACGTGATGCCGAGATAGGTGTGCATGACGGTAACGTCGTTGCGGACGTCCTGCGGCTTGCCTTCCGCGATCTTCCCGCCCTGATGCATCACGATGACCCAGTCCGAGAGGCGCATCACGATCTCGACATTATGCTCGATCAGCAGGATCGTCTTGCCGGCCGCCGTCAGCCCACGCATCCGGGCACAGAAGTCCTCCACCATGCTGGGGCTCAGGCCCGCGGTCGGCTCATCCAGCAGCAGCAACTCGCCTTGCGCCGCCAGCAGCCGGCCGAGACTCAAAAGCTTCTGCTGGCCGTAGGACAGCCGTTCGGCGAGCGCGTCCGCCTGCGACGCGATGGTCAGGTCGCGCAGCAGCCCATCGGAGCGCGCCTGCGTCGCCTTTCGCTCCTCCTTCAGGCCGCTGCCGCCGATCAGCGAGCGGATGATGCTCTCGCCGCGCTGGTTCGGGATCGCGGTCTCGATGTTGTCGCGCGCGCTCAGGCGATTGAACAGGCGCAGCTCCTGGAAGCCGCGCGCGATGCCGGCGCGCGCCACCTTGTGCGGCGGCAGGCCGTCGACGCGCGCGTCGCGAAAATAGATGTGGCCCGCATCGGGCGCGAGATTGCCGGTGATGAGATTGAACGCGGTGGTCTTGCCGGCGCCGTTGCCCCCGATCAGGCTGGTGATCGTGCCGGCCTTCACGCCGAACGACAGATCATTGACGGCCTGCAATCCGCCGAACGATTTCGACAGCGCGTCCAGTCTGAGAAGGATGTCGTTCATCGCCGGCCTATTTCAGGACGTCGCGGTATTCGCCGATCAGGCCCTGCCGGCGATAGCGGGTGAAGAACACGAGCAGGACCCCGTACAGCACCTGCCGCAGTTGCGGCGCGATCGCATCCGGGATGGCCAGGAACTTGAACGCCTCGGGCAGCAGGATCAGCAGCGCGGCGGCGAGCAGCGAGCCGTTGAGGCTGCCGGTGCCCCCCACGATCACCAGCGTGATGATGAAGATGGACTCATCGAGCGCGAAGGCGACCGGATCGATCGCGGTCAGCGAATAAACGTAGATCGTGCCGGCCGCCGCCGCGAACACCGCCGAGAAGACGAACACGGAGAACTTGATGCGGAACACGCTCTTGCCGAGCGACGCGACCGCGGTCTGGTCCTCGCGCACGGCACGCAGCAGCCGGCCGAACGGCGCGTTGGTGATGCGCAGCGCGAGCAGATAGCAGACGACCGCGAGCGCCAGCGCGACGAAGAATTTCTCGAGCGGCGTGCGGATCGTGTGGCCGAACAGCGTCGGGTGCGGAATGCCGTAGAGGCCCGACGCGCCGCCGGTGATCTCCAGGTTCATGAACAGGCTGAAGATGATGGCCTGAAAGCCCATCGTGGCGATGAGGAAGTATTCGTTCTTCAGCCGCAGCGACGGCAGCGCAATGATGAGCGACACCAGCACGCCGGTCGCCGACGCGCAGAGAAAGGAGATCAGCAGGTCGTTGGTGACGTGCAGCGCGAGCAGCGCGGTGGTGTAGGCGCCGACGCCGTAGATCGCAGCCTGCGCGATCGAGATCAGGCCGGTGTAGCCGACCAGCAGATTGAGCGAGATCGTCAGCGTCGCGTAGATCGCGATCAGCGTGCCGATGTAGATGAAATATTCCATCTCAGAGGCCCGTTGCCGGACGCTTCTCGCCGAACAGGCCGTTCGGCTTGAACAGCAGCACGACGATCAGGATGGCGAAGGACAGCGCCATCTGCCATTTCGACTCGATCTTCCAGATCGCGATGTTCTGGATCATGCCGAGCACGAAGCCGCCGCCGGCCGCGGCGCCGACGTTGCCCAGGCCGCCGATGATCATCGCGACCGTCGCCATCAGGATGACCTCGTTGCCCATGTTGAAATCGATGATGCCGACATTGAGCCCGATCAGCATCGCGCTGACGCCGACGAGACCCGAGCCGACGATGAAGCTGATGTGGCGCAGCCGCTTCGCCGGCATGCCGACGACTTCGGCCAGCTCGGAATCGTTGCCCAGCGCGCGGATCGCGATGCCGAGCCGCATGTGGCGGAAGAAGATATAGAGCGCGATCGCAAGCGCCGCCGCGAAGCCGATGATCAGCAGCTGGGCGTCCGTCGTGTAGATCGGGCCGAGGCGATAGACCGTCGTCTGCCCGCCGCGCGACAGCACCACCGGGTTCGAGCCCCAGACCATCGCGGTCATGTGCGTGATGATGATGAGCACGCCGAACGACGAGATCATCGCGACGAAGGGCGATACGCCGCCGGCCTTCATCGGCTCGTAGAGCAGGATATTGATGAGAACCCCGATGATTGCCGCGACGACGATCGCGGCGAGAAAGCCGGCGACGAGGCCGAGCTTGAACGTCACCAGCGCGGTGTAGCCGGCGAAAGCCGAGAGTGTGTAGACGCCGCCATGCGCGAAGTGGAACACCCGGCTTGCCG
>Ga0207683_10004599_pt1 | contig 11888 bp, 10 predicted proteins | sample KBSM73metaG_FD_184333 | JGI IMG/M metagenome (GOLD analysis project Ga0207683, IMG submission 184333) | Miscanthus rhizosphere microbial communities from Kellogg Biological Station, Michigan, USA - KBS M7-3 metaG (SPAdes) (version 2) | ecosystem: Host-associated > Plants > Roots > Rhizosphere >...
ACGACCACGTGATACGGCTGCGATGAGCAGTGGATGGATCGGCGCTGCCACCGATGATCTCGCGACGGCAGGCTTCGTCGTTGCGGTCCTGACGGCGACCGGGCTGATCCGCCGCCGCAAGCGCGCAGCGCCAACGTCGCCTCCATCGGCGGACGGCACGTCGAACGTTCGCGTCTTGGACGACTAGCGGCTATCGGCACTTCCAAGACGCTTCCGGGGAAGCGCTTTTCCGGACATTCGGCTGGAGGACCGGCGCCCAGCCGCGATGCCGTGCCACGGAAGCTAGCCGTCACTCAGTGCTGCGTCGTAGGCGCGGTTGACGTAGCTCGGCACGATATCGGCGACGAGCAGACGCGGACGGTCTGGCCCGCCATGATCTGGCCAGGGTGAAGGGAGGGCTCCTCATGCCCGCGACGAGGACTGTGACGCTATTCGACGACCAAGAGATCCGAGCCGCCGAGACAGCGCTGGAATCAGCCTTGTCGGCGGTAGACCCGACCGCCTGGGTCTACGAGTACACCGAGGATGCCGTTTTCGACGGTGGTGGCGACGAGGTCCTGCGCGGTCGCGAGGCTCTGCTCGGCTTGGCCAGAGCGATGGCACCCATGCGCGATGTATCGATCCGTCCGCTCCGTACCGAAGGCAGCGGGCACCTCGCCACCGTATGGTTCGAAGGCTCGTGGGTCAGCGGCCCACCGGGCGCCGCGCTATCGCTGGCCCTGCCAACCCGCAGTTCGAAGCCGGTGAAAGCTCCGCGAAACGACGTCTTCAAAGCCGAGCGAACTATGCGCTTTCCGCCGGAGCAGCCAACCGGCCTCCCTGCGCGTTGCCCATGATCTTCTGGGGCTTGTCCATCCCGATCCAGAGACCGGTGACGAGGTCAGGGGTATACCCGATGAACCACACGTCGGTGTAGTCGTTGGTCGTACCGGTCTTGCCGCCGGCGGCGATGGGGAACCGGGCGCCGACTGTGCTGGCGGCCGTGCCGCGACGTACCACGTCACGCATCCCGTCCACCATGAGCCAGGCGAGCGCCGAATCCATCACGACCTCGCTGCGTGGCTTGGGTGCCCACACGGTGTTGCCGGCTCGGTCTTCCACCCGTTCGATCGCGTATGGCGTGGTGCGGGTTCCGAGAGTGGCGAAGGCGCTGTAGGCGGAGATGATCTCCAGCGGGATCACGTCCGCCGATCCGATATAGATGGAAGGATAGGGCGGGATGTTCGTGGTGAGGCCGAAGCGCGCGGCTTCGCCGATCACGGCCTGAGGCCCGATCTCCATGCCCAGCTTGATGGCGATGATGTTGCGCGACTTGTACAGCGCTTCGCGCAGCGTCATGGCGCCTTCGAACTTGTTGTCGTAGTTCGCCGGCTCCCAGGGCGGCTCGCCGGGACGCATCTCAACGCTGATGGGATCGTCCACCATGATGGTGGACCATGGGTACCCAGCCCGAAGCGCTGCCGCGTATACGAAGGGCTTGAAGGTGGACCCGGGCTGCCGTGTCGCCTGAGTAGCGCGGTTGAACTTGCTGTCGTTGAAGTCCCGGCCTCCGACCATCGCGCGGATGGCGCCGGTCTTCGCTTCGAGGGTAACTACCAAGCCCTGCAGGTATGGCGTCGGGACCGGCGATTCGCTCTGGTCTTCCCGCTTCTCGATGTACTGGCTGTAGGTCGGGTGCTCGTACTCTCCGTAGGTCCCGCTTTCGATCGCATCGAGCTGCTGGGTCAGCGCCCGTTCCGCGGCCTGCTGCATGTCGAGGTCGATCGTCGTATAAATCCGCAGACCATTAGTGTAGAGATCCGGACCAAAGCGAGTATCGAGCTGTTGCCGGACGTATTCGATGAAATACGGCGCAACCTCGCTGAAGTCGGAGCGGGACGAAAGCACCAGCGGATATGCCTTCCACCGCTCCGCGTCGGGTTGGGAAAGAAGCCCCGCCTCTTCCATCAAGCTCAGGATGATGTTGCGACGATAGACCGCGAGATCCGGGTTTTTCCGCGGGTTATACCGGCTGGGTGCCTTGGGGAGTGCCGCCAGAGTCGCGGCCTCGGCCACATTGAGATCCCGAACCGACTTGCCAAAGTACCGCTGGGAGGCGGACTCGACGCCGTAGGCCCGGTTGCCGAGATCGATCTGGTTCAGATAGAACTCGAGAATCTTGTCCTTGGGAAAATTCCGCTCGATGTCGTAGGCAACCTGCACCTCGCGCAGCTTGCGCCGGATGGTGCGGTCCTGTCCGCTGATGTCTTCGGGGAAAAGGTTCCGGGCTAACTGCATCGTGATCGTGGAGAACCCCTGCGCCACACCGCCGTGCCGGAAATTCGCCCACAGAGCACCGAAGAAACGGAACCAGTCTACCCCGTGGTGATCGTAGAAGCGCTTGTCCTCGGTGACCACGAAGGCGGCCACCACGGCTGGCGAGATCTGGCTGAGCGGAACCAGGGTCCGGCGCTGAAGCCCGAGATCGGTAATGAGCCGGCCGTCGGCGGCGTACACCTTGGAGGCCTGCTGGGGATCGTAGCCTTTGTCGACCAGGCTGGCAGTGGAGGGGCACGCGGCACCAGCGCAGGCGCGCCGCCACGAACCCAACACGAGCCCGGCGAGGAGCATCACGGCGGCGAGGACAGCGGTGATGACGTTGCTACGGATCCGGGGGGTAAACCACCAGCGGCTGAGGGTGTCGAGCATGGGTTGGAAAATAGACGATGGTGGGAGTAGTAAGTAGGTGGTGGGGATTGGGTGGTAGGTAGTGGGGCGCGAGCGACCGCACCGCGGTCCCATTCCCTACAACCCACCACCCACACCCCACTACCTGCATTCTTGCTTGCTCCACTTCCCGGCCGCCCCTAACATTCCGCCCCATGCCTGACCTTTTCAGCCTCCTCAGCGAGCGTGGATTCGTTCACGACGCGACCCCAGGTCTGCCCGACCGTTTGAAGCAGGGCCCGATCACGGGGTACGTCGGGTTCGATCCGACGGCGGATTCGCTGCACGTCGGAAATCTGGTTCCGGTGATGGGACTGGCCTGGCTCCAGCGGACCGGAGGAACGCCGATCGTGGTCATTGGCGGCGGCACCGGTATGGTGGGAGATCCCAGCGGGAAGCGGGGAGAGCGACCGATACTCTCGGTCGAGCGCATCGATGCCAACGCCCAGGCGATCAGGGCGCAGCTGGAGCGGTTTCTCACCTTCGAGGGCGCCAACGCGGCCAGGATGAGGAACAACGCCGACTGGCTGCGACCGATCCGGCTCCTGGATTTCCTCCGCGACACCGGGAAGCACTTCACCATCAGCTACATGCTGCAGAAGGAATCGGTGAAGAGCCGGATGGAGACGGGAATTTCGTTCACCGAATTCAGCTACATGCTGACCCAGGCGTACGATTTCTGGCACCTCTTCCGCACCGATGACTGCGAGCTGCAGATGGGCGGTAGCGACCAGTGGGGCAACATCACCGCAGGCACCGAGCTGATCGGGCGGCGGGAGGGCAAGAGCGCACACGCCCTGGTCTTCCCGCTCATCACCACGGCGTCCGGAGCCAAGTTTGGGAAGAGCGAGGACGAGAACGTCTGGCTCGATGCTGAGAAGACGAGCCCGTACAAGTTCTACCAATTCTGGCTCAACACCGACGACAGGGACCTGGAGCGGTGCCTCAAATTCTTCACCTTCCTGTCGCTCGAAGAGATCCGTCGCGTGATGGACCAGCAGGCGGGCGATCCGGGGCAGCGCGCCGCTCATCGGCTCCTCGCCGAGGAGTTGACCAGCCGGGTTCACGGGGCGGACACGGCCAGGCGGGTGGTCGCCGCGAGCCGCCTGCTCTTTGGTGGGCAGGATCTCCGGGCAGCCGAAGCCACAGTGTTCCAGACCCTGGCCGATGAGATTCCGACTCTGCGGTTGACGCGAGCCGAGGTGGAGGGACTTCCGGTGATCGACTTGCTGGTCAAGGCCGGGCTGGCGAGTTCCAAGAGCGATGCTCGCCGGGGCATTCAGGGGAAGGGATTCTCCCTCAACGCTGAACCGGTGAGTGACGTGGACCGCATTCTGGGGGAAGCGGACTTGCTGGCCGGCGGGCACGCCATGTTGCAGAAGGGCAAGAAGAACTACGCGCTACTGATAGCGGAATCCTAAGCTGTTTCCCTGCCGTTCCCTCGTTCCCGGAGAGCTCCTGATGAGCGACTTCACGCGGTTCCTCAATGAGTACGGAGTCATCGGCTTGGCGATTGCCGTGATCATTGGAGGCAAAGCCGGTGAGCTGGTAAAGGCGATCGTGGACGGCCTCCTTATGCCTATCGTCGGGATGGTTCTGCCCGGCGGAGACTGGCAAAAGTGGACCCTGGGACCCTTCGCCATCGGGTCAGTCCTGGCGGCGCTACTCAACTTCCTTATCGTCGCCTTTCTGGTGTACTGGTTTGCCAAGAAGGTGTTGAAGGAGGAGATGGTCGGTAAGAAGTAGACGGGAGACGGGAGACGGGAAAGCCGCTCCCGTCTCCCGCTTCTACCACCGGGTCCGTCTCGTCGTTCGGGGCGCTCGGGCGCCCAGCATACCGAACACACCGCGTACCAGTTCCCTCCCCACCGTTCTCGCGATGGTAGTACCCAGCGCTCCGAGAACCGCGCCCCCAACAACCGCCCCGACCGACTTTCCAACCTTCCCCGTGGGTTTGGCCTCCGGTGCCGGTGCTTCGGGCGCAGTCTTGGCGAGCCGCGCCGCGAGGATCTCCCGGGCACTCTCCCGATCGATCGGGGTGCCGTAGGCCTTCACGAGATCCGACTGCCGGATGTCGGTCTGAAGCTCATCAGGAGTGAGGGGTGCCATTCGGGAGGCGGGAGGAATCAATCGAGTCGGCATTACGGGAGTGGGAACCCCGCGCGGATCGAGCACGGTGACGACCGCTTCTCCGATGCCCAGGGAGGTGAGCACCTCTTCCAGATCGAGGTAGGGGGCCTTGGGGTAGGTCCGGGCTGTGGCGGCCAGCAGACGCTCGTCATCCGGGGTGTGGGCCCGGAGGGCATGTTGCACCCGGTTGCTCAGTTGGGCCAGAACGTCCGGCGGTACGTCCTTCGGGGTCTGGGTGACAAAGTACACGCCGACGCCTTTCGAGCGGACCAGCCGCACCACCTGTTCGACCTGCTCGAGAAAGGGCTTGGGGGCATCCTGAAAGAGGAGGTGCGCCTCGTCGAAGAAAAACACGAGCTTGGGGCGGTCGAGATCCCCTGCCTCGGGCAGGTTGTGATACAGGTCGGCCAGCAGCCACATCATGAAGGTGGAGAAGAGCCGCGGCTTGTCCTGCGCGTCGGCCAGCTCGAGACAGGTGACGACCCCGCGACCGTCGGAGGTCTTGGCCAGCAGGTCGTGGACGTCGAACTGTGGCTCGCCAAAAAAGGCTTGTGCACCCTGAGCCTCGAGCTCGATCATCTTCCGCAACAGCACGCCGACCGTCGCCTCCGACATTCCGCCGTACCCCGCGAGTGCTCCCTTCCCGGCATCTGAAGTCAGGAACTGGAGGACGGCCCGCAGGTCTTCGAAATCGAGCAGCGGGAGCTGGTTGTCGTCGCAGTACTTGACGACCAGGGTGAGCACGCTGGCCTGGGTGTCGTTGAGTCCCAGCACCTTCGCGAGAAGCAGGGGGCCGAAGTCGCTCACGGTAGCCCGGAGCTGAACACCCAGCTTGCCGGTCAGACTCACGAATTCGACCGGCGCGCTCCCGGCCTTCCAGGCCCATCCGGTCTCCTTCGCCCGCTGCGCCACGCGGTCATTCGACTCTCCGGGCATGGCGAGACCCGAGAGATCGCCCTTGATGTCGGCGACGAATACTGGGACACCGGCGGCGGAGAATTGCTCGGTGAGAAGTTGGAGCGTCTTGGTCTTGCCGGTCCCGGTTGCGCCCGCAATGAGACCATGACGATTGGTCATGGCGAGAGGGACGCGAACTTTCGGCTCGGTGATCAGCGAGGTGCCATTGAGAGCCGCACCGAAAACGATCGATGCATCGGCGAAGCCGTAGCCGGAGTTGAGGGCGTCAGCGAGGGATTGAGGCATAGGCTTGGAACCGGGAGACGGGAGACGGGAGACGGGAGACGGAAGAAGGGAGAAGGGAGAAGGGAGAAGGGAGAAACGTGCCGGATTGGTGAGGAATTGTCATCCCGGACATTTAGTCACCACCGTCGTCGGCTGACCTCACATGGCACGATCCAGCACCTCCGCCACCCTCGCCATTTCTTCCACCGTATTGTAGCAGTGCGGCGCCAGCCGAATCACGCCTTCGCGCAGACTGCAGTAGATCCCCGCCTCGCGCAGCGCGTGATACGATGCCGACAGATTGGGTGGAGAGACGCTGATGATCGCCGACCCACGAGGTCCGCTGGGTGAGGCGACCGGGATACCGCGGCGTTCGGCCCATTCGAGCACGGGGGCGTGCAGCCCGCGGAGATGCCGTTCGATGTGTTCGATGCCGAGTGACTGCAGCAGCTCAAGCGAACGGTTCATCCCGAAAAAGTCCTGGAAGGGGAGGGTCACCATCTCGTAGCGTCGAGCAGTCCCGCGCAGCAGCGGATTGTATCGGGTCAGCCGAGAGAGATCATCGGTGCCTTCATACGCCATCCAGCCGGTCATCGCGGGATTCAGCTGCTCGATCAGGTCTCGCCGGACATAGACGAACCCGGAGCCCCAGGGAGAGAGGAGCCACTTCTGGGCGCCGCAGGCCAGGACATCAACCGGCGTCTCGCGCACATCGAGCGGCATCTGCCCAACACCCTGAATCGCATCGAGGACCAGCCATTTGCCAAGCTGCCGGGTCACCGCCGAGAGCCGGGGAAGATCGACGGTGTAACCGGTAGAGAACTGGGTCCACGAGACGGCAATCGCCCGAACCTTGGGATCGGCCAGTCGCGCGTGCAGCCGTTCCTCGTCGGGCCACCCCTGAGACGTCACCGGGACCATCTCACACGCCACGTCCAGGTTTCTGAGGGCGAGCCAGGGGTAGACGTTGGCGGGGAACTCCCGGTCGCTAACCAGGACGATATCGCCAGAGCGGAAAGGAAGCCCTCGCGCGGCGACCGACAATCCAAACGTCGTATTGGTCGCCAGGCCGATTTCATCCACCTCCGCATTGATGAGCCCGGCGCAGAGCTCCCGTGCCCGTGCGAAGGCGCCGAACATGTCCTCGTGTTTGAGCAGGTAAGGCTTGGCGCGCTTCTGGGTGAACTCTTCGACCGCCCGGCGGGTCCGTTCGGGAAGGGGTCCTATGCTCGCGTGATCGAGGTAGGTGGTTTCCCGGCTCCAGGGAAACTCCTCCTTCCGTAGAGCTTCCACGTCGTACCCGGGAGAACGGGGAACGGGGAACAGGGAACGGGAATCCTGAGCTGGTATGATGTCAGTCAATCCTGAAATCCTTCCTTACCGAGCGCTGGGGAGGGTGCTGACGGCTGACGGCTATCAGCTAACGGCTTCTCTGCGTCTGACCGGCTCGCTACGTTACCCCGGACTCCACCGATCCGGCAAGCACGTGAGCTTTAGCGGGCCCTTCACCCTGGTGTTAAGTGGCGGCGGCCTCAAAGGGCTGGCCCATATCGGAGTTCTCCGGGCACTGGAGGAGCGGGGCCTCGTCCCCAGCCTCGTGGTCGGAACCAGCATGGGTTCGCTGGTTGCCGCCGCGTGGGCTACCGGGATGCCAATCGGCGAGATGACCGAGCGCGGCCTCCGGGTCAAGCGGCGGGACATCTTCCAGGTCGCTCACGTGGACATGGCGCTCAAGCGAATGCAGTCGCCAGCGGTCTACCGGCGGGAGCCGCTCGACAACCTGATTCAGAGCCTGGCTGGCGACCTCACCTTCGAAGACCTGGACCGTCCCCTCCTGGTCAACACAGTGGAGCTCAATTCCGGAGCCCAGGTGCTCTGGGGACTTCCCGGTCTTCGGAAGGTCCGGGTAGCAGACGCGGTATTCGCCTCCTGCGCCCTGCCCGGCATCCTCCCACCACGCGAGATCCAGGGTCGCCACTACGTGGACGGTGCGGTGATCGAAAATCTGCCGGTCCAGATCGCGGCGGTGCAGCGCACCTCGGTGGTCCTGGCGGTAGACGTGGGAGGTTCGGGCGCACTCCGAGCCGAGGTCCAGGAAGCAGGGTTCGCGGCGACGTATCTCAGAGGCTATGAGATCGTGATGCAAACTTTGATGGAGACGCGGCTCCGGGAGTGGAGACACCCGACGCTGGTGCTGGTCCATCCCAGGGTCGAGCATATGTCGCTCTTCGCGTTTGGTCACAACCGCGAGCTGATCGACGAGGGATACCGTGCAACCGCAGGCGTGCTCGACTCCCTGGGGGATCAGATGGAAGGAGGCATCTACCCCAAGAAGCGGGTCGAGGTCCGGGTTGACCGCTCCCGCTGCATCGGCTGCGGTATGTGTGCGATGCACTCGCCCGCCGTGTTCCGGATGGCCGATGACCAGCGCGCCGAGGTCATCGCGCCGGTTCAGACCTGGTCTCCGCTCGATGGAGCCTACGTTCGCAATTGCCCCACGTATGCGATCAGCGTCCGGCTGGCACCGCCGGGAGTGTGATCCCGGCTTCGATCGCGCGGAGATCCCCTACAACCCTGTCCCAATTGAGGCGACGCTCGACCTCCTGTCGTCCTCCCGCGCCCAGTTTTCGAGCAAGATCCTCATCACTCAGTACTTGTCTGACCGCCTGAGTCGCCGCTTCGACATTCCCCGGCTCAACCAGCAGACCGGTCACTCCGTCCTGCACCGCATCCGGAATTCCACCGCTGCGACATGCTACGACCGGTACCCCACACGCTGAGGCTTCGACCAGAGACAATCCAAACCCCTCGACCTGAAGCGGCAGCTCGCGGGAGAGCCCGAGATACAAACAGGCAGTGCAGTAGAGCGCCGGCAGGTCTTCGTCCGGCACTTCTCCCAGAAACCGGACTCGTTCCTTCAATCCTCTCCGCTCGACCTCGGCTGAAAGCGCGGCTCTTGTGGGACCGGAGCCGGCGATGGCATAGCCAAGATCAGGGAATTCCGTCGCCAGACGTTCCAGGACCAGAATCCCCGTGTCTACTCCCTTGTGTTCGACCAACCGGGTAACGGTGAGAAGCCATCGTCTCTCGCCCAGGCTGAGACGGCGCCGCAGATCCTGCGTCCCGATGCTGGGGTGAAATCGCCTGTGATCCGCTCCCAAAGGAACGGTGTGCAATCGGTCCTGAACCGAGAGACCGAGTGAATCGCAGAGACGGGCTGCCCGAGCACGAGTCCAGCCGCTGATTGCGACCAGGGCGGATGCCTCCCCGAGCAAACGACGGGCTATCGCCCGTTTCATCGGCGATCGTCGCGTCTGTCTCTCGATCAGCAGCAGATCGAGGCCGTAGAGGATGACGCCATAGGGGATCCCCCTCCGTGCCCGGAGCCACAACGCTGGATAGCCGGCAGGCTTCAGGTTTCCGGCCCAGACGAAGCGAGTCGCTTCCCGGTCACTCAACTCGAGCACGCGGGATGACCAGCGTCGCAACCCGGGGAGTGTCCGCAGCCGCTCGCTCGGCACCTCGAGGCGATCGATTCCCCCCTCGAAAGCTCGAGATCCATTTGGGGCAATACCTGTCGAGACGAGGAGTGCATCCGGGGGATAGTGCCGCGCGACTTCCGAAAGGCACCGGGCGATGCCCCCCGTCATCGGCGGGAAGTCGTATGCGAGAAGGAGAGTGCGAGGCAGGGACGCCTCAGCGGCCCGGCAGGCCGAGAACGTCGCGATAGACGGCGAGCGTTCCTGAAACCGTGCGGTCCAGAGAAAAATCTTCCCGGGCAGTGCGGCGGCCAGCAGCGCCAAGCCGTCCCCGAAGGTTCTGATCTCCCAATAGCTCGTCAATCGCCTGGGCCCATCGCTCTGGCGCGTCGAGCGGGAGCAACCTTCCGTTTACCCCATCCTTCAGGACGTAGGCGTTACCTGGTACCGCTGAGGCAACGACCGGACATCCTAATGCCAGCGCTTCGAGCAGAGCCTGGGACAAACCCTCGTCCCAAGTAGGCAGAAGGGCCAAGTCGGCCAACTCGTAGAGCGGGCGGATGTCCCGCTCGAAGTTGAAGGAGACGACTGCGTGGCGGTCGGGCACCTTCGCAACGAGATGAGAAAAAGCATCCTCGCCGGCACCCGCCATGACGAGTCGCACCGGGGTCGTTACCGAATGAAGGGCGCGAAGGACTACATCCTGCGCCTTGCGCCGGGCCGCGATGAGAACAGTTCGGCGATTGGGATCCCACTCGATTCGGCGCCGCCAGGTCTCCACCTCAGCGGTCGAAAGCGGACGGTCCACCCGTGCCACGATCAGACCATTAGGCACCACGGCGATCTTTTGCCGCGGAATCCCCCGGCGGCCGAGTGCTTCGGCAACGGCAGGACTCACGGCAACGACTCGGGAGGCGACACGGCCGGAGAGCCAATTCTCGAGGTAGAAACTCCGCGGCATTTGCCGGCGGGTGACAACCAGAGGGACTGTGAGACGGCGAGTGAGACCGAGCCAAGTCAGCGCCTTCCGGTCTCGAGCGGAATGGGAGTTGACCACGTCCACCGGATGACGGGCCATGAGATCGCGAAGCAGGGCTGCGTTGTGGCGCCGGCCGCGGCGGGCAAAGGGAAGCGCGTCTACCTCGAGTCCGGCGCTTCGCGCATCCTCCTCCAATTCCGTACCGGCGGGACAAGCGAATCGAACCTTCATGCCGCGCTCGGCAAGCCCGATGCTGAGATGGAGAGTCGAGAGCGAGGCTCCGGTGCCGCCGGGCTGCTGGATTACCTGAAGGACTCTTAACCCGTCTCCCGAGGTGCGCGGGGGCTCGCGAGCTGATTCGGCGACAGGTCGCATCTGGGGCATGGGTTCGGTAAGATACCGCATGCGTGTGGCGGTTGTCGGGGCCGGGAGCCCGCTCAAGACCGAGGCATCCATCACGCGCGCCTGCCGAAGCCTCGGCTGCGAGACACTCCATCTCAACGTGCCGGGCACGAGCCAGTGGCTCGGCCCGATTGCGCCGCCTCTGCTCTGGCGTCGGATGGCAGGGTTTCGTCCCGACCTCGTGATACTGACAGTCCGCGCCATTCGTCTCGGAGAGCACTACCTCACCCGCATTGCCGAACGGTTCCCCACAGCCTTCTGGTATTTCGACTACCTGCTCACTCCCGACGCCGTGAAAGTGGCCCGGCTCGCCGGAACAACCTTCGTCAGCTCCACCCAGCATGTCGGCCACCTGGGAGCGGCAGGAGTCGGCAAAGTCTATTTCATGCCCCAGGGTGTGGACCCGGAGGTCGACATCCCTCCGGATCAAGTTCCGGAATCGTTTGTCACTGAAGTGTCCTTCATCGGGTCGGGACAGTACCTGGCGCGACATGAACCGCTTCGGAGAATCGCGGCGTCGGCACGGCTCCAGGTGCGCGGACCCGGCTGGACACCCCCTCCACCAGGAATTCCTGTCGTTGGAGGAGAGACCCGAGGCCTGCCCTTCACTCAAGCCACGGCAGGGGCGGCTATCTGCCTCGGTCTTCACGCCTATCCGGAACAGGCTCTGGGCGGGTATTCCAGCTCCAACCGGATGTGGAAAGTCCTGGGAGCTGGAGGCTTTTTCCTGGGAGAGCACAGCGTCGGAATCGAAAAGTTCGCGCGGGACGGCGAGCACTGTGCGTGGTTCCACTCAACCGAAGAGATGCTGGCCCGAATCAGTCACTTTCTGGTGAGAGCAGACCAGCGAAATGACATCGCAGAAGCCGGGCGGGCGCACGCGCTGGCCCAGCACACCTACGCGCACCGCATGGATCTGATTCTCAGAGGGAAAGGGTACGAGACGACCTGAGCGCACTCAACTCTTGGGCGACTCCTGCAGGGCGTCGGCAAGCATGGCGGACATACGG
>Ga0207683_10004600_pt1 | contig 11887 bp, 8 predicted proteins | sample KBSM73metaG_FD_184333 | JGI IMG/M metagenome (GOLD analysis project Ga0207683, IMG submission 184333) | Miscanthus rhizosphere microbial communities from Kellogg Biological Station, Michigan, USA - KBS M7-3 metaG (SPAdes) (version 2) | ecosystem: Host-associated > Plants > Roots > Rhizosphere >...
GTGTTATAACTTAAATCATAATTGCGGGCAACGACTTCCATTGTTTTTACATTGAACCAGGTAATCATGTCGTCAATAACAATATTATCTTTTTCTTCGGGTGTAAGATTTTCTTTTGCCTTTATAGAAAAGACATAACAGGATTCACCTTCGTTGTCACCATAATCAATAGAGAAATCATAGAACCTTGCGACATCCGGATCAAAAATATTTATCTTATCGCCGATGAATGGTATGCCTGGTATCTTTTTACCTGGGTTAAAAAAAAGCATCTTTAATTGTTCTTTGTGCTTTTCTATACCGGATTTATTGCGGGGACTTAATTCAATTCCTTTCACAATATTATTCTCGCCGCATATTTTGTCTTTTGTAAAGAAAAGACCGGCATATAATTCAGCGGTGTAATAATTGTAGTTTTTATTGTCATCATAAAAATTGCCCGTTGTGTTTTCTTCAAGAATTTCCATCGTACGGCAACCGGCAGCTACTTTTTGTTTGGTTTTACTGTGCAGCGACGCCTTCAGGCTCCCTTTTTTATCCAGCAAGCGGATATCATTCAACGAAGTGAAATCAATAATATGCAGTGTACGAAACGCCTTATAAAATGTGGTATCGTTCTTTACGCGTTCAATAAATTTTGCGACATTAATATCCGAGCGCATTACCACCTCGGAGAGGCTGACCATTTTTGAAATACGATCATTATCGAGAGAATCTTCCTGTTGTGCAGACGATGAGAAAGTAATAGCAGCAAATAAAATAACAGGAATTAATTTATTCATACATCTATTTCTTTGGGAACAGCATCTTATAGTCAACGCTGATCTTCCCTTTCGAAATATCATCCAGTTTACCCTTCATCAGTTTCCGTTTCAGTGGCGAGATATGATCAATAAACAATTTCCCGTCTATATGATCATATTCATGCAGGATCACTCTCGCTGTAAGCCCGGAAAATGTTTTTGTATGATGTTCAAAATTTTCGTCCTCATAGTCCAATGTTACTGTTTCGTGTCGTGTAATGTCTTCCCTTATTTTTGGAATGCTCAGGCAGCCTTCATTATACGCCCATTCTTCACCATCCAGCTCTGCAATATGGGCATTGATAAAAACCTGTTTCAATCCCGGTGAGTCAGGATATTTTTTCCGTTCATCTTCCTCCATATTATTAAACATCTGCTCCGTATCGATGACGAAAAGACGAATTTCTTTATTTACCTGTGGCGCAGCCAGGCCAACACCACTGCTGCCATACATTGTTTCCCACATGTCTTCAATGAGTTTCGCAAGACCCGGGTAATCAGCATCAATATCGCCGGTAACTTTTCTTAGTACCGGGTGGCCATATGCAACGATCGGAAGTATCAAGCTTTAAAGTTTATAATTTACAGGTTGACAAATTTATCAGGCTGCAAATTTACCGCATGGCAGCGAATGAACCAATACAGTCAGCCGTTTACGCTGCGCATATATTCCTGGAGAAGGATCGTCGCCGCTATCTCATCTACCAGCGCCTTATCGCGCCGCTGCTTCTTTTTCAATCCCATTTCGAGCATGGAGTCTTTTGCCATTTTAGAGGTGAAGCGTTCGTCTACTTTTTTGATGGGTATGCTGGGGAAATTTTTTTGCAAATCTTTAATACATCTTTCTACCAAAGGTGTCGCATGTGTATCGGAGTCGTCCCAGTTTTTGGGTTCGCCGATGATGATCAGTTCCACTGGTTCTTTTGAGAAATAATTTTTTAAAAAAGGAATTAATTGTTTTGACTCGACGGTTGTTAATCCCGAAGCGATTATCTGCAATGGATCTGTAACCGCTATGCCGGTACGTTTGAGACCATAGTCAATAGATAGAATTCTGGGCAATAAGTAAATTTTAAATCAGGAATGTAAAAATAAGTCAGCAATAACAAATAAGGCGAATACGACAGACGCAATACCATTCGCCGTCATAAAAGCAAGGTTTACTTTTCTTAAATCAGTTGGCTTTACGATAGAATGCTGGTAAATAAGCATACCGATAAATACCGCTACACCTATCCAATACAGCCATCCGAAATGTCCAAGCAGTCCGGCAACAATAACACATGCAGCACTGAACAAATGCAATACTTCAGATACTCTCAATCCTTTTGCCTTACCGAGCCATGCCGGTATTGAATATAATTTTTGGGATTTGTCAAATTCTTCGTCCTGCAAAGCATAAATGATATCAAAACCACTGACCCAGAATATAACGGCGAATGAAAATAATAAAGGTAAAAGACTAAACCTGCCCGTAACAGCGAGGTATGCACCAATGGGTGCAAGCGATAAACCTAAGCCCAATATTAAATGACAAAGCGGGGTAAACCGTTTGGTATAACTATAACCCAATACGACGAGTAAAGCGACCGGTGATAAAAAGAAACAAATCTTATTGATAAAAAATGTACAGGTAATAAAAAGAATACAATTCACTATTGTAAAAAGTAAAACATTGTTGGCTTTTAGTATTCCTGCTGGTATTTCTCTTATCGCTGTTCTTGGATTTTTTGCGTCGAAGCTTCTGTCGAGATAGCGGTTGAATGACATGGCCGCAGAACGGGCTGTTATCATACATAGTAGAACTAGGGAGAACAACTTTAATATTGAAGAAATATCCAATGAACCTGAAGTGTAACTTGGCAACGAAAAAAAAGGCGTCCCACCTTCAGACGTCTGTTGCTGGCGAATCATATTTTCAAAAAAAAACCTTACCCCTAAAAAAAATCCTATCATCGCAAACGGCATGGCAAAAATGGTATGCGAAAACTTTATTAAACTCAGGTAATTTTTAACAGTACTCATCAGCGACTTTTTTCACGCAAAGAGCGCAAAGATGCAAAGATATTTCCTAAAAATCCATTGCTATCACAAATCATGGTTCGGTAATCTTAGATCTGACTATCTCCCACAACACCACGCCCGCCGCCGTTGCAATATTCAACGAATGCTTCATGCCCAATTGCGGTATTTCAATACAACCATCACATAATTGAATAGTAGACTGCTCAACACCGGTTACCTCATTGCCAAACACAACAGCTATTTTCTCAGAACCGCTTTTAAATTTCTCCAGGGAAATACTATTCTCTACCTGCTCAACAGCAAATATTTTGTATTGTTCATTTCTCAATTCCGAAATTGCATCGGCCGCATTCTTAAAATGTTTCCAGTGCACGGTGTCTTCGGCGCCTAATGCAGTCTTCTTTATTTCTTTATGCGGAGGTTTTGCAGAATAGCCACATATAAAAATCGCCTCAATTAAAAATGCATCTGCCGTGCGGAATACACTGCCGACATTATACGCACTACGGATATTTTCCAATACAACAACAACCGGAATTTTTTCTGATCGCTTAAACTCATCTACCGATTTACGGTTTAACTCATCCATGCTTAATTTTCGCATGGCGCAAAAATAATGAATGCAATTTGTGATTTATGATGACCGATTTCAGACTGGATCAGCACCGAACTATTTCATTGCAAACTCAAACCCCAATTAATCAATGCATCCACTTCTGCCGGTGCGCCGTTAATTCTTTTATCAGAACGCTTTTTGCCAAGCCTGACAATAACTGTCTTTTTTGAAGGGATTACAATTACATATTGGCCCAAAATACCTCTTGCATAAAAAACATCTCCATAAGCGGGCCGTAACCACCATTGATACCCATAGTAATTACAGGGCACTCCGGCAGCGTCCGGAATATTGCACGGGGAAACAGAATGATGATAATAGTCAGGATCTATAACCGCATTTCCGTTCCATCTGCCGCTATCAAGCATCAATTGACCGATGCGTGCGAAATCACGGGCATTGGTATTAAAACAACAATAAGCTTTTTCATTTCCGTTTTCATGATCAGTGCTCCATAAAGCCGCATGTTCTGCGCCAAGCGGTTTCCATAATTTTTCTGAAGCATAAGTCGACAATGACTGACCGGTCGCTTTTTCAAGGATCAATCCCAACAGTTCCGTATCTCCCGATTTATAACTATGCAATGTGCCCGGCTCTTTTACAATTTTCACTTTCACCGCCGTTTTATAAATGTCACTGCCATAATACGCTTCTGTCGTAATAGAAAGCGGGTTGGCATACGCTTCATCCCAATCACTGCCGCTGCTCATGGTGAGTAAATCCTTTATACGCAATTTCGCAGCAAGCCCTTCCCTGAATTCCGTGAGATAATTTCCAACCGGTTCGTCAACCGATTTTAATTTTCCTTCTTTAATCGCGATGCCGATCAATAAACTGGTTATACTCTTCGCAACAGAAAAAGAATTGGAGAGCGACGAATCATTGTATCCGTCCCAATATTTTTCGAACCAAACAGAGTCGTTCTTTATGACCAATAACCCTACTGTTTGCAATTTTTCGAGTAGACGGGTCAGTGAGTCCGGGCAATTAACCTTATTGTAAGACCCTGAAACCGGCCATGGTTGCGGTTGACCCGCCACAACCGTATTGTTGGCAAAAATCTTGTAATCATCAATATCCGCAAAATTGTGGTATACAGCTTTGAACAAATAGGTTTTACCGGAGATAATTGCGTAGCCTGAAAAAACGATCAGCAGGCAAACGATAAAGTAGAATAAAAATTTGAGCGCTTTTTTCATAAGCAATAGTTTCAGCGTATTTGTTTACCGAAACTATTGCTTTTATTCATTAGTAAATTTGACAGTCATCAAATAATTACAAAACATACCTCAATTGCTCACCACTATTTTTTGCCTGAATACACTTCCTGTTGTGCGTATCTCGACAACGTAAACGCCATTCGCATACGATGAAACAGGAAAATCAATTTGCGCATTTCCGCCCGGGTTATTAAAGCTTCCCATATTCCTGCCCATTACATCATAAATACTGATCACTTTGATAGCTTCCGCACCCTGGAAAATATGCAATGTATTCTTCACCGGGTTCGGGTACAGCAACGGCGCTTTTGAATCGGTTATCCGTACGGCTACTACTTCAGAATATTTAAATGAACCATCGGCACTCACAATCCGCAAACGATAATACTTAATGCCCGTTCCCGGATTTGCATCCGTAACATTGTACGTTTCGGTAACACTGCCGTTGTTTTCTGCCGCCAATGAGTCAATCGGCTGGTATCCTGTAGTTCCGTTATCGCTTCGCTCAACCACAAAATCCAAAACATCTGATTCCAGTGTTGTGATCCACTGAAGGGCTACAGTCTTATTAAGGGTTAGCGAAGCGGTAAAACTGTTCAGATTTAACTGTACCTCACCACCGATTATGCAGTTATCCGCCTTTGCAACAGAAACAATGCCGTTGAAATGACTGGTCAATGCAAGACCTGCGTATATGGGCACTCCATTGCCGAATCCTAAGTCTATATCTTCTCCTAATTGGCTCCACGTGTCTCCATCCGGTGAAATAAAGGCATCATACACCGATCCTTTTTTCACCAATTTTATCCAATATGGCTGCGTAATTACGCCGGCGCCTTCATTGACAGTTGTAGTCGTTCCGTTTGTTTGTGCTCTCGATTGAAAAGCAATTCCGTTCGAGCTCGTGAGCGCAACAAATACATTTCTTGAACCCGCATCGAGGCTTTCGCGGAACATCAGTCCGAATTTGTTCCAGGGATCAGAATTATCCATACTTACCACTCTCGCCACGATTTCGCCATCGCCGACAAATGTTTTATAGGCAAAGCGGAATCCATCCTGCGTGCTTTCAATATCTACACCCGAACCGTGAAGTTCAAATACGCCATTATTATAACAGGCAGAGCCGGCCGCACTCACCGGGCCAACGTCCTGCGTAGTCCACCTCGTAGGCAACGGACCACAAACCGTACTGCATGCAGTAGTCGAAAATGAAGACGATGCAGAATAAATACTTGAATCACCGCTGCCGCAAACGTTGCGGATGCGGAAAAGATAGTCTGTTCCGCACGCAAGATTGGATACGACAACAGTTTCGCCGGTTGCAGGCACAGACAACCAGTTTGTAGCAGAAACTGTTTTGTATTGGGCAGTGAAATTCGTCGAGCCATTTCCATACCAGTGAAGTGTAGCCGAATTTTCGCTGATATCGCTTACAGTCAATCCCGATGGTTCGGGGCATTGATTTGCGCTTACAGCTCCATAAATTTCAAACTCCTTTACGGTATAACCGGAAGTACTACCCGCTGTTCCATACATTCTTACATATCTCGCCGTAGTTTTCACAGGATAATTATTCTGATAGACCGTATTTCCTGCTGTTGAAACAATATCTTTCCAATGCACTGAATCATCAGAAACCTGTATGTTGAAATTTTTCCCCAGCGCAGTTCCCCATTTTAGAATTACACTACAGATATCGTATCGGCTTCCAAGATCGACATTAAGTGATTGAGGATCCGCTGCAGCGCTGCTCCAGCCTGTGGTAGTGTCGCCATCAACCGCTGCCGATGCCGCAGTTGTATTTATATCTGCTACACTGGATGCAGATGCTGATTTATTTATGGCCGCGTTTGGTGCGCTGCAGGAATTTTGCGGATTACTGAAAAGACCATACGCTATAACCTTATTGGAGAAAGTTGCGAGATATACCTTACCGTTAGCAATCACCGGGCAATTGAATTTTGCAAAGTTTCCCGGGTCATCTGATGAGGTCATAGAAGAGTTCCATAATTCTTTCGTTACATCATTTGCATCAAATGCATGCAGAATGCCCGGCCGGGTAGATTGATTCGCGTCCCCGTCTGACGCGTATGATGCCCACAATATCGCTGTTGTATCAACAGAGCCGTTTGAAGACACCGATAATACGGCGCCATTATTACCAATCGGGCCCTGTACACCGCTGCTTATTATTTTAGAAATATTCACCTGGTTCGCTGTTCTGTCGAATGGTAACGCTTTCAACAAGGCATTTTCAGACCATGTATAAATATATTCACTTTGCTGACCCTGGTAATAGGACATCGATGAGCGCAGGTGCGCACTAAGACCCAAATCAATTGTTTGAACAACGTTATTGGACGCTGTATTATATCCCCCCATATTGTCCCTGTCCAGCAGGTATACTTTTCCATCTTTACAACTGGTGAGCACCCTGTTGGTACCGGGAATAAGAAGCATTTGGGTAACGCCAAAATCCAGGTCGGCTGATTCAAGCACTTCTATATTATTAGGCGAAAAAAAAGAACTCACCGCCAATGTATTTCCCGATGGTGTAAGCTTCAATGCACTTTCTGCACGATTGATCGGATCGTTTGGATCATTATTATATCCGACAGAACCATTACCAACGCCGAGATATATATTGCCATTTTCGTCGGCAGAAGGGGCAGCACCGCTCATCCATATGCCACCAAAATAACCATTGGGCGTAGTGTTATAAACAATCTTTTGTTGCAGCGATGTTTTATCATATCCCAATACCCATCCATGATAAGGCCCCCAATCGCAATGAGAAGCCCAGGTGATGTACACAACACCGTTCAGCAAGAGCAATCCGCCGCGTTGATTTTGTTTTAACGGATCAAAAGTTATAACTCCATTTACATTTCCATCGCCATTTCCATTAACCGTTGCCGTTATAACCTGTGGACCATTAAATTTTTCAGCACCCGTAGTAATATCCAGTGCATGCAGGTACTGAACGAATGCATTTGTGGATGTATTCATACTTCGGGATACCAGGTAAAGTGTATTGGTAGCTGTATCGGCTACCGGTGTTCCCACAATACCGATGTTCCCGTTAAAGTCAAGGTAATTACCGCCGCAGGAGCCGGTCATGTCCGTATTTTTCACCGGCCGCGAATTTTGACCGGTAAGATTTACCTGCCAATAGGGCGCCGCTACATTTGCTGAATCGGCATCAAATGCATACACTGAATTGTTTACTGTAGCAACGATTAACAGATTCTTAGTACCCGCACCACCCACGTTAACACTGTAAATAACTAACGGTTGCGCATATACCTGGTCATCAACGGTACGTTCGAATATTTTACCAAAATAACCCGGTTTCACATTATTAACGGTCAGGGAAGTTTCCTGTTTGTACCATCCGGAACGGGTAAGATCGGCATGCTGCATGACTACCGACTGCTGGGACCAACCATTTGAAAAACATAAAAACAAAAAAAAGGACGTAGCTATCCAGCCATAACAGAGCCTATTCATTAAAATATTTTCATTTAGGTATAGAAATAATCAGACCAGCCGCGAACTTAAAGAAAATTTTAATTCGTACTGATTGATATGCACCGGAAATGCGGTGACAATGGGGAAAATACAGGTGTTATTACACTGTTTCACTGCTTATTTTTGCCGGTATGGCTAAAACCGCAGCATCCGAAACCCCGCTTATGCAACAACACAGGGTTATCAAACAAAAATACCCTGATGCAATTCTGCTTTTCCGTGTGGGTGATTTTTACGAAACATTTGGACAGGATGCTGTTATCGCTTCGCAGGTTCTTGGTATTACGCTTACAAAAAGAAATAATGGTGCGGCTGCTTCGTCCGATCTTGCTGGTTTTCCACATCATGCATTAGATACTTACTTACATAAATTGGTAAAGGCCGGCTACCGGGTTGCAATATGCGATCAACTGGAAGATCCTAAACAGGCAAAGGGAATAGTGAAACGGGGTGTTACAGAGATGGTAACTCCCGGAACGGCCGTTAATGATAAATTACTCGACCATAGCAATAATAATTTCCTGGCAGGTATTCATTTTGCCGAAAACGAGCAATACGGCCTGGCATTCCTGGATATTTCCACCGGAGAATTTTTTATTGCCGAGGGCGACCGTGAGTATGCTGAAAAATTGCTCCAGGGTTTCAAACCTGCTGAAATTATTTTCCAGCGTCATTTTCAAAAAAAATTTAAAGACTTCTTTGGTGTAAAAATCTATTCGTACACATTGGATGAATGGATTTTCAATGATACATATGCCGAAGACATTTTACTAAAACATTTTCAGACACATTCACTGAAAGGATTCGGCGTAGAAGAATTAAGAAAAGGTCTTGTTGCGGCCGGTGCAGTACTTCATTACCTGAAAGACACCGAGCATCCAAATCTCCAGCATATTACTTCACTGCAGTGTATTGATAAAAAGGACTTCCTATGGATGGACCGTTTCACCATCCGCAACCTGGAATTGGTATATAGCAATGCAGACGGAAACAAAACATTATTAAATGTATTGGACAACACAGTGTCTCCGATGGGAGCTCGCCTGCTAAAGCGTTGGATCGTTTTTCCGCTAAAAGATATTTCCAGGATTAATGAACGATTGGAGCTTGTTGAGTATTTAATAAAAGATCCGGAGCTGCGCAATGCTCTTGTACAAAAAATAAAGCAATGCGGCGATGTAGAACGGCTGGTCTCCAAGATCCCGTTGAAAAAAATAAATCCAAGGGAATTGCTGCAGTTAGGTCGCGGGTTAAAATTTTCACAGGAAATAAAACAGCTATGCGGTTCTTCACCAAATGGATATTTGAAGCGATTAGCCGATGCGCTGAATCCCTGCAATTATATCTGCGAAAAAATTTTTAATGACATTGTAGATAACCCGCCTGCATTGGCTGTTAAAGGCGGCATGATCAATAGCGGGATAAATGCAGAACTGGATGAATTGCGTAAGATCTCCAGCAGCGGAAAAAATTATTTGGTACAACTCCAGCAAAAGGAAGCAGAAGCGACAGGCATTTCTTCACTCAAAGTTTCATTTAATAACGTTTTCGGTTATTATCTCGAAGTAACCAATTCACATAAACACAAGGTACCGGGTACATGGATACGAAAACAAACACTGGCGAATGCAGAGCGATATATCACTCCCGAGCTGAAAGACTATGAAGAAAAAATAACAGGCGCGGAAGAAAAAATATTGGAGCTCGAGATTCAATTATATGAAGCCCTGCAAAATGAATTGATGGACTATATTTCGCCCATGCAGGCCAACGGGAATACCCTGGCTATACTCGATTGCATTGTTTGTTTTGCAAATAATGCCATTCAAAACAAGTATAAGAAGCCGTTGCTTCATGATGGTCATGATTTACTGCTTAAAGAAGCGCGGCATCCTGTTATAGAAAGAAACCTTTCGGCCGGTGAATCCTATATTGACAATAACCTGGAATTAAATAAAGAAGACCAGCAGATCATTATTCTTACTGGTCCGAACATGAGCGGTAAAAGTGCTTTGCTGCGCCAGACAGCACTCATTACATTAATGGCGCACATGGGCAGTTTTGTACCGGCAGGTGATGCGAAAGTGCCGCTTACAGATAAAATTTTTACAAGAGTGGGCGCATCGGACAATCTGAGCGGCGGCGAATCCACATTTATGGTGGAAATGAATGAAAGCGCTTCTATTATCAATAATATAACGGAGCGCAGCCTTGTATTGCTCGACGAAATAGGAAGAGGAACATCAACTTATGATGGTATCTCTATCGCCTGGAGCATTGCCGAATTTTTACATAACGCGGCAGAACAACCGAAAACATTATTTGCGACGCACTATCATGAATTGAATGAGCTGGAAGAAAAATTACCAAGAGTTAAAAATTATCACGTTACCAACAAAGAAGTCGGCAATAAAATTATTTTTCTCCGCAAACTGGCGAGGGGCGGCAGCACACACAGTTTCGGGATACATGTGGCAAAAATGGCAGGCATGCCGGCAGCATTGATTGCAAGGGCAAATGATATTCTCGCACAGCTGGAAAATAAACATTTGGAAAGCGCGTATGATGAAAAAGCCGGAACAAAGCAATTGAAAGAAAAAGTGAAACAGATAGCATCTCCCCAAATGCAGCTCTCTATATTTGATGTACATAGCCAGACCTTTGAAGAAATCCGTCAATTACTCGAAGAGATTGATATCAACAGGCTGACACCTGTGGAAGCATTGCTCAAACTTCAGCAGATTAAAAATAAAGTGCTGTAAATCCAATTTCAGATCACAAGCAACCGGCAAACCAGCAGGGTTTGATATGAATAACGGTCGCAGGCAAACACAATTTTATCGCGCATCAAACCAAACAGGCTTCTTATTATTCCAGGTGCCGTTGTAATTAATAAATAATTCTTCTCCCGCATTTATGTGCCGCATCGTTTTGATACGGATAAATTCTTCATCGATTACCATTTCATATTCGCAATTGGAGGCGTATGAATGATTATATACAGAAACATAGCCAAGCGCCACACAACATTCATTATTGCCCCACTCAAAAATATAATCATGAAGCAATGTCTTATCCAAAAGTTTCCGGTCGTCAGCGTTCATCACAATAACAGGCGATATTTCGACGATAGTGCCCGCATCAAGCGCTTCTTCAGTAAAAACACCCCGGCCCATTTGTTCGGTTGCCGATACATATAAACAGGGAAGAATCATTCACTATTGTTTTAATTAATCATGAAATTATGAAACAATCTTTTTCCAGTGGGGCTTCTTAGACATGAGTTCGTATTTTTGGCGCATGCCGGAAGAATCACAGATTGAAAAAAACGAACTGAGAGTGCAGTTTACTGAAATCATTCAAACTGGAGACAAACTTCGGCTACGCTCCTTTTTGGATGATCAGAATATCAGCGATGTGGCCGACCTTGTATACGAATTTCCGGATCAGGAGGTGGAGATCATTGCCAATATGTCTATTCACCGGGCGGCAATTGTATTCAAAATACTCGAGTTCCAGGAAAAGAAAAGAATTATACAGGAACTGCAACCCTCCATTACGGCTGAATTACTGAACGAATTGCCTGCAGATGACCGCACCGATTTCCTTGAAGGCCTTCCCAGCAATGTGGTGCGTGAACTGATCAAATTACTTGATCCGGAAGAAAGAAAAATTACACTCTCGCTATT
>Ga0207683_10004604_pt1 | contig 11885 bp, 10 predicted proteins | sample KBSM73metaG_FD_184333 | JGI IMG/M metagenome (GOLD analysis project Ga0207683, IMG submission 184333) | Miscanthus rhizosphere microbial communities from Kellogg Biological Station, Michigan, USA - KBS M7-3 metaG (SPAdes) (version 2) | ecosystem: Host-associated > Plants > Roots > Rhizosphere >...
GCTGCTTTCTTCATGCTGTTCAGCGCTTTAACGACCAGGAAAATGCAAAATGAGATGATGAGGAAGTTAATGATAACCGTGACGAACTCGCCATACGCCAGCACTGCGCCCAGTTTTCGAGCGTCGGCCAACGCCAAGCCGGGCTTCACGCTGTCGGATAACGGCAGATATACGTTCGTGAAGTCGAGACCTCCGGTCGCCTTGCCGACGAGCGGCATGATGATGTCTTCAACCAGTGAGGTGACGATCTTGCCGAATGCAGCGCCGATAATGACCGCGACGGCCAAATCGACGACATTGCCTTTCATCGCGAACTCTTTGAATTCTTTCCACATAGGAAGAATTTTTTTTCAGGTCGCGACCACGTTGACAAGCTTTTTCGGGATCACGACGACCTTCCGAATCGTTAGACCACGAGTGAATTCCTGCACTCGTTGATTGGCGTGGGCGAGCGCCTCGAGTTCGGCATTAGTGGCGGCGAGCGGAACGGTGATTCGATCTCGCACCTTGCCGTTTACTTGGAGCGCGATCTCGACTTCGTCCTCGATCAAGAACTCGGGTTGATGTTGCGGCCATGGTTGGTCCGTGATTTCCCGCGGGTTCACGGGAAACTGCTGGCCCATGCGTTCCCATAATTCCGAGCTGAGGTGGGGAGCAAACGGATTGAGCAGAATCAAAAACGTCCGCAACGCGCCGACCGGCACCGCAGTCAGATTCGTGAAGGCATTTACGAAAATCATCATCTGCGCAATGGCCGTATTGAAAGACAGGTTTTCGATGTCTTCTGTCACTTTCTTGATCGTCGCGTGGATCACTTTGAGTTGCGCGCCAGTCGGTTCGATCTCCTGCACTGCTTTGGAAAGCATCCATTCGCCGGCCTGGTTTTCCTCCATCACAAGCCGCCAGACGCGAGCAAGGAATCGCGCGACTCCCTCGACGCCAGAAGTGCTCCAAGGCTTCATCTGCTCGAGTGGCCCCATAAACATCTCGTAGCAACGGAAGGAATCGGCGCCGTACTCGGCAATTACGTCGAGCGGGTCGATCACATTTCCCCACCGCTTTGACATTTTGCGACCGTCTTCGCCGAGAATGATGCCCTGATTGACGAGGCGCTGGAAGGGCTCCGCGGTCGAGAGATGACCAAGATCGAAAAGAACCTTGTGCCAGAATCGCGCGTACAACAGATGTAAGACTGCGTGCTCCGTCCCGCCGACGTAGAGGTCAACGCCGCCCGGCTGCGCCGGGAATGACGAATGATCAGTCGCGCCTTCAGGCTTCTTCGTCATTCGGGTTTCGTCATTCCCGCTTCCCATCCAGTAACGTTCGGCATCGCTCCCGACAAAACGGTCGGAGTTATGCGGATCGCAGAATCGGAGGTAATACCAGCACGAGCCCGCCCATTGCGGCATCGTGTTCAGCTCGCGGGTAGCGGTCTCCGAGTAGCGGACCCATTCTTTCGCGCGCGCCAGCGGCGGTTCGCCAGAGCCGGTCGGTTTGAAGTCGTCGAGTGGCGGCGGCGTGAGTGGTAATTCGTTTTCCGAGATCGGCTCGTGTTTTCCGGATCGCCAGACAATTGGGAATGGTTCGCCCCAATAGCGCTGACGCGAGAACAGCCAGTCGCGGATCTTGTAGCGAACGACGGCGCGACCAAGGCGATGTTCGTCGAGCCACGCGACAATTTTTTTCTTCGCTTCCGGGGTCGGCAGGCCGTTGATCAGCGGTGAATTGATGGCGATGCCGTCCTCGAGCGAACCAATCGATTCCTCCGGAGTTTTTCCGGGTGCCTGGACGACCGGAAGAATTTCGAGATCGAATTTTCTCGCGAATTCCAAATCGCGCTCGTCATGTCCGGGGACGCCCATGATAGCGCCGGTGCCGTAGCCCATCAGCACATAATCAGCGATCCAGATCGGGATTTTCTCGTTGTTGACCGGATTGATCGCGTAAGCCCCGATAAATGTGCCGGTTTTTTCTTTGGCAAGTTCGGTCCGTTCCAGATCGGATTTCGCAGAAATTTGCTCGCGATATTTTTCAATCTCGGCGCGACGATCGGCGCTCGCGAGGCGATCGACGAGCGGATGCTCGGGCGCGAGAACCATGTAGTTGGCACCGTAAATGGTGTCCGGTCGGGTGGTGAAAACGGTGATTTTCTGAGTGGCAGACGCCGTCGCTCCTGAACCGCCGGGATCACCGATCCCAGCCACAGTGAACTGCACTTCTGCGCCCTCACTCCTCCCGATCCAATTGCGTTGCAGAAGTTTTATTCCGTCGGGCCAATTCAGGGGCTCGAGTTCGTCGATCAACCGTTCGGCATAAGCAGTGATGCGTAACATCCATTGCCGCATCGGGCGCCGAACGACCGGGAAACCGCCGACCTCGCTTTTGCCGTCGATAACCTCCTCATTCGCGAGGACCGTGCCGAGCTCGGGACACCAATTCACCGGAACTTCCGCAACGTAGGCGAGTCGCACGCTGTCCGCATCGTCACCGCGATACGTCGAAATCGGTTCGGCGCGTTTAGTCTCGGGATTGAACCAGGAATTGTAGATCTGGAGGAAAATCCATTGCGTCCAGCGAAAGAAATTCGGATCCGCCGTGCTGACTTCGCGCTCCCAGTCGTAGGAAAAGCCGATCCGTTTCAATTGTTTCTTGAAGTGCGCAATGTTGGTTTGGGTCGTTACCTCTGGATGCTGGCCGGTGCGGATGGCGTACTGTTCGGCGGGCAACCCGAATGCGTCCCAACCGATTGGATGAAGAACGTTAAAGCCGCACAACCGTTTGTAACGCGCGACGATATCGGTCGCGGTGTAGCCTTCCGGATGTCCAACGTGCAAACCTGCGCCGCTCGGGTAGGGGAACATGTCGAGGACATAATATTTCGGCTGGCTTGCGTTGAAGCCTGGCTCGCCCGGATTGGCGGCGTGAAAAGTCCGGCGCTCGTCCCAGATGGCCTGCCATTTCGGTTCGAGGACGTCGAAAGGATATGGTTTGCGGCGTTCGCTCATGCGGGAAGAGGGCAAACAGTAGACAGGATTGGCTGGATTTACAGGATGGGATTTCCCGGCCGCGGCCTTCGCGGCAACTTCATAGCGGTCTTCCGTGACTTTGTCGCATGATCTGCCTCTGCCTCGCCACCCGAAACGCGCACAAGATGCGAGAGTTTTCAGGGATACTGCGAGGAGAGGTTTGCCTGAGGGATTTATCCGACTATCCCGAAGTTGGGGCGGTGCCGGAGGATGGTATTACCTTTGAGGAAAACGCACGGATCAAAGCGAAGATCGTCTCGCGCCAGGTGCGTGGTCTGGTGCTGGCAGATGATTCCGGACTCGAGGTCGATTCATTAGGCGGAGCGCCCGGCGTCTATTCCGCCCGCTACGCAGGGCAGGGCGCGACAGATGCGGCCAATCGCAAGAAATTGCTCGAGGAGATGGGGCGATTGGCTGCGAATCCGAAGCGGACGGCCCGATTTCGCTGTGTTCTGGCGCTCGCGCGCGGCGGCGAAGTCATCGCTACCTTCGAGGGCGCCGTGGAAGGGCACGTAGTGCGAGCGGAGCGCGGCGTGCTCGGGTTCGGATACGATTCGTTATTTCAGCCTAACGGATTCGGTAAGACGTTCGCCGAACTTTCCGCCGCGGAGAAGAATGCAATCAGTCACCGCGCGATGGCGGTTTCGAGGTTACGCGACTTTCTAGGAAAGCAAAGTTCGCGAGCGAAAATCTGACCAGTATGCCAAGCCTGTTCTAGGGCGAGGGTGGTGGAGGCGGCGGAGGAGGAGCAGGAGCAGCTCCCGGCACACCCGGTGCGCCTGCGGCGCCATGCTTTATTTTGATTTCGTAGGCGACTTTCTCGATTCCTGCTGAGCGCACGCGATCGAGCAGCTTCATCACGTCGCCGTGGAGCGCTTCTCGGTCTGCACTGAGGAAGAGCTTCAGATTTGGATTCCCCTTATGAAGCGCGACGAGACGCGGCATGACGTCACCGTCAGTCACCACTTCTTTATCGAAGTGGACGAGGCCATCGGGATCGACAAACAAACTGAGGCGGTCCTTCGGATCGGGAGTCGGCAGGGGCTGAGTGGGCGCGACGATCGCTGGCAGGTTCACCCGAATGCCCTTCATGTGAACCTGGCTCAAGCTCACCATCATGAAACTGGCCAGGAGGAAGAACATGATATCGATCAGCGGAATGATTTCGATGCGGGCCCTTTTTTTTGGGACTGGCGAATTAAACGTCATAGCGGCAGAATTGTTTAAAGTTGGGCGCCTTGCAGCGTATAGGTAATCGGCACTCTGACTTTCTTATAAGTGCCAGGATTACACTTCCAGCGCATGAATGTGTTGATCGTAGTCTGATCGAGAATCGGGCTCCCGGTGCTCTGAGTGGCGGTGACGTCCGTTGCATTGCCACTGTCGTCGAAACTGATGACAAATGTGCCGCTGCCGGTTTGCTTGGACCGCCGCGCTTCGTAAGGATAAACCGGGTGCGGCGCACTTTTCCAGTTGGTCCTGGCGCTAGAATAACTAGCCACGCCGCTGTAGCCCGTGCCTTTATTCTCTGCGACTTTCGGTCTCGGCTTCGGCGTTGGGGCATTCGGCGGCCGGGGGGGAGGGGTCGGCTCTTGAATTGTGAACTCAGTCGGTTCGTCTGGCGGCGGAGGGGGCGGAGGCGGTTCCTCTTCGGGTGGCGGCGTCGATTCTGGAGGCAATTCAGTGATGACGGCGTCGACCGGTGCTGACGGCATGACAATGTCCTCGGGAGGTGCCTCCGACCGCTGAATGCTGGCTATGGCCACAGCCGCAAGTTCGATTGCGAGGGCGGCCGCCAGGGAGCCGATGAAGTGCCACCGGGGTCGCGGCTTGTAGAATATTGCTTTGGCCATGACTTTCGAATTTATCGGTCAGCTTGCGCCGGCAGCGACGGGCTCTTCACTTCAAAAGCGATTTTGTAAAAACCTGCGGCGCGCACCTGTTCGATCAATCTTAGGATATCGCCGTGGTAGGCATCGCGATCGCCACGAATGAAAATCTTGGCATTAGGAGCGATGCGATGCACGTTCAGCAACTTTTCATAAACGTCGTTCGGCTCCACTTTTACTTTGTCATAATAAAGGTCGCCGCTCTTATCCACCGAAAGGGCCACGTACTCACGCCTCGACTGGGTTTGACCCATGAGGCCGGTAGGAAGATTCAGCTTGATGCCCTTCACGTGCACCTGGCTCAGGCTTACCATCATGAAGCTCGCCAGAAGAAAGAACATGATGTCGATCAAAGGAATGATCTCAATCCGCGCTTTATGGTGCGGAATCGGTGAGCTTACTCTCATGGAAAATCCTTAGAGTGACGACCCATGCGCAGAGCTTTGGGTTTGCCCTGATATCGCGACCTCTTTACCGGCTCTTTCTGCTCCTAACATAACTTCAAGGTTCGTCGCAGCGGTCTGCAATTCGAACTCCAAGTTAGACACCTGAGAACTGAAAAAGTTAAACGGTATGAGGGCAAAAATTGCGATGCCAAGACCGCAGGCCGTGGCGATAAGCGCTTCCGCGATACCACCTGTGACGGCTTGGACAGCGAGTTCCTCGCTTCCCAGCAAGCTGAAGGATTTAATCAGACCTGTGATCGTGCCCAACAGACCGAGAAGAGGGGCGAGCGTGACGAGCGTATCCATGACGACCAGGTAGTGACCGGCGCGTTTGATCTCGATGCCGGCCGCAACCTGGAGAGCGCCCTGAAGCGACGCGTGTGAATGGTTCAGTCCATTCCATAGCATGCGCAAAACTGGGTCGCGAGTGTCGCGCGCGAGCCTTGAAGCTTCGTTCAGATCGCCGGCTTCAATTGCGGTGAAGACTTTTTCAATCCGCTTCGGATCGCGACGAAACGCGCGGAAGAGCCACCAGAAGCAACGATCGATCACGACAAATAGCGCGACGATCGAGACGATCAGGATCGGCCACATGATCGGGCCGCCCGCCTTGAAATTGCGAATGAAGAAGTTGCTGCTCGGAGGAGGGGCGACCGGCCCAGCGGGACTGGCTTCGGCCGCCACCGTGGCTGAGACAGTTGGTGAAGTAGCCTCGGCCGGAGCGGTGCCGGAAACAGGCGGAACGCCCGGCGCCGTCGTCGATCCAGGAGCGGCCGCGACGGAAGCTCCAGGAGCCGCGCTTTCCGCTGGTGCGGCAGCGGCGGGCGACGTTGCGAGTGCGGGTGAATCCGTCGGAAGTGCCGGAGTTGTTCCCGGCGCTGCTGGACTTTGCGCAAAGCCCGTGAGCGCGGTGGTGATTAAGCAGAGACTAACGATTAGCGTTTTTTTCATATAGACTGGTGGATGTTCGAAAGATTCCGGCGTTAATGGATATTCCCGTTTATCACAAAGGGAACGCCCGCGCGTCCAGAAAAAGTTTTTGTTCATTTTTACGGCGGCACGTCGTTCCCACGTCAATTACTTATTCGGAATTAACTCTTACGGTGGACTTAAGGAAAGCCCCGCTAAACTGTTCAAGGCAAGTTTTTTTTCAATTTAATTGTCGCCATTCTTCACGCGATTGCGCAGGGCAGGCCAGTCTCCCACGGTCGCAACCAACTCGTCCCCGGCTTGAATCGGGCCGACACCCGAGGGGGTCCCCGTCAAAATCAAATCGCCCGGAAGCAGGGTGAGGGACTGGCTGGCAAAGGCGACAATGGTCGCGACCGAATAAATCATCTGGCTGGTGCGGGCCTGTTGTTTCACTTCGCCGTTTTGCCGGAGCGAAATCTCGAGATCAGAAGGATCGACCTCGGTATAAACGAAAGGTCCGACCGGCGTGTAGGTATCGAAGGATTTGGCGCGGCCAAACTGCTTTTCCGATTTCTGTAAATCGCGATCGCTAATGTCCTCTCCAATTGTGTAACCGAAAACGTATTCAAGCGCGTGCTCAGCGGGGATGCTTTTGGCGCGGGCACCGATGACAATCGCGAGCTCGGTTTCGAAATCGGTTTTGTGCTCCGGGAACGCGATTTCGATAGTGCCTCCGTGCGGCAGCAGGGAGGTTGGCGCTTTGAACCAAATTAACGGCGAGCCGATTTCGGTCCGCTGCATTTCCTGGATGTGCTCGCGATAATTCAGGCCGACCGCGATGATCTTGCTCGGCGCAACCGGGAGATCGATCACGAGTTCGCCTAACGAACGGACTTCACCGCTGAAATTCAGGCCGAGCCAGAAAGGCTGCGTGAGAAGATGCACCGTCTCGCCTCGGACCTCGCCGTAAACGTGCCTGCCGTTGTCGAGGAAGCCACCGAACGTCCGCATGAGCCGTCACAGATTGCACGGATTCGTTCAGATGAAAACGCGAACTGAAAATCGCGATCGAACCCGACGCTTTTTCAGCGCGGCACAACGGCCACGAAGTCGCGCACCGTTTTTGATTCGGAAATCGAAAATGGTTCTTCTTTCCCGGCGAACCAAAATGCGGTCGAAGATCCACCATCGAGGTTGAGTGCGCGGCTGATTTTCATTTTCCCGGCGAGATTTGGCAGGCGCAAAATCCGGCTCAGCTGCCCGAGTGTCACCGCCGACGAAACGCCGATCAGAGCGTGACCTTCCCCATCAACCGCCGCGAAAGTTCGACGGGCTGGCCGGGTGTCATTCAACCCGGGCACCGGCGCGCCGCGCTCGATCAGGAGTGGACCGCATTGCACCGCCGCTTTCACTTTCTTGGTTATTGTGAAATGCGTTGTCCTAACGATGTCGACCTGGTTTTGTGTCGTGCACAAAACACCGGTCAGCAGCTTCGCCTTGCGCGATGGGGAAAGCACCCGGCCTTCGCTCACGAGCAAACCGACCGGCGCATCTTCCGGATCGAAATAGCCGCCGTTGACGCCCGCCAACGCGTTGATTCGCGACATCGCGCTGGCCAGATCAGCTCGTGGCGCGCTCGGCTGGTCGATCACACGGAGCGTCGCGGTTCGGGTCGCGAAAACGGCCAGGTGTAGAGTGGCGCGATCGGCCGTCGCGGTCTCCTCGACGGTTGTCGTCCAGTGCTCAACCGATTCGTTAGGCGAAGCTTCCCGCCGTGTTTCCGCGATTTTCCACCCTGACTGGGCGAAGACGGAAGCCGCGCTCAGGAACAGGAAAAGAGCGGCGCGCAAAAGTCGCGTCATCATTGCGTGGTCGGACCGGTTTCTACGACCCAGCCTTCAGGACCGCGAACGTCCGACTGCCCTTGCGATCGAGGTAAAGCAAAATTCCGCGGCGCGGATCCGCCTTCGATAAGGCCTCGCGGAAGCTGGCCACATTACTCACCGGCTTGCCGTCCACTTCCGTGATCACGTCCTCCCGCTGAATGTCCTGCGCTGCCGCAATGCTGTTCTCGGCGACGTCAGTCACGATCACGCCCTCCTGCACGCTCAACTTCAATCTTGCTGCCATTTCTTTGGTCAGCTCCTGCACCTGCAGGCCGAACTTGTTCGCGTCGCCCTGACGAGGCTCGTTTCGCGGCGGCGGCTGGAGCGCGTTCGGCTGTCCGATCTCGTTAGGCAACTCTCCGGTCGTGACGGCAATCTTCATCATCTGTCCCTTGCGCCAGACGCCCAGCTCAACGCTTTGCCCGACCTTCTTTTTCAAAATCTCGTGTTGCAGCTGCGTGTCGGTTGTCACCGCAGCGCCATCGATCTGAGTGATGACATCGAAAGGACGGAGATCGCTTTTGTAGGCGGGCGCGTCCGCCTCGATCGTGCGCACCACCACGCCTTTGTCGACTCCTTTAAACAAATCGCGGATCGACGAATCATCGCCCAGCGTTTCGATCCGAATGCCCAGCCAGGGCCGGATAATTTTGTTTCCCGCGATCAACTGGGTGCCGATCTCGCCCACCAGGTTGCTCGGAATCGCAAAGCCAAGACCGCGATTGAGCCCGTTGATGAGCGTGTTCATGCCGATGACTTTTCCGTCGATGTCGCAGAGCGGCCCGCCGCTATTGCCCGGATTGATCGAAGCGTCCGTCTGCAAATAATCGGCGATGTTGTAGCCGCCGGTCTCGAGCAGCTTGCTCCGCCCTTTTCCGCTGATCACCCCGTAGGTGAAGGTGTAATCGAGTTTGAAAGGTGCGCCGATCGCGAACGCAAATTGCCCGATGCGCACCTGATCGCTGTCGGTCATCTGCACGACCGGCAGATTGTTCGCCTCAACCTTGACGACTGCGATGTCCGTTTTCTCGTCCGTGCCAGCGATCTTGCCGGGAAATTCACGACCATCCTTCAGTTTGACGATTACCTTATCGGCGCCCTCCACAACGTGGAAGTTGGTATAAATAAAGCCGTCCTGCCTGACAATGAAGCCCGAACCTTCGCTTTGCACCGGTTCGGCATTGCCTCGGCCGCGCCGCGGGTCGTTGTCATCCGGGGCCTGGAAAAAAAGATCATCCAACGAGGATTCGCCGTCAGACTTCTTTGTTACCTCGATGATTACAACGCTGGGAGCGACAATTTCGAAAACCTTTGCGAAAGCGCTATTGAGTTGATGCACAACATCTTTTCCCGGCGCTGCTGCGGCCTCAGGGATGGTCGGCGTCGGTTGAACTGTGGCCGGAGGGGCAGCCGGGTCCGCCGCTTGCAACGAAGTGAGGGGAAGGGCCGCAAGGGAAAAAACAATGAGAAGTCGACGATGCATAGGCGGCGGTTTGGACAGGCAGGCGGACGGCGCTGTTCAAATAGTAGCGGAGAGCACGAAGCGGGCAAACCGCTTCCCTCCTGCCCATATTCTTACTCTTTCTCCTGCTCATGCTCCTGATCAAAAAGGCCCGAGCAAGAGCAAGAGAAGGAGCAGGCGAGCGAACCTGGGCGAACGGGGCGCACCCCAAGGTGCCTTCGTTGACCACCTTACCTGGGACCCGTAACTTTTTGTCGAATCAAAATGGTTACTCTTGCCGATAGTAAAAAAGACGAAAAGGCATTCATCTCCCATGCGCCGGGATATTTCTCGCGCGATGGCGGGATCGCGCCCGAGTTCTGGAACGATTGGAAGTGGCAGCTGCAAAATCGTATCACCACGCTGGCGCAGCTCGAGGAGCATCTCGTTCTTTCCGAGGAAGAACGCGCTGGAGTGCTGCTTTCCGGCGACAAACTCGCGCTCGCCATTACCCCTCATTTTTTCAACCTGATCGAGCCGGATAATCCCGATTGCCCGATTCGACGTCAGGTCATCCCGCGAATCGAAGAAACCTGGGCCTCGCCTTACGACATGGCGGATCCATGTGGCGAAGACTCGCACATGCCGGTGCCGGGTTTGGTCCATCGCTACCCCGACCGCGTCCTCTTTCTCGTGACCGATCGATGCGCGGCCTACTGTCGCTACTGCACCCGCAGTCGCGTCGTCAGCGGAGTCGGTGAACAGGAATTGCACACCGAATTCGAGGCCGCCTTCAAGTATCTCGAAGAACACACCGAAGTGCGCGACGTCCTCTTATCAGGTGGCGATGCGCTGCTCTTTACTGATGCGAAGCTGGAGAAAATCCTGAGCCGCTTGCGCGCGATCGAGCACATCGAGTTCCTTCGCATTGGCACGCGCGTTCCAATCTTCCTGCCGCAGCGGATCACGCCGGAGTTTTGCGCAATGCTGCAAAAATATCATCCCCTCTGGATGAGCATCCACGTTAATCACCCACGCGAGTTGACGACCGAAGTGCGCGCGGGCCTCGAAATGCTCGCGAATCATGGCGTTCCGTTAGGCAATCAGAGCGTCCTGCTCAAAGGAGTGAACGACGATCTCGAGACGATGAAAACGCTCGTGCACAAACTGCTCATGTGCCGTGTTCGCCCTTATTACATCTACCAGTGCGATCTGATTAACGGCTCCGCCCATCTGCGCACATCGGTGGCCAAAGGAATTGAGATCATCGAAGGCTTGCGCGGTCACACCACGGGTTATGCCGTGCCGCAATATGTCATCGACGCCCCCGGCGGCGGCGGCAAAGTTCCAATCAATCCTGGTTACATCCTTTATCACGACCACGAGAAGATCGTGATTCGCAACTACGAGGGGAAAATCTTCGAGTATCCCGAAACCGGCGCCGACCCGAGCGCGCAATTTGCGCCCCAGCGCCAATATCACGACGAGTATCTCTATTCCTAGCGCCGTAACTAAATAGGTTGTCATCCTGAGCGCAGCGAAGGATCTCTGACCGTTTCCGCGGACTCGGCGCGGTGCTGCCGATGAATTGCTCGAGCCTTCCGGGGAGGAGCGTGATCGTCGTCGCCACACACTGTGCATCAGAAAGAGTCAGAGATCCTTCGCTCTGCTCAGGATGGCAACAGTTGTCAGAGTCGAGAACACGTTCGCTATGCCTCAGTGCACCTTCTTCGTTGTCGTCAGAATGACAATTCTTCCAGAGCTCCTGAGATGGCTTGTAGAGTAGCTCCTGGGGCGCACCCCACCTTATTAAGAATAGGTGCAGCGAGAGATAATTGCTGCACGGGGTGAGGATGGAAATTGTAGGGCAACCGCGTCGGTTGCCATATAACGTTTCAATTCTTGAATCTTTCCTGCAGAATCTCAAGTACGGTTGGATGACCGATCTCCGCTAACTCGTAACTCACCCGCACCGTTGGGTGTTTGATGTTCACGATCCCACGCAGATCAATCGGGGTCGCAATTAAAACCAGGTCTACCGGTGCGGCATTGATGGTCGCTTCGAGTTCCGCAATTTGCTTCGGGCCATAACCCATCGCCGGGAGCACCGCCCCGGTCTTTGGATAACGCTCAAACGTCTCCTTGATCGAACCAACGGCGTAGGGACGCGGATCGATGATTTCGGCGGGGCCGAATTTCTTTGCCAGGACAACCCCGGCGCCGAAAGACATATCTCCGTGGGTTAGCGTAGTACCATCTTCGACACAGAGCACGCGCTTGCCACG
>Ga0207683_10004605_pt1 | contig 11885 bp, 12 predicted proteins | sample KBSM73metaG_FD_184333 | JGI IMG/M metagenome (GOLD analysis project Ga0207683, IMG submission 184333) | Miscanthus rhizosphere microbial communities from Kellogg Biological Station, Michigan, USA - KBS M7-3 metaG (SPAdes) (version 2) | ecosystem: Host-associated > Plants > Roots > Rhizosphere >...
ATCCTGACCTTGACCAGGAACTCTCCGCGGTCGCGGTGCGTCTGCAGCTCGGTCGGCGGGTGGATGTCGCGGTGGTAGTAGGGCGCGTGCTCGAGCAGCTGCCCGTACTCGTTCCGGTAGCGCCGCGGGATCTCGATCAGGCCCGGCGACTCGAACACGAGGTAGCGCTGCTCACCCTCCGGCCGCAAGCGGTAAGTCGTCCCGCGCGGGATCACGACGTAGTCGCCTTCCTTGTACGGCAGCTCGCCGAAGATCGTCTCGAGCGTCCCCGAGCCCTCGTGGACGAAGATCACCTCGTCGCCCTCGCCGTTACGGAAGAAGTAGTCCATCTCCTCGTCCGGCCGGCAGAGCGAGATCTCGACGTCGTCGTTCCACATCAGCAGCTTGCGGCCGTTGATCGCGTCGCCGCCGGCGTCGATCCCCATCGTCTTGAAGTGCCGGTGCTGGTGGCCCTCGGGCACCCACTCGTCGCGCTCGATCGGCTCGAAGTCGCCGACCTTCGTCACGCGGCAGGGCGAGATGAGGTGATAGAGGATCGACTCGTTGCCCGAGAAGCCCTCGAGGCCCATCACCTCTTCGGTCAGCAGCGTCCCGTTGTCGCGGAACTGGATGTGCCGCTTGCGCGGGACGTCGCCTCTCACCTGGTAGGTCGGCACGGCTAGAGAATAGTGGTCGCTTCGAGAGCGAGGTTCGCGAGCCGCTCGCCGATCGCCGGTGCGAACTTGAAGCCGTGGCCCGAGCAGGGCGAGCCGACCACGATCCGCCCCCGGCGCTCGAGCACGAAGCTCTCATCGGCGGTGGTCGTGTACATGCAGGTGTCGAGGGCCACCGGCTCCGGTTCGGCCAGGCGGTACGTCTCGTTCGTCCACTCGGTGATCCGCTCCACCAGCTCCGGCTGCGGCTGGGTCGGCACGTCCGGGTCGGCCTCCCGCCCGGCGTGGTGGGCGCCGACCTTGAGCCCGTGGACCGGGTCGTGGAGCGAGTACATGTCGTGTTTCAGCCGGTCGTGGTGGAACGAGACCACCGACGGAACCGGTCGACTTTCGGGCCGGAAGTAGCAGACGGTCTCTCGCGTCGTCCTCACGGGCAGTGGGTCATCGAGGAGCTGGTTCACCCAGGAGCCGGCGGTGACGACCACGACGTCCGCGTCGAGCTCGTCCGGGTGGACCTTCGCGCCCTCGCGGACGTCGAGCTCTCGTTTGAACGCAGCGAGCGCCTTGTCGGCGCGTGCGATCCCTGCTTCCGGCTGCAGGACGGCGAAGGCCCCTTCGGGGACGCGGATCGGGAAGCGACTCTCGGCATCCTCGCGCTCGAGCCGCTCCCAGGCGACCCCGCAACGCTCGAGCGTCGGGGCCGTGCTCTCGTCGAGGCTGCTCACGATCTCGACCAGACCGTGGAGCTCGAGAATCGACTCGCCGCTCTCCGCCTCGAGCTCGCGCCAGAGGCCGAGCGACTCCTGGGCCAGGCGGACGTAGTGCTCCTCGGGGTAGGCGAGCCGGAAGATCCGCGAGCGCCCGTGGCTCGACCCGTGCGGGTTGCCGACCTCGAACTGCTCGTAGACGACCGGGTCGACCCCGCGCCGCTTGAGCGCCCAGCCGGTGGCGAGGCCCATCACGCCTCCGCCGATGACGGCGACCTTCATCGTCCGCGCGGTGTCAGACACCGCCACGAATCACGCACGCGGCCCGACGCGGTTGCAGAGTACGCCGATGCCCTCGACCTCGAGCTCGACTTCGTCGCCGGGTTGCAACCACCGCTCGTCGCCGTGCTCGAGGATGCAGCCGGTCCCGACGGTGCCCGAGCCGAGGACGTCGCCCGGCCGCAGCTCCGTGTTGCGAGCGGCGTGCGCGACGATCGACTCCCACGAGTGGTACATGTCGCCGAGGTTCCCGCGCGAGCGCTCCTCGCCGTTCACGCGCGCGACCATCTCGAGCCGCAGGTCGCCGAGCTCGTCCGGCGTGACGACGACCGGACCGAGCGATGTCGCGAAGTCCTTCCCTTTCGACGGTCCGAGCCCGACGCGCATTTCGGCGCGCTGTAGGTCACGAGCCGACCAGTCGTTCATCACGGTGAAGCCCCCGACCTCGCCGTCCACGCCCATGATCGCCGCCACCTCGAGCTCGTAGTCCAGGGCCTCCGAGCCCTCTGGGTACGGAACTTCCTCGTCCGGCCCATAGATCGCCGCCGGATTCGAGAAGTAGAAGACCGGGAGCTCGTACCACTCGGGCACGACCTCCCCGCGCCCGGTGACGGCGCGGGCATTCCGCACGTGCTCCTCAAACGCGTAGAAGTCGCGCACCGACGGCGGCCGGCGCACCGGCGCGAGCAGCCGCACCTGATCGAGCGGATACTCGGCGTGCTCGCGCGCGTGGCCGCCGCCCGTGAAGAACGACTCGAGCGTCTGGGCCGCGAGCTGGATCACGCGGTCGCCCTCGATCCGACCCGGCCAACCCCGGATCTCGTGCTCGACGGGCGTGAACATGCACAACTTCATCCTTCGAGGCTATCTCGGTGCCGGACCGTCGTCTCTGCCCGAGGCAGTCCGGCCGGCCGCCCGGGCAGAGCCGGCACGGCCTCCAAACGGCGCCGTCAAGTCGGCGCCTCAGGGCTCGGTGTGTACCACGACGTCGGCGATCTCGGGCCGCTCGCGGCGGATTCGCTCCTCGATTTCGCTCGCGCGCGCGTGTGCCTCGGCCAGCGAGGTCGACGGATCGAGGCCGAGGGTCAGGTAGGCGAGCAGCCCGTCGTCCGTGCGCAGGAAGCGCAACTCGCGGGGCGGGCCGCCGGTCTCCTCGCGGACGATCCGCTCGACGAGGTCGCGGTCGCCGGCGACGTCGCGGCCCTCCCCCGCCTCGGCCAGCGGCTCGAGGTGGGTCTGGACGGCGTCGACCTCCGGCACCGACTCCACGATCGCCCGCTCCACCTCGGTCGCGACCTCGTGCGCGTCCTCGAGCGGCAGGTCACCCGGAAGCTTCAGGTGGAGCGAGACCTCGGTTGCGTTTCCGACACTGAGCACGATCAGGTTGTGGATCTCGCGCACGCGCGGCACCCGCTGCGCCGCCGCCAGCACCCGCTCCCGCAGCGCGGCCTCGTCCTGCTGAGGCTCGACGTGGACGACGACGTCGCTGCCCGGCAGCGCGCCATGTACCGCCGCCTCCACGGCGTCCGCCGCGGCGTGGCCCTGGCCGACCGCAGCCGCCGGCGGCACGCCGATGACGACGTCCGCGAACTGGCGTCCCGCCGCCTGCCGCATTCGCAGCCGCCGCAACTCGATCCCTGGTAGCGCCGCGATCGCAGCGAGCGCGGCTTCCTGCGCGTCGGGCGGTACGCGATCCATGAGCACGTCCACGTTCAGGCGCATCAGCCGCGCAGCGGCGACCAGCACCAGGGCGGCGACGAACAGCGCCGCCGCCGAGTCCGCCCAGTGGTAGCCGGCGCGCGCGGCCGCGAGGCCTGCGAGCACCGCCGTCGAGCCCGCGAGGTCGGACGCGAAGTGGAGGGCGTTCGCCTGCAGCGCCGGGCTGCGGTAGCGCCGCCCGGCACGGAACGACACCGAGGCGCGAACGAAGTCGACGACGATCACGAGGGCGATCACGACGAGCGCATACCACCGCGGGTCGACCTGCGCCGGGTTCGACCCGAACAGGCGCCCGAGCGCGCGCCAGGCGATCAGGAGGCTGGCCACGACAAGGATCGCCGCCTCGGCGAGCGCGGCCAGGTGCTCGGCCTTGCCGTGGCCGTAAGGGTGTCCCGTGTCGGCCGGCCGAACGGCGACGCCGAGCGCGACGAACGTCAAGATCGCTGCGATGAGGTCGGTGCCCGAGTGCGCGGCCTCGGAGAGCAGGCCGAGCGAATGCGTGGCGAGGCCCGCGACCAGCTTGACCGCGATCAACACGCAGGCTGCGACGATCGAGACGAGGGCGGTCCGGCGCTGCGGGCTCATGGCCGCCAAGGATCGCACGGCCACTGGAAGGGCCGAAGGCCCGCCGGGCGGGCGGGCCTTCCGGAGGGAAGCTCAGGCGAGCGCGCTAGGCGTTCGCGATGTCGCCGCGGAAGCGCTCCTTCAGGAACGTCCCCGCGCCTGTGCCCTTGTCGAACCAGTGGCGGTACTTCAGGGCCTGGTGCTTGGCTGCGGTGTACTCGAAGTCGAACCGGCATGCCTTCGAGTCCGTGAAGCACGAGAAGGTCGCGCTCGGACCGAAGAAGGTCGCGATCCAGACGTCCGTGAACCCGCAGTCGGTCGTGCAGGTTGCGTTCGGGTCGAACGTGCCGCCGGTGACCTTGCCGACGAGGTAGCCGTGGAACTTGCCCTTCACGCCTGCGAGGACGGTCGAGCCGTGGCGGCCCTTCGTCTCGCACGCGCCCGGGCTCTGGCCCGCGTTCGTCAGGAACGTGCCGCGGTCCGTGCGCAGCACTGTGTACGAGCCGTCGTGGTTCTTGTGCACGCGGAACGTTCGCTTCTCGGTGTCGACGGCCCACGCGTTGCCGCACGTGCCGCCGTCGTCCGTGACCACGTCGTAGGGCCCGAACTTGCCGTGCTTGCCCTTGAAATGGCCGTTCCCGTGGCCATGGCCGGGGTCTGCAGCACCGCTGGCCGCGAAGGCACACGCGGCGACGAGCAGGCCCGGCAGGATCCAGCGTTTCTTCATGTGAACGTTCCTCCTGGGCGATTTCGTGCCTGTCGTGAGGTAGATCCCGGCCGCCTTCGGATCTTGCGGCGAGCCTTTACGCTGGCGCGATGCCCGGGTTCGACGCCTTCCTGCTCGACGTGCTGCCGCCACGGGCGCGCGTGCTCGACGTCGGGTGCGGCGACGGCGCCCTCGTCGAGCGCCTCGCCGAGGCCGGCTTCGACTCGGTCGGCGTGGACCCCAACGCCCCGGCCGCTCCGAGGCTCGTCCGCGAGCGTGTCGAGGACGCGACCGGCATCGGCCGGTTCGACGCCGTCTGCTCGGTGATGGCTCTCCATCACGCCGACCTCGAGCCGGTGCTCGAGTCGATCGGCGGCCTGCTCCGCCCCGGCGGGCTCGTGCTCGTCTCCGAGTTCAGCTGGGACGAATACGACGAGCGCGCCGCCGCGTGGGTCGCGGAGCACGACCCGGCGCGCGACGGGTCGGTCGCGGCCTGGCGCGACGAGCACGAGGGGCTGCACCCCGGCGAGCGTGTCCGCACCGCGCTCGACGAGGCCTTCGAGCGGCGGAGTCTGACGAACCGGCCGTACCTCGCGCCGATGCTGGGACGGCATGACCTGGAGCGAGCCGAGCTCGCGGCGATCGAGCGCGGCGAATTGCCCGCGATCGGCTGGTGGTACGCAGGAGCTACGACGAGCTAGAGGTTGCCGCGGAGCGCCTGTTCGCGCTCGATCGACTCGAAGAGGGCCTTGAAGTTGCCCTCGCCGAAGGTGGTCGCGCCGTGGCGCTCGATCACCTCGAAGAACACCGTCGGCCGGTCCTGTGCCGTCTTCGTGAAGATCTGCAGCAGGTAGCCGTCCTCGTCGCGGTCGGCCAGGATCTTCAACCGGTGCAGGTCGGAGTAGTCCTCGCCGATCTCGCCGACCCGGTCCTCGACGTCCTCGTAGTACGTGTCCGGCGTGTCCAGGAAGAGCACGCCGCGATCCTTCATCGCCTCGACGGTGCGGACGATGTCGCCGCTCTGGAGGGCGATGTGCTGGACACCCGGCCCGTGGTTGAACTCGAGGTACTCCTCGATCTGGCTCTTGCGCTTGCCCTCGGCCGGCTCGTTGATCGGGAACTTGATCTTGCCGCTGCCGTCCGCCATCACCTTCGACATCAGCGCCGAGTACTCGGTCTGGATCTGGTCGTCGCCGAAGTGGACGATGTTGACCATCCCGAAGACCTGCTCGTAGAAGCCGACCCAGTGGTTCATGCGGCCAAGCTCGACGTTGCCCACCACGTGGTCGATCGCCTTCAGCCCGACGCCCGCGCCGGCGTGTCCGTTCTCCGTCGACGACACGTACCCCGGCAGGTACGGGCCGGCGTACTCGTGACGGTTCACGAAGGTGTGGATCACGTCGCCGTAGGTCCCGATCGCCGCGACCTCGACGCGGCCGAAGTCGTCCTCGTCCCAGTGCGGCTCGGCGATCCCGCGTGCCCCGCGCTGCACTGCCTGGCGATACGCCTCGGCCGCACTCGGAACCAGCAACCCGATGCTCTTCGCAGCATCGCCGTGGCGGCAGGCGTACTGCGTGACCTCGCTGTCGTTGCGCAGGCCGCTCGTCACGACGAGGCGGATGTCGCCCTGCTCGAGCACGTACGACGCGCGGTCGCGGACGCCGGTCTCGGGGCCCGCGTACGCCGTGCGCGTGAAGCCGAGCGCGTGCTCGTAGAAGTAGGTCGCCTGCTTCGCGTTGCCGACCCAGAGCTCGACGTGGTCCCAGCCTTCGAGCGGCATGAAGTCGGTGCTCACGGGTCGGATTGTACTCCCGCAGGTTGCGGGGAGCCCTCGTCGCCGGCCGGCGGCGGCGTATCGTCGAGCCCCTTTCGCAGCGGCGCCTCGCGCACCCAGAGCAGGGAGATCACGAACACGAGTACGCAGAGGATCACGGCGAGCAGGAACGCAGGCTGGATCGCGTGCGCCAGCGCCGCGCGGCTGGCCGGCGGCAGTCGGTGGATGACCGCGCCCTCGCCGCTCACGCCCGGAGGCAGGCGCTGGTTCACGATCACTCCCATCAGCGTCACGCCGAGCGTGGCTCCAATCGACCGCGAGAACTGGCTCAGCGCGGTCGCCGACCCCATCGCCGAGCGCGTCACCGAGTTCTGGATCGAGAGCACGAAGATCTGCATCATCATCCCCAGCCCGACGCCGGCGATCACCATCGCCTTCGCGGCGTCTGCATTGGTCGAGTTGACGCCGAGCCGCCAGAGCATCAGCTCGCCGAGCCCGAGCACGATCGGCCCGATCAGCGTGTTCGGGCGGTAGCGGCCGGTGCGGGAGACGATCTGGCCCGAGATGAAGCTCGTGGTGACCGCTCCGAGCAGCAGTGGGGTCAGCACGACGCCCGACGACGTCGCGGAGGTGCCGATCACGCCCTGCACGAACAGCGGCACGAAGCTGATCGTCCCGAACATCGCCGCGCCGACGAGGAACAGGCACGCCACGCTCGAGGCGACGGTCTGGTTGCGCAGCAGGTCGAAGGGCAGGATCGGCTCGCGTACGCGCTTCTCGATCGCGCCGAAGGCCGTCAACAGCGCGACGGAGGCGACGAGCACGCCGATCACCTGCCTCGAGCCCCACGGGTAATCGGTCCCACCCCACACGAGCCCGAGCAGCAGCGCCGTCGTCCCCAGCGCGAGCACCGCCGCGCCGAGCCAGTCGATCGAGTGCTCACGCCGGGAGGCCCGCTTGGGCATCGTGACCGCGATCACCGCCATCGCGGCGATCCCGACCGGGATGTTGACGAAGAAGATCCAGCGCCAGGAGGCGTTGTCGACGATGAACCCGCCGATCAGCGGCCCGATGATCGAGGCACCGGCGAAGACCGACCCGATCAGCCCCTGGTATTTGCCGCGGTCGCGAGGCGGCACGATCATCCCGACCATCGCGAGCGTCAGGGGGAAGAGGCCGCCGGCGCCGACGCCCTGGACGGCGCGGAAGATGACGAGCTCCACCATGTTCTGCGCCAGGCCGCAAAGAACCGAGCCGACCAGAAAGATCGAGATCGCGATCATGAAGAGCGGCTTGCGCCCGTGCGCGTCGCCGAGCTTCCCGTAGAGCGGCACCGTCACCGTCGAGCCGAGCACGTAGGCCGTGAAGACCCACGAGTACTGGCTAATCCCGCCGAGCTCGGACACGACCCGGGGCAGCGCCGTCGCCACGATCGTCTGGTCGAGCGCCGCGAGGAGCAGCGCGACCATCAGCCCCGAGTAGATCGCGAGCACACGGCCGATCGAGTAGTGGTAACCAGGCGGTGTCCGCTCGAGCCGCGCGCGTAGGCCGCTCACGTCGGCACCGTCTCCGCGCGAAGCCGCCGCGGCGGGCGCGAGACGAGAATGCCGCCGGCGATCGCGACGCCGCCGGCGATCTGCAGCCCCGTCAGCGGCTCGGACAGGATCAGCAGCGAGAAGATCGCGGCCAGGAACGGCTGCAGGTTCGCGAACACCGACGCGCGCGACGGCCCGACGCGGCTGATGCCGCCGAACCAGAGCAGGTTCGCGACGACGAGCGGCCCGACGATCGCGAACGCGTAGAGCAGCCAGATCGTCGTCCCGAGGCCGCCGTAGTCCTGGCTCGTCAGCTGGGGCAGCCCGACGAGCAGGAGCGGGATCGTCCCGATCGTGAACCCGACGGCGCTGACGCGGAGCGTCGAGTACCGGGCGAGCAGCGGCGAGACCGAGACCGTGTACCACGCCCAGGTCGCGGACGCGGCCAGGCCGAGCAGGTCGCCCCAGAGCTGGTGCGAGACGCCGCCGCCCGAGCCCAGCGCGACGAGCGCCGCGCCGCCGAACGCCAACACGGCCGCGAGCCAGAAGCGCGAGCCGATCCGCTCGATCCCGAGCAACGAGGCGAAGATCCCCGTCAGCACTGGCAGCGTCCCGAAGAGCAGCGCGACCGTGGTCGCCGTCGTCAGCTTGATCGCGTACCCGAACGCGAGCTGGTTCAGGAAGATGCCCACGAGTGCCGCGCCGGCGAGGATCCAGAGGTCGCGCCGGGCGAGCGACAACGACCGCTCGCGCGCGTACGCGGCGCCGCTGAACAGGACAGCCGCCCCGCCGAAGCGGAGCCCTCCGTAGGCGATCGGCTGGAAGCCGTGCGAGATCACGTACTTCGTGACCGTGAAGTTGAGCGCCCAGAGGGTGACCGTCGCCAACAGCATCAGATCGGCGACCTCGGGACGGCGCATCCAGCTGAAACTACCCAGTAGGCTTGTGCGCATGCCGGAGCCGACGCGCGAGCAGATCGACGCCCTCGTCGGGCCGGCGACGCCGCACTTCGCGTACCAGCTGCGCGCGCGGGTGCAGGAGCTCGTGCTCGACCTGCCGGAAGACCACGAGCTGCGCCGTTACGCCGAGGAGAAGATGGACCTGCTCGACCGGCTCGGCTACGCCTCGTCCAAGGCGCAGGAGGGCCCGCGTGTGCGGCGCGACGTGCCGGGCTGGCAGGAGATCCCGAGCGCCGCGCCGGCCGACGAGCCGCTGCCGCGGCAGCGATGACCTTCGAGGGCGCCTCGGTCCTCGTGACCGGTGGCTCACGCGGGATCGGCAAGGCGATCGCGCTGAAGTTCGCCGAGCAGGGCGCGGCGCGCGTCGCGATCGGCTACCTCCGAAACGACCGCGCCGCCGAGGAGACGGCCGAGGAGCTGCGCAGCGCCGGGGCCGAGCCGCTGCTCCTGCGCGGCAGCGTCGCCTCCGAGCGAGTCGCCGCCGAGGCCGCGGAGCTCGGGCCGTTCGACGTGCTGGTGCACAACGCCGCGACCGGCGTGATCCGGCCCGCGCTCGAGACCAAGGACAAGCACTGGGACTGGACGCTCGAAGCCAACGCACGGGCCCTGCTGACGCTCACGCGAGCCTGCGCGCCGCAGATGCCGGACGGCTCGTCGATCGTCGGCGTCTCCAGCCTCGGCTCGATCCGGGTGCTCGAGAACTACACGCTCGTCGGCGTCTCGAAGGCGGCGCTGGAGGCGCTCGTCCGCTACCTGGCGGTCGAGCTGGCGCCGCGGATCCGCGTCAACGCGGTCTCGGCCGGCGTCGTCGAGACCGGGGCGCTGGAGCACTTCCCGAACCGCGAGGAGATGATCTCGTCCGGCCTCGCGCGGACACCGGTCGGGCGCCTGGTCCAGCCCGCCGACGTCGCGGATGCCGTCTGCTTTCTCTGCTCGCCCGCGGCAGCGATGGTCTGCGGGCATACGCTGATCGTCGACGGCGGCTTTTCCCTGCTCGCCTGACCGGCATGGAACCGACAGACACGAACCTCCGCGCCTGGGAAGAGGCGCACAAGCGGATCCGCCGCTCGTCCACACGCGGCTCGCGCACGCTGCCAAAACCCGTGCGCGAGCGGCTGCCCGACATCGGCGGGCGGCACGTCCTGCACCTGGCCTGCGGAGCCGGGCGCGAGACGGCCGCGCTGATGAGCCTCGGAGCGCTGGTCACCGGAGTCGACGCCGACGAGAAGACCGTCGTCGCGGCGCGCAAGCGGCTGCCGGACGCGGCCCTCGTCACCGCGTCGCCCGAGGCGCTGCCGGTGGAGCTGCGCCGCGGCCGGTTCGACGTCGTCTATTCGTCCTGGGGCGCGCTCGCGGAGGTCGCCGACCTCGACGGCTGGTCGGCTGGGATCGCGTCGGCGCTGAAGCGCGGCGGGATCCTCTTCCTCTACGACGAGCACCCGGTCGCCGCCTGCCTCGACCAGATGCTCCGCTGGCACGAGAGCTACTTCGACGCCTGGCCGCTCGGCCGCCTGATCCACGCGCTCGGCAGCGCCGGCCTGGCGCTCGAGCGGCTCGAGGAGCTGCCCGATCCGAACCGCTGGGGCCGTCGCGAGGTGCGTGTCCCCGGCGACCTGATCCTCGTCGCGCGCAAGCCTTAGAAGCGCCGGAAAGACGGGTCGCGCGCAGCGCAGACGACGTCGACCAGGAACGTGACGCCCGCGGCCAGAACGGAAGCGGCAACCAGCGCACCCGCCATCAGCGGCGCGTCTCCATGCGCCGCGGAGATGACCGTGCGACCGAGGCCCGGAAGTCCGAACACCGCCTCGAGGAAGGCTCCGAAACCGATGGCGAAGGCGAAGTCGCGCGAGAGCTGCTTGACAAACGCGAGGCCGTGGCGCCTCCGCGCGGCGCGCCTCGCCTCCGCCGCGTCCCGCCCATCCTCGAGGTCCCTGCGGTACTCCTCCGCTCCCTTGCGGAACGCCGCCGCCAGCCACCGGCCGTAGATCCCCGCGAAGTAGATCCCCAACGCGATCGCCGGCAGGAGCAGTGATGCGAGCCACGGCCCGAGACCATGACAGTCGTATTCCGGGGATGCACGCAGCGGGCAGTAGCCGCCAGTTCGGACGATGTGCCAGTCGGCGCCGAGGTAGAGCACCAGGTACAGCCCCGTCCACAGCGGCAACAGCGAGACGAAGATCATGCCGACACCCCGGACGACCGAGCGCCAGCGCGGCGACCGAACCGTCGCGAAGGCGAACAGCGCCCCTAACCCGACGGCGAAGACGCCGGTCAGGAACAAAAACGAGAGCGTCACCCAGGAGGCGTCCCAGACGAGCGACCGGATGCTGGGTGCGGCGACGCCTGGCTGCGGCGCGTCGGATCTCCCGAGCGAGCCTCGCGCCAGGTCTCCGAGAAAGCCGCCGTAGCCCGGGTCGTGGCCGAGGTGGGTCTCCGGGACGACGAAGGCGACGACGTAAGCCAGCGAGACGAAGCCGAAAAGCACCCCCGCCTGCCACGCGGCCCGAACGAGGAGGTAGCGACGCATCGACATGTGGCGATTCTGCGCCGCAGGTCCGACGCGCTCGTGCTCCGGGCTTACGACGACCCGTTGCGGCCGGGGATGAAGCGGCCGACGGTGTCCGCGGCGATGTAGCCGGCGATCTTCGGGTTCTCCTGCAGGCGGCGCAGCGAGTACGCGTACCAGTGCTTGCCGAACGGTGTGTAGATGCGGAGCCGGTGCCCGCCGCGCACGAGCTCGTCGCCGAGCGCGGGCCGGACGCCGAGCAGCATCTGGAACTCGTAGTCCTCGCGGCCCAGCCCCCGGGTGGACACGAGCCGCTGTCCCTGCTCGAGGAGCCACTCGTCATGCGTCGCGATGCCGACGTAGCAGCCGGCCTCGAGCAGCGCCTCGAGCGCGTGGACGAAGCTCGCACGGATCGAGTCGAAGTCGCGGTAGGCGAGCTCGGGCGGCTCGAGGTAGATGCCCTTGCAGAGCCGCACGTTCGGC
>Ga0207683_10004607_pt1 | contig 11884 bp, 10 predicted proteins | sample KBSM73metaG_FD_184333 | JGI IMG/M metagenome (GOLD analysis project Ga0207683, IMG submission 184333) | Miscanthus rhizosphere microbial communities from Kellogg Biological Station, Michigan, USA - KBS M7-3 metaG (SPAdes) (version 2) | ecosystem: Host-associated > Plants > Roots > Rhizosphere >...
GCGAATTACGCGCGGGCGTCACTTCGACTGACATGGTGCTGCACGTGACGGAAATGCTGCGCAAAGCGAAAGTGGTCGGAAAATTCGTGGAATTTTTCGGTGCGGGCATTGCAAAGCTCACGGTGCCGGATCGCGCGACGATCGCCAACATGGCGCCCGAATACGGCGCGACCGTGGGATTTTTCCCGATCGACGCGCAGACGCTGAACTATCTGCGGCAGACGGGGCGCCCGGAGGAGCAGATCGCCGCGACCGAAGCGTATTACAAAGCCCAAGGCTTGTTCGGACCTGCGAACGCTGGCGAAATCGAATATTCGGATGTGTTGACACTTGACCTTAGCTCGATCGCCCCAAACGTCGCGGGGCCCAAGCGTCCGCAGGATCGCATCGCGCTCGCCGAGCTCAAATCAGAGTTTGATACGCTGCTCAAGAAGCCGACTGCCGATGGCGGATATGGAAAAACAGCCTCGCAGAATGCGGAGGAGAAGGGGCCGCGCGATGGCGCGGTCGTGATCGCCGCGATTACGTCATGCACGAACACGTCGAATCCGGGCGTGATGCTGGCGGCCGGCATGGTCGCGAAAAAAGCGGTCGAGCGTGGACTCAGCGCCAAGCCCTGGGTCAAGATGTCGTTGGCGCCCGGCTCGCGCGTCGTCAGCGAATACCTCGTCGCGGCCGACTTGCAGCGTTATCTCGATCAGCTCGGTTTCATGCTGGCCGGCTACAGTTGCACGACGTGTTTTGGCGCGTCGGGCCCCATCGACGCCGGTCTCGAAAAATCGATCAACGACAATGACGTGGTTGCCTGCGCCGTGTTGTCGGGCAATCGCAACTTCGAGGCGCGCATACACCCTTCCGTGCGCGCGGCGTTCCTCGCGAGTCCGCCGCTCGTCGTTGCGTTTGCGCTGGCGGGCAGAGTCGACATCGATCTCGCGAACGAGCCGCTCGGCACCGATCCCTCCGGCAAGCCGGTATTCCTCAAGGACCTGTGGCCGACGCAGGATGAACTGGCGGCGGCCCTGAAAGCAGCGGTCAAGCCGGCGTATTACCGCAAAATCTACGGCATGGACTTCGAAGCCGCGCATCCGCAGTGGAAAGCCATTCCGCAGAGCAGCGGCGAGACGTACGCGTGGAGCGGCGAGTCCACTTATATCAAGGCGCCGCCGTTTCTCGACGAGCGTTATACCGAATCGGGCCTGCGCGAATTTCGCGGCGCGCGCGCGCTCGCGATCCTCGGCAATTCGATCACCACCGATCACATAAGCCCGATCAGCAGCATCAAGGCAAGCTCGACCGCCGGACTGTACCTGCAAAGCCTCGGGGTCAAACCGGTGGATTTCAACAATTACGGCGCCCGACGCATGAACCACGAAGTCATGGTGCGCGGCGCGTTTGCCAATCAGCGATTGCGCAATCAGATGGTGCCCGGCGTCGAGGGCGGCTACACGAAACATCAGCCCGACGGCAAGCAGATGACGATCTACGACGCGGCGATGCGGTACGAAAACGAACGCGTGCCGCTGATCGTGATCGCCGGCGAAGAATATGGCACCGGCAGCGCGCGCGATTGGGCCGCGAAAGGCACGCGCCTGCTCGGCGTGCGCGCGATTGTTGCCGCGAGCTTCGAGCGCATTCATCGCAGCAATCTCGTTGGCATGGGCGTGCTGCCTTGCCAGTTGCCGCCGGGCGTGACCGCGTCCTCGCTGGGGCTCACGGGCGAAGAAGTGTTCGACCTGACGGGTTTAAGCGATCAGGCGAAGCCGCGGCAGTCGATTACGCTCGCAATAAAGCGGCCCGATGGGAGAGAGGAACGCGTCGCGTTGACGCTGCGGCTCGATACGCCGGCGGAAATAGATTACGTGCGCAACGGCGGCATCCTGCCGTACGTGCTCGCGGGCCTGACGGCTTAAAAGCTTAGTCGGCCTTCGCGCTGGTATCCTTTACGACCTTGCCCCAACGCGCCATTTCGGGTTTTATTTTCGCGGCAAACGCCTCGGGCGGCCCGCCGATCGTGAGCATCGCCTGCGAGGTCAGGTTCTCCTTCATGTCCGCCTGATTGAGTATGAGGTTGATCGTTTCGTTCAGTCGCATAACGACGGCGCGCGGCGTCGCTGCGGGCGCGATGACGCCGTACCACGAAGTGAATTCGTAGCCGGCAAGGCCCGCTTCCACCATCGTCGGCAACTCGGGCGTCACCGCCGCGCGTTGCGCCGACGTAACGGCGAGCGCCCGCATTCTCCCCGCGCGCGCATGCGCGATCGAGGTCGCGACCGGCTCGATGAAAATCTGCGATTCGCCCGCGATCACCGCGGGAATGGCCGCGCCGGATCCCTTGTAAGGAACATGCACAAGCTTGATGCCCGCCATCGATGCCATCAGCTCTGTCGCGAGATGGGCCGGCGTGCCGATGCCCGGCGTCGCGTAGTTATAGCCGCCCGGTTTGGCCCTGGCGAGATCGATCAATTCTTTCAACGTGGTCGCGGGCACCGACGGATGCACGAGCAGCAGGTTGACGCTTTGCGCGAGCTCGATCACCGGCGCGAAATCCCGCACGACGTCGTACGGCAGCTTGCTGTAGAGAAACGGGTTGATCGCGAGCATGCTCAAGTTCGCCATCGTGATGGTGTAACCGTCGGCGGGCGCGCGCGCACCGGCTTCGGCGCCGATACACCGTCGAAGGGCGGAGCAGGGGACCCCTTCAGGGGATGCGACCCCGGAGACGTGTGCCGCGGACGCGAAGTTAATTTCGACGGCGCGTCATCCGACTCGCGGACGTTCACATCCCGCAAGCGGGAACCCTGTTCACTGCTCGCGTCTGGCCGCCGGCGCCCCCGCGATTGTCGACAATCACCTGCTGTCCGTACGCATCTGTCATTTTCTGCGCGAACAGGCGCGCCAGCAGATCATTGGCGCCGCCCGGCGGAAACGGACAGATGAAGCGGACGACCTTGTTGGGATAGTTCGCGGCTAGGGACTGCGCCCACGCGCCTGGCGAGAACAGCAGTGCCGCAACGGCAACGGCCGTGGTTTTGACGCACAACATGGTCGATCCTCCTCACGTGGGGCTACGCACAGTTCGGTCAGAGCCGGTCTGGAGCCGGCTGCCTGGTCGACGCCGCGTTACGTAAACGGTTATTTGCCGATACTGTCCTGCATCAGCGTATTTTTCTTCAGCAACGCTTCATCGATGGTGACGCCCAGGCCGTGACCGCGCGGCACGTCGACGTGCCCGTCCTTGATTTTAAAATCGCTGTCGGGGCATAACGGGTCTTTCGCCGTCGAGTTCAGGCCGAACGTGAACTCGGCCGCGCCCATCGTGCGCGCCGCAGGCGTAGCGGCGTAGAAGTGCGCGCTGGCGGCGGCGTCGAGCTGCGACTGCACGGCGAGCCCGCCGCAGTTGACGCGAATGTTCGCGGACTCGCCAATCGCCGCGATTTTTTTCGCGTTGGTGAGGCCGCCCATTTTGTAGAGCTTGATGCAAAACGCATCGCAGGCATGCGCCTGCGCCAGCGCATGCGCGTCCTGCAGCGTGAACACGCCTTCGTCCGCCATCACCGGCACGCCGTTGGCGGCGCGGCGGATTTCCGCCATGCCGGCGAGATCGCGCCGCTCGATCGGCTGCTCGATATAGCCGAGCCCCATCGGCTTGATTTCGTGGATCGCCGACAGCGCGTCGGCGAGCGTCCAGCCCGTGTTGGGATCGATGCCTATCATCACGTCGTCGCCGACCGCTTTGCGCACCGCCGCAAAATTGCTGACGTCGTGGCGCCAGCCGCGACGGTCCGCCATCTTCAGGCACAGCACCTGGATGCCGAACTCATCCACCGCGCGCCTGGCCTCCGCGATGATGACGCCGACGTCTTCCGCCATGCTGACCGACCATTCAAGTGGTATGCGCGGCTGACAGCAGCCGCCCAGCAGGTTGTAGAGTGGCGTTTTCAGCGCTTTGCCGGCGGCATCGTGCAGGGCGATATCGAGCACGGAGCGCGCGGCGGGATTGCCGGCGAGCCGGTTGTCGAACATTGCGTTGATGGATTCGAAATCGAAAATCGATTTGCCGAGCAGCGCGGGCCCGTAAACTTCCTTGATCGCGGAAAAGACGCTGGGCGCAGTGTCGGCGACGAAGTGGCCGGGGCTGATCGGCCGCACCTGCGCGCAGCCGACCACGCCGTCGGCATATATCTTCACGAGCACATGCTTGCCGAGCAGGCTGTCGGCGGGGCCGGTATCGTAAGCCCCGCTCGAAAAGACGCGCTGCAAACGTTCCGACAATGCGGTGATGAAAATTTCTATGCGATCGATCATGATTTTCCTTCGTATGGTCTTACTCGGGTTTGATGCCCGCTCTTTTAACGACCTGCTCCCAGCGCAGTATTTCTTCGCTGATGAATTTTCCAAACTGCGCCGGGGTGTCTCCGACAGGCTCGAAGCCCTGCGCCAGCATTTTCTCCTTGACCTCGGGTACGCGCATGATAGTGCCGATTTGCTTGGCCAGTATGTCAATAGTGCTGTTCGGCGTGCCGGCCGGCACCATCAGGCCGTACCACGACGCCGCGTAGTAGCCGGGCAATCCCGCCTCGGCTATCGTCGGCACATTAGGCAGCGCCGGGCTGCGCTGGGAGATCGACACGCCGAGGGCGCGAACTTTGCCGGCGCTGATCTGCGCCAGCACTCCGGGAATGCCGGCAAACAGCAACTGCACCTCGCCGCTCAGCAGGCCGACGACCGATGGCGCGGCGCCCTTGTACGGTATGTGAGTCATCTCGATTCCGGTCATCGACATGAGCAGCTCCATCGCCAGGTGCGTGACATTGCCGACGCCGCCGGAGCCGTAGATCAGCGTCCTCGGCTTGGCCTTGGCGAGTGCCACCAGTCCTTTGACGTCGGTCACCGGCAGGCTGGGATTCACGAGCAGCACCGAAGGGCCAAGCGCGATGTTGCTGACAGGCGCGAAATCGTTTTTGACATTGAACGGCAGTTTGACGGACAGGCTGGGGATGGCAATAGTGGAGTTCGCCATCAGTATGGTGTAGCCATCGGCATTGGACTTCGCGACGATGTCGGCGCCGATGTTGCCGGCGGCGCCCGGCCGGTTGTCGACGATAAAGGTGGCGTCCAGCGCATCGGCGAGCTTCTGCGCAATGACGCGCGCGGCGATGTCCGTACCGCCGCCGGCCTGGAAGCCGACGACGATGCGGACCGGCCGCGACGGATACGGCTGCGCAGCGGCGACGCCAAACAGGAGAGTGGCGGCAGCAACGGCCGCCAGCGACAAGCGAACTCGGGATTGCATCAGTACTCCGGTTGATTTTTTCGCGGACGCTATCCGGCGAAAAAAAGTGAAGGCAGAGACTAGCAGAGCGCGCGCCACTCGCCAAATGACCGCCTCGGCGCGCCGCCCTGCTACGGCCTTGCGGCAGGCGCTATATACTACTGACTACGACAGATGACCCGAGGACGGAAGGAGCGACCATGGCTGACACCTCGCTTGCCCAAAAAAACGCGCCCGGCGCGCAATTCGACGTAGTCCCGTGCAAAGCTGCGCTCGGCGCGGAGATACGCGGTTTCGACATCAACACGCTTGACGACGCATCGTTCAAGCGCATACACGACGTGTGGCTCGATAACGTGATGCTCGTGTTTCGCGGCCAGGACGTCAGCGCCGAAGATCTCGTGCGGCTGGTCAAGCGTTTCGGCATTCCGGTATCGTCGTCGAATCTGCATCAGCGCGACTTGCCGGAACGCGCCGCGCACGAGCTCTACAAGCTTCCGCCGGAAGTCACGGTGGTTTCCAACGTGAAGGAGGCCGGCAAAACGATCGGCATCCTGGGCGACGGCGAAATAGTGTGGCATTCGGATTTTTCGTTCAAGGAGGCGCCGACCGCTGCGCGCATGCTGGTCGCCAAGGAAATTCCGCCGAACGAAAAAGGCGGTAATACGATGTTTTTGAATTGCTACGCCGCTTACGACGCGCTCACCGCGGCGCAGAAAAAACGCATCGCGGGCAAAACCATCAAGCAGGGCAACACGGTCGATACCGCGATGAAGCTGCGCCCCGGCGCATCGCTCAAAGACGACATCCGTCACACACCCGGCCCCAGCCATCCGATCATCTCGACGCACCCGGAGACGCACGCGAACACCCTGTTCCTCGGGCGCCGCCACAGCGCCTATGTAAACGGCTTGTCGCTCGAAGAATCCGAGGCATTGCTCGACGAATTGTGGGCGCATGCTGCGCAGCCGCGGTTTTGCTACGAGCACGTGTGGGCGGTCGGCGACGTCGTCATCTGGGACAATCGCGCGACTTTGCACAAGCGCGACTCCTTCGATTCGGCGGAGCGGCGCGTGCTGTATGCGGCACAGGTCGAAGGCCACAAGCCATTCGAAGCGCCCGACGCGTTGAATCTGCCGCCGCATCCGCGCGCCGCACGCTTTAGTTCGTAGTTCACTAAATCAGCAGTTCACTCAGGAAATTCATGGATACGCATCACGAGCACCACGAGCACGACGGGCACGCGCATCACGGCAATCGAGTCGAAGACAAGCGTCTCATCACAGGCGCAGGCAAGTACGCATCCGACTGGAACGCTGCCGGGCAACTCTATGGCTATTTCGTGCGCTCGGATCACGCGCATGCCGAAATCAAGGTGCTCGATACGGCGGCGGCACTCAAGCAGCCCGGCGTGCGGCATGTGTTCACCGGTGCTGACGCGGTCGCCGCGGGTTACACGAAGCCGCCGCATTCGCTGACGATTCCCGGCCGCAACGGGTCGAAAGCACTCGCGCCGCAGCGTCCGGTGCTCGCGCACGGCAAGGTGCGCTTCGTCGGCGAGGCCATAGCGCTCGTCGTCGCCGACAGCGCTGCCGCGGCCCAGAGCGCGGCCGAACTCGTCGAAATCGAGTATCGCGATCTTCCATGCGTGGTGCAGCCCGAAGCAGCGCTCGCCGCCGGCGCGCCGCAGTTGCACGACGACGTGCCGGGCAATCTGTCGTTCGAGGCAGAAACCGGCAATGCCCAGGAAGTCGAGGCCGCGTTTGCTCAAGCCGCGCATATCACCAAGCTGAAAGTCGAATCGACGCGTGTGTCGCCGAGCCCGATGGAGCCGCGTGCGTGTCTCGTGGCTTACGATGCGGCGAACGACAGCTATCGATTCAACGTCGTCATGCAGGGCGTAACGACGCTGCGCAAGCAGATTTCGGCGTACACGAAAATGCCGGAAGAGAAGTTGATATTCGAAGCACGCGACGTCGGCGGCGGTTTCGGCCAGCGCACCGTGGCGTATCCCGAATACTGCGCGCTGATGATTGCGGCCAAAGCGCTGGGTAAGCCGGTGAAGTGGGTTTCGACGCGCGTCGAAGCATTCCTTACCGACACGCACGGCCGCGCGAACATCATTGACGGCGCGCTCGCGCTCGACAAGCAGGGCAAATTCCTCGCGATGCGGCTCAACTGGATCAACGACATGGGCGCGTACCTGTCGCCGGGCTCGATCGGCCACATTCGCAATACGAGCGTGTGCATGACGGGCGTCTATCGCATTCCCGCTTTGTATGCGACGTTCCGCGCGCCGCTTACGAATTGCACGCCGGTAGGCTCGTACCGCGGCGCCGGACGTCCGGACATCGCATACGTCGTCGAGCGTCTCGTCAACCAGGCAGCGATGGAACTCAACATGGACGCCGCGGAATTGCGCCGGCTCAATTTCATTCCGCCCGAAGCATTTCCGTACAAAACACCGACCGGCTCGACGTACGAAATTGCCGACTTGCCCGGCCTGCTCAAAAAAGCGCTGAAGCTGGGCGACTGGAACGGCTTCGCCAAGCGTCGCGAGCAGTCGGCCGCGAACGGCAAATTGCGCGGCATCGGCATTTCGACCGTGATCGAAAACACCGGCGCCGGCAACGCGGACAAGGACGAAGTCGAATTGCGGCTCGATGCGAGCGGCGCAATCGAAGTGCACACCGTATCGAAGGCGCAGGGTCACGGCCATGAGACCACTTTTGCGGCGGTCGTCGGCGACGCACTGGGCGTGCCGCACGAGCGGGTCAAAATCGTGCAATGCGCGCCCGGCACTATGCTGCAGGGCAATCACACCGGCGGTTCGCGCAGTGCAGTCGGCGCGGGCAGCGTGAGCTATCTCGCCGCGCAGAAGCTGATCGAAGAGGGCAAGGCGCTCGCGGCGCTCGACATGAAGCTGGAGCCGTCGCAAATCAGTTACGCGAAGGGTGAATTCCGCTCGGCGGAATCAAAACGGGTGGTCACGCTCACCGATCTCGCGAAAGCGAAACCGGTCAAAGTCGTCGCCGAAGGGAAGTTCGGGTCGACGTTTCCGAACGGCTGTCATATCGCTGAAGTGGAAGTAGACAAGGAGACGGGAGCGGCGGAAATCGTGCGTTATTGCGCGGTCGACGATTGCGGCGCGGTCATCAACCACGCGATCGTCGAAGGCCAATTGCACGGCGGCGTGGTGCAGGGCGTCGGCCAGGTGTTCGGCGAGCACATTGTGTACGACCGCGACTCCGGCCAGCCGCTCTCAGCGAGCTTCATGGATTACTGCATGCCGCGTGCGGGTATGTTGCGCGAGCTGCGCGGCGAAGAGCATCCGACGCCGAGCAAGATAAGTCCGCTGGGCGTCAAAGGTGTCGGTGAATCGGGCTGCACGGCTTCGCTGCCCGTGCTGGTCGGTGCGGTAATCGACGCATTGCGGCCGCTGGGTATCAAGCATCTGGACATGCCGCTGACGCCGTCGAAACTGTGGCACGCGATGCAGGCCGCCAAAGCGTAGGTTTTTAGCCCAGGCTCGCTATTCGCGGCCGGACACCGACATCGCTTTTCTGACGAAGGCCTTTTTCTGCTCTTTGTCTTCGATCTGGTCGGCGAGCAGCAGATAGAGCTCGGCTTCGTCGCGGGCTTTTGCCGCGGCGCGCCGGACCACCACTCGCGCCACCGCGCCGATATATTTCGCGAGCTCGGTTTCCGCCTTGGCGAGCGTGGCCGGATCGAACCGCAATGCGACTGCAGTGGTGATGCCGGACCCCGCTGCCGACCCGAGTTAGAATCGTCCCCACCGCAAAATCGGGGAAGGGTCGGGATGGGGCAAGAGATCGAAGCACTCGCGAAGTTCGTCGCGGAAACTCAGCTCGAACAGATTCCAGCGGCCGTCCGGCATCATGCCAGGCGCGTAGTGCTCGATACGCTGGGCGTGATACTTGCGGGTTCAGACCGCCCCGAGGTCAGCGAGCTGCGTAAAAGGCTCGTCGCGACCGCCGGCAGGGGCGCGACGATCTTCGCCCGCGGCTGGCAGCAGCACGATCCGCGCACAGCGGGCTTTCTCAATACAGTCGCCGGCCGCGCGATCGAGCTCGGGGAAGGGCACCGCTACGTCTCGTATCAGGGCGCGATGCAGATTCTGCCTGGCGTGCTCGCGGTCGGCGAATGGGCGCAGACGAGCGGGCGCGAAATGCTGGCGGCGCTGATCCTCGGCTACGATGTCGGCGCGCGGCTGGCCGCGGCGATGACCACACGGCCGCTCGCGCATCAGAACGGGCAGGCCGCGTTGCTGGGTGCGGCAGCGGCGGGTGCGCGCATGCGCGGCCTGAACGCGGCAGACACGAGCCGCGCGATGCGCATCGCCACCACGCTGGTATTGACGCCGAGCTACAACAACGCGATCAACGGCGCGACCACGCTGAACGTGGCGGGCGGCATGAGCGGATTTGCCGCAGGGCTGGCCCCCGATCTTGCGCTCGCGGGCTTCACTGCGCAGGACGATGCGATCGAAGAAGCGCTCGGCAAGCTGGTTGGCGACGGTTTCAAGCCTGACGGCCTCCTCGCCGAGCTCGGTACGCGATGGGAAATTACGCGCGACTGGTTTCGGCTGCGTGCCTGCTGCAATCCGATTTACGCCGCGCTCGACGCGCTCGAGGCGGCGCTCGCCGAATTGAAACCGCGGCCCGATGATATTGACCGCATCGACGTCGCGACGTTTGCGTTCGCGGCCGCGATGCGCAATCCGGATCCGCCGAATTATTTCGCGTCGAAGTATTCGCTGCCGCACGCCGCGGCGGCGTTGATCGTCAACGGCAATACTGGCTTCAACTCATTGAACGACGCCGCGTTGCAGAACCCGGCCATCGCCGCATTGCGCCGGCGCGTGCATGTCGTCGAAGACCCGGCGCTTACCGCCGCGGCACCGCGCCTGAAGCCCGCGCGCGTCACGCTGAAACTAAAAGACGGCCGGCAAACCACGCAAACCTGCGACAGTCCGCGCGGCGACTGCCTCAATCCGTATACCGAAGCGGAGATCAGCGAAAAATTCGCCGAACTTACGGCACCGACGCTCACGCCTGGCGGCAGTGCTGCAGTCGAGCAGGCGATCGAACGCTGCGAGCAATGGCAAAACGTCGGCGAGCTCGCGGCATTGTTGCGGGGTCATTCGCGCGAATAGGGCGCGGCGCGTGCAGTAGTGCGGCCGGCTGCAAAGCGAGTATGCCCGTTGGCCAAGTCGGGCCGACAGTCGTGGCCAAAGGGTTTTATCGCAGCCAAATCGATGACGCACTGCTGGCGGCCGGTTACCGCCCGATCGCGGGCGAAGGCGGCCCCGAGGGCGGCAGCCAGCGTCGGTAAATTTTGCAATGACGCGCGGATTTCGATTCGGTTTTCATCTTTTAAGGTCGCCGTAAGTTTTGCGGTTTATAGTTGTCGTATGCATGCCGCCGTGCCTCGATTTAAGGCCACCATCAACCGGAGGGACTTATGCTGAAGACCTATCCTGCACTGCCGTTGTCCACTTTGTTGCCGGGCACCGGCTTCGCGGAACCCGCTCTAGCGCTCCCCGAGCGGGTCAGTCTCGACGATACGGCGTTGAGCGTGATGACCGATCTCGAGCGCATCAGCGCGGTGCTTATCCGCCCCGACGACAGCATCGACGAAGCGAACCGGCGCATGATACAGCGCGGCGTGCGCCTGCTCCTGGTCGTGGACCACGCGCGCGCAGTCGCCGGACTGATCACGGCCAACGACATACTCGGTGAAAAGCCGATGCAGGTAATCAGCCAGCGCGGGGGCCGCCGCCAGGACATCGTCGTGCGCGACATCATGACGCCGCAGCACCAGCTCGAAGTGCTCGATATGCGCGATGTGCGCGGCGCGCGGGTCGGGCATATCGTGGCCACGCTGAAAGAAACGGTGCGGCAGCATGCGGTCGTGGTCGACCTCGATGCGGGCGGCCGTCAGAGATTGCGCGGCCTGTTCTCACTGACGCAGATCGCGCGCCAACTGGGCATCGCTCTGCAAACCACCGAAGTCGCGCGTACGTTTTCGGAAATCGAAGCTTCGCTAACGCATTGACCGCCGCGGACGGCCACTGACTCAGGGATGGGCCGTACGGTCGCGGCCCACCACGGCCGCCACCGCTTCCAACGCCAGCGCGACACCGAGCAGCACAAATGCGCTCAAGACATTTTCGAAGGACGTGCCGAGGAATAGATAGATGCTCCACGCGGCGGCCGCGAAGGCGACCGCATGAACCAGCGTGCAGCAAACCCCGTTGAACGATTTCAGTACCATGATAGGTCCTCCATTCGGTAACGGGATACTGCTTAGATTACTCCTGTCGCCGCTGGTTCACACCAGGCCCGAAATCAGCGCCGCTCGCTTCGCGCGCTGCATCGCAATATGCGGGAAATTCAGGCCGGCGACAGGATATGGATCACGCGGCTTGCGATCATTTCCTTGGTCTTGGCTCCGTACGCGGCCATGTGAGGTGCTGCGGCATGCGCTTTCAATGCCGCGAGGCTTTCCCATTTTTCGATCGCGAGGAACGTATCTTCGCCGTATTTTTTCTGAAAGCCTGGACCGTCCTCGAGGTCGACCGCCGCGCCG
>Ga0207683_10004608_pt1 | contig 11883 bp, 10 predicted proteins | sample KBSM73metaG_FD_184333 | JGI IMG/M metagenome (GOLD analysis project Ga0207683, IMG submission 184333) | Miscanthus rhizosphere microbial communities from Kellogg Biological Station, Michigan, USA - KBS M7-3 metaG (SPAdes) (version 2) | ecosystem: Host-associated > Plants > Roots > Rhizosphere >...
TGTTTGGTCTGTACCGGGACGATTTCTAGAGCTGCACTCAAAACACCGGATTCCCGCGGAAAAGGCGCGGCACCATAGCTTCGCACACGCCGATTTGATAGTAAGATTTGCCGCGTTCCCGCGGCTTTTCATGCGGCACTCTTCATAGCGATTCTGGGGCCAAATTTGGCGGGCAAAACCATCCTTATTACCGGCGCGTCCAGCGGCATCGGCGCCGCTTTGGCGCGCGCCCATGCCCAAGCTTTGGCAAAGGATGGGGTTACTCTTTTGTTATGGGGGCGGGACGAAGCGCGGCTGCAAGAAACACAAGCGCAGTGCCGCGCCTTGGGCGCGCAAGCGCGCATCGATTCTTTCGATATCAGCGATACCGCGGGCTTTGCAGCGCGTCTTGCCGCCGCGGATGCGGCGACGCCGATCGACCTTGTGATCTTCAATGCCGGATTGGGCGGCACGGCGCCGGCCGATGCCTACAGCGAGGCGCCACAGAGCGCGCAAGCCATCGCGCAAGTGAATTTCGTTGCGCCGGTGGTGGGCGCGCATGTGATGGCCAATGCCATGGCGGCGCGCGGCAAGGGACAAATCGTGCTGATCGGGTCGATTTCGGAATCCTTTCCCTTGCCCATGGCGCCCACCTATGCCGCCACCAAGGCGGGATTGAAACTGTTCGCCGAAGCCCTGGGCCTGCGCCTGGCGCGTCATGGCGTAACCGTGAGTCTGGTGTCGCCGGGGTTCATTGATACGCCGATGAGCCGCAAGGTGAGCGAAGCCAAGCCGTTCCTGATGACCGCTGATGCCGCGGCCGCCATCATCACCCGCAAGATCACGGCGCGCGCCCGCACCATTGTGGTGCCTTGGCAATTCGCGGTGATTCGCGGCCTGACCGGGCTTCTGCCACGCGCCTTGGTGCGCTGGGTGTTGGCGCGCGCATGACGGTCGCGCCTGATCTTGGCCCGGAATCGGGATTGCTGGCGCGGCTCGTCGCCAGTCGCTGGGGCAAGCTCGGCATTCAACTGCTGCGCTGGGGCATTCCGCTGGCGTTGCTAGCGATCATCGGCCGCCGGTTAAGCCAATTGGGCTGGCAGGAGATTTGGATCGCGCGCCCGATCAATCCGGGCTTTTACATTCTGCTGGTGCTGCAATTTTTCCTGCAGCCCTTTGGCGATTATTTCGTCTATCGCAATCTTTGGGGCCAAGCGAGCACGCCGCCCATGAAAGTCATCCTTCGCAAGCGGCTGATGAACACTTTCATGCTGGATTATTCTGGCGAGGCTTATTTCTATTTTTGGGCGCAAGCGCGGTTGAAACTCGCCCCGGGCATGCTGGTGCATGGCATCAAGGACTCCAATGTCCTGTCCGGCGGCGCCGGCCTGGTGATGGTCTATGTCATGGTTCTGCTGCTGCTGGCCACGGGAGGGCTGAAAATTCCTGCCGGCCTCAGCAGCAATGGTTGGCTTTATGTGCTGGCCGGGACGGTGCCGATTATCCTGTGCGCCGGACTGGTCTTGGGGCGGCGCAAGTTGACGGCGCTGAGCGTGAGCCAGATCGCCACCACTTTCGGCATTCATTTCACCCGTTCCGCATCGGTGCTGGCGGTGGAATTCGGCCTGTGGGAATTGTCGGGGGCGCTGCCTTCGGCGGTGGCGTGCTTGCAATTTGTGGCGCTGCGGCTGGTGGTGACGCGGCTTCCTTTGGTCCCCAACAAGGATTTGATTTTCGTCGGCGCCGGCATCGCCACGGCGGGCGTGACCAAGCTCGCGGTCACGCCGGTTGCCACCGTGCTGGTGATCCTGGCGGCGGCCGACTTGATCCTGGCGGCCACGGTGGCGAGCGTCGCCTGGCTGCTGGACCGGAGGGACGCATGATGCACTCCCGCTTCATATCTTTTGGGCGTCATCCGCTGACATGGATTCTGGTCGCCGCCGCGGGTTTGCGCCTGGCGGGACTGTTGTGGGGGCTGCCGGCTTCCGACGGTTGGGACGATGACGGCTTCGCGCCGCGCAATTTCTTGACCGCTTTGGCGCTAACGTGGAAGCCGGGCGCCTATTTCACCTATCCGCCGCTGCACGCCATTGTGCTGGCGATCCCGGCCCTGCCTGGCATCCTGATCGCCTTGCTGCACGCGCCGTCCTTTCATCAGGCGGATGTGATCGCGGAATTCACTAAGCCCGGCACCATGACTTATTTCACGGTGGTGGGCCGCTTGACGAGTTTGGTGATGTCGCTGGGCATCATCTGGGCGGTAGGCGAGATGGCGCGGCTGGCCGCTGGACGCCAAGCCGGCCTGTTTGCGGCGGGCGCGGCGGCGTTGAATTTCGGTCTGACTTACTATGGTCAAGTCAGCAATCTGGATGTGCCTTATCTTTTCTGGGGGGCGCTGGCGCTGGTGTGGTGCATGCGCGCCATCACCGAACAACGGCCTCGACATTTTTGGGCAGCGGCACTGTTGGCGGCGGCGGCAGTGGCGACCAAGGACCAAGCCTATGCGCTGTTCCTGTTGAGCCTGCCGCTCTTTCTGCTCACCTGGTTTCTGGTCGACAATTGGCCGCGCCAGGAAGCACGCGCCGTTGTGCGGGTTTTGTTGCCGGCAATTGCTGTGGCGCTGGTCCTGCTGTTGCTGGTGGATGGCGCGATCACCAATTTCGCCGGCTTCCTCAAGCGGGCGGCGTTCCTCGCCGGGCCTGCCAGCCGGGATTATGCCGAATATGTTCAAGGCCCGGCCGGTTGGCGGGCGCTGCTGGGCGATATGAGCGCCACTTACAGCCATAGCTATGGCTTGGTCGCGGTGAGTTTGGCTTTCCTGGGCTTGGTGGCGCATGTCGCGCGCGCGCGCGCTAGTGCTTTGGCGGCGGGATTGCTGCCCGCTTTCGCCATCCTGTCTTTCACCTTGTGCTTCAACTTCGCCGCCCTGCGCAGCGACGACCGCTTCCTGATTCCACAAGCCGTGCTGGCCTGCGTTTATATCGGCATCGCCGCGCAAGTTTTGGCGTTCGCGGCCCAGGCTTGGATACAGCTGGCGGCGCGTGCGGCGTTGGCGATCACCGCTCTGTTCGCCTTGCAACAGGGGATCGCCATCAATGCCGCCTTCTTGTTCGATCCGCGCTATGAGGCTGAACGCTGGTTGGCGGCGCATGTCCAGCCGGGCGATCGTCTCGAGACCTATGGCCAGAACTGCTTTCTGCCGCGGTTTCCGCACCAAGCCAATGTGACCCGCGTCGGGCAGGGCGATCTGAAAGTCCGCAATCCGCTACCGGGAGTCACGGAAGTACGCGCGCCGTTTGGCGCCGGCGGCAACGCACGCTTTCTTGTGGTGAACGCCAAATGGGCCGAGCGCTACCTGCGGCCGGAAGTTACGCTCCCACCCGGACATATATATTCACGGCTGCAGCAAGCGGATTTCCGCAACCAGAATGCGCGCGGGTATTTCGCCCATTTGCTGGATGGCAGCGCGGGCTATCGCCTGGCCTATACCGCTCATTATGACGGCTTGTGGCCGGCGGTTCACATCCATGACAGTTTGGACGAAACCATCTGGCTGTTTGAGCGCGTCTCATGACTGCGCAAAGAATCCTGATCTGCCTGCATGATTTTTCCCGCGGCGGGACCGAACGCATTGCCGTGGGCCTGGCGGCGGCGTGGGCGCAGGCAGGGCGCGATGTCACCATTATCGCCGGCAGCAATGATGGCGGATTGCGGGAAGGTTTGGACAGGCGGGTCAAGGTGGTGAAGCTGGACCCGCCCGTGCGGCGCACATTGCTTTCCCGTTTCCGCCTGGCGCGGGAGATCGGCAAGCATTTGCCCAAATTGCATCCCGATGTGATTTTCCTGCCGGGCAATTTTCACGCAGCTCTCGCCAATGACTTGCGGCAAGCCGATGCGCGCGCGGTGATCGCGCTGAAAATTTCCAACCCGCCTTTGCCGCAAGGCCTTCCCTTCGCCAGAGCCTTGCTGCGCCGGTTCACCCGCGGGGTGGACGGATTTGCGGCGATGAATTCCGGCTTGGCGCGCGAATTGGCGGCGCTGTTGCCGGGCCGCAAGATCGTCACCTTGCACGATCCGGTCTATGTCCGTCCCGTTGGGGAAAAGCCGCGGCGGGAGGCGGGGCGCAGTATCCTTTGGATCGGCCGCTTGGAACCGCAAAAGGACCCATTGCTGGCGCTCAAGACCGCGCGAGCTCTGGGCGCTTCGACGCGTCTTCTGATGCTGGGTGCGGGCTCCTTGCTTGAGGAGGTTCAGCAGCAGATTGCGGCAATGAAGCTTTCGGATCGTGTTCACCTGGTGGGTCATGTCCGGGAGATTGAACCCTATCTGGCGCGCGCCGATGCCCTCTTGATCACCTCGCGCTATGAAGGCGGTCCGGCGGTGGCGGTGGAGGCTTTGGCCGCGGGCCTGCCGGTGGTCAGCACCGATTGTTCGCATCTGTTGCGCGATCTGCTGACAAGTGCGGAAGCAGGACGTCTTGTGGCATCCCGCAAACCTGCCGATTTGGCGGCGGCGCTGGACGAGGTTTGCGCCCAGCCGCGCGCCCCGGATGCGCTTGCTGCCCTGGCCGCGCCCTTTGAACCACAGGCTTGCGCCCAGGCCTATTTGGCGTGGTTCGATTCCCTGGTCGCCCATGACTGAACCGCTGGAAGCAAGCTTGCGCCGCAGCCTTGTGATCCTGGCGCTGGTGGTGATCGTCACCGCCTGGTTCAGCGAGACGTTTTACTTCCCGGACGAGCATTATCAGATTCTGGAATTCACGGCGTTCAAGCTTGGCATCACGCCGGCTTCTGAACTGCCCTGGGAGTTTGGCGCTCACATCCGGCCCTGGTTCCAGCCGCTGGTCTATTTCCTGATCGCCAAGCCGCTCATGATGGTGGGCGTGAAGGACATGTTCGTCATCGCCTTTGTCCTGCGGCTGCTGACCGGCTTGTTTTCGCTGCTGGCGCTGGTGGTTTTCGCCAAGGCGCTGCTTCCCGCCATCGAAGACGAGGAAGAGAAACGCGCCTTTGTCCGCACTCTGCCACTGTTCGGCTTTCTGCCCTATCTGTTCGTGCGCACCGCATCGGAAACGTTTTCGGCCGCCTTTATTGCGCTGGGCGTGGCGCTGGCCATAACCAAACCCTCGCCATCACGGCGGGCATTTGCGGGCCTGATGTGTGGGCTGGCCTTTGAAAGCCGCTATCAGACCGGACTGTTGGGGCTTGGATTGTTTCTCTGGCTGGCGGCGGTCGCGCGCGAGCGCCTGGCGGGGTTGGCGGCGTTTCTTCTTGGCGGCGCCGGCGCGCTCGTCCTCGGCGCCATGGCTGATCACTGGGGCTATGGCTCCTGGGTGTTTCCGCTGCCCCGCTATGTCGATGTCAATTTGATCCAGGGGGTGGCGGCGCATCAGTTCGGCCGCGAGCCGGTCTTTGCATATTTTTATCTCCTGCCGGCGCAAATTTTCTTTGCCATTACCTTGGTGTTGATGACGGCAATGACCCTGATGTGGCTGCGCAATCCCCGCCATCCTCTCACTTGGGCCACTTTGCCTTTTGTGTTGGCGCATTTGGCGATCGCGCACAAGGAAGCGCGTTTTCTCTTTCCCCTTGCGATCCTGGCGACGGCTTTTCCCGTTCTGGGTTTTTCGCCAAAGCTGGCTTTGTGGCGGGAGATGTTCACCCGCCTTTGGAACTGGCGCCATTCCTGGGCGGCGAAAATCGTCACGGCGATCTCGCTTCTGGCCATGGTCTATTTCGCTGTCTATCCCTTTGGGGTTCGGCCGCATATGCCGATGGCAAAGTATCTTTATCGTCATCCGCCGGATGCGATTTACAGCTTCACCGAACCTTTTCGCTCCTATCCCATGTTCCGGCCGGTGAAATTCAAGACAGAACAGCTGCGGGACACAGGAGCGCTGGATTCTCGTCTGGCCAGCGGTCCTGTGTTTTTGATGACGGATACTCCGGCGCCGCCGGTTCTGCCGGCTGGGATGCGCGCGGTCCTGCTATATTCGGAATTTCCCCTGGCCCGTTTCGGTTATGGCCAATTGGGTGCGGACTATATTCGCGGCTACAGTGATTTCGCGTCACGCCACCGCTTTCTCAAGCTGCTGCCGCTTTACTGGTACACGCTCTATCGCGTCGAGCGTTCCGCCACGATCCGTTCATAGATCTCGAACAGCTTTTCGAAATGCTGTTCCACCGTGAAGACCTGGGCGTCCGCGGCGGCCAATGCGGCGCGGGATTGCTCGGCGCGGTCGCCCGCCAAAAGCCGCAGGATCGCGTGCGCGCATTCCACTGCATCACCGGCACGATAGGTCTCGGCATAACCCGGCCCGGCGAAGGTGGCGGATGCGCCGGCATCGGGCACAATCAAAGGCGTGCCCGAACACAAGGCTTCCGCCAGCACCAATCCGAAAGTTTCCGCCGCCGAGCCGTGGATCAACCCATCGGCGCTGGCCATCATGGTGGCCAACTGGTCGGAGTCATTGATCTGGCCCGCGACATACACATTCTGCGCCCATTGCGCCCAGCGTTCCACCGAGGCGCGCAGAAAGCCGTCACCGACGATATAGAGGCCGATCTTGCGCTGTTTCTGGGCGCGGCTGACCGCCTGGATAAGCGTGCGCAGCCGCTTTTCCGGATGATGGCGGCCCACCGCGATCAGAAGCTTGGCATCCGCGCCCAGTCCGCAGGTCGCCAGCATTTCGCGCCGCGCTGTGGAGTCGTAAAACTCAGGCGAGAATTTGCTTCGTTCCACGCCGAACGGCGCGACCTGGATATTTTCCAGGCCGAATCCGGAGAAACGCTCTTTCAGCGCCGGATTGGTGACAATGGCAGCGTCGTACTTGCTGTTCAGGCTGTTCAAATAGCGCCAGAAGAAACCGAACAGCCGGTCTACCCGCTCCGGTCCCAGCAGACCGCCCAGGAAGGTCTGGGGGTAGACCGCCACCGGATCGGCATGCATGAAGAAAACTTTCACCGCCTTGCCGGGCCAGCGCGCCGCCAGCCAGCCGCCGCGCCAGGGCGATGAGCCTTCCACCAAATCGGGCGCGATGCGGTCCAGGGTCCGCCATACCTGCTGATGGTTCCAGAACATGCGATAATTGCGGTCGAACGGCAGATGCGGGCTTTTAATCCAGGCAATGGTGCCGCCGCGCGCCGCTTCCATGCGCGTCTCCGCCCCCGGCGCGATGATGGTCAGCTCATGGCCGAACTTGCCGGCCAGCGCCAGCTTCTGGTTGATATAGCGGCGCACACCGCCGCCGGTCGGCGAATAGAATTCGCAAACATCGACAATCTTCACGGCGAGGTCTTCAAATCAGGAGTTCCGCTCAGCAACGCGCGATAGTAGCCCAGCATCTTGGCCAACGTCTCCTCCCAGGAGAAGGTTTGGGCCCTGAGGCGCGCGGCCTGGCCCATGCTGCGGCGTAGATTCGTGTCCTGGACCAGGGAGGTAATGGCCTGCGCAAAAGCCTCGGCATCACCAGCCGGCGCCAGAAAACCGGTCTCGCCGGCCACCACAAGCGAGCGGCTGCCGGTGGCATCGGCGCAGACGGAAGGAAGGCCCGAGGCCATCGCTTCCAAGGTGACATTGCCGAAGCTTTCGCTGTCGCTCGGGAAGACAAAAATGTCCGATGAGGCGTAAGCCGTGGCCAAGTCCTCGCCTGCCAGAAAGCCTGCAAAAATGGCGTGGGGCAGTTCCCCTTCCACCAGGCCCCGGTCCGGTCCATCGCCCACGATCAATACCCGGTGCGGGACGCTGACACGGTTCAGCGCCGCGGTCAGCGTGTCCAGCCGCTTTTCCCGCACCAGGCGCGAGACATGCAAAATGACAACCTCATCCGGGCCGATGCCATGACGCGTCCGCCAGGCGGTGCTGCGCTTACTTGGCGTGAAGCGCGCGGTGTCGATGCCACGCGGCCAGGGTTTGAAATTGTCCCGCAGACCGTCGGCCAGCAGCGCCTCGCGCACCGAGTCCGACGGCACATAGACTTCACGGCACGAACCATAGAAGCGGCGCAGCCTGCGTGTGAGAAACCCTTCCAGCCAAGCGAGATGCCAATAATGCCTGAGATAGGTCTCATAGCGGGTATGATAGGACGCCACTGCCGGAATGCCGTGCGCGTTCGCCAGCGCCAGCGCGGCATGTCCCAACAGATCCGGTACCCCGATGTGAATGATGTCGGGCTGAAAATCCAGCAATTGGCGTTTCACATAGCCGGCCATCCCAAGCGCCAGGCGGTATTCCGGCCGCCCCAGCAGGGGCATGGAAGGGACCGGCACGATCGTACCCTGATGCCTAAAGGCAGGCCGGTCGGCGATGGGCGCGAACACCAGAACTTCGACGCCCTGACGCTCCAGATAGCCGACCAGACGATTGAGGGTCAGCGCCACGCCGTCCGGGATATAATTATAGGAGCTGGTGACCAGCGCGAGTTTGAGGGCGCGTTTCCCGTCCAAGCCCACTGCCTACTCGATTTCGGCTCTGAGCACGCGGGAATAAAGCGAGTAACGCGGATCGCAAATGAAATGCAGCCAAAGCCGGGTCCAGGATAGCGACGGCACCAGCGAGTCGTAAAATTCGGGCGCCATGCGGCGAATGGCGGGCAACCTGTTCCAGGGAATGGAGGGAAAATCGTGATGCTCATTGTGATAGCCGACATTGAGCGCCAGCCGGTTCAGGGCACCGTAATAGCTGCCGGTTTCCTGATCAGGATTGAGGGTGAAATGCTCCTGGATCCAGCGGCTGCCCAAAGGATGCAGCCCGATGGAAAACAGCATGGAGGCGCCGAGATAGAGCAAAGCGTTGGCGCCGAAGAACCACAGGATCGCGACATCGAAGGCGGCGCTGGCGGCCAGGCTCGCGAGACTCCAGCCATTGATCACCGAAATGTCCTTGAGGCGCATCGGACGGGTCAGCTGGAACAGCGGGAACAGCAGCAGCCATAGGGCCTTGGCGTACCAGCGATTGCCGATCAGGCGGGCCTCCCAATTGCCCGCAAGGTCTGCGTCGGTTCTGTAGTCGCCCTGGCGGGCATGATGCGCCAGATGACAGATGCTGAAACCGATGGCGCCGGGGATCAGGTTGGGCAGGTCGCCGATGATGGCAACCAGATAATTGGTGGCGCGGTTCCTGAAGATCAGTCTGTGGGTCGCGTCATGAACGACGACATAGAGGCAGTGGTTGGCGAAAGCGCCGATGCAATAGGCAGCCAGCAGCGCGGCCCACCAATAGTGCAGCCCAAGGCCGCCCATGAAGATCGCAAGCGCGACCTGCAACCCCACCACGCCTAGCATGATCATCGCGGTCCAGGGATTGCGGCCGATCAGTTGGCGTATTTCAGGATGGGCTTTCAGAATGGCCAGGGTCCGCGCGGGATGCGGCTGGTCGGCGGCTGAGACGTAGAATGCCGCCGCCATAACTAATGTCCCGATTCTGAAATTTGCACGATTTCCATATCGAACTCCGGAACGAAATTCGGAATCGAAGGATTCTAGCCGACCATACGGCGCAGTTTTTCCAGTTCCTGGGCCACCGCTGGAACGGTTTCCTGGATCTGCTCTTCGGTATGATTGGCGGTGAGGAAGAAGCGCAGCCGCGCGGTGGTGGCGGAAACCGCAGGACGCACGATGGGCTGCACTTCGATGCCGCGTTCCAACAGATTGTGGGAGAGCATCATGGCCAGCTTGTCGTCACCCACGATCAGGGACGCGACGGGAGATTCTTCGTCGCCGCAAACATTCAGGCCGTTTTCGCGCGCCACCTGGCGGAAGAACTTGGCGCGTTCGCGCAGGCGCTTGGGACGGTGCGGCTCGCGTTCCAGGATATCCAGCGCCGCCATGGCGGCGGCGGTGTCGGCGGGCGACAGGCCGACGCTGAAGATCAGGCCGGGGCAGAGATAGCGCATATATTCGATCAGGCCGCGGTCGCCGGCGATATAGCCGCCGCTGGAGGCCAAGGTCTTGCTCAGGGTGCCCATATAGACGTCGATGCTGTCTACCGGCATGCCGGCTTGCTCGCAGACACCGCGTCCGGTCTTGCCGACAATGCCGAAGGAATGGGCTTCATCCACCATCAGCAGCATGTCGTGGCGCTTCTTGGTTTCCACCGCGCGCTTCAGGTCCAGAATCTGGCCGTCCATGGAATAGACGCCTTCGGCCACGATCAGGCCGCGGCGGAAACCGGCGCGCTCCTTATCCAGCAGCTTATCCAGTCCATCCCAATCGCCATTGGGATAGGTGAAGGTCTTGGCGCCGGAAAGCCGCGCGCCGGTGATGATGCTGTTGTGGGCGCCGGAATCGTAGATCACCGCGTCGGGACGCGCGAGCAGATGCGAGATAACGCTCACATTGGTCAGATAACCGCTGATGAAGATCAGCGCGTCTTCAGTCCCTAAGAAATTCGCCAGCTTGCGTTCCAGCTCGCCATGCAACTCGATCTGCCCCGCAACGATGCGGCTGGCCGAAGCGCTGGTGCCGTATTTGTCGATCGCGTTCTTGGCAGCCGCGGTGACGGCGGGATGACCATTGAGGCCGAGATAATTGTAGCCCGAAAAACTGACCAGGCTTCTTTCATTGCGGCGAATGACGCTGTGGCTGACACCGTCGCGCGGCTGGAAGAAGGGATTGTTCAACCCCGCGCCTTCCATATCGTCCACCCGGCGGCGTAACGCCCGGTAGCCCGCAAAATCGTCAACGACGCTTTTGCGTTCCGGTTGTTCGGCTTCAGCCAAGATGGCCTTTTGTTCGGCGGCCGCAGAATGGGTCGTCATTGCCCCTCGGTGCTGATCTCTAGAACTTGAGCCCCACGGCCCGGGACGGCCGTATTTGGAGCATAACCGGAAATCGTTATGCCACAACCTTCGCCATCACGGTAAGTCCCTATATTTGCCCTCAAAAAACGCGTCTTTGCGCACCAAAAAAGACGGACAAATCACGTTCCACGGACCCTAAATACCGATATTTCCTCATTTCGCGCGGCCTTCGCACGTAACAATCGGTAGTATTTCTTCAAGCTCGCGGTGGTTCCGGGCCGCGCCTATACAGGCCCAAACCTGCGTCATAGTATCCTCACAAAGGCCAGCACCGCCGGAACTGATTCGGTTAGTCCCACGAGACAGGCGCGGCATTTCACACGGATTCGAAGAGCAAGCCATGCTTTCAGCGCAGCATCTGGTGAAGTCTTTCGCCGGGCGCCGGGTGATTGAAAATGTCACGTTGCAGCTGGAGCGTGGCGAAGTCGTTGGACTGCTCGGACCCAACGGCGCCGGCAAGACCACCACATTCCAAATGCTGACCGGCATGATTCGGCCCGATGCCGGCGCCATTGTGCTGGATGGGCACAATGTCACCGCCATGCCTTTTTATGACCGGGCGCGGTTCGGCATCGCTTATCTGCCGCAAGCCGCTTTTGTGCCCCGTGGCCTGACGGTGGCAGAGAATATTACCTTGGTGTTGGAAGCGCGCCTGCCCGACAAGCGCGCGCGCAACAGGAAGATGGCCGAATTGATCGAAGAGTTCCGTTTGGGCGAAGTGCACAAGATGCGGGTGGGCAACCTGTCGGGCGGCCAGCGCCGGCGTTGCGAGATCGCCATCACGCTGGCTTGCGAACCCAGCTTCGCCATGCTGGACGAGCCCTTTGCCGGCGTCGATCCCAACGCCACGGAAGAGATCGGCCAGATGATCGATCATCTCGCCGACCGCGACATCGGTGTCTTGATCACCGACCACAAAGCGCGCGAACTCTTGGGCATCGTCGACCGCGCTTATGTGATCGAAAGCGGCCGGGTGCTGGCGGAAGGCGATGTCGAGGAAATCGTCACCGACCAGGATGTCCGCCGAGTCTATCTGGGCGAGGAATTCAGGCTTTGACCGCCTCGTCCGTGCCCGCCGAACAAAAACAAGATCAACATCAGGGGCT
>Ga0207683_10004610_pt1 | contig 11879 bp, 8 predicted proteins | sample KBSM73metaG_FD_184333 | JGI IMG/M metagenome (GOLD analysis project Ga0207683, IMG submission 184333) | Miscanthus rhizosphere microbial communities from Kellogg Biological Station, Michigan, USA - KBS M7-3 metaG (SPAdes) (version 2) | ecosystem: Host-associated > Plants > Roots > Rhizosphere >...
TGGTCGGCGGCTTCCTGCCGGCGATGCGCGCGGCGAAACTGCCGATCATCGACGCCTTGCGCGCGGCCTGAGCGCGCGCGGTGGGAATTCACGGCGTCACGTACGCACGGGGCGCGCGAGCGGCTCTATCGTTCCCATGTGAAACTTGTAGTCGCCCGCGGCGCGGTCGCTGTAGTAATGGGTCAGGGTATTGCGTACCGTTGCAAACGCCAGTTTTTCCCACGGGATGTCGCGCTCCGCGAATAACGCCGTTTCGAGAGTTTCGGCGCCTGCGCTGAAGTCGAGATCGAGCAGCCGCGCGCGAAAAAGGATATAGACCTGGTTGATGTGCGGGATGTTGTAGAGCGCATAGAGCTGGCCGACCTCGACCCGCGCGTTGGCTTCTTCGAGCGTCTCGCGCGCCGCGCCCTGAAAAGTCGTCTCGCCGTTTTCCATGAACCCCGCGGGCACCGTCCACAGGCCGTGGCGCGGCTCGATCGCGCGCCGGCACAATAGGATCCGGTCTTCCCATTCGGGAATGCAGCCCACTATCATGCGCGGGTTTTGATAATGAATGACGCCGCACGCGCTGCACACGAAGCGCGGCAGCGAATCGCCTTCGGGTACGCGCTGTTCGACGGTGGCGCCGCAGTTGCTGCAGAACTTCAAGAGGTGTTTGATCGGCAGATGCTGAGGCGGGCTACTATACGGTAATACGCCGGAGTTGAAAAATGCGCGCGCGCGGCTTCAACCGGTTGGCGGCCGTTTGTCACATTGCGGATTCGCAGCGCGTGATATTATTTATGCACTGCAGTGCGCGGAGCCGGACGTTTCGAATCCGGCGATACATGATAATGATGCATACATGGGAGAAACGATAATGGGCAAATTGATAATCGTCGGGCTGGTGGCGTTGATCATCGGTGCCGCTGGCGGCGCAGGCTGGGGGATGCTGCAGGTCGATGAGGCGAACCAGAAGCTGGCCGTGACCGCGCAGGAAAAAGAGCAGGCAGTGCAGGCTGCGGACCGGTTGCGCAAAACGAACGATGAAGCCTCGAAGAAATACGGCAAGGATCTGGGCAAGCTCGTGATGGCTGCCGGCGCTGCCGTCGCGCCCGCAGCGGCCCCCGCAGCAACGCCGGCCGCACCCGCCGCCGGACAGCCGGCTGCTACGCCCCCCGTGACTGACGACGGCGCCAAAACGCTCGACAGCGCGCGGGCAATTCTGGCCGTGCGCGACGGTTTCCGTGCTTCGCTCGATGGCGTGCGCGCGTCGATGGACTCCGAAATGGACGCGATGGCGGCCGAACTCGGCGCCGCCGCGCCGAACGCCGCCAAAGTCAAAGAGCTGCTCGACAGCCTGAAGCAGAGCTGGCCGGACAAGGAGAAAAATATCCAGACGGCCACCCGGCGCCTGCTGGCCGATCTGGGCCTCGCTCAGCCGCCCGCTGCACCCAAGCCCGCGGCTGCGCCCGCGCCGGCCGCCCCTGCCGCGGCGCCGGCACCCGCCGACACCAAAAAATAAACGCGTCAGCGTGAAATACTAAGGCGCGCCCGCAAGGGTGCGCTTTTTTATTGCGCGTCGTTTCCCGCGTGGCCCTGCTTGAACGGCGAGCGCTCGTTCAACTCATCGAGATAGACTGCTATGCCGCGCGTCTCGCGCCGCAGAAAATCCTCGATCGCCGCCGAAAATTGCGGATGCGCGAGCCAGTGTGCCGAACGAGTCTCCACCGGCAGCAGGCCGCGCGCGATCTTGTGCTCGCCCTGTGCGCCGCCCTCGAAGACCCCGATGCGCTGCGCGATGCAGAATTCGATCACCTGGTAATAGCACGTTTCGAAATGCAGCGACGGGTGGAACTCGAGCGCCCCCCAGTAGCGCCCGCACAGCCGATTGCCGTTGTGCACATTGAGCGATGCGGCGATCGGATAACCTTCGCGCTTTGCGACGATCAGCACGAGGTTTTCCGGCATGCCGCGGCCCAGGGCGCGGAAGAAATCGAGGTTGAGGTAAGGCGTCGAATGATGCTGTCGATAGGTTTCGCGATAACAGCGGTTGAAAAAGATCCATAACGCATCCGTGATCGCCGGGCCCGGAAACCATTCGAACACGATGCCCGCATCACGCACGCGCCGACGTTCCTGCTTGATCTTCTTGCGCTTGGCATGATTGAAAGTGGCAAGAAAGGCATCGAAGTCCGCGTAGTTGTCATTGCGCCAGTGGAATTGCACCCCCTGGCGCAAGGTCATGCCACATTCGCGCAGTTCATCCGCCTGTTCGATGACGGGATAGAGGCAGTGCAGCGACGAAACGCGGGTCGCGCGCGCCAGTTCGAGCGCGGCGTTGGCGAGCAGATTTCGCTGGCGCGTCGTGCCGGCGAGCATCCGGCGGCCCATGACTGGCGTAAAGGGGATCGCGCTCAGCAGTTTCGGATAGTACGCAAGCCCGTGGCGCTGGTACGCGTCGGCCCACGCCCAGTCGAACACGTATTCGCCGTACGAGTGGGTCTTCAGGTACAGCGGCATCGCGCCGGCGAGTTCGCCCTGTTCACGCAGGACCAGAAATTGCGGCGCCCAGCCCGTTCTGGCGCTCGCACAACCGGTTTCGTGCAGCGCGTGCAGAAATTCGTGGCGCAGCAGCGGATCGTCGCCCGCGAGCCGGTTCCACTCGCGCGCCGCGAACGGCGTAAGCGAATCGTGCACTTCGACGACGGATTCGGCTGATTTCACTGGAGGGTAGGCGCGGACTGACAACGAATCGTTGAGCCTGATGATATATTAGCGAGATGAAAATCGCGATTGCTCAAATCAATTGTACGGTCGGCGATCTCGCCGGGAACGCCGCGCGCATCCTCGATTTCGCGCAGCGCGCGCGCGCCGAAGCCGCTGACGTGCTGCTCACGCCGGAACTCGCGCTGTGTGGTTATCCGCCGGAAGACCTGCTCCTGCGCGATGATTTTTACCGCAGCTGCGACTCCGCATTGCGGCAGCTCGCCGCGCAGATCAAAGGCATCACGGCGGTCGTCGGCCATCCGCATCAGGACGGCCGCCAGCGCTATAACGCGGCGTCGATCATTCAGGACGGCCGCATCGTCGCGACCTATCACAAGCATGCGCTGCCCAATTACACGGTATTCGACGAAGAGCGCTATTTCGAGTCGGACGACAAGCCGTGCGTCTTTCAGATCAAGGGCAAGACGCTGGGCGTCAACATCTGTGAAGATACGTGGGATCCGTTTGCGCCGCGCGCCGCGCGTGCCGCCGGCGCGCAGATTCTGCTCGTATTGAATGCGTCGCCTTACCACCTGCGCAAACAACACACCCGTTACGACGTGATGCGCGAACGCGTCGCGGAAAATGGAATTCCGTTGATCTATGCCAACATGGTCGGCGGCCAGGACGAGCTGGTCTTCGATGGCGCGTCGTTTGCGCTGAATCGCGCCGGCGTCGTCACGCATCAGCTACCCATGTTCAAGGAAGCGCTGGCGTTCCTCACCATCGAGAATGGCGACCCGCTGCCGGGCGAGATAAGCCCCGAGCGCGCGGTAGAGGCCGATGTTTACGATGCGCTGTGTCTCGGCGTGCGCGATTATGTGACGAAAAACGGTTTTCCCGGCGTGCTCCTTGGCTTGTCCGGCGGCATTGATTCGGCGCTCACGGCGGCGATTGCCGCGGATGCGCTCGGCGCGGACAAGGTGCATGCGGTGATGATGCCATCGCAATATACGGCCGGCATGAGCCGCGACGATGCGCATGAGGAAGCCAAAGCGCTCGGCATGCGCTATTCGGAAATTGCCATCAAGCCGATGTTCGATGCATTCATGACGGCGCTCGCGCCGCAATTCACCGGTTTGCCGCCCGACACCACCGAGGAAAATTTGCAGTCGCGTATACGCGGGACCCTGTTGATGGCCATGTCCAACAAATCGGGTTCCATCGTGCTCACCACGGGCAACAAGAGTGAAATGGGCACGGGATACGCGACGCTGTATGGCGACATGGCGGGCGGGTTCGCCGTGCTGAAAGACATCAGCAAAATGCTGGTCTACCGCCTCTCCAACTATCGCAACAGCCTGTCGCCGGTGATCCCGGAAAGGGTCATCACACGCGCGCCGTCGGCGGAATTGCGGCCGGACCAGACCGACCAGGACAGCCTGCCGCCGTACGACGTGCTCGACGGCATCATGGAAGCCTATGTCGAGCACAACGAGGGATTGCGCGAAATCGAAGCGCACGGCTATAGCCGCAAAGACATCGAGCGCGTCATCCAGCTCCTGCGGATCAGCGAATACAAGCGCCGCCAGTCGCCAATCGGCATCCGGATCACGCCGCGCGGGTTTGGCAAGGACTGGCGCTATCCGATTACGAACAAATACCGGCACCAGTTCGAATAATCCGGCGATTTTTAATCGGTCGCCCGAAGCCTTATACTAGGCGTGGAAATCGGTCGCGGACGCCACCGGTTATGACAGGCGGAGCACATACCTATGAAGAAAATCGAAGCGATATTCAAGCCGTTCAAACTCGACGAAGTGCGCGAGGCGCTGTCTGAAATCGGCGTCAGCGGGCTTACCGTGACCGAGGTCAAAGGCTTCGGCCGGCAAAAAGGGCATACCGAGCTTTACCGCGGCGCCGAATACGTGGTCGATTTTCTGCCGAAAGTAAAAATCGAGGTCGTCATCGCGGAAAACATGCTCGAGGGGGCCGTCGACGCGATCGTCAAGGCTGCGCGCACCGGCAAGATCGGTGACGGCAAGATTTTCGTCACCAGCGTGGACCAGGTCATCCGGATACGCACGGGCGAGACGGACGAAGCGGCCATCTAAACGGTAACGGGTTATCGTTACGCTCGCTTTCTCGCTTCCGCCTTAAGCAGCACCATCACCGCGCCGCCGCCGCCGTCCACTTGGCGCGCCTGGCAAAACGCCAGCACCTCGTCGCGCTGAACCAGCCAGTTCGCCACTTTGGTTTTGAGCACCGGCTCGCGATTTTTAGAGCGCAAGCCTTTGCCGTGAATGATGCGCACGCAGCGCGCGCCCTGGCGCAGGCAGGCATTTAAAAACTGCACGAGGCTTTCGCGCGCTTCACTCGTCGTGTGGCCGTGCAGGTCAAGTTCCGCCTGGATCACCCAATGGCCGCGGCGTAGTTTTTTCAGCGTTTGTTGCGCGAGGCCGTTGCGCAAATACACGAGCTGATCGCCGGTTTCCGTGCCTATATCCCATGCGATGTGATCGCTGAGACTGTCTGCAAGCGCGGCGCGTTCGTCGCGCAGGTGCTGTTCCGGAATAGGCCGGCGCCGCGTCGGCGCGTGAATTACGCGCCCGTGAGCGGGCAGGGGCGTGACGTTTGAAAACAGTTGTGCGAAAACGTCGCCGTCATCATCTCCGGGGCTGGCGGGTTGCTTTGACATGCCGGTTATCCGCGTGCGCCATGGTTGGCAAGGGTCGATCTAGCTCGCGAGCGACTCGAGATACTTCTGCGCGTCGAGCGCCGCCATGCAGCCGGTGCCCGCGCTCGTTACCGCCTGCCGATACACGTGGTCCTGCACGTCGCCGGCGGCAAATACGCCGGGAACGCTGGTCGCGGTCGCGCCACCATTGAGCCCGCTCTGGGTAATGATGTAGCCGTTTTTCATCTCGAGCTGGTCGGCGAAGATTTCGGTATTGGGCCGGTGACCTATCGCGATGAAAACACCCTGCAGTTTCTGGTCCGCGGTCGCACCGGTTTTGGTGCTTTTCACGCGCATCCCGGTCACGCCCGTCTGGTCGCCGAGCACCTCGTCCAACGTGTGGTCCCAGAGCAGCGTGGCTTTGCCGGCGGCGACTTTTTCTTTGAGCTTGTCCACGAGAATTGCTTCGGCGCGGAACTTGTCGCGGCGGTGCACGACGGTAACGTGCCGCGCGATATTGGAGAGGTAAAGCGCCTCTTCGACCGCGGTGTTCCCGCCGCCAATCACCGCGACGTCCTGCTCTTTGTAAAAGAACCCGTCGCACGTGGCACAGCCCGAAACACCGCGTCCCATGAAAGCTTCCTCCGACGGCAGGCCGAGGTACATCGCGGAGGCGCCCGTGGCAATGATTAGCGCATCGCAGGTATACGTGCTGTTATCGCCAATCAGCGTGAGCGGCTTTTCACCGAGCTTAACCGTGTGTATCTGGTCGAAAATAATCTCGGTTTTGAATCGCTCGGCGTGCTTCTGGAAGCGTTCCATGAGCTCCGGACCCTGCACGCCCATCGCATCGGCCGGCCAGTTGTCGACGTCGGTCGTCGTCATGAGCTGGCCGCCTTGAGCCAGTCCCGTGATCAATACCGGTTGCAAGTTGGCGCGGGCGGCATAGACCGCCGCCGAGTAACCGGCGGGTCCCGAGCCAAGAATCAGGAGTCGGCCATGCTTGGTAGTTTTTGTCATGAGGCAGCCTGAAATGGGGATGATTTGGCAAAGAGAGAACATTTTCGCAGTGAAAGAGACCCACTGTCGAGTCATTATTCACTTGAATATAGTTTTTTAATTCATTGCTATATAATGAAAAAATAGCATTCTTGCGCCCATTGGAAGAAGCAAAATAATAATTATCGGGGACCGGGTGGCGTGTAAATTTCTCAAAACGGTGAGGGTAGCTGTAGGTTGGCTCGCCCTCATGTCCGCGATTTACGCATTTGGCCAACAGCCGGCGGCGCGATTTGACGTAAACAGATATGGCGTCGAAGGCACGCCGTTACTGAAGTCGGAAGATTTCGCGCGCATCGTTGCGCCTTATGTCGGCACGCAAAAAACCGTCGCAGATTTGCACAAAGCGCAACTGGCCTTGCAACAGGCTTACCAGGATCTGGGCCATTGCACTGTGCGGGTCATGCTGCCCCAAGCGGAACCTGATGCCGGCACCGTAACGCTGCGGTTGGTTCAATCCACCGTTCCGAGCAGCAAGGATTGCCTGCCGATGGTCGTCCTCGACAAAGGCGCGCCAGTGCAGATTGCCCCGGGTGAGGTGGCCGTCCGGCCGCTCGGCGGTCCGTCTCAAACTGCCGCCGATTCTGCCGCGTCGACCGAAGCGCCTGCGCGTATTGCCCGGGCGCCGCTCAAGACTTTGCTGGATCGGCCGGTTCCGGTCCGGACAGCATTGCCGGTCCCCGCCGCAGTTGTCAGTGCTGCTGCGCTGCGCGACGTGCCCCGGAACGGGACTCGGGAACGGGTAATCGCACCACAGCAGCCCGTGGTCGTGGCCCAGCTTGCGGCGCCGGCCGGAGTCGAGTCACCCGCACCAACTGAAACTGCGGCCGCGCCGGCGGCGCTCAAGTTCGATATCGATCGCTACGTGGTCGAGGGCAATACCTTGCTCAGTCCGGCTTCGATCAGCGATACGCTGGCCCCGTATACCGGCAGGCAAAAAGATTTCGGGGACGTGCAACGCGCGCTCGAAGCGCTCCAGCTCGCCTACCAAAAACGCGGCTGGGGTGTCGTGCAGGTGACGCTGCCCGAACAGGAGCTCGAGCGCGGCGAAGTGCGCTTCGCGGTAACCGAAACCCGGATCGGCAAGATCGAAGTGCAGGGTAACGAGTATTTCAGCGACGCCAACGTGCGCAGGAGCGTGCCGTCGCTGCAGGAAGGTCAAGTTCCCAATTCACTCGCGATCGCACGCAGCCTGAGGGTTGCCAACGAGAGTTCGGTCAAGCAATCGCAGGTTTCCCTGAAATCCGGCAGCACTGAGGGTACAGTCGACGCCTCGATCAAGCTGGTCGACGACAACCCGCGCAAATACAGCTTGAGTCTCGACAATACCGGCACGAGCCAAACCGGGATTTATCGCCTGGGCATGGGCTTCCAGCACTCGAATTTGTGGGACCGCGATCACCAGTTCACTTTCCAGTACATCACCAACCCTGAACATGTGAGTCAGGTCACGGTGTTGGGCGCGGGTTATCACATCCCGCTCTATGGGCGCGGCGATTCGATCGATTTGATTCTCGGCTATTCGGACGTCGATTCAGGCGTCGTGCAACAACTGTTCAACGTCAGCGGCGCGGGCCTGATCGCGCTTGGGCGCTACAACATGAACCTGAACAGGATTGAAGACTACGAACATAAAATCACTTACGGAATCGACTACAAGGCATTCCAGAATAGCGTGCTGACCACGACTGGCGTCCCGCTGGTGCCGGACATCACCCTGCACCCGGTCAGCATCGCGTATTCAGGCGAGCTGCGTAACGACCGCAATTCGCTTAATTTTTATACGAGCCTTTCGTATAACCCTTTCGAAGGCGGCAACGACGCCGCGCAAAGCGATTTCAAGGCTTCGCGCGGTTCAGGGGGCGGCGCTTCGGCGAATTACACGATATGGCGCGCCGGATTTAATTACCAGCGCTTATTGCCGGCCGACTGGAGCGTGCGTGTGGCCGCGAATGCGCAAACGACCCGCAACGCGCTGGTCGCCGGCGAGCAATTCGGCGTCGGCGGCGCGAACAGCGTGCGCGGATTTAACGAACGCGTTTATTCGAACGACAAAGGCCATCAGGCCACGGTCGAGCTCATCACGCCTGATGTCGCGAGCAAAATCGGTTTCGAAGGCGGGCGCCTGCGATTTCTGGCTTTTTACGACACGGCGAATCTGTCGCGAAACTTCATCGAGCCCGGCGAGCAGACCGGGCTCGGGATTGACAGCATGGGCGTCGGATTGCGCTTCACTTTCCGCGAGCGGCTCAGCGTGCGTATGGATTATGCCCAAGTCATACATGACGGCGGACACGATTCGGGGCTCCCAAACGGCCGGCGTAATTCCAACACTTTCCATGCGACGGCGTTATTCGTTTATTAACGCCTGCGGCGACGGACTACGGCAGACACTTCAGTCGTTTCAAGGCACTGTATTGATCTGCTCTTGCAGAGCATGACCTTCCAATAGTTGCGCTGTCCAGCGCGCGACTGCGGGTTCTGCCGATGTCCTGCCTGAGAACCTGTTCTAGTGCGATTTGGGGATGGTTCTGGCCGGCGTAATTGAGGTAATCTCACGAGTCCGGGGCTCGGTGCATCACTCCAGCTAAATCGCACTAGGTTCAAACAGTTGATGCAGTTTCTTGCCGCAAGCCAAAACCTGAGGAGGGGCTGGAGGCTGACCTGTGCGTTTTCGATGCTCCGGCGAAGGTATTTGAGCAGTGAAAAGCGATGGACCGGCGGCCACAGAACTCGCCGGCTTGGGAAAAAAACAATGAAGAAATTGAGCCGCAAGAAGCCCAAGTCTTGGGAACGTAACCTCCTCACGCTGGCGGTCGCTTCCTGCTTCACGACAGAAGCAGCGATCGCTGCCAGCCCGGTTCTGCCGAACGGTCCGACGGTCATCAACGGCCAGGTCTTTTTCAACTACAACGGTAATCTGCTCCAGATCACCAACACCCCGGGTGCGGTCATCAACTGGCAGGGTTTCTCGATCGGCGCCAGCGAAATCACGCGCTTTATTCAGCAATCGGCGTCGAGCACGGTCCTCAATCGGGTGGCGGCTGGCAATCCGTCCGTCATCCTTGGCGCGCTGCAGTCGCAGTTGGCGAACGGAGCGACCGGCGGCCGCGTGTATCTCATCAATCCGAGCGGCGTCGTGTTTGGCGCAGGCGCACAGATCAACACCGGCGGCCTCGTGGTATCCACGCTGGGATTGTCGGACGCCGATTTCAAGGCGGGCCGCGACCGCTTCACTGAAGTCCAGGGTGCTGGCGGCATAACCAACCAGGGAAAGATAACAACGCCGACCGGTGGCAGCATTTATCTGATCGCGCCCAACATCGCCAATTCCGGAATTATCCGCAGCGATGGCGGCGAAATCATTCTCGCTGCCGGCAAGAGCGTCGAGCTCGTAAGTTCCAGCTCGCCGGACATCCGCGTCACGATTACCGCACCCGACAATCAGGTGGTCAATCTCGGGCAGATAATTGCACAGGGTGGCAAGGTTGGTATCTACGGCGGGCTGATCAAGCAAGCGGGCGTCGTCAATGCGAACACCGCCGTGCGTGGTGAAAACGGGAAAATCGTTTTCAAAGCGACGAAGGACGTCACGCTGGAGGCGGGCAGTACGACTACCGCAAGCGGTCCGACCGCTGGCACGATTTCTATTCAATCTGAAACCGGCAAAGCCGTCGTAGCCGGCACCGTCGAAGCCAACGCAGCACAAGGGACAGGCGGCACGGTCGCAATTGCTGCCCCGCAGGGCGTGACGGTCGAGTCGACGGGAACCATTGCTGCCAACGGCATCGAAGGCGGCAGCGTTAGCTTGAGTTCCACTGCCGGGTCAGTCGCAGTCGCCGGAACAGTTACCGCCAATGCCGCCACGGGTCGCGCGGGCGAGGTCGCCTTGACTGCGGCGACGAGTGCGTCGCTGGCTTCGACTGGTCAAGTGAGCGCGAGCGGTGGACAAGGCAACGGCAGCGTCTCGATCAAAGGCAGCGAAAGCGTTACGCTCGATGCCGGCAGCAAAGCAGTCGCAAGCGGCACGACTGGCGGAACCGTCGCCGTGCAGGCGGATCAAGGAACGGTCGTCGCGCAGGCAACCATCGATGCAACAGGAACCGATGGCGCAGGCGGAAATGTCCAGATCGCCGCGCGCTCGGATATCACGCTCGACGACGCGAGCCGGATCCTCGCTGGCGGCCGCTCCGGCGGCATCGTGAAGATTCAGTCGAGCGAAGGAACTTTGCTTGCGTCCGGTTTGATCGACGGGCAAGGCAATGACGGCCCCGGTGGACAAGTATGGTTGTTGGCGCCGCGCGTGGGCCTGGTTCGCGAGACTGTAGTGAATGCTTCCGGCACAACGGGTGGCGGCACCGTGCTGGTCGGCGGGGATTATCAGGGCAAGAATCCTGAAGTTCAAAATGCGTGGCGCACGTACGTCGGTCCTGACGCAGTTATTCGTGCCGACGCAATCCAGAATGGCGATGGGGGAAAGGTTATCGTGTGGTCCGATGACACGACCCGCTTCTACGGTTCGATTACGACACGCGGAGGAGCGCAATCGGGGAATGGCGGATTTGTAGAAACGTCGGGTCACAACTTCCTCGATATCCGCGGGAGTGTGAATACGTTGGCTTCGAACGGAACAGCAGGCATGTGGCTGCTCGACCCGGCGGATATCAACATCCAATCCGGCGCCGGCACTTTTACCGCGCTGACCGACGTTGATCAATTCGCTGATCCGAATATTGCTGGCAATACTATCGACGTCGCCCTGATCAACGGCGCGGGGTCCAATGTAATGTTGCAGGCCACGCATGACATTAATTTCGGTGTCGCCGTGAATATCGCCACCGCGGGAGTCGGTTTGACCGGGCGGGCCGGAAATAATATCAACCTTGCAAACAGCATTACCACCAATGGCGGGATTGTCACGTTGACAGCCAACGATCCCGGCGGCACACCGACCGGTACAGGCAGCATTATCGGCGGCGGCAACATCACAACAACCATCGGGACGGCAAATAGCGCGGGCGGCGCGGTAACTTTGTCGGTCGCCGCCGGCATCGGGTCGATCAGCGTAGGGACAATCGATACCCGGGGTAGTGCGGGCGCAAATGATAACGCGGGTGGCGCAGGCGGCAGCGTAAATATAACGACCATCGATGGCGCGATTACAACAGGCACCGTTAATAGTTCGGGTGGGGCCGGCGGCCCGGGCATTTCCGGAACCGCCAATGCGCATGCCGGCGGACTCGCTGGCGGCGTCACTTTGCAAGTCTCCGCGCCGACAGCTGCACGTGCTATCAGTGCAGGCGCTATCACAGCAATTGGCGGCGTCGGCGGCAATCCTGGCGGCAGCAATCCTGGTGGTATGGGCGGTACCGGCGGCACGGTTTTTCTTTCAACCACCTCGGGTAATGGAGGCGCAATCAGTGTTGGCGCCATTTCCACTTCAGGTGGAGCGGGC
>Ga0207683_10004611_pt1 | contig 11875 bp, 15 predicted proteins | sample KBSM73metaG_FD_184333 | JGI IMG/M metagenome (GOLD analysis project Ga0207683, IMG submission 184333) | Miscanthus rhizosphere microbial communities from Kellogg Biological Station, Michigan, USA - KBS M7-3 metaG (SPAdes) (version 2) | ecosystem: Host-associated > Plants > Roots > Rhizosphere >...
CATGGCGCTGGACGATCCCTAGACGACTCCCTGCTGCGGGCGCAACAGGGACATCGAACCAGTGTCGCGCGCCTGCGGTCCTAGGGCGGCATCCCCTCCTCGACCCAGCGACGGAAGACGTCCACCTGCTCCTGTGGCCACGGGCCGTCGCACGGCATGGAGCCGGCCGCGACCCTCCCGAGAATCGCATCGGCGTGGGATCGCACGTCGTCATAGCTGGACAGGTCGAAGGCCTGCTTCATGGAGTTGATGTCCTTCGCACGAAAGAGTGGCCTGACGTCCTTCGCAAAGCTGGTCGGTGGAGCTGCCATGGTCACCGGACCCGCTGACTCGCGCTCCGCTCGGGCAGACTGGGCGGAATCGACGTGCCGATGTGCGCGTCGATCCAGGTCTGGATGTCCGCCATGACCTGCTGCTTGCCGATGTCGGCCAGCAGATCATGAAAGTGCCCTTCGTACAGCTTCAACGTCTTGTCGCTGGAGCCGGCCTTCTCGTAGAACTCCTTGCTGCCGCTCGGCTTCGTCACCTTGTCGGCCGTGCCGTGCAGGATGAGGAGCGGCAGCGTGAACTGCCCGAAGCTCCTCTTCAGCAGCTCGTCCGCGCGCACCATCTCGACGACTGTCTCGCTCGACTGCGACTCGTTCGCGATCAGCGGATCGCTGTTGAGCGCCGCCACGGCCGCCGGGTCGCGCGAGAAGTCCTCGTTCTTGAGCTTGAACACGTGCGCGTGGGGCGCCACGAAGGCGACACCCTTGAGGATCGTCAGCGCGATGTCCGGTGCCGGAACCTGGTACGCGAAGTCCTCGCAGATGAGGCCCGCGAGCTCGTCCTGGTGCTCCAGCGTGTAGCCGCAGGCGATCACCCCACCGGCGCTGTGGCCGAGGAGGAACAGCGGCAGGCCCGGCTCGCGCGCCTTCACGATGTCGATGAAGGTCGCGAGATCCGTCGTGTAGTCCGAGAAGTTCTTGACGTAGAAGCGCTCGCCCTCGGAGCGTCCACGGCCACGATGATCCAGGGCGTAGACTGCGAGCCCCCTGGAGACGAACTGCTGGGCGACCCATTCGTACTGGCCGCTGTGCGCGTTGAATCCATGGGAGATGACGACCACGGCGTGCGGCTTGCCCGGGGGCTGCCACTCGCGCGTGAAGATCTTGATGCCACCGACGCCTTCGAAGCTTCCTTCAGTCATGGTTGAATCTCCTCATCCGGACGCGCGAGAGTGCACTGCAGGCCCACGACACACGGCTCACACTGCCTGGGGCCGAAGTCAACGTCTGCGCTTGCGACGCGCAGCTGCACGGATTGCGAAGTGAACGGCGTCGCGGTGTATGAGGGTGAAGCCGGCTCGGGCTCCGCCAGGGTGAGCCGCGAGCGGAGCCCGTAAGAGCCGGCGCCGACGGCTATCTCAGCGGCTTCCAGCGGGTCTTCCGCGGTCAACCCGACGAGGCGACCCCACGCTTCGCGCGTGCGATGCGCCTGAGCCCACTCGACCCGGAGATGGTCCGGATCCTGACTGGACCGGCAATCGCCCACCTCTTCGCCGGGCGATTCGACGAAGCCTCATCGTGGGCCGAGAGGGCGCTCGGAGAGTTGCCGGGCTTCGTCGTGGCGGGGGGAGTCCTCGCCGCCAGCCATGCTCTTGCCGGCCGGATGGAGGAAGCGCGGGTCGCAATCCAGCAGCTACGACGCGCCCACCCGGACGTTCGCGTCTCGAGCTTGAAGAGCTGGTTTCCGCTCCGGCGGCCGGAAGACGTCGCACTGCTCGGGGAAGGGCTGCGACGAGCCGGGTTGCCGGACTAGACAACGCTTCGGCCGGCCAATCCGCAACTGGACTCACATCAGACTTGCAACGGCCGCCTCGAAGAACCTGGCGGATTCCGCTTCCAGAACTCGGCGTGCAGCCAACGGGCAGGCCGGGTTCCACGGCCGCGGCTAGAAGCTCCGCGGATTCGCCAGGGTCGCTCGTCGAATGAATGCCGCTGCCACGCCGAAGGTCCTCCCGCCGATCGAGGCGCTGCGCGGAGTGGTGGTGTGTTGCTGGGCGCTCGACGGCCTCGACCCCGAACCGAAGCAGGACGTGCCCGACGGCTGCGTCGACCTCCTCTTCGCCTTCGGCGAGCGGGTCGAGGCAATGGCCATCGGCGTGGCCACCCGCGCCCGGTCCGCCTCCCGACCTGCGCGCTGTGTGGTGGGCGTCACCCTGGCTCCTGGTGAAGCGCTGCCGATCCTCGACGTCCCATTGCACGAGCTCCGCGACAGGACCGTTCCGCTCGGGGAGCTTTGGCCCCGGGCGCAGTTGCTCCTCGACGAGATGACGACGCAGCGCACGGCCGAGGCTCGTGCCGCCGTGCTCCAGCGCGCCCTCTCGAACCGGGTCTCGGGTTCGCGGACCGCAGGGCTGGCCCGCATCCGCCACGGTCTTCGCCAGATCTCGGAGACACACGGGCGGCTGCGGATCAGGACCCTCGCGCGCTCGGTGGGCGTCTCCGAACGGCAGCTGGAGCGCCTCTTCCGGGAGCGGACCGGGCTGGGTCCCAAGGAGATGGCCCGTGTGGCGCGCCTGCGCAGTGTGCTCGCGCACCTTGCATCGACGGGACGCGCCGACTGGGCAGACCTGGCCAACGCGTTCGGGTACGCCGACCAGGCGCACCTCATCCACGAGTTCCAGGCGTTGACCGGTAAGTCCCCGGCCCGCTACCGCGATGAGCTGGATGCGGTGACACGGCAGGTCGACGCAACCGGCTTCTACCCGGTTCGGGTCATTCGCTGACCGCTGTCGGATTCCTCCAATCCTCTCCTTCCGCCGATGGGCGAAAGGCTGCACCTCCACAGGAGGTTCAGTCTTGGCGTTTCGGTCGTTGGTGCTTGGAATGGCGCTCGTTCAGCTCCTCGGAAGTCCGGTGGCTCGAGCCACCGAGGAGGAACCACCCTTGCCGTCCGCCCGGAGCTGGTACGCGGGCATTGCCAGTGGCTGGTACTTCCCGGTCGCCACGCTGAGCAGCCCCTACTCCCTCGGGGGAGGCGGGATCTTGCTCGTCGGGCACCAGCTGTCGTCCAGCCTCTCGCTCCGCCTCGAGGTCAACCAGTCGCTGCAAGGAGGGAGCCCCCACGACACCTGGAGCCTGAGGGTGACGCCGGAGCTCAAGTGGGATCTTGGAAGCTGGAGGCTCCAGCCCTTCGTCTGGACCGGTGTGGGGCTGGCGTATCAGGCGACCTATCCCGGTCCGGTCTCGACGGCGACCGTGGTCATTCCCGTCGGGCTGGGCCTCCAGTGGAACCTCGATTCACGCAGCCGCCTCTTCGTCCAGGCGAGCTACGACATCCTCTTCAAGCATCTCAGCGTGCAGTCGATTCCTCTCGTCGCCGGCTTCGAGGTCCACTTCTGAGGGTCCTGCGCATCGACGTCAGGACCGTCCCACGCTCGCGCCCAGATCGACGAGAAGCACATCCAGCTGCTCGAACGTCTCCCACGTCCCACCCGTGCTCCCGGAGGCGATGGCATCGTCGAGAGCTTCCTTCGAGGGATAGAGGTCGTGCATGACGAGCAGCGTCTTGCCGTCTTTCTCGGCGAAGGTCACCGTCGTGACGGCCCCACCGTCACCACCTTCTTCATTCGTCCAGACGAGGCGCGAGTGCGGTGTCACCTCGAGGTACCGACCGAAGAACGCCATCGGCTGCTCCGAGGCAGGGTGGGCGAACACGAAACGGTACTTGCCCCCCACACGTACATCGAGCTCGCAGGAGAGGAAGGACACGCCAAATGACTTCGGTGCCCACCACCGCAGGAGCAGCTCGGGCTTGGTCCACGCGTCGAACACGATGCGCGCCGGAGCGTTGAAGGTTCGCGTGACGAGCAGCTCACGCTCGGACTTCCGTTCTGCCGTCGTCAGGTTCTTGAGGGGGTTGGGCTCACTCTCAATTCTTGCGTCCATCGACCTTCTCCTTGCGTTTGAGTTCCTCGACAACCTTGTCCAGCTCATCGAAGCGTGACGCCCAGAGCTGGCGGTACCTCTCGATCCATGCCACCTCTTCCTCCAGTCTGCGCTGGCCGAGCTTGCAGGTCCGCACGCGCCCGACCTTCTCCGTGGTGACGAGACCGGCCTGCTCCAGGACGCCGACGTGCTTCTTCATGCCCGTCAGGGTCATGTGGAACTTCTCGGCCAGGTCCGTGATCGAAGCGTCTGCACGTCCGAGCTGCTCCAGAACGCCGCGTCGGGTGGCATCCGAGAGGGCGGCGAACGAGGCGTCGAGTCGCGTTCTCGAAAACTGAACCATGCGGTTCAGTATGTAGCGCACGGATTGGCGGGATGCAAGGGGAGGGTGGGCCCGAAGGCACGGACCTGGAGGGCAGGGGAGGTGACGCGGGAACGAGGTACAGTCGGTTCCGGGCAGCGAGCTGGTGGGTGTCCTTTCGCTCAGCTCGACCCAGGGGTCAGGTCCGATCGCTCTCTGGAGCAGGCCTCGGAGATGGCGCCCCGGGGACGGGGCGTGGGTTGGTGCACTCACCCTCTTGCTCGTGCTCACCCACTGCTCGCGCCTCAACGGAACCCTCTGTGGAGACGTCAGGCGCGGCTGCGTCCAGATCTACAACCAGCTCGAACGAAGCGTGACTCTCTCGGCCATGCCGAACGGCACGGTGGTCGAGCTCCCTGCAGCAACGCTGCGGTTCTGGCCATGTCACGAGGTGACGGCATGACGGATGAGGAACAGCTTCGTCGTCATCGCGCCATGACGACGGTCGTGCAGGCGCTGCCAGCCTTCGGCAGGTCGCGGCCCGGCGCCAGACGCATCGCGAGGCGTGGCCGTTCACCGCGCACGATGGGGCAGTACCGATCGGGGCGATCGAGCGCCCCGTCGAGACGGCGGCGACCGGCGCATCCTCCTCGACAGGCGTCTCGAAGCTCGCAGGGCTCGCATGCAGCCGGCACCGAGCGCGCGGCCCGGAACGGCGGCGTGTCGACCACGTCCGCGCCAGCCTCCAGCAGCGCCGAGAGCGGATCACCGGGGCCGGGCCAGTACACACACGGCTGCACCGTCGCGCGAGGCGTGACCCGCACCGTCGACCGGCCACATCCGCCTCCCCCGTGCGGCAGCCCGAGCATGGCCCGGACCAGCGGCTCGCCGACGGCGATGACGTCCGTCTGCGCGAGGAGCAGCTCGAACGCCTCCCAGTACTGCTGGTAGGTGAGGGCGAACGTGTCCGTGCGCACCGCCTGATACACGTTCAGGCGCAGTGGGGCCCCATACTTCCCTGCGATGGCCGCGATCTCTGCCAGGCGCCGGAAGTTGGTTCGCATCATCACCGCGATGATGGTCACCGGGACTCCGAGCCGACGGCAGCGCTCCGCCTGCTCGTGCACCAGGTCCCAGTTGCCCGGGCCACGCTGCGCGTCCTGCTCCTCCCGGTTCGGATAGTCGAGCGAGAACTCGATGTCGTGGAACGAGCGGAGCTCCTCGTCCTCCAGGATCGCGACGCTCAGGCCATTGGACGTCATGGTCAGCTTGACGTTCCTGCTCCGGAGGAGCGCGAGCAGCTCGTGGAACTGGGGGTGCATCCCGTTCTCACCGGTGCCGAGGTTCACCGACTGGACCGGCAGCCGGTCGAGGACCCCGCGAACCTGTTCCAGATCGAGACGATCGACTCGCGATGGATCGCGATAGCAGAACGCGCACGCGAGGTTGCACTCGTTCGTCAGGCCAATCCCGAGCGCGAAACGGCGCTCGCGATCCTCTGGGCCAGGCTCGACGGAATGGACACCGGGCATGGACGCTCCGCGGGGGTTGTATGCCTCCGAACCGCTAGATGGGGCAACCCTGGCGGTCCGCCGACGTCAGCAGTGCCCGTCGACCCACGAGAGAAGGCTCGAGATGGGGAACGGCTTCCGGAGCGTGCCCAGGACACCGGGGTAGTGCTGGGCGGCATCGACGCTGGCGTGCGCAGAGAGAACCAGGACCGGGAAGTCTGGGGCGTCCGGATGTTCGTTGAGCCGGCGGAGGAACTCGAACCCATCCATGCGCGGCATGCGGAGGTCCAGGAGGATCAGGCAGGGGCGATCGACCTGTTCGAGCTTGTCGAGGGCATCCTGACCGTCCTCCGCCTCGACGACCGTCTTGCCCGCCCCGCGCAGGATGTCCGCGATGCCGTCCCGGATGTCCGGGTCATCCTCGACGAGCAGGATCGTCCGATGGGTCTCTTGCTCCGGCACCGATGTCTCCCGCGTGCACGATAGGAGCGTCGAACGGACGAGAGAAGGCTCGCTGTGCACGCCTGAACAGGGGCTGTGCAAATGGCCGGAACGATTGGGGTGGTGGACGCCACGGCCCTCCGTGACGAGCCTGTCGTTGATGCGACTCGAAGCGGAGGTTCCATGCTCGCTGAACTTGGCGAATGGATCGTGACCGGCGTCGCAGGGGCGGGGGCCAGGCTCGTCGCGCGCTGCTCGCAGATGCACCTGGACGATGCGGTCCGGCTCGCGTGGCGGGTGGCCCAGGCTCGCCATCCGGCCGTCGATCCCGGAGCGTGGTGCTTCCGATGTCACCTGGTTGGGGACGGCCGGCCTTCGGTCTACTACCGGGTCGATCGTCGCGGCCTGTTCCTCCTCCCGCTCGAGGTCCTCCAGGGCGACCTGGGGAGGCCGGACGGCGAACGGCAATCCGGCCGCGCCCGACACCCGGAGTGATCGACGGACAGGGGAACGTCCGAGAACGCGCGGACCGGTAGCACGCTCGGCGAGCTGCCCGCGCCTTGCCGGGCCACGTTGAGGCGGCCGCGCCGGGGCGGGTGAGCTTGACACGCAAGCAAGAGCTTGCGTATTGTCAGGCAAGTCATCACTTGCGAATGGCACATGGCCGACCGCTTCGACACCGACCTGCTGTTTAGGGCCCTCGCGGACCCCAGCCGGCGCAGGCTGCTGGACCTGCTGCATGCGCACGACGGCAGCACCCTCGGCGAGCTGTGCGAGCACCTGGACATGACGCGGCAGGGAGTGACGCAGCACCTGGATGTTCTGGAGGCGGCGAACCTGGTCGCCACGGTTCGGCGCGGCCGCGAGAAGCTGCACTTCCTCAACCCGGTCCCGCTCCAGGAGATCTACGAGCGCTGGATCGCGAAGTTCGAGAAACCGCGCCTGAAGGCGCTTGCCGATCTGAAGCGGCGACTGGAGAGAGCCAATGGGTAAGTCGACCTTCGTCTATGTGACCTACATCCGCACGACGCCGGAGAAGCTCTGGTCAGCGCTGACCGACGCCGAGTTCATGAAGCAGTACTGGTTCGGCAACACGTGCGACAGCCGGTGGACGCCGGGATCCTCCTGGAAGATGACCTACCCCGATGGCCGGGTGAGCGACGTCGGCGAGATCGTGGAGGCCGAGCCGCCCCGGCGGCTGGTGATCCGCTGGCGAAGTCAGATCAAGCCCGAGCTCCAGGCCGAGGGTGATTCGCTCTGCACGATGGAGCTGGAGCCCAGTGGACCGGCGGTCAAGCTGTCCATCACGCACACCATCGAGCGAGAGGCCTCGAAGCTCATCGTCGCAGTGTCCGGCGGCTGGCCGAAGGTCATCTCGAATCTCAAGTCCCTGCTGGAGACCGGCTCCATCGTCTTGCTGGAGCCATACCCCGCCGAGACCGCCCGAAAGGCGAGCTGAGCCGAGACAATGTGGCACCAATCCAGCCTCGGCGCGTCGAACTGCCAGCAGCTACCGCATCTTGATCGTCGTCGTGATGTCGGCCGCGCTGTCACTTCCGCCTGGCTCGCCGTCCGAACCGAAGGAGGAGAGCGTGACCTCGCCGCCGTTGAGCGCGTAACGATAGGGATTCCCCCAGGGATCCCTGGGCGTTTCGCGCGAAATGCCTGACTGAACGAGGATGTTCAGCCCCTCGCTCTGCGACGGGAGCCGGCCCTTCTGCAGCAGGTACAGGTCGAGCTGTGACTCCAGTGTCTTGAAATCCGTGGCCACCGTCTTTCGCTGGGCATTGCCAAGCTGTCCCATGACGTTGACCGCGACGACCGCTGCGATCATTGCGAGGATGGCGATGACGACCATGATCTCGATCAAGGTCATCCCGCGCCTTCGGCCCAGGCTAGGTCCTTCTCGTCTCATGCCTCACCTCGTCGTGACGATCTGGCATTCCACGGGACCGCACCTCCGACGGTTCGTGCACATCCCGGCGTGAGGCGACCCCTGCCCGAGGGCCACTTGCAACGGTTGCGCCCGGGGGCGCGCCGGAGTGGGTCACGGAGCACTCGCGAGAGTGCAGGTCGGTCCTGGCCGAGCCGTCAGGCCGAGGCCGACGCGCGTCGCAATCGCCGGAAGGCGAGCCAGGCGATGAAGAGGACCGCCGTGCTCCCGGCGATCCATGGCCATCGTCGCCTGGGGTGCACGGGCTGGACGACGGGCCGGAAGTTTGCGTCTCCGTGCAGCTGGAGCCCTGCCCAGGCGAGGGTGGGCGCTCCGGCGGCGATCCGCGTCCGCTTGGCCCGCGTCAGGGCCTCCCCGAGGGGGTGACCCGAGCGGAGCTCGTCCGCGAGCGCGGTGATCAGCGCCCGCGCCTCCTGATCCTCGATCGGCCAGGGTGCCGCGACGACCGCGGTCGCCCCGGCACGGAAGAAGGCCCGAACGAGCCCCAGCGCTCCTTCCCCCACCAGCACCTGCCCGGAGGCGCTGCGGCAGGCGGAGAGCAGCACCGCCTTCCCGCCGAGGTCGAGCGCGGCGATCTCCCGCGGCTGCAGGAGCCCGTCCTCTGCTTCGTCTCCGGCGAGGACCAGGGCCGAGCGGGCAGGGTGCGACTCGTCGACCACGGCGTGCGTGGCGAAGTGGAGCAGTCCCCAGCCTGCGAGCGGAGCGGTCTTCAGGAACCGTTCACTGGCGTCGGGACCGATCCGGAGCGCACCGCCCGGTGGGAGGGCTTCCACCAGCGTCCGCGCCTCGGCTCGCGCATGCGGGAGCGCAGGAAGCACCAGCCCCTCGAGCCAGGCCGCCGCGTCCCGGTGCGTTCCGGGCGGACCGCTGGAGGTCGGATCGGCGAGGGCCAGGACGGATCCGGGGCCGGGCCGTCCACCCGCGCTCCGCCACCGAAGCCAGAGCGAGGCCGAGGGCGAGGTGGAGATCGCGTAGCGTGCGGCCAGCGGCTCGCCCCCCGGTCTCCGCAGGGTCTCCAGAGGGAGGCCGATCAGCGGTCCATCGGGAATGATCACCAGGCGGCGGATCTCTTCGCCGAGCCTTCCGAGCGCGGGCTCGAGAAGAGTCCGCTCCAGCGCCTCCGCGGCACCGGCCTCGACCGGATTGCCCTCGGCGACCAGCGCGCGAAACATCGCGAGCCGGGGCTCGAGCTGGTGCGAGTCCGGCATGCGGAGCGCGAATGCAACCTTCCGGGTGAGCACCACCAGCCAGGAGCGGCCCTCCGGATAGGGTGCCTTCAGGGAGAAGTCGGGTCGCCACAGCTGGAAGGAGAGCAGCGCCTCGTCGGGAGCGAGACCGGCCTGGATCGCCGCCATGCTCGCGACCGCGACTGGCACGGATGCCGGGGCGCTCCGGGCGATCGCCTCCTCCACCTCCAGCAGCTGACCTTCCGCCGCTCTCGCCTTGCCGATCGCCTCGGTTCTGAGTCTCGCAGCGGCGGGGCTGACCAGGAGCCGTTGCGCGCCGCTGAGCTCCCCGAGGACCCGGCTCCGCCGCGCCTCCAGCTCGGGAGGGACGCGTGCCGGGACGCCCGAGCGCGCCAGCTCGTCCAGGAGGATCCTCCCGCGGAGACGCTCCATCGTGTCCAGCGCGGGCTCCAGGGCCGGTCCCTCCGGGGCGGGCCCGGCGAGGTCGAGCAACCACCCGGCGAGGAGCTCGTAGGCGAATGCCCACTCGGCGCTGGTTTGCGCGCGCACGTACGCCTCGGGCTGGCTCCATCGCAGCTGGTCGACCGCGTCCATGGTGTCCTCGGCGTGGCTGCGAAGCGCCTCCACGTCCCCGAGGCGCCAGTCCACGTGGGCACGGCCGAGGTGGGCCAGGGCGATGACCGCCGGATGACCGGTGTCCCATGCCGCCTCCAGGCTCTCCAGCGCGTACTGGCCGGCGAGGTGGGCGTCGGCCGGGTTCCGCTCCGCGGCGAACCGGGTGAGCAGCCGGAGGGAGTGGGTGATCAGGAAGCCCTGGTTGTTCGTCTGCCCGCGCGCCAGGGCCACCCGCGCGACCTCCTCGCTCGCTGGCGACGAGCCGCGCATCGCTGCCTGCAGCATCAGCGAGGGTAGCTCCCCGCGGGTCATGTAGACCCTCAGGCGCTGCTCCCGGGCGACCGCGATCGCACGATCGAGCCGAGCCTCGGCGTCGGCCATCGGCAGCTCACCCGAGTAAGCGAGCCGGACCGCCTCGGCGGCCTGGCCGTGGATGGTCAGTGCCTCTGTGAATGGATCGTTCGCGGCGAGCGCGGCCGCGCGGTCGAACGCCTGGAGCGCCTCGAGTGGTCGGCCGGTCGCGGAGTACGTCCGTCCCCACAGGTCGGCGATGCGCCAGGGTAGCCACCACGGCGCGGAAGCGGTGATCGTCGCCTCCGCCTGCCGCAGCAGCGTCTCGGCCCGGCCGTAGTCGACGACGCCGTACGCCAGCTCCGCACCGCAGGCATGGGCGTAGGCGACGGCGTCCGGATCGCGCAGCTGCTCGGCGAGCGCGAGCGACCGTGCGTACTCGGGCCAGCCCATCTCGGCGTCGACGTTCCACGACGCGCTGAGCACCAGGCCGGCGGTGACGATCAGCTCGCCGACGGCGTTCCCGGTCCGATGGAACTCGTCCTGCGCCAGCCGGTACAGCGCATCTCCGCGCTCGCCGCCTCGATACTTCGCGACCAGTGCTCCCAGGTTCAGCGCCGCGTAGGGATGGCGGGGGTGCGCGGCCAGGACTCGCTCCAGCGCGTCCATCGCCGAGGGCGCCGCGTCGGCGTGCTCGAAGCCGAGGCGCCAGTAGCAGGACCAGGTCTCGATCGAGTCTCCCTCGGCCCTCACCCGCGCGTCGCACTCCTCCACCCGGTAGACCTGCCTGCCCCAGTAGTCGGGGAGCGCGGTCGACGCTCCGGCGCCGAGGAGCGCCAGCAGACCCGCGCACGGCGCGATCGCCCGGAGGCGGCGACCGGCAAGCGGGAGCGGCTGGAGCGGCAAGAGCACGGGAGCTCCGTTCAGCGCACCGTGACGGCCGTGGCCGACGAGGACACGGTTTTCCCGTCCGGAAGCTGCGCCTCCACGCGCCAGAGCAACGTCGTGCCGGCCGCGAACGGCGTCAGGCGCGGCGCCGGGACCTGGTACTCCGGTGTGGAGAGGGCGTTCGCCGTATCGACGACCGTGAGATCCGTCGTGGTGACCAGAACCCGGTAACGAGCGCCGTCGCCGGCGGGCGTCCACTGGAGGCGGAAGCCGTCGCGGGGGAGCTCGGTGGACGGCATGCGCGCGGAGAGCGCACCGGTCGTCGCCCGTCCTCGCTCCACGGACGGCTCCGCCGGGCGGAGGATCAGGAAGGCGACCGCGGCCGCGGCGCTGAGGCCGACCAGGCCTCCCCATCCGAGCCACGCGCGCCATGGCGGGATGTGCTCGACGACGGCAGGGCGGAGCTCGTCGCTGGCCTGGGCGTCCCGGGCAATCCGCCAGAGCTGCGCGCACTCCCCGCAGCTCACGGTGTGGTCGAGGAGCCCGCGGGTCCGGCCCACGGGGAGCTTGCCCAGGACGGCGTCCCAGATCTCCGCCGGGCTGGCGCATTGCCCGTGCGGGGCCGCGCGGGACTGGAACACGCTGGCCCAGTCGGCGCTCATGGCGAGAGGCCCTTCCGGGTCAGGCAGTTCCGGAGATCGGCCAGCCCACGGTAAGTCAGGTTCTGTACCCGCTTCTCCCCGGTGTGAAGGACC
>Ga0207683_10004613_pt1 | contig 11873 bp, 11 predicted proteins | sample KBSM73metaG_FD_184333 | JGI IMG/M metagenome (GOLD analysis project Ga0207683, IMG submission 184333) | Miscanthus rhizosphere microbial communities from Kellogg Biological Station, Michigan, USA - KBS M7-3 metaG (SPAdes) (version 2) | ecosystem: Host-associated > Plants > Roots > Rhizosphere >...
GGAATCGAGAAAATTGCTGGAGATCGAAGCGGAGCTTCACAAGAAGATCGTTTCACAGAGGCCGGCGATCTCCGCCCTTGCGCGTGCGATCCGGCGTTCGCGCGCGGGGCTCAAGAATCCAAAACGTCCTGTCGGTGCATTTTTATTCCTAGGGCCAACTGGTGTGGGAAAGACCGAGGTCGCCCGGACGCTTGCAAAGCATTTATTCCTTTCCGATTCGGCTCTCGTTCGTTTTGACATGAGCGAGTTCATGGAAAAGCACTCGGTATCAAAATTCATTGGTTCGCCTCCTGGATACATCGGGTACGACGAGGGCGGCCAACTTACGGATAGGTTGCGGAGGACACCGTACTCCGTCGTACTGTTCGACGAGATTGAAAAGGCCCATCCGGACGCAGTAAATATCTTGCTTCAAGTTTTCGAAGACGGCTTACTGACCGATTCACAGGGAAACGCTGTCGATTGCAGCCACGCCATCTTTGTTATGACCTCAAATATCGGGGCAAGACACATCCAAAAACGGGGCAAACTGGGATTCCAAAGCGGAGCGGCGGCAGCGAAGGAACGGCTTGATGATCAAGTGATGGCAGAGGTCAAAAAAGCGTTTTCGCCAGAGTTCATCAACAGGCTGGACGAGGTTGTAATATTTGACGAGCTGACCGATGAAGATCTTGCTGCGATCATCGATTTGCAACTGGGCGAACTCAATCTGCTGCTTGCCAAGCAGGGGGTCACACTCACCATGACAGACGAGGCTCGCAAATGGCTCCTGGATCAAACTGCAAGCGATCGGACTTACGGTGCGAGGCCGTTAAAACGAGCGCTTCAAAAACATGTAGAAGATGCTATCTCGGAAGCTATGATCCAGGGACACGTCGGTGATGACGGCGAGATAGAGATCTATCTGCAAAATGATGTACTTGCTCTTCGTTCCGCGATAGCCGCCGAGATCGAGAGATCCTTATCCCATTCCAATTCCTGAACTTGCCCTCACTGCAAGAGCACGCTGTTCGCTTTTAGGTCAATTACCTGTATAATTTGTGGCTTTGCGGCGGACTGTCGAGAGGGCAACCTGCGGGCAGGGGTCTGAATCATAGAAAGAGTCAAATTTCGCACATTGAAATGCCGCTTTCATTTGTTTATTCTTACGCGTATAGCGTGCATGACTAGTATCGGTCGGCTTTGACTTAGCTCTCCTGGCTGCACGTATCGGGGAATGTCATTTTTATGCAGAGTTTTCGCGCTATAAGGCTCGGATTTTTGAGCCTTGCGGTATCGGTTTTCTTTTCATTTGGTGCACGGGCAGCAATTCCCGAGCCATCCGATCCTTCCATAAAAAAAGGTCCTTCGCAACAAATAGTAGAGAGCGTAGATATTCAGGGAAACCGCCGCCTGCGGGACGAAGACCTGATCTATTACATTCGAACCAGGGAGGGCGATGTTTACGATCCAGCCGCGCTTGAGCGAGATCTACAGGAACTGCTTTCGCTGAACTTTTTTGATAAAACCGCGACTCGCGTACTTACGACCCCCGGTGTTCGCGGAGGCGTGAACGTAATTTTTGAAGTTAAGGAATGGCCGATAATCCGTGATTTGCAATTCACGGGCTTAAAGGCGGTTCCGGAATCGGATATTTTGAAAGCTTTTCGCGAGCAGCGTGTAGGCATTTCGAAGGAATCGATCTACGACCCCGTGAAAGCACGCGCTGGAACTCGTGTTCTGCGGGAGCTTCTTGCCTCGAAGGGCTTTCCGAATGCGAAGGTGAACGTTAAAGAAGAAGAAGTATCTGCAACATCAACTGCGATCACCTTTGAGGTCGAACAGGGACTGCGTTCTCGAATAATCGAGATAGATTTCCAGGGAAATGAGGTTTTCAAGGACAGCGAACTGAGGAACGCCCTCGAGCTTGTCAAAGAAACCGGTCTTGTTTCGCGCGTCAAGGGCCAGGACATCCTGGACATGAGAAAGCTCCAGTACGACCTGCAGAAGAATGTTCGTTCGTACATGTTCTCAAAGGGTTACTTCCAGGCCCGCATCGGCGAACCCGAAGTCGTCGGGCTCGGCGTGAAGCGCACCGACTATTTGCCCCTCATTACTATTCCTCTCCCGCTTATTTCGTCGAAAGATGACGCTCTTAAGATCGTTGTGCCAGTGACGGAAGGCAAAGTTTATCGGGTTGGGGACCTAAAGGTTGAAGGAAACTCGATCTTTTCGGAACAGCAGATCCTTAGTTATATCGGCCTAAAGAAAGGTGATATTGCGGACGGCAAGCGGCTACAGGATGTTGTTTACGATGAATTGAAAAAGGCCTACGGCTCGCAGGGTTTTCTTCAGTACAATGCCGAGTTTGAGCCGGATTTCAAGGATAACCCCAGCAATCCCAACGAAGGTATCGTCGATGTCAAGATAACGATCGATGAGGGCAAGCAATTCACTCTCAGGCGCCTTGAATTCGTCGGGAACACGTTCACCCGAGACAAGGTTATGCGCCGCGAGTTTCTGTTGAACGAGGGCGACATTTACAACGATAACTATTTGGACATATCGGTCCAACGTCTGAATCAAACTCAGTATTTTGATCCGATCGATAAAGACCAGGACGTTGAAAAGCGTACGGACGAAGAGCAGGGCGACGTTGATCTTATTGTCAAGATAAAGGAAAAAGGACGACAGCAGATCTCGTTTAACGGCGGCATTTCAGGAATAGGCGGATCCTTCTTTGGACTTGAATATTCCACAAATAACCTCGCTGGTCGCGGCGAAGTATTGTCATTCTCGGTCGGAGCCGGAAACCGCCAGCAGACCTTTCAATTTACATACCAGGAGCCGTACTTCCGCGACCGGCCGATATCCGTTGGTTTCTCCGCATTTATTTCAAAATATAAGTTCTTTGGCGAAGGCACTATCTTCACGCAGAACCCGGATGTCATTGGTGGCCTATTCGACCCCCTTGCCTCTCTCCAGGTGAATGAAGCCAATCTCTTTACGCAAAACACGTACGGAGTTAACGTTTTTGCGACCGCCCCTCTCTCAGAATTGTATTTCAAAAAGCGGCGCTTTACTCAATTTTCACGCGTAGGACTGACGTACCAGTTTTCGTCAACGTCGATCTCGGACCCGCCGGTCAATCAAGAAGGTAACCCCTCAACAGGGATCCCGGTCGTATACGCCCAGCCAAGTATTCTGACAAGCCGGATAACGGGAACATTTGTTTACGACACCCGCCGGCCGGCAGAAAACGGGCTCGATACGATCGGCGGTCAACAATTATCAGCTTCGCTGGGATTTGCTGGCCTTGGCGGCGACGTCCGAACGATCTCGCCAAGTCTATCGTTTTCTAAGTTTATCCCGGTTCGTAAAAAGAAAACGAAGAATCCGGACGTTTTCGCATTCCGTATCCTCGCGGGAACGATCATGCCGTTCGCGATAACTGACGCCATTCGCAATGCTAATTCGATAGCGTTCGTAAACGGTATTCCCGTATATGAGCGTTACTATCTGGGAAGCGAGAATGACCTTCGCGGTTACGATTCGCGTTCTATCGGACCTGTCGCTCCGTTCGACACGTACGTCACAACCCGTAACGTGGTCGCGGCCCAAAACGCGAGTGGAGAAGCTGTGCCCATCGCTGGGTTCCCGGTTGGTTCGCCGATCCCGGGTGAGATCGCGGAGCTTGGACTCTTAACCGGGGTGTCGGGAGCTAATCCTGCCCAGCTCGCCAGGAATTTTAGGTTTATCGGCGGCGACACCCAGATCCTCGGCAATTTCGAATATCGGATCCCGTTATTCGGCCCGGCCACTCTTGCGGTATTCGCGGATGTCGGCACCGTTTTCAACTTACATAGTTCGGAGAATCAATTCCTAAACAGTGAGTTCTTTAGGGACGACACGTTCCTGGGTGCTGGCCGTGTAACCGCTCTTTCGCTCGCGAATGCCCCGGTCCTTGAACCCAGTTTCGGAGCTCTGCTATTTTTCCGGAATCGAGTCATGACGAGGACCGATTTTGTCAATGAGTTCTGCCGTGGTAACCGATTAGGGTGTCCAACAAGCTTGCCCGCCGAGATCTCGCCGATATTTCTCAGAGGGGAAGCGCAGCAGAACTCGGTCCTTCGTGTCCCGGATGCAGCATTTGCCTCCATCTCCGATTGGAAAGCTAGTGTGGGTGTCGAGTTGCGAGTTCAGGTTCCGGTCGTGAATGTTCCGTTCAGATTGATCTATTTTTATAACCCGAACGCTGTGATAGGCACTTCGGAACAGCTGCCGGGAATATTTCTGCCCGGGAAGAAAAGCGGGTTTAAATTCAGCGTCGGCCGCACGTTCTAGTTCTTGTATGCGTTCGGTGGCGTTAGAGGATTGACATAGAAATCTTAATGAAATAGTATTCTCCGTTCTTTTGCTTTTTCCGAAAGCTTCGGGCAACAGAATGAGGGCTTTTTGTTTCAAAGTAAACAGAATCAAAAGCAGCAATTTTAGGAGTATTTAATAAAATGAAGAAGGTTGGATTATTCGTATCGGCGTTCGCGTTCGTAGTTTTCTTGGGTATGACTGCATTCGCACAGGTACCGGTTTCAGGCAAGCTTGGCTGGATCGACACTGGTGAGTTCGCCGATGAGAAAGCGGGCATTATGAAGTATGTGAACGCATATAAGGCTTTAGCGACGGAGGCAAAACCCAAAGAGACCGAGTTGGTTGGAATCCAGACAAGGATTCAAACTATCTCAACGGATCTCAGAAAAATGACTGAGAATCCAGCAGTTCCGGTTGATCAAAAAGCCGCCGCAGCGAAGCGCGATGAGGGCGAGCGTCTTACTCGAGAGTTGGAATTCAAAAAGAAGGAATACGACGCTTTTATTCAAAAACGCGGCGGTGAGATCCTTGGCCCGGTGAATCAGGATATCGGCAAAGCGATCGGGGAGTTCGGCAAAGTGAAAGGATATACCGCTATCTTCGATATCGACAAGCTTGCCCAGGCCGGCGCGATCCTGCATCTAGAGCCATCGGCTAACATTACGAAGGAATTTATTGTGTTCTACAATGCTCGTCCGGCTGGAGCAGCCACCGCTGTCACGCCGAAATAGCATTACATGATCTTCGGATTATTTATCGCGGCCGGTTGAAGTCATGCTTTTACCGGCTGTTCGATTTTTGCGCTACACTAAGCTCTCTCCAATGGCAATTTACGATTCGAAAGCGTTACAGCAGATACTGCCGCATCGGCATCCATTCCTGCTCGTGGATACCATTATTGAAATGGAACCGCGTGTGCGTATAGTCGGGATCAAGCAGGTCACGATAAACGAACCATTTTTTCAAGGACATTTTCCTGGGATGCCGGTTATGCCTGGTGTGCTGCAGATCGAAGCGTTGGCGCAGGTGGGGGCGGTTCTGGCTCTTCGTGAGCTCGAGGACGCTGATTCGAAGATCCCATTATTCAGTGGAATTGATGGGGCTCGGTTTCGTCGACCTGTGGTTCCGGGCGATACGCTGCGTTTAGAAGTAACGGCGATCCGGGCCGGCCGAAGGATACAAAAAATGCGCGGCGTTGCAACGGTTGACGGCGAGGTCACAACTGAAACCGAGATACTTTGCATCATCGCTGATCGAACGGAGTTGAACGCGTAAATGGACGAAATCAGGCTTACAATGTCGGAGGCATTACTTTACGTCGCACTTGGAGGCGCCGCTGTTGGCTTTTTGCTTGGGCTCGTTCCGCTCATCGTTGGCATTGTCAAGAAGAAGGTCAAGACCGGCGTGATCGGCCTGATCGTCTCCACGTTAGGTGGTGCCCTTCTCGGAGTATTTATCTCCATCCCTGCTATGGCCATTTTCACATGGCTGATCCTTCGCGAACAGGTCGTTGTTACCGATGCAGTTGATGCGCCGCGGGAGCCTCATTCCCAAGACACGAAAGAGAATTGAAGGCAAAAATGTCATCTTTTATTCATGAGACGGCCATCGTTGCGCCAAGCGCGCGCCTGGGCGAGGGTGTGCATATCGGTCCCTTCTCAACCGTCGGCAGCGAGGTCGTGCTGGGTGAAGGCGTCCGCCTTGAATCGCACGTGGTTATTGATGGTAGAACCACAATTGGTAGCGGAACTCATATTTTCCCTTTTGCATCTATCGGCCTCGAGCCACAGGACCTCAAATATTCCGGCGAACCGACCGCAACGGAGATCGGCGAGCGAAATCAAATTCGTGAGGCCGTTACGATTCACCGCGGAACGCAGGGCGGCGGCGGGGTGACAAAGATAGGTGACGACAACATGCTGATGGCGCAGGTCCACGTTGCGCACGATTGCATCGTGGGCAGCGAAAACATCTTTGCGAACGGTACTGCTCTCGCAGGACATGTCGAATGCGCTGATCGCGTCACTATCGGAGCATTCTGCGGCGTTCATCAATTCACCCGCATCGGCCGGGAGGCTTTTATCGGGGCCTACTCCGTTATTGTGAAGGACCCGATCCCGTATTCGCTTTCTTACGGCAATCACGCCAAGTGCTATGGCATGAATCGTGTGGGAATGCGTCGGCGGGGATATTCAAAGGAAACGATCGAAAACGTCCGGCATGCATTTCATTTGCTGCTCTCCTCAAAATTGAATACGTCCCAAGCCGTCGAGAGGATTCGTGAAGAAATTAATGGCTGCGCTGAAGTGGACCACATGATCGAGTTCATCACTTCCTCTAAGCGCGGAGTCGTGAAATGAGGGCCACGCGTCAACATTTGAACTGCCATCCACCGTGCTAGAATCACGAACGTAATTATGAGCGAGATCCAGGCCGAGGTGCTCGGCGAATTCGGAAAGCGCATTCAGCGATGCTACGGCTGTTTCATTGCATATCACCTTAAGGATATGTATTTGGGCGAGGACGTGACTTTTTTCTGCGAACATTGCAAGAACGAAAGCATGTTCCACTTCGATCAATTTTCACAGTTGATCGATATTAACAAACTGAAAGAGGTTGCTGAAGAGCATCATCATTGACCGTGAGAGTAACGCTTCACATCGAGTCGGCATACGACAGGCGCGATGTAGTCGTAGATAACGAAATATCGATCGGGCGCTCCAATGCATCCGATATCGTGCTCGACGACGCCGGACTTTCGCGAAAGAACACGACGTTCTTCGTTGACGAGGGCGACCTGTTCGTCGCGGACGAAAACTCTCTAAACGGCACAATTCTAAACGGTGAAAAACTTACCGGCGGGCCGAGACAGCTTTCGACCGGCGACACGATCAAGATCGGCAGCAATACGACCATCCGTGTGTCGATAGGCGAGGCCATTAGTGCAGCGCCGGAGAAGCGGACCGAGGGAGAAGGTGAACGACTCCGCCCTCCGATAGCGTCTGCCGCCCCTACGAGCGCCGCAGAATCTCATCGTCAGAATCAGCGATCCGCGATCCAGAATACAAAATCTAAAACTCCGCCCCTTTTGTTGCTAGTGGCAGTTGCACTGACCGTTCTGATATTGGTCTTGGGAGCCGCCGCATTGGTCATCGTTTTGTTCACTGGCAGGGGAGGTCCGAATGCAAACAGGGCTTCAACACCCCCGCCGATACAGACTGGGGCTTTGATACCTGTTCGCGTCATAGATCCGCTCGGCGGTGAAGATGAGGATGATCTCGATGACCTTATCGCGTCGTGGGAAGTTGCGGAAGAGGAGCTCAAAGCCGACAGCGTCGCTGACATAACCGGTGGGTCGGCTGATGCTGAAGAAAAAGAGCTTAATGTAACTGCCGCGTTTCTCGCCGACAGGCAGAAAAAGGCGTTCGAGCCTAGGCCTGGCGAGACGGGAATTCGGCCGGCTGGATTGGATGTGCCGAAAGAGCTTTTTGGCGACGGGGTGATCAAGCAGAAGGCCAAGCTGGCCGCCATGAACACCAGCGGTTATCGCCAGCCGATGGACTTCGCCGAACTTGCCGAAAAGCGCCTCAACCGTGAGCTGATCGAAATGCCGATGGCGACTAACAGCTTTTATCTCGACGTGGGAGGCTCTGCGCAGGATCGGCCCTTCTCGTCGTTCAGCTTCAAGGACGGTATTGCCGATATTCAGGTCGGTTCTCCTAAATATGGAATTTTGAGCAAATTGGCTTCGAATTTCGCGGGACAGAAATATGACCTCAACGATGCCGGCAACCGTAAACAAATGCGCATGCGTCTCTTGCGCATGTTCCAACCCCGGGCGAAGCCGATCTTAAAGGAGCTCGCCGATGCCTATTTTGGAAAATTCGGACGTCCGCTGCGCGTTACGTCACTCACGCGCTCGATGGATTACCAGATCCTTTTGAATTCGTCGAACCCTAATTCCTTTAAGGTGCGTGGGGAGGGCTCGCTGCCGCCGCACACTTCAGGGTGCGCTTTTGACCTTTCACGCAAGCATATGCCGGCCGAAGAACAGAATTTTGTTATGCAAAAGCTCGCCGAAATGGAACGTGCCGGCAAGCTTGACGCCCTGATAGAATATGGAGTAAACGCCTGTTTTCATGTGTTTATTTACAATGACGGCATAGCCCCGAAACTGTGATCCACCGGTCATTCCCAAAACACTGTTTGCAACTTTTCCGATTCTGTAGCATCCTAGTACATTCTTCCTTCTCTTGCGTCGCTTTTGGACGCGCTAGTCAAAGACGGTTTTTTGGATCAGTTTGAGAGCAGGTTCGTTATTAGTCACAGAAGTCGCTCTTGAGGTTTTTTTGAGCATCCGAAACCGACCCTTCGTTGCCTACAAGTTTTCTACGAAGTCCTTCGATTCGATACTTCTCCAGAGATCCCGAAAAGGGAAAAGGTAAAAAATTATTATGTCAACGAAACTTTACGTAGGAAATCTTTCCTTCAATACATCAGCGCAGGACCTCGAAACCATGTTTGGCGAGGCCGGTACTGTTCAGTCAGCCAACCTTATCGAAGATCGTGAAACGGGCCGCTCACGCGGTTTTGGTTTTGTCGAAATGTCGAGCAAGGAGGAAGCGCAGGCAGCGATCGCAGCTTTTGACGGCAAAGAGATCGATGGCCGCAATCTGAAAGTGAACGAAGCTAAGCCCCGCGAAGACCGCGGCGGTAATGGCGGCGGCGGTGGTTACGGCGGCGGCGGTGGACGCGGCGGCAACCGCGGCGGTTCACGCTGGTAAGAAAGCTTGAGACCGCTCGAGTTTTCTAGCGGTTTCGCATGTACGCCTCCGGTTGAACTAAATGGCCGGAGGCATTATTTTCGAAAAGGAACATTGCGTATGAAAGAGGAATTGATCGAACTCGTCGGCGTCGTTGTCGACAAACAGCCCAACGCGTACTTCAAAGTGCAGGTGAACGACACGGATCACTTCGTCCTCGCGACGATCTCCGGCCGCATGCGTCGTAATCGCATCCGGATATTGATGGGCGACCGGGTCGATCTCGAACTCTCTCCATACGACCTCACAAAGGGCCGCATCACGTACCGACACAAATAGAAGATAAATAGGTTGGTGAAACCTATTCTAAACGGGAACGTAAGAATCCGAATGAAGAACATAACATTTGCGATTCTCCTGACAGTATTTCTTTCACTCACCTTTAAGGCCCAGACACCCTCGCCGATGCCGATTGCCAAGGAAGCCAACCCGGCCGACGTCGCTTCGGTCGATTCGATAATGAAGGCCGTTTACGATGTCATTTCGGGCGATGCCGGACAAAAGCGCGATTGGGACCGTTTTCGTACTCTATTTCACAAAGACGCGAAGCTGATTCCATCGGGTAAGAACCCTCAGACCGGCGTCCAGGGCGCACGATTTCTAACTCCAGAAGACTACATTACTCGCAGCGGACCAATGCTCGAACAGAATGGTTTCCATGAACGCGAGCTTGCGCGTCACGTCGACCAATACGGAAACATCGCGCAGGTATTTTCGACCTATGTTTCCTTTCACAAGAAGGACGACAAGGATCCCTTCATGCGCGGCATCAACAGCTTTCAGCTTATGAACGACGGCAAACGCTGGTGGGTGATCAATATTTATTGGCAGGCCGAAACACCGGAGAGTAAGATCCCCGAAAAGTATTTGAAGTCGCAATAGCCGGAATCAATTCGGAAATTCACCGCAAAAGGCGAGATCGGCGCGGCCGGTGATAAGTATCTCGTCGTCCTTTCGCCAGAAGATCTCAGTAGTTCCGCCTTCGGTTAGGACCGAGACTGCCCTGTCGGTTCGGCCTGTTCGTGCGCATAGAATGGCGGCGGCAGTGGCACATGTTCCGGAGGCAGGCGTCTCACCGGCACCACGTTCCCAGATACGAAGTTCGATATTCTCGTTATCGAGCACCTTTACGAATACTATGTTTGCACGTTCGGGAAAGAACGGATGTGTCTCTAATATCTCGCCGTATTTTCGCCACTTGGGATCGAACTCCTCAACGAAGGTGCACGCGACCGGATTTCCCACGTTCACGCAGGAAACAAGAAACTCTTTCCCATCTGCCGTAACTGGTTGATCGATCACCGCATCCATCGGTTCGGCTGTAAGTGCGGGGATATCGCCACTTGCGAACTTCGGTTGGCCGATCTCGGCCTCGAACCAGAACAAGCCATCAGCCTCGCGCTCGATAAGGGTGAAGTTCTTTATTCCGCTGCGCGTTTCCAGTCTTATGCCTGGCCCTCGCCACAACGATTTGTAATAGAGGTACGCTGACGCGCATCGCGTGCCGTTTCCCGAAAATCCCGCAATGCTGCCGTCGGGATTTACGATCTCACAAAAATAATCGGCCGGTTCACCCTCTAGCTTTTCAAGTACAGCGATACCGTCGCCGCCGACCCCCGTGTGCCGGTGGCAGATCGCCATCGCAAGCTCGGATATATCCGCTTCGGGCCCGATTTTATCTCTTTCGATAACGATGTAATCGTTCCCAAAGCCGTGAAATTTGCAGAATGGTATGGGCATTGTCGTAGATTGTATCAGAACGAAAATTTGAACGCGGATCTTGCGGATCCAGCAGATCAAACGGATAATTTTTCAGATCCGTCTCCTCCGCCCGATCCGTCAAATCCGCGTTCAAAAACTATTGCCTTCGGGCAGCCGCGGCCGGGATAATCTTCAGCGTTAGGGTCTCGCTGCCGCGTTTGATTACAACCTCGTATTCCACACCGGCTTTCATCTCACCCAGCGCGGCAGTGTAATCGTAGACGTTTTTTATGTCTTTTCCAGCAAGTTTGATGACCTTATCGTCTTTTTTCAGTCCCGCTCGCGATCCAGGCGAATCGTCCCGCACCCCATCGAGTACCATTCCATCAGTCGAATCGGCATAACTCGGTATCGTACCGAGGCTAACACTAAAACCGGAGCGTCCCCCCGCTGCAGCAGAAGTCGGTGCGGTTTTGTAGGTAGGCCGCGCTGGATTTTCGTCAATTGATTTTGCAATTGCGGCAACGTAGCTTGCGATCTTTGTCAGGCCGCCGTAATTGATCTTCTCTGATGTGTCGGATGGCTTGTGATAATCCAAATGGGTGCCGGTGAAGAAGAACAATACTGGAATCTGTTTGCCGTAGAATGACGAATGATCAGACGGGCCGAAGCCGTCTTGATTCAATTGCAAGCTAAAGTAATTGCCTCCCTCGTTTGGGTTATTTGGTTTGACCGCAGGAGCACTGGTTAGCGACGTTAGTGCTATCTTTCCGGTTTCGGTAATATTCTTTTCTGCTGTGAGCCAATTCCACTCATTCGCGGTTCCAATCCCGCCAACATTCAACTTGTTCTCATTCAGCCGCCCGACCATATCGAGATTTATCATCGCGACGGTTTTTTCGAGCGGGAAAACCGGATTATTGACGTAATGTTTCGAGCCGAGAAGTCCTTCTTCCTCGCCGCCGAACGCGATGAAAATTATCGTGCGCTTGTTGTTCTTGT
>Ga0207683_10004614_pt1 | contig 11873 bp, 12 predicted proteins | sample KBSM73metaG_FD_184333 | JGI IMG/M metagenome (GOLD analysis project Ga0207683, IMG submission 184333) | Miscanthus rhizosphere microbial communities from Kellogg Biological Station, Michigan, USA - KBS M7-3 metaG (SPAdes) (version 2) | ecosystem: Host-associated > Plants > Roots > Rhizosphere >...
CTGATCACGGAGACGCCTGCCCACCACAACTCGGACATGTCTGAGTAGTTGTCCGCAGATTCGTCAGCTCGGCCGCTACTACTCAGACATGTCCGAGTTGGTGCCGGGTGGGAAGCCGAGAGTCAGGCGGGGTCGGGGAAGTCGGGCTTGCGCTTCGCCATGAACGCCTCCGCACCCTCGACCATGTCGTCGCTGCCCACCGCCTGGGTGAGCATCCCCAGACCCGTGAGGAACGAGTCGCGCGCGGCGTTCCACCAGATGTTGGAGCTGATCTTGGTGATCTCCAGGTAGCGAGGGCTCAGCGCCGCCAGCTCGTCGACCCACGCGTCCACCGTCGTCACCAGCGCGTCGTCGTCCACGACCGCGTTGACGAGGCCCATCTCGAGGGCCTGCTCCGCGGAGTACCGGCGGCACAGCATGGCCAGTTCCTTGGCCTTCTTCTCCCCGATCTGGATCCCCATGACGTTGGTGGCGCCGGTCACCGGGGACGACCCGACTCGCGGCCCGGTCTGCCCGAACGTCGCCGAGCGCCCCGCGATCGCGAGGTCGCAGGCCACCACCAGCTCGTTGCCGCCACCGGCCGCGGCACCGTTCACCGCCGCGATGACCGGTCGCGGGCAGGTCCGGATCGCGTCGAACAGCCGCAGCGAACCCGCATACAGGCCACGCAGCCCGACCAGATCGGGCGAGGCGAGGTTGGTCAGGGCTCCCCCGGCGCAGAAGCCCTTACCCGAACCCGTGATGACCACCGCGTGGTGCCGGGGAGCCTCGACGAGCGCCTCCACCACGGCGGCCGCCATGTCGGCGTCGTACGCGTTGCGCCGGTCCGGCCGGTTCAGCGTCACCCACAGCGCGGGACCACGGACCTCGACCTCGACGTCAGCCATGCGCCTATCCAACCGTGGTTCTCGGCCGCAGCACCGTGCGGTGCCGGTCCATCCGCCGCCAGCCCAGCGCGTCGTCGGCGATGAGCAGCGCCTGGATGTTGGCCGAGCCCTCGCCGGTCTGCCAGAGCTTGGCGTAGTTGAGGTACAGCCCGATCGGCAGGTCGTCACTGAACGCCGCACCACCGAAGATGTCCGCCGTCGCCTGCGCCGCGCGGTTGCACACCTCGCCGGCGAAGTACTTCGCGATCGAGCTCTCCCGCGTCGCGAGGTCGCCCGTGTCGTACTTCGCGGCCGCCGCTCGGACCAGGCCTCGCGCCGCCGCGACCTCGCAGGTCATGTCGGCCAGCTGCTTCTTGACCATCTGGAACGAGCCGATCTTCTCGCCGAACGCCTCGCGCTGGTCGGCGTACTCGAGCGCCGCGTCGAGGCACGCCTGCGCCAGCCCCACCGACCGCGCCGCGACGCTGAGCCGCCCGTAGTCCAGCGCGTTCATCGCGACGACGAAGCCCTGGCCCTCCTCCCCCAGCACGTTCCCCGCCGGCACTCGGACGTCGACCAGCGAGACGGAGTTCGTGGGCATCAGCTTCCCGAGTCCGCGGCAGGGCACGCGGGTCGCCTCGAAGCCCGAGGTATGCGTGGGGACGACGAACGCGGTCACTCCGCGGTGTCCGGCCGCAGGGTCGGTACGCGCGTACACGACCGCCACGTCCGCGACGTTGGCGTTGGTGATCCACATCTTCGAACCGTTGAGCACCCAGTCCGACCCGTCGCGGACCGCCCGCGTGCGCATCGACCCGAGGAAGTCCGACCCACCGGCCGGCTCGGTCATCGCGTTGCAGCCCAAGCCACGGCCGGCCACCAGATCCGGCACCCAGCGTGCGATGACGTCCGGGTCCCCCCAGTTGGCGATGGTCAGAGGTACCGTGGCGGCCTGAAGGTTCATCGCCGCCGAAAGCGGTGGGTAGACCCAGGCGAGCTGCTCGGCCACGGCGGCGAGGGCGGCGAAGCCCACGTCGGTCCCGCCGAGCGACTCGTCGAAGACGCACCCGAAGAACCCGAGCTCGCCCATCTCAGCGTAGAGGTCGCGGGGGAACTCACCAGCGGCCTCGCGCTCCTGGACGAACGGCCGGACCCGCTCGCGACCCCACTCACGCACCAGGCGGGCCAGCGCCTCGACGGTCTCCTCGTCACCGAGTGAATTGTTCACGGGAACCGGCCTCTCCATGTGGCGAGGTTCACATCGCCCATAATCATGTTAATCTTTGGCATAAATGAACTGTTCGACGAAGGACGCACGGCGATGACCATCAACGGCACATCCACCCGTCCGCCCAAGGCGGCCCTCCTGGTGGCCCAACGCATCGTCCAGGACGCGCTGCGCGAGGGCCGGAAGCCGGGTGACCTGCTCGCCCCCGAGCGGACGATGCTCGAGAAGTACCAGACCGGCCGCGGCACCCTGCGAGAAGCGTTGCGGCTGCTGGAGTTCCAGGGAGTCATCACCCTCAAGCCCGGACCACGCGGCGGGCCGGTGCTCATGGACCCGGACGCGTCGCACCTCGCCAGCAACCTCGTGCTGCTCATGCAGCTCAAGGCCGCGCCGTTCCGCAACATCGTCGAGGTCCGCACCGCCATGGAGCCGATGATCAGCAGCCTCGCCGCCGAACGGATGGACGACGACGCCCTCACCGACCTCGAGGGCACGATCATCCAGATGCGCGAGGAGATCGAGGACCAGCACTCGTTCCTCGACGCCAACAAGCGGTTCCACGACATCATCGCGTGGTCCTCGGGCAACGCCCTCTTCGGCTACATCATCGACTCGCTGTCCGGGATCATGGACGGCACGGCGATCGGTATCGACTACCCGAGCCATCGCCGTCAGGCGATCCTCAAGGCGCACATCGAGATCTTCGACGCGCTCAAGGCCCGCGACCCCAAGGAGTCCGAGGCCCGTATGCGCGAGCACATCGACGCCTACGAGCGGTATGCGGCCCGCAAGTTCCCCCAGGTCCTCAAGGAGACCATCCCCTGGGAGCAGCGCTACTTCGCCTGAGCCCGAGCCTGCGGCCGAAGCAGCGGCCGCCGGCGCGCTACTGGCCGGCAAGCGCCGCCTCGCCCAGGAACGCGCGCAGCACCGAGGCGTTGTCGCGCGCGCTCGTCGCCGGACCGGTGAAGACCACCTCGCCGCGGGCGATCGCCACGACGTCGTCGGCGACGTCCAGGCCGGCCTCGGCGTTCTGCTCGACCATGAGGATGCCGATCCCCGAGTCGGCCATCGCCCGCACCTTGGTGAGGATCGAGTCGACGACCGCGGGGGCCAGACCCATCGACGGCTCGTCGAGGAGCATCACCGTCGGCTGCGACATCAGCGCCCGGCCGAACGCGAGCATCTGCTGCTCACCGCCGCTCAGCAGGCCCGCGGCCGCGTGGGAGCGGTCGGAGAGGATCGGGAACATCTCGTAGACCTTGGCGAGCGTCTCGTCGTACGAGCTCTTCGGCGCCGTGTAGGCGCCCATTCGGAGGTTCTCGTGGATCATCAACGGCGCGAAGACGCGACGCCCTTCCGGCACTAACGCGATCCCCCGCCGGACGATCGCGTGCGGAGGCAGTCCGGTGATGGGCTTGTCGTCGAGGACGATCGTCCCCGAGGTCGGCTTCTCGAGGCCGGCGACGGCCTTGAGGGTGGTGCTCTTGCCCGCCCCGTTGGCGCCGAGGACGAGGGTGACCTTCCCCGGCTTGACGGTGAGGCTGACGCCGCGGACCGCCTCGACCTTGCCGTAGCTGACGTGGATGTCGCTGACCTCAAGCATGTTCGCGCCACTTCTTCCCGAGGTATGCCTCCTGGACCTGCGGGTCGCGCACCACGTCCGCGGGCGTGCCCTCCGCGATGAGGTGTCCGAAGTTCATCGCGAAGACGTAGTCGCAGGTATCGATCATCATCTGGACGTCGTGCTCGACGAGCAGCTGGGAGAGACCTTCACCCCGCAGGCTCTGGAGCAGCTTGGAGATCTCGGCCCGCTCCTTCTGGTTCATGCCGGCGGTCGGCTCGTCGAGCAGCAGCAGCCGGGGGTTCATCGCGATCGCGCGGGCGATCTCGACGCGACGCTGCGTGCCGTAGGACAGCTCCGACGGGTAGTAGTCCTCGAACCCGTCCAGGTTGGTCCGCGCGATGGCGTCGGCGACGGCAGGTGAGACGCCTTGACCGAACATGGTCCGGAGCAGACCCGGAGACCCGGTCCCCTCGGTGGTCCGCGCGTCGGCACCGAGCTGGATGTTGTCGCGCACCGTGAGGTCCGGCAGCAGGCGGACGGTCTGGAACGTTCGGGCGACCCGCTTCTTGGCCACCTGCGACGCCGGGACCTTGTGGTACTCCTCGCCGTCGAAGAGCAGCTCGCCCCGCGTCAGCTGGGTGAGCCGGGTCATCGCACCCAGCAGCGTGCTCTTGCCCGAGCCGTTGGGGCCGAGGATTCCGTAGATCTTCCCGGCCCGCAGCGTCATCGACAGTCCGTCGACGGCCTTGACGCCGCCGAAGTGAACGGCCACGTCGCGAGCCTCGAGGACCGGCGTCCCCTGCTCGTCCTGGACCGGTGTGGTTGCGGTCTCGGTCATGGCGTCGCCTCCATCTCGGACGACTCCTTGAGCTTCTCGATCACCGTCGAGCCGGAGTCGTCGTCGTCATCGCCCGCCACCCCTGCGGCGCCCCCGGCCGCCTTCTCCCGGCGCCGCCGTTGCAGGGCCCGGCGCGAGTCGACCCAGAGGCCGTGGATCCCGCGCGGGAGGAAGATCGCCGCCAGCGCGACGATGATGCCGTAGATGAGCGGCTGCCAGTCGCCCACGATCGTGAGCAGCTCGGGCAGCCAGGTGAAGATGACGGCCCCGAGCACGGCGCCCTTCCAGGAGCGTGCGCCGCCGACGATGATCATGGTCAGGGCGAGGACGATGAGTCCGAACCCGATGTCCTGCGGGGTGACGGTGCTGCGGACGAGGATGTTCATCGCGCCGGCGGCGCCGCCGAGAGCGCCGCTGACGACGAACGCCACGAGACGGTACCGGCGCACGCTGATCCCGACCGACGCGGCGAGCTCGGGGTCGTCTCGAACCGCGTCGACCCGGCGTCCCGTGCGGCCGATCTCCGACGCGGCGACGAGCGCCAGGACCACCAGCGTGACGATGACGAGGTGGATGGTCCCGAAGTCCGACAGCACGCCGTAGAGACCCGTCGGACCCCCCGTGAGCTCGCCGCCGTTGATGGCGAGGACCGAGATGATGAGGTCGAACGCCACGGTGGCCATGGCCAGGTAGAGCCCGGCCAGCCGCGAGATGACCAGTCCGAGCAGCAGGCCGATGACCGCGGTGACCACCATGGTGATGAGGACCGCGACGATGCCAGGGGTCTCGTACTTGATGGTGATGATGCCGGCCAGGTAGGCGCCGATGCCGAAGGAGCCGGCGCCCGCGAACGAGAAGACGCCCATCCGCAGCGGTACCTGGACGCTCAGTGCCAGAACCAGGCCGATGAAGGTGGCCTGCACGAGGACGACGTTGGAGTCGAAGAAGTCCATCATGTCCGCCGGACCTCCTTCCGGCCGAAGATCCCGGAGGGCCGGACGAGGAGCACCAGGAAGATCAGGCCGAACGAGACTGCGTCGACCCAGAGCCCGTTGGTCTGCGTGAGGACCACGGTCTCAGCGGCCGCGAGGAGGAACGATCCCAGGTACACACCGGCCGTGCTGCCGACGCCGCCGAGGATGATGCAGGCGAACGCCTTGACCAGCAACGTGTCGCCGCTCTCGGGCGTGATGGCGCCGAGGCTGTACGTGAGCAGGATGCCGGCGAGTCCAGCCATGGCTCCGGCGACCGCCATGGTCGCCAGCGCGAGCTTTCGCCGGTCGACGCCCATGATCGAGGCGACCTCGGAGTCGACGCCGATGGACCGGAGCGCGAGGCCCTGCCGGGACCGGCGCAGCCACCACGCCGTCGCGATGCCGAGCACGGCGGCGAGCACGATCGTGATGAGCTGGACGTTGGTGACCCAGTAGTCACCGAAGGTGATCTTGGTGACCTGGAACGAGGAGTTCTCGAACCCGAACGGGTTGCTCTTGGTGTAGTGCTGCGCGATGGACAGGGGAATGATCGCGACGCCGATGCCGCCGATGAGGATCTGCATCTCGGCGGACCGTTTGTCCTTGGCCCGTTTGATGATCTGCTCGAACGCCAACACCTGGGTCAGCAGGGACATGGCCGCGCCGACGACGACTCCGATGAGGAGCACGACGAAGAACGACAGGGACGTGGACTGCAGCGCGAGGTAGGCGGTGAAGGCCGAGAACATGAAGATCGACCCGTGCGCGAAGTTGAGGATGTCGATGGTGCCCCACGTGAGGCTCATCCCCAGCGCGAACAGCACGTAGATGGACGCGAGGCTCAGGGCTCCGATCAGCTCCTGCATCGCTCGCCCTCCCTTTCGGTGATCGTCTGGTCGAGGCGGCCTGAGGCGACGTTGCCTCTACCCCGGATTGTGGTCGTAGCCCGTCGGGGCCGTCCAGAGAATCGGACGGCCCCGACGGGCGGTTGCCGCTAAGGGCGTCAGGAGCCGGTGCCCTCGTAGAGGAGGTTCTCGCCGGTGCCGTTCCAGCGGACCACGACGCCCGGGACCTGCAGGTCGCGGTCCTGCCACGTCAGGCCGGTGCCGAGGGCGCCGTCGAACTTCTCCTTGGCCACGACGGCCATGGCGTCCTTGATCGCGGCCCGGTCGGCGCTGCCGGCCTGCTTGATCGACTTCGCGAGGAACCACGCCGCGTCGTAGGCCTCGGCGGCGTAGTTGAGCGGCTGCTCGCCGTACTCGGCCGAGTAGGCCTTGGCGAACTTCTGGCTCGACGGCGCAGCCATCTGGTAGTTGAAGTCGACGGGCCAGACCATGCCGGCGCCATCGGCTCCGGCCGGCTTGAGGTTGCCGGCGCTGGCGCCCGAGTTGCCGAGCACGTCGCCGGTGTAGCCCGCCTGGCGCAGCTGCTTCATCGCCGTCGGGTTGGAGGCACCCACGAGGAGGATGGAGACGACGTCAGGCTTGCCGCTGAGGATCTGCGAGATCGGGGCGCTGAAGTCCTGGGTCGTGCCGACGACGCCGACGCTGCCGGTCACCGTCATCCCGAGCTCCTTGGCTATCGCCGGGAGGGTCTGGCTGCCGATGTTCTGCAGGGTGGGGGTGGCCTGCGTGTAGACGATACCGACGGACTTGTAGCCCTTGTCCTTCATGAACTTCTTGATGATCGGGTAGTACTCACGCATCAGGGGCGTGGCGCGGTAGGTGTAGTCGCCGATGACGACCCCGTCGCTGCCGGCCTGGGTGTAGATGATCGGCATCCCGGCCTTCTGGACGAGCGGCGACTGCGCGACGGCCTCGTTGCTGGAAACCGATCCGAAGATGGTGGCGACCGACTTGTCAGCGATCGCCGTGGTGGTCACCTGGGCCGCGGTGGCCGGTGTGCTCTTGGTGTCGACCTTCGAGAGGGTCAGGGTCGTGTTGCCGAGGAACTTCTGGGCGTTGATCTCCTTCACCGCGAGGTCGTAGCCCTTGTTGGCCGCCGATCCCGCGAAGGCGACCACGCCAGTGGTGGGGTTGGTCGAGACGACCGTGATGGATGCCGGGAGGTTCCCGGCGCTGGCACCGCCGGTGGCTGCACCGCCGGAACCACCGGAGGTACCACCTGAGCTGCTGCAGGCGGCGAGGGCGATGACCGCTCCCGCAGCGACCATCGACGTCAGCACCACGCGGCGCCGGCCTCGGAACACGTCTTCGTGCATCCGATCCTCCTTAAGAGTATGAATATCATGCACATGATTAGCATGTGTTCGGCCTACCCTAAAGGCTGCGGACAGCGCTGGCAAGCACTTCCCGGAACCCCGTGGCGGACTCGTTACCCGGGCTCCGGGGACCCGGTCGGCACGACTCCGACGAACCGGTCGAATGCCTCGTCCCGGTCCCGGCGGTAACGCCGGGAGACCGCGGCCTCCGGGGCGAAGAGGTCGAAGCCGTGCACGGCGCCGGGGTACACATGCAGCTCGGTGGGCACGCCCGCGGCGAGCAGGCCCGACGCATACTCGATGTCCTCGTCGCGGAAGAGGTCGAGCTCGCCCGTCGCGAGCCAGGTCGACGGCAGCCCGCGGAGGTCGGTAGCCCGGGCGGGTGCGGCGTAGGGCGGCACCTCCCCGCCGTCGAGGCCGGAAAGGTATGCGCCCCAACCCAGCCGGTTGCTGTCGTTGTTCCAGAGCCGCGGGTCACGGACCTCGCGGCTGGACTCGGTGACATCGCGGTCGTCGAGCATCGGGTACACCAGAACCTGCCCGGCAACCCGCACCTCCGCCCGGTCGCGGGCCAGCAGGGCGAGGCCGGCAGCGGCTCCCCCGCCCGAGCTCGCGCCGCCGACGACCAGCCGCCCCGGGTCGAGGGCCGGGTCTCCCGCCATCCAGCGCAGCGCGGCGTATGCGTCGTGGACGGCCGCGGGGTACGGGTCCTCGGGTGCACGACGCCACTCGACCGCCACGGCGACGCAGCCGGCCCGCGCGACGAGGTCCTGCAGCAGCGGGTCGTCCTGGGATGCGCTGCCGAGCACGTGGCCGCCGCCGTGCACCCAGAGCAGCGCCGGACGCGGGGACGCCCACCGCTCGGCGGGCTCGTGCACGCGCACCACGACATCCGGCTCCCCGTCGGGCCAGCCCGGTATGCGTCGCTCCTCCGTCCGCACGAACGGCGGCGGCACGTGATCCGCAGCAGCGCGGGCGGCGAGCTCCGCGCGCTCGCGACGGGCCGTGGCGATATAGGTGAGGTCGAGACGGGGCACCAGGTCGAGCACCGAACGGATCTCGGGGTCGATCCGCCGCGCCCAGGCATCCGCGTCGCCGGTCACGAGCCCAGCCGGCGGCCGGGGGTGAACGTCGTGGGGATCCGTTGGAACCCGGCGTTGACGCCCTGGTGCGGGTAGGCCTCGAGTCCGTCGAGGTCGACGACGTAGTCGGGCATCCGGGTGATGACCTGCCGGATCAGCTCGCGGGCAATGGCCCGACCGATGTGCGCGCCTGCGCAGCGATGGATGCCCATGCCGAAGGCGGTGTGCCGGTTCGGCCAGCGGTCGAGGTCCACCTCGTCGGGACGTTCGAACTGGCCGGGGTCCCGGTTCGCGGACGACCACGCGAGAAGTACGCGGTCGCCCTCCTGCATGGGGCAGCCATGGAAGTCGACGTCGTGGGTGACGGTGCGGGCCAGCGCCTGGGTCGGCGAGAAGACGCGGAGGAACTCCTCGACGGCCCGGTCGAGCAGCTCGGGGTGCTCGGCCAGACGAGTCCGCTGGTCGGGGTGCTCGTAGAGGTGGACGAGGGTCTGCGAGACGAGCGAGGCCGTCGTGCCGACGCCGCCGGAGATGAGCAGCTCGACGATCGAGTAGACGGCGTCGTCGGTGATGGGCTGCCCGTCGACCTCGGCCTCGAGGAGGATCGAGATGACGTCGTCGCGGGGTTCGCGGCGGCGCTCGGCGATGGCCTCGGTGATGGTGTGCTCCATCCAGGGGATGTCCACCTCGACGGCGTGCGCGTGCTCCGGGCTGCCGACCCGGTGGGCCAGGACCGAGTGCAGGGCCCGTGAGTACCGCCGCCAGTCGTCGACGTCGAGTCCGAGCCAGTCGATCGTGACGATCGCCGGTACGCCGATCACGGACGCGAGGTCGCAGGTGCCGTCCTCGATGACGTCGTCGACGAACGCCGTCGTCCACCGCTCGATCATCGGCTGCATCCGCTCCACCGCCGCGGGCGAGGTGAGCGGGTTGATGACCTTGCGGTAGGAGCGGTGCTCGGGCAGGTCGAGCTCGACGGGGATGTGCAGCCGGACCGGCGCCTTGGGGATGACGTTGTTGAGGCCGGTGCCGCCGTGCTCGCTGCGACCCGACGCGAACGTCGAGTCGTCGCGCGCCGCGTCGAAGACGCCGGTGTAGTCGGACACCACCCAGTAGCCGCCGTGCGCCTCGGTCCAGGCCACCGGCGCCTCGGCCCGCAGCTGCCGGTAGACCTCCACCGGGTCGGCCGAGTGCTCGGCCGAGTTGTGGTCGAACCCGACCACCGGGCAGCCGCCGTGCTTCGTCGCCACTCTGACCTCCGGGTCGCTATTGGTGAATATGATAGATACTGATTCGGCGAGCCGGAAGACGAACAGGGAGTCGGCGTGGAGATCGGTGTCATCCTCGGAGACGTCCGCACGACCGTGTCACCGCGCGACCACCTCGACCTGCTGCTGCGCCAGGTCGAGGCCGCCCAGCGCAACGGACTGACCTACATCACGATCGGCCACCACTACCTCTACGGCGACCTGCGCTGGCTCCAGCCGGTCCCGACGCTCGCCCGTCTGGCCGCGGAGCTGAACGACGACGTGACGCTGGCGACGACGATCATCCAGGCGCCGCTCTACCATCCCGTCGCTCTCGCCGAGGAGCTCGCGACCCTCGACATCATGAGCCGCGGCCGGCTCGTGGTCGGTGTCGGTGCCGGGTACCGCTCCGACGAGTTCACCGCGCTCGGTGTGGACTTCGCGGACCGGTTCGCGATGCTCGACGAGTCCGTCGCCCTGATGAAGCGGCTCTGGACCGAGGACCACGTCACACATACCGGCCGGTTCTGGCAGCTGGAGGACGCCCGCCCGCACATACAGCCGTGGCAGGTCCCGCACCCGCCGCTCTGGGTCGGGGCGATGGGTCCCGTCGGGGTGCGCCGCTCCGCTCGGTTGGGCGACGGCTGGCCGGTGACGCCGGAGACCAAGATCCCCGACATGGTCCGGCTGCTCTCGCTCTACGAGGACGAGCGAGAGCGACTGGGCAAGCCGCAGGTCCGGCACCCGCTGCGGCGCGAGATCGTGCCGGCGGCGACGACGGACGCTGCATTCGAACGGTTCGAGTACATGGCCAAGGAGCGGCTGGTCGCGTATGCGCAGCGGCAGCTCGCGACCCGCGACGCCGGGGAGCTGACCTCCTCGTTCCGCGAGGTGGCGGCCAAGGAGACCTTCATCGGCACTCCGGACGAGTGCGTCGCGCAGATCCGGGAGCTCGCCGCGGTGGTGCCCATCGACCCGATCCTGGTCCGGGCCCAATGGCCTCATCTCACCGGGGACGAGGTCGTCGCCTACCTCGACGACCTGGGCCGCGACATCGTGCCGGCGGTCCGCGAGATCGATCCGGTCGCGCGCGTCATCCGCGGCTGACCGCCCGCCACCGGCTCGTACCGTCGGGGACGTGACTGGACTCAGCCTGGTGCCGGTTCGTGGGCCGAGCACGCTCAGGACGACCGACGAGGGTTCGGCTAGCGTCCAAGGCCGGCCATCCGGGTTCGAACCGGGCCCTGCGTCTAGGAGGTGGACCCAGTGCCCACATTCGCCGGAGTCAACCACTTCGCCTTGAGCGTTACCGACCTGGACCGCACCACCCGTTTCTACACCGAGGTGCTTGGGCTGCTTGCCGTCCTCGACTTCGGCCACGGTGGGATCTGCCTGGATCGAGCAACCGGTTTCAGCATCGGCCTCGTCCGACACCCCGGCGCCGCGCCCGGACCGTACACCGAGCTGCAGCCCGGTCTCGATCACCTTGGGCTGACCGCGGCCAGTCGGGACGAGCTGGTCGCGTGGGAGCAACGCTTCGAGGCGATGCACGTCACCTACAGCCCAATCCTGGACATGGAATGTGGCTCGCACCTCAACGTCCGCGACCCGGACGGAATCCCGCTGGAGTTCCAGGCACCCAACGAGGAGTATGCCGGACTGCTGGCTCACCTTCGTAGCGGAGACGTGCCTGACGCCGAACTGCGCGATCAAGCCGAGCGAATTCTGGGGCCGGGGATGGTTATTCGACCCTGACCAGGCGGAGGGCGGCGCCAGCCCAAGCGCCGCGGCAGTCTGCCGTGATGCCCTCCGGCGACAGTGCTCGACGTAGGGTCCGCCGCCATGGCCGAGAC
>Ga0207683_10004616_pt1 | contig 11871 bp, 10 predicted proteins | sample KBSM73metaG_FD_184333 | JGI IMG/M metagenome (GOLD analysis project Ga0207683, IMG submission 184333) | Miscanthus rhizosphere microbial communities from Kellogg Biological Station, Michigan, USA - KBS M7-3 metaG (SPAdes) (version 2) | ecosystem: Host-associated > Plants > Roots > Rhizosphere >...
GGCCGTCGAGTCCGTCGAGTCCGTCGAGGCCGTCGAGTCCGGCGAGGCCGTCGAGCCCGGCCAGCTCGTCGAGCCCGGCGAGGCCGTCGAGCCCGGCCAGCTCGTCGAGTCCGTCGAGTCCGTCGAGGCCGCCGAGTCCGTCGAGCCCGTCGAGGCCGTCGAGGCCGTTGAGGCCGTCGAGGCCGGCGAGGCCGGCGAGTCCGCCAGGGCTGCCAGGTTGCCGGCGGCCGGTGACGACCGCGAGGTGCTCGGCGAGGCCACCGCGCCCGTTGCTGGCGACGCGGAACGCGCCGGCGACACCCCCGCAGGCTCCGGGGAGCTGCGAGCTGAGGTTCCCGTCGGAGGGCCGACGGTGTGGCAGGCGCAATCCGCCGGCGAGACCGACGGCGGTGCTCCGGCCGGGGTCGGCGAGACGGTCGGCGGGACGGCGGGCGCATCGGTCGGGGATGGGGCGACCGAGCGGATCCCGGGGTCGGCGACGCCCGGGGGCGACGTTCCGCCGGGGGGTCCGGGTGGCGCGACGGCGGCCGGGTTTCCGGCCGGTGGCGTGCCGCCCTCGGGTGGTTCGTGGAGCGGGTTCTCGGGGCGCCGGCTGGCCCGGAGCTCACAGCGCAAGGTGATCGCCGGCGTCGCCGGCGGCCTCGGCGAATACACCGGCATCGACCCGGTCCTGTTCCGCGTCCTGTTCGCGGTGCTCACCCTGTTCGGCGGCAGCGGCATCCTGCTGTACGTCGTCGGCTGGCTGTTCATGCCGGCCGAGGACGAGCAGTCGTCCCCGGTCGAGTCGTTCCTGCACCGCGGCCCGGGCGGCAGCAGTCGCGCCCGCGATGCCGCGGTGGCGGCCGCGCTCGTCATCGGCGGGCTCGTCCTGGCCGGCGTGCTCGCCCTCGGCGACGCCCGCGACCTGGCGCTGGTCCTGGTCGTCGTCGGCGGCGCCTTCTTCCTCGTCCGCAACCTGCAGGAACGCCGCGAGGGCGGCCCGCCGCAGCCGGCGGTCCCGGCACCGGCGCCACCGCCACCGGCCCCGTACGAGACGCCGCTGCCGACGTACCAGCCGCAGCCGGCGTACCAGCCGCAGCCGGCGTACCAGCCGCAGCCGGCGTACCAACCGCAGCCGGCCTACCAGCCGCCTCCGGCGTACCCGCCGGTCGAGCACGCCGCGCCCACGGTGGCCGTGCCCCCGCCGCCGGCCCCGGCAGCACCGCGCGAGCATTCCGCGCTGGGGATGATCACGGTCTGCCTGCTGCTCGTGGTCCTCGGCGTCGCCGCGGCCCTCACCGCGGCCGGCGCGATCGACCCGGAGGGGGACGACCTGCTCGCGGTCTCGGTCGGCACGATCGGCGCCGGCCTGCTCGTCGGTGCCTGGTTCGGCCGGGCCCGCTGGCTGACCTGGCTCGGCATCCCGCTGCTGCTCGCGCTCATCGTGGTCAGCACGTCCAACGTGTCGTTCAAGGGCGGTGTCGGCGACCGGCGGTACGACCCGTCGACCGCGGCCGAGATCCAGCCCGAATACCGGGTGGGCGTCGGCAACGTCCGCCTGGACCTCTCGAACGTCGACCTCAGCAAGCAACTGGTGCGGACGAAGGTGTCGGCCGGCGTCGGCAACGTCCAGGTGATCGTGCCGCGGACCGCGGACGTGGCCGTCGACGGCCGGGCCGGGATCGGCGAGGTCAACCTGCTCGGCCAGGTGGCGAACGGGACATCGGCCCAACGGTCGGTGGTCGACCACGGCCCGGGCGGTGACGGCACGATCGACCTGACGCTCGATCTCGACGTCAGCATCGGCCAGGTGGAGGTGGACCGTGCGACGACATGACCTGGACGTGCTGTCCCTGGTGCTCGGGCTGTTCTTCATCGGCTCGGCGCTGATCTGGGGACTGTCCGACAACCCCGGCGACGTTGCCGAGAGCTGGCCGTTGCCGACGCTGCTGATCGTGGTCGGCATCGTCGGGCTGGTGGCCAGCCTGCTGCGGCGGCGGAGCGACCCGGACGACTGACCCCTTACTCTCGACGCCGCGGCGCCCGGTCCGCGATGCTCGGGAGGAGGGTCGATGACGTCGCAGGACGGTCTCGCCCTGCTCAAGCAGATGCACCAGCGGGGCGAGATCACCGACGAGCAGTACGACACGCTGCGCCGGCACGTGCTCTGGGGAACGCCGCTGCCGGCGAGCCTCGACGCCGTCCCGCCACCGAGGTCGGGCGCCGACCCGTCCGGCGGGTACGTCCCCGGCAGCGCAACCATCGGCCCGGACCGGTTCCCTGGCCCACCCGGATACCCGGACCCGCGCGGCCGGCTGCCGGAAGAGCCGGCCGCCGGGTACCTGAGCCGGTACCCGGCGCAGCCGCCCGGGCAAGCTCCGAGGCGGTACGCGTCCCGCCGCGAACGCCGCGAGGCCGAGCAGGCGCAGGCCGCGGCGGCGCACCCCGCGGCGGCGGTGCACCCCCCGGCGGTGCACCCCGAGGCGGTACACCCTGCGGCGGCACACCCGGCGGCGCATCGCGAGGCGGCGCATACCGACGCGGCGCACCCGGCGGCGCATCCCGAGGCGGCGCATCCCGAGGCGGCGCATCGCGAGGCGGCCTACCTGCCGCCCGCGGCACGCACCGGCCCGTTGCCACCGGTACGCGAGGCCCCGCCACGGCGGCACCGGCGCGACGGCACGGACCCCACGCCGCTCGACCGGCCGCTGCCCGACAGCCCGCCGCCGGAGCGCGAGCGCCGGTGGCCGGACGGTCCGCCGCCGGCTCGCCGGCACCGCCATGCCCCGCCGGAGGAGGTCGCGCCCCGGCGCGGGCGCCGCCCGACCGAGCCCGCGCCCGGTCACGTTCCTCCGGACGAGGCCGGTCCCGGACGCACCGGGGCCGAGCCCGAGCCCCACCGCCGGCGGCGCCAGCCGGTCGAGACCGGGAAGCGGCAGCGCGGCGAGCCGGCGGCCGGGAAGCGGAAGCGGCGTCCGCGCCGGCGGTCGGTGGTCGCGGTGCTCACGAGCGTGGTGCTGGCGCTGGCGCTCGCGGCCGGCGGCGTCTACTGGTTCGAGCTGCGCCGCCAGGGCCTCGCGCCGCCCGCGTACGCCCGGCAGGCCTGCGGGGCGGTGCGCGACTGGCAGCAGGGCGTCGACTCCAGCAACGCCCGGTTGGTGAACCAGATCTCGCGGCAGCAGAACAAAACGACGATCCGCGCGGACGTCACCGCGTACTACACGACGATCGCCGGCCGCACCGACCAGCTGCGCGTCGCGATCCTGGACCTCGGTCCGGCCAACCTCACCGGCGGCCGGGAGTACGCGGACTCGCTTGCGGCCGCGGTGGGCGACCAGGCGATCGCGCTGCGCCGGCTGGCCGGCCAGGCCGGGAAGCTGGACCCGGCCGCCGCCACGTTCCCGACCGACCTGCAGGGCATCCTGACCGGCGCGGACGCCGCGGTCAGCGCGGTCACCGCCGCGCTGGCGCGTCCGGCCGCCGGGATCACCACCGAGCTGCGCACGACCCTGTCGAACGAGCCGGCCTGCGCGCCCTACGTGGGCTGAGCTACTCCCACTCGATCGTGCCCGGCGGCTTCGAGGTGATGTCGAGCACGACCCGGTTGACCTCGCGCACCTCGTTGGTGATGCGGGTCGAGATCCGCTCCAGCACCTCGTACGGGACCCGGGTCCAGTCCGCGGTCATCGCGTCCTCGGACGAGACCGGCCGCAGCACCACCGGGTGCCCGTACGTGCGCCCGTCACCCTGCACGCCGACCGACCGCACGTCGGCCAGCAGCACCACCGGGCACTGCCAGATGTCCCGGTCCAGCCCGGCCGCGGACAGCTCGGCGCGGGCGATCGCGTCGGCCTCGCGCAGCACCGACAGCCGGGCGGCGGTGACCGCGCCGACGACCCTGATCGCCAGTCCCGGCCCCGGGAACGGCTGCCGCCAGACGATCTGCTCCGGCAGCCCGAGCTGCAGCCCGACCCGGCGTACCTCGTCCTTGAACAGCGTCCGCAGCGGCTCCACCAGCGCGAACTGCAGGTCGTCCGGCAGGCCGCCGACGTTGTGGTGGGACTTGATCGTGGCCGCGCCCGACCCGCCGCCGGACTCGACGACGTCGGGGTAGAGCGTGCCCTGCACGAGGAACTCGATGCCGTCGGCGGCGGCGACCGAGCGCGCCGCACCCTCGAAGGCCCGGATGAACTCCCGGCCGACGACCTTCCGCTTCTCCTCCGGGTCGGCGACCCCGTCCAGCGCGGCCAGGAACGTGTCCGCGGCCTCGACCACGTGCAGCTTCACCCCCGTCGCCGCGACGAAGTCCTCCTCGACCTGCAGCGCCTCGCCAAGCCGCAGCAGCCCGTGGTCGACGAACACGCAGGTGAGCTGGTCGCCCACGGCGCGCTGCACGAGCGCCGCCGCGACCGCGGAGTCGACCCCGCCCGACAGCCCGCAGATCACCCGCTTCCCACCGACCTGCGCGCGGATCGCCGCGACCTGCTCCTCGACGATGTTCGCTTCTGTCCACAGTGGACGGCAGCCGGCTCCCTCGTACAGGAACCGTTCGAGGATCGCCTGCCCGCCGGCGGTGTGCAGCACCTCGGGGTGGAACTGCACCCCGAACAACCCGCGCGAGGGATCTTCGAACGCCGCCACCGGACTGTCCGGTGTGGACGCTGTGACCGCGAACCCGGGCGGCGCCTGCGCGACCGCGTCCCCGTGCGACATCCACACCGGCCCGGGCGTGACCGCGAGCACCCCACCGGAGCCGGGCACGGACAGCGGGGTGCGGCCGAACTCCGACTTCCCGGTGCGGGCCACGGTGCCGCCGAGCGCCTGCGCCATCGCCTGGAAGCCGTAGCAGATGCCCAGCGTCGGCACGCCGGCGTTGACGAGCTCGGTCGGCGCCTGCGGCGCGCCCGGCGCGTACACCGAGGCGGGGCCGCCGGAGAGGATCACGGCCTTGGGCCGGCGGGCCAGGATCTCGGCCACCGGGGTGTCGTGCGGGACGATCTCGGAGTAGACCTTCGCCTCGCGCACCCGGCGGGCGATCAGCTGGGCGTACTGGGCGCCGTAGTCGACGACGATGACCAGGTCAGCCGTGGGATCAATCGTCACCCCCACGAGCTTAGAGCCTGCACAGGGTGGAATCGTGTGACGAAGAAAGGGATCGGGTACACACTCGGACCGACAAGGGGAGGAATTCCGGTGAAGATCGGTGCAAGCCTGTTCGTGTTCGCTGTCGGGGCCATTCTCACGTTCGCGGTGGACTGGTCGCCCAGCGGCATCGACCTGGCCACGGTCGGGATCATTCTCATGATCGTCGGTGGCATCCTGTTCCTGCTGTCGTTGATCATCCTCGCCACCCGCACCAACCGGGGCGAGCCGATCGAGCCGGGCGGGATCGTGGAGGAGCGGCGCATCTACACCGACGACGAGCTGCCGTAACCGGTTGGCACGGACGCGGGTGTGGCGCAAGGGGGTCCTCGAGGCGGAGGACTTCCCGGTGGACCGCGTCTCGGACTACCTGCAGCAGGCTGACGCGGTCGTCTGGGCCGATCTCTGCCTGCCCGACCAGGACGACCTGCACCAGATGGCCGAGGAGCTCGGGCTCGCCCCGCTCGCCGTCGAGGACGCCGTCGCGTCGCAGGAGCGACCGAAGCTGGACCGCTACCCGACCCACCTGTTCCTCTCCACCTACGCGATGAGCTTGGTCGCCGACCAGCCGCTTCACCTGACCCAGGTCTCGGCGTTCGTGCTGCCGCAGGCGCTGGTCACCGTGCATCGGGCCGACTTCGACATCGACCCGGTGGTCAAGGCCTGGGACGACGGCCTGGAGATGGTCGAGTTCGGCGGCCGCGGCCTGCTCTACGGGCTGCTCGACGTGATCGTCGACGGCTACCTCGCCTGCCTGCAGCAGCTGGACGACCAGATCGAGGACGCCGAGGACCGGCTGTTCGACGACCCGCCGCGGTCCGGCACCGACATCCAGCGGCAGACCTACCTGCTGCGCCGGCAGCTGACCGGGGTGCGCAAGGTCGTGCTGCCCATGCGGGACGTGGCCGACGCGATGCTCCGGCACGCCGAGCTGCACAGCGAGCAGCCCGACATCCTCGAGCGGCTGCGGGACCTGCGCGACCACGTGATCCGCGCGAACGAGTGGAACGACGCGCTGCGCGACGTGATCGCCACGATGTTCGAGACCGGGCTCTCGCTCGCCGACGCCCGGCTGAACCAGATCGTCCGCAAGCTGTCCGGCTGGGCGGCGATCATCGCGGTGCCGACCGCGGTCACCGGCTTCTACGGCCAGAACCTGCCCTACCCGGGATACCAGCAGTGGTGGGGCTTCCTGGTCAGCACGGCGGTGATCGTCGTGCTGGCCGTCGGCATCTGGCTGGTGTTCCGCCGGCGCGGCTGGCTCTAGTGCTCAGCCGGCGACCGTGAGCTCGACCCGCTGGAACTCCTTCACGCTCGAGTAGCCGCACTTCGCCATCGCCCGGCGCAGCGCACCGAAGATGTTCCGCGCGCCGGACGCGTCGGCGGTCGGGCCCAGCAGCACCTCCGACAACGCCGGCGCCTGGTCGCCGTCGCCGAGCCCGTCGAGCTGGTCGCGGGAGCGGTGCAGCCAGGAGCGGGGCAGCTTGGGGTGCGAGACGGTCGGATCCCAGTACCAGCCGGCGCCGGGCGCCTCGGCCGAGATCGCCAGCGGCTCGCCGAGCATGACCGCGTCGGCCCCGCAGGCGATCGCCTTGGCCGCGTCGCCACCGCTCATCACGTCCCCGTACGCGACCAGGTGCACGTAGCGACCGCCGGTCTCGTCCAGGTAGTCCCGCCGGGCCGCCGCCGCGTCGGCGATCGCGGTCGCCATCGGCACCTCGATGCCGAGCACCTCGTGCGTGGTCGACCCGGGGTGGGCGCCGTAGCCGACGATCACGCCGGCCGCGCCGGTGCGCATCAGGTGCAGCGCGGTCTGGTAGTCGCCGCAGCCGCCGACCACCACCGGGATGTCCAGCAGCGCGATGAACGTCTTGAGGTTCAGCGGTTCCCGGCCCGCGGCCACGTGCTCGGCCGAGATCACCGTGCCCTGCACGACGAGCACGTCCACGCCGGCGTCCAGCGCGGTGTTGGCGAACACCAGCGTGTTCTGCGGGGAGAACCGAACCGCGGTGCGGGCGCCGGTGCCGCGGATCTCCTCGATCCGGGCGGCGACCAGCTCCGGGCGCACCGGCGCCGCGTAGGCGTCCCGGACCACCCGCTGCGCGCTCAGCCGGTCGTCCTCGGCGGCCTCGACGATGCGGGCGAGCACCGGCTCCGGCTCCTCGTACCGCGTCCACAGGCCCTCGCCGTTGAGCACGGCCAGGCCGCCGAGCTTGTCCACGACCGCGGCCGTGGTCGGCGAGACCACCGCGTCCGACGGTGCGACCATCAGCGGCAGGTCCATCCGGTGCGCGTCCAGCTGCCAGGCGATCGACACGTCCGCCGAGCCTCTGGTCCGCCGGGACGGCACCAGCGTAAGGTCGTCGAGGTGATAGCCGCGGCGGGCCACCTTGCCCCTACCGATCTCGACCACGTCACGCAAACCGGCCTCCTGCCCCTACGACCTCAGCGGCCGGGGTAGTTGGGCGCCTCGATCGTCATCTGGACGTCGTGCGGGTGGCTCTCCTTGAGCCCGGCGGCGGTGATCCGGACCAGCTGAGCCTTCTGCTGCAGGTCCGCGATGGTCGCACATCCGGCGTACCCCATCCCAGCCCGCAGGCCGCCGACGAGCTGGTGCGCCACCGCGGCGAGCGGGCCGCGGTAGGGCACCTGGCCCTCGATGCCCTCCGGGACCAGCTTGTCCTCGTCCAGCACGCCGGCCTGGAAGTAGCGATCCTTGGAGTACGACCGGATGGAGCCGCGGGACTGCATCGCGCCGAGCGAGCCCATCCCGCGGTAGGTCTTGTATTGCTTGCCGTTGATGAAGATCAGCTCACCCGGCGTCTCGTCGCAGCCGGCGAGCAGGCTGCCGAGCATCACCGTGTCCGCGCCGGCGGCGATCGCCTTCGGGATGTCGCCCGAATACTGCAGCCCGCCGTCGCCGATGACCGGCACCCCGGCCGGGCGGCAGGCCTGCGCGGCCTCGTAGATCGCGGTCACCTGCGGCACGCCGACGCCGGCCACGACCCGGGTGGTGCAGATCGAGCCCGGGCCCACGCCGACCTTCACCGCGTCCACGCCGGCGTCGACGAGCGCCTGCGCGCCGGCGCGGGTGGCCACGTTGCCGCCCACGACCTGCGCCGCGGTGTCCCGCTTGAGCCGGGCCACGGTCTCCAGCACCGCCCGGGAATGGCCGTGCGCGGTGTCCACCACGACGATGTCCACGCCGGCGTCGAGCAGGGCCATCGCCCGCTTGTAGCCGTCGTCGCCGACCCCGACCGCGGCACCCGCGACCAGCCGGCCGTGCGCGTCCTTGGTCGCCAGCGGGTATGCCTCGGACTTGGTGAAGTCCTTGACCGTGATCAGCCCGCGCAGCCGGCCGGCGTCGTCGACCAGCGGCAGCTTCTCCACCTTGTGCCGGCGCAGCAGCGCCAGCGCGTCGTCCTTCGACACCCCGACCGGCGCGGTCACCAGCGGCATCGGCGTCATGACCTCGTGCACCGGCCGGGACTCGTCGTTCTCGAACCGGGTGTCGCGGTTGGTCACGATGCCGACCAGCACGCCGTCAGCGTCGATGACCGGCACGCCGGAGATCCGGTAGCGGGCACACAGCGCGTCGACCTCGGCCAGCGTGGCATCCGGCCCGCAGGTCACCGGGTTGCTGACCATGCCGGCCTCGGACCGCTTCACCAGGTCGACCATCGACGCCTGGTCCTCGACGGAGAGGTTGCGGTGCAGCACGCCGACCCCGCCCTGGCGAGCCATCGCGATGGCCATCCTGGCCTCGGTGACCGTGTCCATCGCCGAGCTGAGCAGCGGCACCCGGACGGTGATCTCCCTGGTCAGCGGGGCGGACGTGTCCGCCTCTCCGGGCATGACCTCGGACGCGGACGGGAGCAGCAGGACGTCGTCGAACGTCAGGCCGACCGGCGCGAACTTCTCCGGGAGGGAGACGTCCATGGCACCTCTTCCGGGAGTGGGGGCGGTGACCAATCGTACCGGCGGACGGGTGACGGTTACCGCACCCGCGGGCGAACCGGCTACCGTGAGCAAGGTGACGGACGATTCGCCCCTGGACCCGTTCTTCGGCGACCCGGCCGACCCGGCTGCGGCGCTTGCGGATCTCGAGGAATCCGACGGGATCGACACCCCCCTCACCCCCACCGAGCGGGAGGACGTGCTCGCAGACATCGAGGACCTGGACGTGTTCCAGGCGCTGCTCGCGCCCCGGGGGCTGCGAGGGATCGTGGTCGAGTGCGTCGACTGCGGTGAGTCGCACTTCTTCGGGTGGGACCTGATGCGCAGCAACCTGCGCCACCTGCTCGAGGTGGGACGTACGCGGGTGCACGAGCCCGCCTACAACCCGGACCCGGCGCGTTACGTCACGTGGGAGTACGCGCGGGGCTTCGCCGACGGCGCGTTCGCCGCCGCGGAAGCAGAGTCCGAGGCGTAGTTCCCGGGGGTTCCCCACCGCCCTGTCTTCATCTCGGGTTCGCTCCTGAGCTCTTCCCCCACCTCGCGTGGCGTGCTGTCCCCGTCCGCCCGAGCCAGGCAAAGGCGATCGCCTTGCCCTCCGGTACGCCGCTGGTCCGGTGACCGCCCCCGCGACCCCCGGCGAAGCCGTTTGGGGGTCGTAGGGGCTCCGCCCCCTGCCCGGGGTGCGGGGGCAGCGCCTCGCGCTGCGGTCGAGAGGGGCGGAGGCCCCGGAAAGCCCGAGACCACCGAGAGGCGACTACGAAACCCCGGAAGGGCCCGAGACCAACGAGAGCGGCCCGAGCTCGCCCAAGACCAACGATAGCGGCCCGAGCTCGCAAGGCACGATGACGACCGACAGCGGACTACTGACAGGATCCCGGAAGGGCCCGAGAGCAACGAGAGCGGCCCGAGCTCGCAAGGCGCGAAGACGACAGACAGCGGACTACTGACGGGATCCCGGAACGGCCCAAGACCGACGAGATGGCGGCCCGAGCTCGCGAGGCGCGAAGACGACCCACAGCGGACTACTGACCGGATCCCGGAAGGGCACTACGAGACGAGACCCCGGCGGAAGCCGTGGGCGACGGCCTGGGCCCGGTCGTTCACGCCCAGCTTGCGGAACAACCGGCGGGCGTGGGTCTTGACCGTGTCCTCGGAGAGGAACAGCTCCTTGCCGATCTCCCCGTTGCTCTTGCCCTCGGTCATCCCGACGAGCACCTGCAGCTCGCGCTGCGTCAACCGGATGTCGGCGTCCTGCTTGGCCGGGCGCGGCCCGGCGAGCTCCACGCCGGCCAGCGCGTGCGCCAGCGCCGCGCAGACCTCGGCGTGCGACGCGTCCCAGCGCAGGTATCCGCGCGCCCCGCAGGCGACCGCGGCGACGATGTTCGCGGTGTCGTCGGCGGCGCCGAAGACCAGCACGCAGGCCCGCGGGTGCCGGGAGACCAGGCGGCGGGTGAGCACGATGCCGGTGTCGACGGCGCGCTGGGTGCCGACCAGGACAACGTCGGGCCGCTCCCGCGGATACCGCTCCAGCATGTCGTCCCCGCTGGCCACGGTGTCGACCCGGTCCACGCCCGGCACGACGGACATGAACTGAGCGAGCCCGTCGCGAACCCCCCGTCGCTCGTCGCAGATGAGCACGCTGGTCACCGGAATCCTCCTCAGCGCAGGCCGCAGCTGGTCGTACATCACCCCCCGTGATGTGGAACGCCCCCGTGACTGTAGACCGTCCGGGTGATGTTGGGGAAAGCCCGGGCGGAACAGCTTCGCCGCCCGGGACCTGGGACGAACGTGCGGTCCGTCCAGGAGCCTAACGAAAACTCTGACTCTCGGCCGGATCTTCTCTGATGCTTTGCGCGGCGGCGGCGCGCATCCGTTCGCGCGCGGCCACCAGCGGCGCTCGGTCCTGCAGGGTGCCGGCCAGCACCATGTGGATCGGAGTCAGGAGCGGGATGAGGCCCAGTCGGACCGCTTCACGGGAGGCCGTACGGAGCACCCGGGCGGCCGCACGGGTGTGATCCGCTGCATCCAGCGCGACGCCGAGAACCAGCGTCGATTTTACGGTGTGTCGATATGCGTTGGCTGTACGTGATATTCGTTGCGCGGTCCGGCCAATTTCGACGGCGCGCGCCGCTTCGCCGGCCAGCAGGGCCGTCTCCGCCGTCACCCACTCCAGTCGGACCCGGGCTCGCCACGGTGCGTAGTCAGTTGTCACTGCAACGATCCTCTGGGTGGCGAGGTGCAGCCGATCCCGCGCCAGGGCCAGCTCGTTCCGGCCGACGGCGTCGGCGACGAGGCCGATCAGCGCGTCGGCCCGGGCCTCAGGGTCGGTCGTGATGGAGAGTGCGAGCCGGTCCAGCGGCTCGGCCTCCGCGTGCCGGCCGAGCTGGCGCAGGTGGGAGGCCAGACAACTGGCCGCCAGCGACCCGGCCGGCTCGCCGCCCGGCGCCAGCCAGCGCGCCGCGGTCCGATACCGGCCCACCGCCCCCAGGCACACCCCCGCCAACCACCGCACCCGCTCCGGCACACCGGCGTCCACGTCGTCCGGATCGACGCCCCCAGGAAGGAAGGCGACGGCGGCGGCGGGATGGCCATACCAGGCGGCGTGGTCGAGAGCGGCTTCGACGGCCCGCCAGCGCTCGGGGTTCGGCGGGGTCACTTAGGGCGTGTCTCTCAAGTGCCTGGCGGCGCCGACGGCGCCCAGGCGACGACCGGCGGCGTTGTCGTCGCGGCCGATACAACCCCGGTATCGGCCACTCCTCCGCCTTGCCGGACGCCGCCTGGACGCCGTCGGCA
>Ga0207683_10004619_pt1 | contig 11868 bp, 8 predicted proteins | sample KBSM73metaG_FD_184333 | JGI IMG/M metagenome (GOLD analysis project Ga0207683, IMG submission 184333) | Miscanthus rhizosphere microbial communities from Kellogg Biological Station, Michigan, USA - KBS M7-3 metaG (SPAdes) (version 2) | ecosystem: Host-associated > Plants > Roots > Rhizosphere >...
TTCCGCCGGACAGCGCGAGCAGAGCGCCGCCGCGGGCGTCGATCGCTGCGCGCAAGGCGTCGGCGACCGAGGCTGCCAGCGCAGCGGCGAGACCGGCCGGATCGGCAAATGTGTGTTCGCTGATTGCCGACGGCATCTGCTGCGTTGCCTTGTTCAATCGACTTCTTCGTGCCACGTGCGACCGTCGCGTTCGATCAACGCGACCGCGGCGCCGGGTCCCCACGAGCCTGCCGTGTACGGTCTGGGCGGTTCCTCGCTCGCCGCCCAGGCAGCGAGGATCGGGTCGATCCAGCGCCACGCTGCTTCGACTTCGTCGCGGCGCATGAACAGCGTCGGATTGCCGCGCACGACATCCATCAGCAGTCGTTCGTAGGCGTCCGGTTGGCGGCCGCCGAACGTGGACGCGAACGTCATGTCGAGCGGTACCTCGCGCAGTCGCAGGCCGCCAGGACCCGGGACCTTGTTCATGAGCCAGAGTGTCACGGCCTCGTCCGGCTGCAGCCGGATCACGAGCTTGTTCGGCTGGATCGGACCGCTGACGCCGGCGAAGATCGAATGCGGGATTGCCCGGAACGTCACGACGATTTCGGAAACCCGCTGGGTCAGGCGCTTGCCGGTGCGCAGGTAGAACGGCACGCCGGCCCAGCGCCAGTTGCGCACTTCGGCCTTCAGCGCGACGAACGTCTCCGTCTTCGAATTCGCATCCCCGACTTCCTCGACGTAGCCGGGCACCGCGCGGGCATCTGCGGCTCCGGCGCGATATTGCCCGCGTACGCTCAATTGCGCCGCGTTGCCCGCGTCAATGGGATGCAGCGCGCGCAACACCTTGAGTTTTTCGTCGCGCACGGCGTCCGGGTCCAGCGACGCGGGCGGTTCCATCGCGACGAGGCACAGCAGCTGGAGCATGTGGTTCTGCACCATGTCGCGCAGCGCGCCGGCGTGATCGTAGTAGCCGGCGCGCTGGCCCACGCCGATCGTTTCGGCAACCGTGATCTGCACGTGATCGATGTGCTCGGCCTTCCATACCGGCTCGAACAGCGCGTTGCCGAAGCGCAACGCAAGCAGGTTCTGCACCGTTTCCTTGCCGAGGTAATGATCGATGCGGAACGTCTGGCGCTCGTCGAACGCGTGGCCTACGGCATCGTTGGTCTTCAGTGCACTGGTCAGGTCGCGCCCGATCGGTTTTTCGATTACGACGCGCGCGTTGCCGCCGCTCAGTCCGTGTGCACGCAGCCTCTCGCAGATCGGGACGAACAGGTCCGGTCCGGTCGCGAGGTAGAACACGCGAACACGCTCGGCCGGTCCGCTGAGGAGTTGCTCGAGCGCGGTCCAGCCGTCCTCGCGCGTTGCATCGATCGCACGGTATTCGACCAGGCGCATGAACGACTGCAGCGCCTTCCGCGCTTCGTCATCGAGCGCAGGCGCAATCTCGGTCGCCATGCGCTGACGGTAGTCTTCTGAAGACATGACGTCGCGTGCCGTCGCGACGATGCGACTGCCCGCGACGATCTGGCCGTCGGCAAAGCGCTGCAGCAGCGCCGGCAGCAGCTTGCGCCGGGCCAGGTCACCTGTGCCGCCGAAGATCACGAGATCGAACGCGTCGAGAGGCTGGGCTTGTGACGTCACGGGTTTCCTTTGTCCGGGATTGATTGGTGCGGCGGTCGACAAGATACCACTAAAGTACCACTTGCCGGGCAGATCGACAACGACTTGCATACGAATTCGGCAGTGATCTGGGGCAGTGTCGGGTCTCCGAGGCAATGCTCTACGTTGCCCGCAACGTGCGTCGTTATCGAGAAATAGTTCATATATAGCTGTTTATACTAGACTTAATTGACTTAGTTTTGGCTTGGCAGGTATTCCAACGAGATTTCGAGAGCATCTCCAGGCGTCCCTCCTTCGTGTCGTCTTCGGTGGCATGGCGCCGATGAGGATTCTTGCTCGGCGCGGTTGTATGCAAGTGGTATTTGTGTGGTATTGTAAATGAATGCCAACGACGATAGCCGCCGAATACCGCCAGCTCGATCGCAGCGCGCATCCGGCCGAGCCGCACGCCTACGCGCGCCTGCGCAGGGCGATCCAGTTGTCGATCCAGTCCGGCGCGCTCGTCCCGGGCCACGCGCTGCCGAGCGAACGCGAGCTGTGCCGCCAGCTGGCTTTGTCGCGCGTGACCGTGCGCAAGGCGATCTCCGGCCTCGTCGAGGACGGAGCGCTGATCCAGCGCCACGGTGCCGGCACGTTCGTCGCCGAGCGCATCGTCAAGTCGTTCTCGAAACTGACCGGCTTCACCGACGACCTGCGCGCGCGCGGGCTGAAGCCACGCGTCGAATTCCTCGAACGCGGGATCGGCGAGGTGACCCCCGAGGAAGCGATGGCCTTGAACCTGTCCCCGGGCGCGCGCGTCATTCGCCTTCGCCGCCTGCGTTTCGCCGCCGACAAACCGCTGGCCCTCGAGCACACGGTCGTGCCGCAGTCGATCATCTCCAGTCCGCGTGCGATCAAGCTGTCACTCTACGATGCGCTCGACGCGGTCGGCTGCCGGCCTCGGCGCGCGCTACAGCGGCTGCGCGCGGTCGCCCTCGACGATGAACAGGCGGCTCTGCTCGGCATGCCGGCCGGAAGTCCCGCGTTGTCGATCGAGCGCCGCGCGTTCCTCGACGACGGCCGCATCGTCGAGTTCACGTCGTCGCTGTACCGCGGCGACGCCTACGATTTCGTTGCCGAACTGCAAAGCGAACGTTGACGATGAACGCCCCTGCCCTGCCAGCACCCGAACAGACCGCGATGTTCCGCGAGGCCGCCGAAGCCGGCGATGCCGTCGCGCGCCAGCTGCGGCGCAACGCCGCTGCGGTCCAAAGAATTGCCGCGCGCCTGCGCGCCGCGCCGCCGCGATTCATCGCGACCTCCGCGCGCGGCAGTTCCGATCATGCGGCGACGTTCGCGAAATACGTGTTCGAGACGCAGCTCGGCTACCCGACGCTGTCGGCCTCTCCGTCGGTGAGTTCGGTCTATGCGACTCCGCTGAAACTCGAAGGCGCGCTGTTCCTCGCGATCTCGCAATCGGGCAAGAGCCCCGACCTGGTGCGCCAGGCGCTCGACGCCCGCGACGCCGGCGCGCACGTCGTCGCGCTGGTCAACGTCGAGGATTCTCCGCTGGCCGCCGCCGCGCATGATGTCGTGCCGTTGTGCGCCGGACCGGAAACCAGCGTCGCGGCCACGAAGAGTTACATCTGCGCGCTCTCCGCGATTGTCCAGATCGTCTCGCAGTGGAACGGCGACGCTGCCCTGGCCGCGGCGCTCGACGCGCTTCCGGATGCACTGCGTGCGACCTGGAAACTCGACTGGTCCGCGCTCGTCGATGGCCTTGCCAATGCGAACAACCTGTTCGTTGTCGGGCGCGGCCTCGGCCTCGGCGCCGCGCAGGAAGCGGCGCTCAAACTCAAGGAAACCTGCGGCCTGCACGCGGAAGCATTCAGTGCGGCCGAGGTCCGCCATGGACCGATGGCGATCGTCGGACCCGGGTTCCCGGTCGTGTTCTTCACGCAGAACGACGAGTCGTCGAACGGCACGCTCGAGCTTGCGCGTGAATTCAAGGCGCGCGGCGCGAATGTGTTCGTGACGGGCAGCGCCGGAACCGAGGGGCGGCTGCCGGTGAGCGTGACGACGCACCCGGTGTGCACGCCGATCGTGACGATCGCGAGCTTCTATCGCGCTGCGAACGCGCTCGCGCTGCGCCGCGGGCGCAACCCGGACATGCCGCCGCACCTGCGCAAGGTCACGGAAACCGTCTGATGGCCGTCGCGCTCGTCAACGCACGCGTTCTGCTGGCGGATGCGATCACGACCGGCCACGCCGTACTGGTCGAAGGCTCGCGCATCGTCGATATCGTCGCCGACGACGCCGTTCCCGCCCGTGCGGAAACGCGCGACCTGCGCGGCGCCCTGCTCGCGCCGGGCTTCATCGATTGCCAGGTCAACGGCGGCGGCGGCGTGCTGTTCAACGATGCGCCGACCGCCGCGACGATCACGCGGATCGGCGCGGCGCACGCGCGCTTCGGCACTACGGGATTTCTGCCGACGCTCATAAGCGACGACGCGCAGGTGATGCGCCACGCAATCGCAGCCGTCGCTGAAGCGATCGCTGCCGGCGTGGCTGGCGTGCTCGGCATCCATCTCGAAGGGCCGTGGCTCGCTCCGGATCGCCGCGGGATCCACGATGCGGCGAAGTTCGTTTCTCCACAGAGAGACGATATCGATCTCGCGTCGTCGCTGCGCGGCGGAACGACATTGATCACGCTCGCGCCCGAATGCGCGGGCGCGGCGGCGATCGGCGAACTTTCCAGGCGCGGCGTGATCGTCGCGGCCGGACACACCGCCGCCGACTACACGACGATGCGCGCCGCGCTCGCGGCCGGCGTGCGCGGCTTCACGCACCTGTTCAACGCGATGACGCCGCTGCAGAGCCGCGAGCCCGGCGTGGTCGGCGCCGCGCTCGAGGATGCGCAGAGCTGGTGCGGCCTGATCGTCGACGGCTTTCACGTGCATCCTGCCGCGCTGCGAATCGCGCTCGCCGCGAAGCCACGCGGCAAGCTGTTCCTGGTCAGCGACGCGATGCCTCCGGTCGGCGCAGCGACCGACCGGTTCGAACTGAACGGCGAAACGATCACGTGCCGCGACGGCCGCTGCGTCAACGCGAACGGGACGCTGGCCGGTTCGGCGCTCGACATGGCCGCGGCCGTGCGCAACACGATCGATCAAGCCGGTGTGAACGAAGCGGAAGCACTGCGCATGGCATCGGAGTACCCCGCCGATTTCCTCGGACTCGGCGCGACACACGGCCGCATTGCGCCCGGATGCGCCGCGGACTTCGTCGTTCTCGACGACGCGCTGCGCGTGCGCGAGACGTGGATCGGCGGCGAGTGCGTGTTCGGGTCCGCGAAATCAGGTCACGAGTCAAAGGGGCAAGGGCAATAGAGCAGGACGCAACGCGCCGTTGCACCTTACCGCCGCTTTACTTGGCCTTTGACATTTGACGCCCTACTGCATCGCCCCAAGCAGCGCCCGCACCCGCATCAGGTCCTCCGGCGTATCGACGCCGCCCGGAAACGATTCCGGCGCGATCCGCACGGCGATGCGGAATCCATGTTCCAGTGCGCGCAACTGTTCGAGTGCCTCGGCGCGCTCGAGCGGGGTGGGCTCGAGTCGCGCGAAACGGCGCAGGAAGCCGGCGCGATACGCGTAGATGCCGATGTGACGCAGGAATGGCACGCCGCCGGGCAGGCGCTCGCGTGTTGCCGCGAACGCGTCGCGCGCCCAGGGCTGCGGCGACCGGCTGAAATACAGCGCGTGCCCGGTCCGGTCGACGACGACCTTGACGCAGTTCGGATTGAACAACTCGGCAGCCTCCGCGATTGGCGCTGCGAGCGTCGCCATCTGCGCGTCGCTCCCCGCCAGCGCCGCGGCGACGGCGCGGATGCCGGAGGCCGGCGCGAGCGGCTCGTCTCCCTGCAGGTTGACGACGATCGCGTCGTCCGCCCAATCCAGCTGGTCGGCGCAGTCGGCCAGGCGATCGCTGCCCGACAAGTGGTCCGTTCGGGTCATCACGACGCGAACCGGATGCCCGGCCAGGGCATCGGCGACACGCTGGTCGTCCGTCGCCACCACGACTTCGGCCGCACCCGCGGCGAGCGCGCGCCGCGCAACGTGCAGGATCATCGGCTCTCCGGCGATCGCCAGCAACGGCTTGCCGGGCAGGCGCGTCGATGCGTAGCGCGCCGGAATCGCGACGATGAAGGGATGAACCTTGTCCATGGACCCGGGTACTCACGCGGCAAAGGTAATCAGCCTACTGCAATGGCGGCCGGCGCGAACAGTCTTGTCGACTGCCGCGGCGCGAGGGACCGGTGTCCGCCGTTGCAGCAAGCGACCGTATCGGGAGGTTCGTTCCATGCGTATCGGCGGAAAAATCGCTGTAGCGGCAGTGCTGGCCTTCGCGTGTCTCGACGCGTTCGCGGCAAACGTCAATGTCACGCTCGGCGGAACGATGACGACCGGCGGCGGCGGCTATTACGGCGGCGGCACCGAAGAGCCGATTCTGACGTTCCGGCCCGCGAACGTGACGATCAACGTCGGCGACACGGTGACGTTCATCAACGTCGGCGGAACGGCTACGCCACATAACGTGCATGCCGATGACGATTCCTTCAGATGCGCGAACGGTTGCCGCGGCACGGGAACGGCCACCGGCGATCCGTCCTCGAGCGAATGGAGTTCCGCGGTCACGTTCACGCATGCCGGCGTCGTGGACTACCATTGCGACATCCATCAGAACATGGGCATGACCGGCAAGATCACGGTCAACGCGGTCGCGCCGCCGCCCGGCCAGAACATCAATGGCGGCATCAGCGGCAACTGGTTCAACCCGACGACCAACCAGGGCGGGCACGGCTTCCAGATCGAGATCCTGCCGAACAACGGCATGCTCGTCATCTGGTTCGTCTTCAATCCGCCCGGGACGGCGCAGAACTGGATCTATTCGCAGGGCGGCTACGATCCGAACAGCAACACGACGACGGTTCCGGCCTTCCTCGAACAGGGCGGCGCGTTCCCGCCGAATTTCAACTCGGCCAACCTGACCGCGCCTGCGTGGGGTTCGCTGAAGTTCACGTTCACCGATTGCAGCAACGGAACGGTCGAATGGATGCCGAATGCGACGGCGCTTGCTGCGGGCTATGCCGCGACGACGTTCCCGATCCAACGCCTCACGAGCATCGCCGGAACGACCTGCCCGTAGCTTTGGGCGTGCTCAGTGCCGAGAGCGCAAAGCGGTTACACGAAGAACACGAAGAAGAGCCACGAAGGACACGAAGAAAAGTCAAAATTACAATCAGTGACTAGCCGAACCATTTCTGAAGATTTTTCTTCGTGTTCTTCGTGTTCTTCGTGGTTCAATCTTTTTCTTGTGCCGGCTCCGTCCGCTGGGCGAATTTGCGAGCGACATAATCATCGATGACGCCGACGAATTCGTCGGCGATGTGCTCCCCGCGCAACGTCATGGCCTTGGCGCCATCGATGAAGACCGGCGCCGCCGGCGTCTCGCCGGTGCCGGGCAGCGAAATGCCGATGTTCGCGTGCTTGGATTCGCCCGGGCCGTTGACGATGCAGCCCATGACGGCGAGCGTGAGGTTTTCCACGCCGTCGTAGCGGATGCGCCATTCCGGCATCTTGTCGCGCACGTGTTCCTGGACCTTTTTTGCCAGTACCTGGAAGAACGTCGACGTCGTGCGGCCGCAACCGGGGCACGCCGTGACGAGCGGCGTGAACGCACGCAGCCCCATCGTCTGCAGCAATTCCTGCGCGACGACGACCTCGCGCGTGCGCGATTCGTCCGGCTCGGGCGTGAGCGAAATACGGATCGTGTCGCCGATTCCCTGCTGCAGCAGGACTGCGAGCGCTGCGGTCGACGCGACGATGCCCTTGCTGCCCATGCCGGCTTCGGTCAGGCCCAGATGCAGTGCGTAGTCGCAACGGGCTGCGAGGTCCGCGTACACCGCTATCAGTTCCTGCACGCCGGAAACCTTGCACGAGATCACGATGCGGTCGCGGCCGAGGCCGAGTTCTTCCGCCCGCGCGGCGGAATCGAGCGCGGAACGGATCAACGCCTCGCGCGCGACGTGCGCGGCATCCCACGGTTCGGGCCGCGTGTGGTTCTCGTCCATCAATGCGGTGACCATCGACTGGTCGAGCGAGCCCCAGTTCGCGCCGATGCGGACCGGCTTCGCGTATTTCAGGGCCAGCTCGATGATCGTCGAAAACTGGACGTCGCGCTTGCGGCCGAAGCCGACGTTGCCGGGATTGATGCGGTACTTGGCGAGCGCTTCGGCGCACGCCGGTTCGGCCGTCAGCAACTGGTGGCCGTTGTAGTGAAAGTCGCCGATCAGCGGAACCGCGACGCCCTGCATGTCGAGCCGTTCGCGGATTCTCGGAACGGCCGCCGCGGCTTCCGGCGTGTTGACCGTGACCCGCACCAGCTCGGATCCCGCTCGCGCCAACTCGGCGACCTGCTTCGCGGTTCCGGCGACATCGGCCGTGTCGGTGTTCGTCATCGACTGGACGACGACGGGCGCGCCCGCGCCGATCGTGACGTTGTCGATGCGGACGCCGATCGCGCGCCGGCGCGGCAGCGGCGAACCGTGGGGGAAAGTGGAACTCATGCTTACCTCGAAAGCGTGCGGAACGGGTCAGGCGATCGCCCGATCCGGGCAGCGCTGATCAAACTGTCCCATTTTAGCCGGCCTGGCTGGCGCCTGGTCGGAAGCGGCGACCGGCCAGGTCGCCGGTCGGTACATTCAACTGTGACTTCCGGCTGCCAGCGCAAGTTCGTCGTTCGCGGCGGCCGGCGCGAGGCCACCGTTGTCGGCAGGCTCGCCGCTTTCGGGCGATTCGAGCAGGATCTGCAGGTAGGCGTTGCTGCCGCGATCGATGACACGCGGCTGCTGCAGGAGTTCGACGACGGGCGCGGGCACCGCGTCGAATGGATCGGCCGGGCGCATGACTTCGACCTCGTTCGCGTTGCGGTCGAACAGGTGCGGCGCGAGGATCGTCCGCGCGCTGCTGCCGTCTTCTCCGGCGAGCGGTTCGAGCAGCAGGCCACGCATCGGCGCCCTCGGGACGCGATGGCTGTCGAACGTGCGCAAGCCGACCGGCAACGCGCGCCGGCTGAGCAGCGAAATGCCGGCCTCCATCGCGCCGGCGTCGATAAAGCGGATCCAGCGTATCGCTCCGATCATCCAGTCCTGCGGCTCGCCGTCGTCTGTAGGGGGAGCGAGCGCGATCAATTCGCCGACTTTGACGCGCACGCCGTCGAGGCGATCCCATTGCACGCGATATCCGCTCAGGCTCTGATCCAGCACCTTGACGTCGGTACGCATCGTTCGGGCGGCTTCCGGCGCTGCCGAAGTCGTCCACGCCGCGATCCTGTCGCTTTCGCGCAGGCTGATCGCGACGCCGCGGATGCTGTGCAGGAACGCGTCGAAATCCATGTTGTCACAGAGCACGTAGTGCACCGAATGCAGCCCGATCACGCAGTCGAGCCGGTGGCCGGCGGGCAGTCGCGTGTGACCGCGCGCGGCCGTGCCGGTCCAGGTGTGGGTCAGCCGTTCGACGAGTTCGAGGCCCACCTTCATGCGCGCGGCGCCCTTCGGCTTGAATTCGACGACTTCGGCGCCCGGAGGCAGCAACGCGAGTTCGTTGTCGAGGAAGCGCGTCAGTCCGCTGATCTGGAATGCCCAGACGTCGTCGTGAGGCACCTCGCGTTCCTCCGGCAGATAACCCGGACCCGCATCGCGTTCGACCTGGACCGCGATCGCGCCCTCCGGAGCGCGTCCGGGGCGCAGCTCGCAATAGCCGCCGAGCACGCGCGTCAGCTCGTGAATCTCGCTGTTTTCCTTCTGCGTGAACCGGTACGGGTTGCTCAGCGCGAACAGCAGCGACTGGATGTAACTGTCGCGCACGCTGACCGGCTGGCCTTCGCGCAACGGATCGTCGATGCGCTTCTCGTCGACGCGCACTGCGACTGCGAACTGGAAGAGATCGTGCAGCAGTTGCCAGACGCCCTGCGGCGGCGCCTGATACATCAGATAAGCGCGATACAACAGGGCGCCGTTGTGTTGCACTGCGCGCACGAGCGCCGCGGTGACGATCTTGCCGCGCAGGAACGGCACCGCCCCGGCCGGCGCGCAGATATCGTAGACGAGCGCCGTGTAGCCCAACGCGAGCTCGCGGTCGAATTCGCTGATCTGCTGCCCGAGCTGTTGCTTGGCCGGCGGCAACGGGAAGACGTCCGCATTGACCATGCGATCCAGTGACGCGACGACCTGCGCGCACGGTGGCCGCAGCGTTTCCATCGCGGCGAAACGCTGTGCAGGATCGAGCCGCAGCTGATTCATTTCATGCAGCGCGGCCATCAGCAGGCGCGCGGTGGCGTTCGGATTCGCCAGCGGCAGGTGGTCGATCCAGTCGCGTAACGCCTTGGCCTCGGTGGCAAAGGAATTCTTGCCCGGCGCGTGGCGCTCCGGCAGTGCCCGTCCCAAGCGTTGGAAAATTGAACTCATCGAACCTGTCCCCTCGGTCGCAGCGGGCTGCTATGCCGGACCTGCGACCCCACGCAGTTTAGCGCGCATTGCACATTTTCGCGTGAAATGTTCCTGAATCAAGACGTTGCCGACTTGCGCAGCGCATGCAGAACGAGCCTGCGCAGCAATCTTTCATGCATTCCGTGGGCACTGGCGAGGCCCAGCCTCGCCAAAGCCCGATCGGCGTCATCTACGTGGCGTGGCGCTGCCAAGGCGGCTAGCACGAACAGGGCCAGTTTCAGCCTGGACGCGCTGACCTGCTTCAATATCTTCAGTGCCGGCAGCAGGCGCAATTCGTCCGGGCTGAAGTCCGAGCCGAACGGAAATGCTGGAAACAGCCCGCGCGCCCGGAACGGCTGCAGCCGGCGAACAAGTTCTTCCGGCGTATTCTGGCGCCAGTGTGCGGGGGCGGCGAAGCCGGGGTCGAGCTTGCCTGCGGCCTTGGCCTGCGCGCAGATGTCTGCCTGGAATCGCGCATCGGCAATACCGGCCATCGCGATCACGCATTGCTCATCGGACTTTCCGCGCAGATCGGCGATGCCGTATTCCGTCACGTAGACGTCGCGCAGGTGACGCGGAATCGTCGTGTGACCGTAGTTCCACAGGATGTTCGATGAAATCCTGCCGCGCTGCTCGCGTGTGCTGCGGAACATCAGCACCGAGCGGCCACCCGCGACTGCATGCGCCATTGCCACGAAGTTGTACTGCCCGCCGACGCCGCTGACGATCTGGCCGGACTCGAGCGCGTCTGATACGGCCGCTCCGAGTGCCGTCGCCATCATGCAGATGTTGAAAAAACGCGCGTCGCGGCGTTGCAGCGCATCGAGCGCTTCGCGGCCGCCGTACAACTGGTTGATGTCGGATACACGTGTCATCGACAAACCGGAGAATTCGGCACCGGTCAGCCCGCGCAGCCACGCGTAGAAATCCTTCGAGCCCAGGTAGAACGCGCCGCGCAGGTACCGGCCGTCGCTGCGCCCGGCCGTGTCGACGTCGCGCCCCTCCGCGAGCGCCCGCTCGATCGCGAAGTCGTCGTAGACGCGGCGCTTGAGGATTCCGGCGCGGGCCAGGTGCATGAACCCGTCCATCACCATTTCGCTGGCGCCATAGAGACCGCGCCGGAACGGCTCGAGCTGCGGTTTCACGACCGATGGACCATTCGTCGCGCCGAGTGCCTCGAGCGCATCGACGTAGGCAGCGTTGTCGCGTTGCCGCAGGACCAGCGAATGCACGAGCGCGTCGGACAACGTGCCGATGCCGATCTGCAACGTTCCGCCATCGCGTACGAGCGTGCTCGCATGCAGCCCGAGCGCGAACTCGGCGATATCGACAGGCTCGCGCGGCAGCGCGAACAGCGTATGGGCGCACTTCGCGTCGTCGAGGACGACGTCGAAGAACCCGGCTTCGACCTCGGCGTCGTTGCCGATGAACGGCAGGTCCGGGTGCACGACGCCGATCAGCAGCGGCCGCGGCGTGCCGTCGGCATCCATGTGATCGAGCAGGTCCGCGGTGATGTCCGGATTGCACGCCAGGCTGTAGCGACGCCTGCCGCCCTCCTCGCGTACCGCGATCAACTGCACGAACGCGTTGATCCCGGCGCTGTGCATGTCGCGGGCGACGTGCGTGTAGTTCATGCTGACGTAGTGACGCTGGATCTGCGCGACGCCGAGCATCGTGCCGGACTGCAGGTAGAACTCGTGCACGCGCACGTTCGCAGGCAGACGGCCCGCATGCAG